>SXGS01331559.1_pt1 | contig 38921 bp, 25 predicted proteins | sample 3174681 | NCBI WGS metagenome assembly SXGS01 (sample SAMN11356861, study PRJNA531348) | freshwater metagenome | isolation source: freshwater sample F1-80 | place: China: Fuxian Lake, Yuxi | collected 2017-12-25 | reverse complement strand
CGGCGCCGGCTGGTAGGGGGCGATAAAAAGGCCCTGAGGGGAGTCCATCAGGGCTTGGATGTTGAGCGGTGGGGTCCTGTGGGATGGGGATTACCTGAACAAATGTATAGATAATTATTTCAGACTTGTCAACATTGAATTCCCTCTCGGCGGCTTTTCGGTAGTCCCACCGGCCCAGCAAGCTAAAAAAGAGTGCCGGCCCCTGGGGCTGGCAGCACGCAAAGAGCCGGGGCTCTCCGCGCGCTGACCAGGGTCGTCAAAGGTTTATTCTACCCCCACCATCACGAGCAGGGATTACTCCTCGGGTGGCAAGTCGACAAGCGGCAACAGTCGAAGTCGATAGAGTTGGTCGGCTGGCCAATAGACGGTCGCCGGCATCCCCTCGGGTCCGGTGCCCGAGATGACGAGCACGGTCTCCCATTGGTCTGTGTCCCCGGGCAGCAAGCCTGGGCGTCGCTGGAAGGCCAGCTCGATCAGCCCCAAAACCCGCACACCCCACCCTCATCGGTCGGCACCATGATCAGATACGGGCGGTCGGGGGGCAGATACTAGACCTGCCAGGTGCCCTCTTCGGGGGGCTGGCAGGTCATGGGTTGACCTCCCTTCCCAGCGCAGCCTCGGGGGCCGTGGTCCCGCCCTCCCCCAACAGATCCTCGCCCAAGCTCAGGATCTCGAGCGCAGCGAAGCCCAGCGTTGCCGCGGCAGCCGGTTCTTCGAGGACCCGCAGCGCCAACCGCTGGGCATGTGCCCAAAGGACCGCCACTGCCGAGACCCGCGTGGCCACCGGCATCGCCACCACCCGCTGCCGGCTCAGGTGGATGATCTGGCGGTGCAGCGTCTGCAGTTCCTCCCTGGGCCCCTGACGCTGGTCCTCCCCTTGCCAGTGGGCCTCAAGCTGGAGCAGACCCGCATCGCGCACCGCCGCCAAGGCCTCAATGCTTTCCGGACCCTCAGACAATGCCAGCAACCGCACCAACCGTTCACCCAGACGCCGAATGACTTCCAGCCGGATCGGCGCTTCTTCAGGCGCCTGTTCCCAAATTGGATTCAAGCGGTCGTCGCAACATCCCAATGATGAGGAGTTGCGATGGGAACGAAGAAGCGAGGACGAGCAGCCGATCGTGCTGGTCGGCCACCGATGCAGTCGCCGGGTCGACCGCCGGGGTGGCGGCGCGAGCACAAGCAACTATTTTGGGAAGCGATCGGTCGCAGGTTGTCGAGTGAGGAGGCCGCCGCTGTGGCCAGTGTGTCGCCTGTGGTTGGAGTCCGTTGGTTCCGTGAAGGTGGTGAAAGTGTGCCCTGAGGCACTACGTCCAGAAACGCCTGGCGGGAACGCTCAAGGGGCCCAACGGAACCGATGTGCCAGGCCCGAAAACCCGTTGGAATGGTCGCCGGCACGGACGTCGTCAGGACAGGAAGTGGGCGGTCGCATGGAGCCCAGAGCAAATCTCCAACCGACTTCCGGTCGATTTCCCTGGTGAGGAGTCGATGAGAATCTCTCACGAGGCCATCTACCAAGCCCTCTATGTACAGGGCCGTGGTGCCCTGCGCCGGGAACTGGTCGCCTGCCTACGCAGCGGTCGGGCACTCCGCTTTCCGAGGGCCCGCACCCAAGGCCGCGAGACCGAACTGATCCATCATCGCGGTCCCTGGCGTCACCTGGAGCAGGTCGAGTTTGCCACCCTCGAATGGGTGGATTGGTTCAACCACCGGCGCTTGCTTGAGCCCCTCGGTTACCTGCCCCCGGTCGAGTTTGGGCAGCGGTATTACCAGCACCACATAACTCCGGCCAGAGAGCCGGTACCCACCTAACCGAGTCTCCGAAAAACCCGGTACGATTCATGCCCACAGGCACACTCTCAGCTGTCCACCTGGTACCGCCGCAGGGCGTCTTCGTCCAGCTCCACACCCAGGCCCGGCCCGTCGGGGACAGTGGCGTAACTATCCCGGAATTCGATGGGGGTGGCCAACAGGTTGTGCACCCGCTGGTGGCTGAGGATGTCGCTGGGATAGGTGCAGTTGGGTGCTGCGCCGCAGGCGTGGATCATGGCGGCATCGAGGATACCCAACTCGTGGCCCGAGCCGTGCCAGACCGGGATGCCGGCCTCGCCAGCCAGGTACGAGCGGGCGACGAACTCGGCCATGTTGCCGGCACCTATGTTGAATACGGAACAGGCTTCGGCGCTGATGGCGCGGACCATGCCGCGCACCCCTTCGCGGTTGAGGTAGAGGTGCATGGCGATAGGGATACTCGTCTGGTCCCGGAGTTTGCGGTAGTCGTCCAGGGCGTCGGCCCGCGGCGGCGGGTCCTCGATCACCAGCACATTCCCCACGGCCTCCAGTTCCCTGACCACCGGCAGGAAATCCCCGTCGTACCAGCCCATAAGATCAACGGTGATCTTCAGCGTGGGGGAAACCGAGGCAAAGATCTCCAGGGCTCTGTGAAGGGGCAGGAAACGTTTCATCTTGATGCCGGTGAAGCCCAGGGCCACGGCCCGCTCGGCCACGACCTTCAGCCCTTCTGCGGTGTGCCCTTTGGCAGACCAGTAATGCACCGGGACCCGGCGCTGGGCCAGTCCTCCCAACAGGCGCCACACGGGCCAGCCCACTGCTTTGCCCACAATGTCGTAAAAGGGCACCTCAAAGGCTCCCGTTTGCCTGGACAGGTCGAAGTCCAGCACGTTTTTGCCCTTCAACGCCTCTGCAGCCTGAAACAGGCGCACCACCCCCTCCGAGTCCGGGCTACCCGTCCGACCAGTCTCACCCAGGCCCACGATCCCCGCATCGGTATGTATCTTGATGATGTATCTCGGGGCTTCGTTGGGCGTGCCGGCGGGCATGATCCCCTCCTGATAGGGCACACAGACGCGAAAAAGCTCGACGTCAGTGATGGTCAACCTCTCCTGCCGGCCGGCCGGGGGCAGAGCTGCCGGTCCCCCCGGACCAACAGCAGATGTGGATCCCTCGCGGCGCACGTCATTCTGCTGCATGATGGTCTCCTAGTTGTATTTTGTAGGCGATGCACAGAAAAGAAAGGTGCCGAGATCCGCGCCCGATGCTCAGGGCTGTTTTGCCGCCTTCCACGCCGGAACACCTCTTGCGTCTCTGAGGATCAGGGTCTGTGGGCCTTTCTTGATCTGGGCGGCGACGATGGCAGGTTTCCCCCCCAACTTGACCCGCGACCCAGTGATCTCGATCCAATCGCGGGCTTTGAGTTGGATAACCTGCCGGCGCAAGAACGATTCCGGGCCCAACTGCACGGCGATGGTATCCTTGTCCGTTTTCAGTTGCAGGCGGATCGCGCTCTTCGGGGAACTCACCACCTCGATCACTTCGCCCTTCAGGGTTTCGATGGTCTGGAAGTCGAAGATCACGATCGGGTCGTGTAGCGATCTGTTTTCCTTGACGGGGGGTATCGCATTTGAGGCATCCGTGGCCTGAGTGGTCTTCGCGCTGCTATCCGGGGTGCTAGTGGCCGGCGAAGTTTGCGCTGCTGCCAGGACACCTTCCAGTAGCGCGATCGCAGCAAGGGGAAGCAATCGGTTCATTCCCATACTCCTTTATTTTGTTGTGAGGACCTAAGGCGGGTTCGATTGCCGCTTTGCATGGGAACTTTTTCTGGAGCTACAAGGTACGCCGGAACCAGCTGGTCCAGTCCTGTTGCGGCTCATACCCTAGGATCTGCGCGGCCTTGTCGAGCAGGTACTTCCCCTGGCCCAGATAGCTGTGCATGTTGAATTCCCGGAAGTAGTCGGGTACGGATTCGATCTCCAGGGCCAAGCGGCAGGCGTGGGCCAGGTCCTTGTAGGTAATGAAGAACGGGTGGAAATCCTGGGCCGTGGCCTTCATAGTGGGAGCTGGCCCCAAGGCATTGAATACAAAAGAAACAGTGTGGATGCCGTAGACCCTGGCGTAAGTCCGGCAGATTTCGCGGCCCAGCAGTTTGGTGACCCCGTAATAATTGGTGCCCACAGCCGGGGGCAAGTCGACGATGTCGAAATCGTGTGCATAACCCTGACGGACGCTCTCCGGCCCGGAGTGGAGGACTTTTTTGATGCCGTGATCTGCGGCAGCCTTCATCACGTGCCAGGCCCCCAGGGTGTTAACCTGAAAACTGAGTGCCGGATCGGGGCGGTTCACGGTGTAGTTCATGATCGCGTCCATACCGCGCGCCGCCGCGTGGACCTGTTCGTAAGAGGTGACGTCCACATGGATGAGGGAGCGGCCGTCCGGGTTCGGCTTGATATCGGCCAGCACCAAGTCGTAGTGCAGTTCCAGGTCCGCGATGATATGGGGGCCGATCAGGCCGGAAGCGCCCAGTAAGAGCACCTTTCTCCTCTTCATGGCTTGTTCTCTCCCAAGTCCCACCGGCCATGTGACATCTGCTCCTCAAGGGTGCGTTGGCTGCCGAAGCTCCAGCAGTGCAGTGCGTGCTGCCGCGAAGGTGGAGTCTAACTCCAGAACCCTGCGATAGGTCTTTTCCGCCAGGGAAACCTTGCCGTACTGGGCGTAGGTAGTGCCCAGGTCAAAATGAGCCACGGCGTCGCGCGGGTGGTGTTTGATGATGTCTTTGTACCTGGCCACCTCCTGGTGGTAGGCACTCAGCTCCTTGAAAATCTTGAGCGTTTTTTCTCCTGCCGCGGTATTCCCGCTCCTGAGGTACGCCATGCCCAGGTTGTAACGGGCTTCGGCGTTCTCGGGAGCCAGTTGAATAGCGTGTTCCAGGAGGGCGACCGCTTCGGGGTACACACCTTCTTTGAAGCGCAGTGCACCCAGCTGGTAATAGGCGTCCCCGTACCGGGGGTTTCCCGCGATGGCCTGCTGGTAGTGCCGGGCCGCCTCCGCGAGGTTGTTCTGGTGCTCGTGGATCACCCCGCGGTGATAGTAGGCCTCGGCGAGGCCGCGCGGGTCCAGGGTGATCGCCTGGTCAAAATATTCCGCAGCGCGCTCCTCTGCGCCCTGTTGCGCGTAGACCAACCCGATATTGTAGAGTACCCGCGCCTGACCGGCGTCCAGCGCCAGGGCCTTCTCGTAGGTCCTGATGGCGTGGCCGTACTCGCCGAGGTGCGCGTACGCCAGGGCCAGGTTGTTATGGGCCTCGACGATCCTGGGATCTAGTTGGAGCGCCTTCTCGCCCATGGCAACCGCGTCCTGATACTGTTCCTCGCCGAAGTGGATCCTACTGAGATTGTAATAGGCCCCTGCAAATCCGCTGTCCAGGGCAATGGCTTTTCGGTGGGCTTCGATCGCGCGATCGACCTGGCCCATCTCCCAATAGACCATTCCCAGGTTGGCGTGGATGACCGGGGACGCAGGCATGGTCCGGAGGATCTCGTGAAGTGCCTGGACCGCCTCCTCGAACTTCCGTTCCTTTGCCAATGCTATCCCCAGGCCCATACCTGCCGCTGCCAGATTGGGGTTTTTCTGCAGCGCCTGCCGGTACTGGCCTTCGGCCTGGGCATATTGCCCGCGGCCCAGGGAGGTGTTGCCGAGCTGGCAGAGTTGATCGGCTTCCTGTACCGCCGCCCGCGCCACTAGCCGCGCAGCCTCCTCTGCCCTCTGGGCGGCCAGATAGAACCACCCCGATATCGCGGCCAGCACCAGCACCCCGATGGCGATCCCCAGGCCGATGCTGCGCTTGGGGTTGTGGTCCCCCCTGGGCCGAGGGTGTTTTTTGCTCACCTGATGATCCCCTCCCCTTCGCGGATCTCGATGATCCGATCGGCGGGCACGGCGGTGAAGGTCTCCAGCTTGCCACTGGGCCATCTGACCTCCAGGCGGTCTACGCTGGTGTGGGCGCCCAGGCCGAAGTTCAGCCGCAGGTCGTTCTGCGACAGGTAACTGGCACCGCTTTTTACCTCGCGGATCTGGGCATTCCCCCCGTAGACGATCTTGACGCGCGCGCCGATGGCGTCGCGGTTGCTGCGCCCTGCAGCGCGACCCTCCGAGGCTCCCTGCTCACCATCCGTACTTACTGCTCCTGCCAGCTTGACCGTCAGCCAGTGATTCTGGTTCGTCCCCTCGTTTCGCAGCAGCACCAGGGCGCTGTTGGACGACGATATCACTAGGTCGACGTCGCCGTCATTGTCGCAGTCACCCAGCGCCACACCTCTCCCGACTCTCTTGTCGCTGAGGGCTTTGCCCGCACTGGAGGTGACGTCCGCAAAGGTGAACGCGCCGCCGGGCTTCCGCCCGTTGTTCCGGAAAAGCAGGCTGGCCTGGGCGTAGGTCGACAATGGGTCGAAGAGCTCGACGTTGTCCAGCACATGGCCGTTGGCCGTGAAGAGGTCCAGGAAACCGTCGTGGTCGAAATCGAAAAAACCGCCACCCCAGCCCACATAGGGCAGACTGACCCTGCCGGTGCTCGAGGAAAAGGATACATTGGAGAAGAACCCGTCGCCGTCGTTGCGGTAGAGCGCATTGGGCTCTCCCTGGAAGTTCGTCACCCAGATGTCCAGGAACCCGTTGTTGTCATAGTCGCCCATATCCACCCCCATGCCCGCCTGGGTCCGGCCGTCCTCACTGTACGCGACCCCTGCGATCAGAGCCACATCGGTGAAATGCCCGCCGTCGTTGCGGTACAGATAATTGGGGGTCTGGTCATTGGCCACACACAAGTCGACATCCCCGTCGTTGTCGTAGTCCCCCCACACCACCCCCAGGCCCTTGCCATCGGGGTCGAAAACTCCAGCCTGCCGCGTCACGTCGGTGAATCGCCCGCCACCCTCGTTGCGGTAGAGAAAGTCGGAAGACCCTTTGTAGTTGCTGGGATGAGGATAGGTCTTGACCTTCTTGGCCAGGCTCTGCCTGGACTTGTCTTCGGCCATGGCCATGTAGGGGACCAGATTCTCGCCGGGATGCTCCAGGGAGAAGGTCACGTACCTGGCCACATAGAGGTCGAGGTCTCCATCGCGGTCGTAGTCGGCAAACGCACACCCAGTGCTCCACTGCCCGGCCGTGACCCCGGCCTCCTGGCTGCGGTCGCTGAAGGTGCCGTCGCCGTTGTTGTGGTAGAGGGTGTTTCTGCCATAATTGGTCACATAGAGGTCTTGGTGGCCGTCGTTGTCGTAGTCCCCGGCGCAGCATCCCATGCCATAGCCGACGAACTCTGCCTCGATGCCAGCCGGCTCGGCCAAATCCACAAAACGGCCTCCGCCCGTATTCCGGTACAGGGCATCCCTGGCCTGGGGGGCGTTTTTCAGGGTCAGCGAATAGCCGTTGACCGCGTAGATGTCCAGGTTGTCATCGCCATCGAAATCCCAGAACGCACATCCGGGACCCATGGTTTCGATGAAGTACTTCTGTGGATTCTCGCCGCCGCCGCCGCTCACGTGCCGGAAGGATATGCCCGCCGCCGCCGTGACGTCCGCGAATTGGCCCCCGGCGGCGCCTGCCTCCCCCCAGAGGGCGATCAGCAGCAATGGTGCGATTGGTTTCATATCACGTTTCGAGGGTTTGGTGAGTTCTGCAGGGATCAATACATGGGAATCCAGGTGCCTTTTACGCCCGTTATTCCATCCACCACCAACCAGAAGCCGGCAGCGGCAAACTGGCCCAGGATCAGGCCGATGAAGAAAGGTACGGTTTTGCGATACCCTTGGGCCCCACTGTACTTAAGCACACAGGACTTGATCAGCCAGGCCAGAAAGATCGAGAACCAGATATTGTTCATGACCCAATCTGCAGCCACGATAAACCCGATAGGGTGGAGGGGCCACCAGAGCAGATTCCGCTGTAGGAGGAGCAGTAACCCCATCACTGCCGCGCCGATGCCTGTCACGAACCAACCGAGGCCGTCGGGTCCCGAAGGGGTAGAGATCTTGGCGGCGGCGTAGTCGAAGGGGTATTGCGGAAAAGACACAAAGTACTGGGAGTAGAGGTTGGCGGCACCATGGTCGTACGCCATAACCATGGTAGTCGCCAGCGAGGCGGCAAGGCTCAGAACTACTGCCAGAACTATGGCCCAGAAAAGCGGTCGCCGGCGGCGAGGTAAGCCTTCGCTCATCTTCAGGCTGTTGGCGACCGGGGCCATGAGGAAGATCAACAGATCAGCGCCCCAGACAAAGGTCGAGGCCATGGCGATCATACCTTTCGCCCCCAGGGTCGATGAACCGATGCCGGAGATGACCAGGTCACAGGGTATCAGCTTGGGGGTCACGGTCGCCAGGCCGGTCTCGACGATGGCCCGGGTCAGGTAGAGAAAAGTGACAAAGGTCCCGAAAAGGAACACCGGGACGATCCACAGCGGCAGGCCAACCTGCCACAACCAGGCCCCCATGACCGCCAGCCCCAGGATCAACCCCGCAACGGCCAACCGGTAGGAGAGAATCTCGTCGGTGTCGTCTATTGGGCGTTGGTGGCCAAAGGCCTTTTGCACTACCGCCTTCAGGTGGAGGCGCGCCGACCAAAGCCCCCAGCAGATGAAGACGACCAGCGCCCCGGTGGTCTGATGCCCCAGGATACCGCCGCCCCCGCTGAAGGGGGCCAGGCGCTCGGTGGTGGTGATGCCCAGCACCTCCAAGACACCCATTTCTACGACCCTGAGCAGGTAAAACACCCAGAGGCCGACGGCAACGTTGGCCTGGATGAAATAGGAGAATCCCAGCATGAGAAAACTCAGCCGGAGGCCGAGGCCCACCGAATCCCCGAAGAGCGAAATCGTGCTCGCCCACTCCATGGTCGGGAAGAAATAAAAGTGGTTGTGCAGCGGCGTGGAGCTGTTGGCGATGAAGGACAGGGCGAGCCCGACCCATAACAAGGCTTTCTTGAATAACGGGGGCAGACGACCCTCTCCGCCTTCCTCAGGCATCATGGCCAGTGCGACCTGGGCCAGGGGGTAGATCAGGCGCTCGTGCTCCACCCACTGCCGCCGCAGCACCACCATCAGGCAGATGGTCGCTAGATAGAATCCCCCGATGAACACCAGCCACCAGAAGACGGGCTCAACCCAGGGGAGCCAGGGAAGGGACACATTCGCCGGCAGGCCCTCGTAGAAATACCGGATCGCCCGGTCGTCCTGGGGAATCATCCAGGAGGGTATATAGGGGAGAACCTGCTCAGCCCAGCTATTTTCCGGCGTGGCGTAATAGAGGGGCCCGGTGATGGTGGCGAAGAGCATGCCGGTGAATCCCCTCGTGGTCACGGCCGTCCCGACGATCATCATCACAAAGACAACAATCAGCTCACCGCGGCCCAGAGGCAGACGCCTGTTGATCAACCGTAGAACTGCCTGAAAGAAGAGCACCCAGACAAACAGGAGGAAAAAGGCGGCAGGCGTGTTGGCGGTGAGCGCCATGTCCGTACCCTGGATCATCAGGGCGCCGTAGGGCGTGCCAACACCTATTGCAATACAGAGAAGTACGCCGACGATAAAAGCTTTTGCTGTAAACGCCGGAGGAGAAAGGCTCATTTATTGGCGGTGAACTGAAAGGGATATACCACGGTCACCGTCGAAAGGGGGACATCGTGCTGCGAGGTCTGTGGTTGGGACAGGGCCGAGGTGGTTTCCGACTGAGGTCCGCCGAAAGCATCGTCGGCAAAGCGTCCTGCCGGCTGGAACCTCCAGCCGTCGATCTCCTGGAGGACGCACTGCCCGACCAGTTCGTTGGCGACGGTGGATTCCCGCAGGGTCACCACTGCTACCTCGCCGTTTGGCATGATGGAGAACTCCACGATCAACTCCCCCTCCAGCGCCCGGGTCTTTTCGTACTCACCGGCGAAGCAGCGGTTCAGATCCGCCAGGTTCTCGTTTACCACCGAGTTGATTGCCCCGACGTCCCGGGCCAGATCCCCTAGCTGGTTTCCGGTGATCTCCTGGGGGCCGTGGATGATCACCTTGGTGCCCGGCAACGCCGCGGCGAGCGGCTCTTCACGCACCCGCTGCTTTTCCACCTTGCGGGTAAAATGAAAAGGGATGTCGACGGTCTGGGTGGGGCGGTTGAACGCGTCGAAGTTGGTGGCAAATTGCTTCAGCACCAACTGCACCCTTTCCACTTTGGAATGCAGGGGATCAAAAACAAGGAAGCCACTGTAGTGCTCTCCTTTGAAGATGATCTCCCCCTCGCTATACAGGGAACTGCGGACCAGGCCGATCCTCTTGGCAAAACGATAGTATTCATTGCCGCTGATCCTCCTCAGGGCCCGGTAATAACCCTCCAGGCTCTTCCGATTGGCCATCGGCGCAACCGTATAGGTTTCCAGGAGATCCCCTCTGTCGGTCAGCAGCACCGCCTTGGTGGGGTCGAGCATCATCTTGGGGAGGGTATAGTTGTAGACCGCCACTTCAAAGACCGAAAACCGGTTCGGGGTGTAACCCAGATTGGGATCGACCCAGTTGCCGTAGGTATAGGGATTGGTCGAAAGTTTGCCATCCTGCGAGTCATCGGGGAACTGCTCGTTCAGTTCCTGGTCGGACAAGTAGCGCACATCGATGCGCGACCCTTCCAGATAATAGGAGACCCGGTTTTCATTGCCTAGCTCGTAGCCAGACGTGCTATCGCCCTGAACCGGGACGAGTTCGGAGGCATAATGGAGGGTCGCGGGAAAAAGCCAGCATCCCGACCACAGCAAAGACCCCAGGGTCAGCAGCGGCAGACCGAAGCGTAGCAACGACAATCTGGCAGTCATCTTACTTCCTCTGGCTGTAGAAGTCTATCTGCTGCTGGGCAATGGAGCCCTGTTGGGTCAGGGCAAAGACGACCAGGTTGACGCCCATTTTCAGCTGGGGTTCATTTTGAAAATCCTGTTCCCAGATACTGCCGTACCCTTTGTCGGCGTACACCACTACCAGCCGGTCGTCGAGGAATATGCCCTCCAGGTCGGAGACCGTTGGCCCCCGATCGCCGTCGCCACCGGAAACCTCGCCGCCGGGCGGAGGACCGTCGGCAAAATCAAAAAAACAGTGGTAGATGGGGTGGTCACGCGGAATCAATCTGAATCTGGCCTCTTTGCCCATGGCGTCCTTCAGCATCTTTCTCAGCGAGGCCTCGCCCGGGCCGAATTCGGTCAGCGGGGCGGCGTTGTCAACCATGATGAAGCCGCCGTTTTTCAGGTAATCGCCCAGATTTTGCGCTTCGTGCTCCGTCAGCACGAAACCCTTTTTCTCGCTGATGTACACAAAGGGGGCCTTGAACAGCTCCCTCGAGTCCAGGGGTAGACGCTTCTCCACCTGGGCATTGATCTGGGTGTAGCTGTTGACGGCCTCCGCCAACTGGGGGATGGCTCGCGGCGTCGGCGGATCGATCTCGCTGGCGATGGCCTGCGCTAGGTAGATAAATCCCTTGATGCTCCGTTTGTCATTGGGGTCCTGGATGACCAGTCCCTTGTATTTCCCCGTGTCCAGGTCCTTCAGGTCGAGGAATTCCTCTTGCATACTGATGCGCTTTTCGGGTTCCTTGAGGCTGGCGGTGACCGCCGGTCCCGTCTCGACGGTGGGCGATTCCTCCCCGATTTCGACTCCGCTTCCCACGACCGGCCCCACCGCTCCGGCGCGCGCCCTGAACGATCCGGAACTGTACTGGTCGAGGCTGCTGCTCCGCATTTCACTGAATCTCTCGAATGAAGCGCGGGGCTTTTCGGCCAGATTCTGCCGCCGCACCACGGGTTTCTTGGCGGGCAGCGGTTTTTTTCGCAGGGTCATCGCCTTCTGCGACGGCGGCGGGGCAACCCGGAACATGGTGGTCAGCGGCGGTGTGGGCTCGCTCAGGCGGATGGGCACAGAGATCTTCCCGCTTTCGATGTCCGTTAACCAGCCCATCAACCCGTAGATTCCCAGGTGCAACACCACGGATATGCCAAGGGTGAAGGCGTACAGCCGGCGCCAGCCTGGGAACCTGTCGAAGGTGCCGAACTGATTCTTCATCGGGTTAGAGCTTCCCCCCTGCGATCCATTCCCGGTGTTCTTTGGCAAAACCATATGCCTCCATCCCGCCCTTGCCCGCCTCGCATAGCTCGATCACCTGATCGTAGACAGCCACTGCTTCCAGCCATTCACTCCGGCTCTCGTGGCACATGCCGATGTTGTTGAGGGCGCCCAGCGCCGCCTGGGTCCCTGGGTACTTGCTGGTAAACTCCGCCAACAGACCCAACGCCCGCTGCAGTTGGTCCTTACCCCTGGAGTCGGTGGCCTCCTGGACGATAGGGGAAATCTTCTCGTACTCGGCATAGGCTTCGAGTTCCCTCACCCCGGCGAGTAGCTGCGGGATCCGTTCGGCTAGTTCGTCCTGGGGAAACCGCTGCTGCACCTGGAGGTACTCGACCTTGGCTCGCTGGTGATCGTGCTGGTTGAAGTAGTAGTCGCCCAATGACACCCTGACCGCAGGTTCCAGGTTGCTCTGGGGGTATTGGGCCAGTAAGCGCCGGAAATACTCTGCACCCTCCTCGGGCCGGCCCAGTTCAAATGCGGCCCATGCGGCGCTGCTCAACGCGTCATCGGCCAACTCCGCCTGGGGGTATTGCTCGAACACCCGCTGGTACCGCGCCAGCGCCTGAGGGAATTGTTGCAGATTGAACAGGCATTCTCCCGCCTGAAACAGCGCCTCGGCTGCCACCTCACTCTGGGGATATTCGTCGCCCACCCTACCGAAGTGCGCCGCTGCCTCGGCAAAGGCCCTTTCGGCGAGGTGGACATGTCCCAGATAATAACATGCGTAGGCCAAATTGGGGTGCCGGGGATATTGGCCCAACAGCCGTTTGAACGTCGCTGCCGCCTCCAGGGGGCGATCTAGCTGAAACTGGGCAACGCCCAGTCCCAGGTCGATATCGGCGGCGTAGAATCCTCCGGGGTACCTGGCCAGCCCTTCCCCATAGATCCGGGCAGCCTCGGCCAGGTCCCCCTGGCGAATATGCGCCATGCCCAGGAGGTAGAGCGCCTTTTCCTTGAGGAAGTACTCGCCCTGGGTTTTGCGGTCCTCTACCGCAGGGGAAAGCACTGCCCGGGCCATCTGGATCACTTGCTCCGGGTTCCCCGTCTCACCGTAGAGTTCCGCCAGGAGCAGCAGGGCATCCACCCGCTCGGTGGAATCAGCCGCAATCGCCGCCAGATCCTCATAGATCCTGACCGCCTCCTGCTTCTGCCCCTGGCGGAGGCGCACCTCTCCCAGCGAGCGCAGCGCTGTGCGCCTCATGTCCACATCGGCACTGGTTGCCAGTTCCCCCAGGTCCGCAGCCGCCTGCTCGTACGCCCCGGCGTTGGCGCCGGCCATGGCCCTGCCGAAGAGGGCACCCTCCCGCAGGCGCGGATCGGCGGTCAACGCCCGGGCCTCCGAGTACTCCGCAGCCGCATCCCCGTAGCGTTTGAGCCCGATCAACGCCTTGGCGCGCAAATAGTGGAATCTGGCCTGGTCCTCGCGGTCCGTGGCTGCCGCAAGGCCTTCCTCGAGTATGCCCAGGGCACGCTCCCATTCCCCACGGCTGTTCAACGCGGCCCCTGCCTCCAACCGGGATTTGGCGAAGAGTTCCCCGCCCGCCCCCACACTCAGGAAGGAGCCAACGGCGCCCTCCACATCGCCGGCGTCGCGCAGCGCGATTCCCAACTCGAAACGGGCGATGGTCGCCTGGGAGGAATCGGCGGCAAGAAGGGCAAACCTGCGGTAGGTGTCAGTGGCCTCCCCGAAGTTTCGCTCCCGGTAGTGCAACCGGGCGATCTGCAGCAGCGCATGGCCAGCATAGGTGTCTTCCGGGTGCGCGGCGCGAAGGGCCTCGAAGCGTGCCAGCGCCTGGCGCCGCGTCTCCTCCTCGTCGAGCATCTGGTAGGCCAGCGCAATATTGAATTCCAGGGCCATCCTGAGCCCACTCTCGGGATAGCGCCCCTGGGTCTCCTCAAACTGGGCGATGGCTTGGCGGTAGGCTGCCGATGCCCCCTCTCCCCCCCCTTCTCCCTGGCCGTAAAGTGCCCGGCCGATTTCGTACCCAACCTTGTCGAGGGGAATCCCTGCCTGCTCGGCAACCTCGCCATAACTTCGCTCGTACAGGCGGTATTGGACGACCGCCTCGGCGAATTGGCCGGCGCGTCGGTAACGGTCGGCCAGCCAGTACTGCATCCGGGCCTGGAAGAGGCGGTCCGGTATGCGATCGATGGCCTCCCTGTAGATCCTGACACAAGCCGCCAGATTGCCCTGGTCGTAGTACATGTCCGCCAGCCGCAGATATGCTTCCTCGGCGAAGCGCCGCTCCTGGGAAAAGTACCTGATCACCAGGTGGTAGGCGGTGTCCGCCTGGGCCATATCGGGGATCCTGGCCCCGGCGTCGCCGATCTTCAACTGGGCTTTGGCCGCCAGTTCCAGCGCGGTCTCGTCCACTAGGCCTGCCAGCTTTTCCCGGCGCATCTTCAGCAGATCCCGCTCGGTCAGATTGTAGACCGCAGCCCTGTCCACCACCTGCTGGTAAGCCGCGATCGCCTCCCGGTATTTCGCCTGCTCAAAGAGCGCCTCACCGATCTGAAAAAGCGCGCGATCCGAGCGGTAGCCGTTGGGATACTGCCTCAGCAGGGCGGTGAAGGCTTCGATGCTCTGGTCATAGTTGCGCAGGTTGAAGTGGGACCAGGCAATGTCGTACATGGCCTCCACGACGTATTCGCTTTGCGGGTACTTCTGGATCAGGGTCTCCGCCTCGCGGATCGTCCGTGGGTAGTCCTTGGCCTGGTACCAGCTGGTCACCAGGCGATTCTGGGCCAGAACCCGCATCTGGATGGTTCCGGCCCGGGTCTCCAACTCCGAAAAAACGGTTGCTCCCTCCTCCACCAGGGCTGCAGCTTGGCGGCGAACCTCCGTTGCCGCCTGCTCGTCCCTCGTCAGGTCTGCCTGGCGAAACTGCTCCTCTGCCATCTTCAGGTAGGCGTTGCCACTCTGGTACAGCGCCGCCTCGCTCACCGGGACGACGAGTTCGCCCACGGCCAATTCGATGGCGGAGACGTCGAGCAGCCGGCTGCGGACCTGGGAAATGGTCCGGTACTTGGCAATGGCCTGCAGGTAGTCGCCGGCGGCATAGAGTTTCTGGGCCTCCTGGAAGGCGGCCCGGAGTTCCGCTTCGGTAGGGACTGACTGGGTCGAGAAGGAGATCAACCCCGTCAGGGCGACGCCCAACAGGATGAACAAGGTGCCCATACTGACCTCTGCTGCCTCGGTTCAATAGATGGAACTGCCGCCGAAACCAAGAAAAACTCTGACAAACACGCTGGTGAAGTTGGTGTTCTCCAGGGAGCGGAAGGGATCGGAGAAATCCCGCTTTTCCATGTTGAGGCCGATATTGGTGGACAGGTCATAGCCGGCGTAGGGGGAGCTATTGGACAGGACCAGCAGGTAGGTCCGCTGGCGAAAGCTGTTGCGGCGATCCGCCCGGTCAGTGACGCGGTACGGCAGGAAGGGCAGCCCCTGGGCGCCTGCTTTGAGCGCGGTGCGATCGGTCAGAGCGCAGGTCACCTTGAGGATGGGGATGAAGCTCCGTTCGTCCGCCTCCACCAGATCGAGACGGTCGCGGGTCCGCCGCAACAGGCGGAATTTGGCCTGCGGCACCACGGTGAAGCGGCCCCGCTGCCAGGTGTAGTCGGCGCGGCTGACCAGCGTCAGAAAACCCATCCGGTCGGCCGGCTGGGGCACACCTTCCAGCGTGCTGATCGCGGATTGGCGGTTGGATTCCAGCTTGAGTTTGTTCTCCACCCGCAAACCCGAAACCCGGGTGAACCGCGCTTCGAGGTAGGCCCGATTCACCAGGCTCTTGCGGTAGGCAAGGGGGTCCTGGACGAAATCCGGGGTGAAAGCAAAGCGCTGGATGCGATAGGCTTCCTGGCTGATCCCCTCGATGCCGACGCCGACCACCGAAGCCCAGCGGAAGACGTCGTCGGCGACATCGTCCTCGACCTGCTTCAACTCGTATTCCATACGCACGGAACCCAAACGCGGCTGTTCCCGCCGGTACGAAAGCCTCGCGTAACGCACCGCGGACCCCCCCGCGCCGGCCAACTGGTCGGCGTCGAGGATGCCCAGGGTGGCCGAAGAATGCGGCGAGAGACGCCGTCTGCCGAAAAAGTGAACCCCACCGAGGTCCTTGTCGTAGGGAAGGTCGGGCTCCCGGTCGTCTTCGCGAAGGTCGATTTCCCCGTTGTTGTTCAGATCGAGGCCCCAGTCGTACTCGTTGGGGTCCACGTCGTACATCAGGAAGGGCTCCGCAAAGTCGGGCAGCGAATTCAGGTTGCGATTGATGTCGGGGACGCCGTCGTTGTTCACATCCTGGGCCGGAAACACCGAGCGGTCCGGCTCGCGCGATGTGCCGCGCAGCACCGTCTCCAGTCTGGCGTCGTTGTCGTCGTTGTCTTCGATCAGCTCGAGAAAGGTCGTGCTGTTCTTGATCTGTTGATAGAGGTACCTGGGATTGTAGCTGATGTCCATGTCGCCGGGCCTGAGGCGCAGTTGGGTATTGTAGGCGGGGCCGGTGGAGAAAAGCTCAGCGCCGAAACCGTAGGCGTCCCCTTCCCGGTGGAGGGTCAGGTAATAGGCCTGGTCTGCGACAGCGTGGCGCGTTCCGTGCCAGTCCTGCAAGACCGGCCCACCGCCCCGGTTCTGCACCTGGGAGCCTGGAGTGCCATCTGGGTAACGGTAGTGGGTCCTGCTCCGGGCAAATTCTGCTCGCAACTCCAGGCCGCCGAGGTTGCCGTGCAGATCCCCGCTGTAGAGGGTCTGGCCGGTGCCGGCACCCACGTCCACCGACACCCACCTGAGGTTGGACAGGTCCTGGGTATTCCCTGGCGCCCGGGCGACGGTTTCGAAAAACGGGGCGCTGTACTTGCGCTGGTACCGCGCTTCCTCGGACGCGACCACATCCACTGAGGACAGGTCGACGCGGTAGTCGTTCCCGATCAGGAAGTCGACCCGGACCGAGCGTACGTACGGCTCTCCTTCCAGCTCGACATAGTACATCAGATACTCCTCCCCGTCAGCGCGCTGGGGCTGGTTCGGGGAGACAGGGCGCAGCGACTGGGTCAGGAGATTCAGGTTCACATTCTGCGCCACGCCACTGCCGGCAGGGTCTTTTAGATAATCCTTGAAATAGAAATAGTCCGCAAAAAGAGGAATTTCCATCCCCCGGTATTCGTCGGAGATCCGCTTGATGTCCGCATCGTAATAGGGATCCCGTCTGAATTCGCCCTGGGTGGTGGTCCGCCCCACCGCGGTGAAATCATTGCGGAAATTTTGGCTGACGATCCCGGGGGTGATGTCGGGCCGCAGCTGGCCGTTGACATACACCTTGGTGGCGACCACCACCGGCCCACCGCGGCCATCCTCGGGCGAATCGTCCGAGACCCTGACGGCGATGACCGCCGGGATGGTCTGGCTGGAATGAAGATCCCCTTTCACTCCTCCGAGGTTTTTCCGGAAATCGAAGAGGTGTTGGTTGGCGAAGTTGGCGCCAAGCCGCAGCACGCCCAGATCCCGCTCGAGCCGTCCGCCCAACAGGATACCCGAGTCATTGGCGATCTCGCTGCGGGTCGCGCGGTACCCGGCGTACCTCCTGGCCGCGATCAGCGAGAGACGGCCCTGGGGAACGCTCAGGTCGGTTCTGACCCCCTGGAGGCCGAGCTGGTTGAGCACCAGGGGCGAATAGCGGGTGATGATGCCGTCGTCGTAGAAAGGACCGCCGTCGGCGATGATCATCCTGGCCGCCCGGCCCTGGTAGTCCTGGCCGCCGATGGCCACTGCCCGGTCGAAAACATTCGCGTACCTGGCGGAGGTGACGGGTCCTCTACCGGTGGAGGTGACCAGGCGGTCGGTGGTGGTCTGTTGCGTCCACGAGTAGAGGTCTTCCCCGCCGATGAGGAAGTTGCCGAAGGCGTCGTAGATGTAGCGCCAGGGGCGTGGGCCCAAAAACGTCTCGTAGTTCGTGTAATCTACATGGGCGTAGGAGATGTACCCCTCGCCGAACTTGCCCAAAAGCGGGCGGCGCGGAATCAGGGCCGGCCTCGCGGTCGAACCCGTGGTCAGGCGCACCTTGCCTTTCTGCCAGGGTGAAGGATCTTCCTGGGCCGCCACCTGCCCGGCTATGGCCAGCAGCAGCACCCCGAGCAAACTCCTGCACCGAGGACAAAACATCTCAGTCGCCCCTTCCCTCTGAAGGCCGCAGGCCGGCGATGAGCCGCACAAAGAGCAGCGAATAGTCCAGGTCTTCGCTTTCCCGGCTGCGGTCCTGCAGCCGCTGCCGCCGTGCCTGGTAGCCTAGATTGAGGCTCATGAGGTAGCCGTTGTAGTCGGAAGTGGTGGTGACCATCGCCAGGTAGTCTTCGGCGTCGTAGTCCAGGCTGTGGTTGTGCAGGTCCCGGTGTACGCTCTTCAGCAGTGGTGTTCCCTGGGCTCCCAGCTTGAGGGTGGTCGCTGGCGTGAGCGCGCAGGAGGCCGTGAACATGGGGTAGAAGGAGATCGCGGAGAAGGGCAGCACGGCGCCGCGCTCGTCGGCAACCTTCTCCAACTGCAACTTTGCCTTCGGGCTCAGGGCGAAGCGACCCAGGTGCCAGGTGAAGTCTCCAGCCACCACGCCTGTCCAGGTATCGATCCGGTTGCTCCGCTGCATCGCGGTCCGGCGCTGGAAATTCGCCTCGTGTTTGAGATTGCCCCTGAGATTCACCGGCCGGAGCCTGGTGCATCTCCAGTCGAGAAAGGCGGTGTTGGCAATACTATTCCGGAAGAGCAGGGGGTCCTGGATGAAGGAGGTGGTAACCCCGAGGAGGTCGCGGTCGCCGAAGACCCGTGTCCGCTCCTGGGTGGGGATCAAGGGCAACGCGCCAAAGGTCCGGTCCGCCACGTAGCGGAAGACGTCGTTGGCGATGGTATCTTCGGTCCGCTTTAGCAGATTCGTCAGGCTCACTCTTCCCCAGAAAGGCATCTCTCGCACCCAGTTGATCTTGGCGTAATCCACCACATTCACACCACCTTTCGCCGGTTCCTCGGTGTCGTAGCGGCCCAGGGTGAGGCTCAGGCCCTGGGCTGGCCGCACGCTGGCAAAGGCGTGGTATCCCCTGAGATCCTGGTCATAGGGAAAATCGGGTTTTTCGTCGTCTTCCCTGACGTCGATCTGTCCATTGTTGTTCAGGTCATCGCCATAGGCGTAGTCGTCGGGGTCGACGTAGTAGAGCAAGAAGGGCTCGTTGTAGTCTGGGATGCCGTTATTGTTCCGGTTGGTGTCTGGCCGGCCGTCGAAATCGCTGTCGAGGCCGGGGAAGATGCCGTTTTCGTCGCGGATGAAATCGAGGAAATGGTCGTCGGGGAAGGGATCGCGATCGTCGTTGTCCTCGACGAGATTGAACTCGAGGGTATTGTTGTAGTTGGTCTTGAGGCTGTTGCCGACCTCGGCCAGGAAAGGGCCAGTGTACTCGGAACTGAGCCGCACGTCCTGGGTCGAGAGCGCGGTATTGTAGTCCGGTGGCACGTTGAAAATCTCGCCGCCCAGGGAGAAATGCTCGAAAGCCCGCTGCATGACCAGGTAATAGGCATTGGCCTTCGCCTCATGGCGCTCACCGTTGATATCGGGGTACTGCCGGAAATCGAAGTTGCGCCCGAACTCGGCGTCGAAGAGGAAACCCAGGATCTGGGTATCCAGGCGGATTCCCGCAACCGTCACCCCGGTCTGTCTGCCGTAGTCGAAGCGAACCGTCTTGAGGTTGGCGCCGTCGGCCACCCTCCCAGGAGCGGCAGCCGCGGGATAGAAGTAGGTGGCGGCGTTGCGCTGCCTCGGGTCGGTGGCGGTGATATCGGCGATGTAGACCTCTGAAAGGCTGATGGCGTAATCATTGGCCACCAGGGCCTCGAACTGGACGCGGCGAGCGCCTTCGGGCGGCACCTTGAACCAGTAGAGCAGGTATTCGGTCCCTTTCACTTCCAGGGGTTTTCCGGGCTGCGGCGTCTCTGCGGGGATGAATTCGTTCAGGAACTGGACGTAGGGTGGGATGGAGCGGTTCTCGGGAAAGAATCGGTCGCCATTGATGTCCTGGTTGATCCGGAGGACCTCCTCTGCCTGCGCATCGTGGCGGGTGATGGTCGGTACGATGTCCTCCCGCAGTTGCCCATTGATCAGCATCCTCACCTTGAAGACCTGGGCGCCGACCCGTTCGCGCGGCGCCTCGCTGGCCACCTTGACCACCAGGTACTCGATGAAAGAAGGCCTCAGAGGGGGCCCGATGCCTTTGGGCTGGTACACCGGCAACGTTCCCTTCAGGCCATTGCGCGCCAGGCCTATCTGGGTGTCCATCCGGTATTGGTTGGCGTAGGTGAGCCCGATATTGAGGGCCCCGAGCTTCTTTTGGTAATGCCCGCCCAGGAGGTAGGTGGCCAGGATGTTGCTCGCCAGGGCTGGTTGCGACCTGACCGCCCCGAAAAAGGCCTCCTCGTAGCCAAAGATCCCCTCGAAGCGATAGACCGGCCGGTCGATGCGTGAGGTGACGAGGCTGAACTGATGTCCTTTGATGTCGCTGTCGATGCGCATGCCGTTGAGCATCGACAGATCCAGGGTGAGAGGGGAGAACCGCGTGCGAATACGGTCGCCGATGATGATCTTGAAGTGGCTTTCGCCATAGGAGTCGTTGGCGACGAAGAGCCGGTTGAGGTAGTCGTTGTAAAAAAGGCTCTTCCTGAGGCTGCTGCCCGGCTCCCGCCCCGGCGTGGAGACATCGTCGAACATCGGATGGGTCTGCCGCTGGTCGTAAAGCATGATGCCATCCATCAGCAGGGAGCCGAACTCGTCATACTGAAGCGTGGTCAGATGTTCCTCTGCCTGGCGGCTGGTCCGCCGGTAGCCCTGCCGCGAGTAGTCCTCGTGCTCCTCGATGGGCCGAAAGAGCAACTGCGCGGTCTGCTCGTTCTCCAATGGGCCAGTCTGGGCCATGGCCAGGAGCGGGAGCCACAGCAGCAGAGTACAGACGAAGGTGTGTATCGGCCAATAGGCCCTGGGGCTCATCGACACGGCCAGCCTCGGTTGTTCACTCGGTAAAGACCTGAATGAAGTACTCCCCCTCGGACACCGACCGCGCGGTAGCCCGGGTGCTGAAGTCGCGCCGGGTCTGGCGGTAGCCCATATTCAGGAAAAGATCGAAACCCGAGTAGTTTCCCTTGTTTTGCAGCAGGAAAACCTGGCTGGTTGCCGCAAAGGCGGCATAGGGCGCCGAGGTTTCCTTATAGCGCTCTTTCAGCCCAGGAAAACCCTGGAACCCCACCCTGAAGAGGGTGCTGGGAGTGAAGTGGTAATCCAGCTTGAGGATGGGTACCAGGTGCCGGGCAGCGTAAAAGGGATCCTGTCCTGAGGAGGGTTTCACGCGCCGCTGCCAGAGGAACTTGTACATGGGTGTCAGGATGAAGTTACCCGCCTTCATGGTGTAATCGGCTTTGTGGACGAAAGCCCACGAACCTTCGGTTTCACGCCCCTGGGAGGTTCCGTCGGGGAAGACAGCGGCTCTCCTGCCGTTGCGTTCCCACTTCAAGCTGTTGGCGACCCCCAAGTTCTTGAGCCTGGTGAAGGCGGTGTGCACGAAAGCCGTGTGAACCAAGCTGTTCTTCGTCGACAAACCGTCCAGGACCTGCCCCCGCGAGCTGGTGATGTCGGTAACGAACCCCGCCCCCTCCAGACCGCTGAATCTCCCGGACGCGGCCAGGTCGTCGGCAATGTCGTCCTGGACGCGCTGGGTGCGGAAGGCGGCTTGCACCAGGCCCCAGTGCGCTGCCTGCCGCGTATACTCCAACAGGCCGTACGCAGCCCGGTTGCGCCCGCCGGTCGTGGGTTGGTGGATGTTGTACCCGCCGCCGGTAAAGCGGATGCTCCAGGGCAGGCCAAAGCTGGCGAAAGCGTGTTGGCCGCGGCTGTCGCGGTCATAGGGATAATCGGCGGTGTTGTCGTTCTCGCGAACATCGACGACGCCGTTGTGATTAAAATCGTCGCCGAACACAAAGTCATCCGGGTCCACGTGGTACATGATGAAAGGTTCCAGGTAGTCCGGTAGACTGTTGGCGTTGACATTGGTATCGATGACGCCATCGCCATCGGCGTCGAGCCCTGGAAAGACCCCGTCGACATCTCCGGAGTCCGCCCACTCGTCGCGGTCGTCGTTGTCATCCACCAGATCGAAGACCACCGGCCTATTGGCAGCGTTGGACCAGAGCGCCAGGGAGGTGGTGTAGGCCGATGGAATGGCAAAGACTTCCAGACTGACATCGCCGCGCGCAACCGGCCGGTTGATATTGGCGTAATAGGCAAACCGGCTCCGCGTCTGCGCGCTGCCCTCCCGGGCGGGGAAGCGGTAGTAGCTGGCATTGTTGGCGGCTTCGGCACTGATGGTCGCCCCCAGGACCTTGGCCTTCAGGTCAAAGGCGACGGTGGAGATCCCCGTGGGAAAACTGTAGTTGAATTTCACCCAACGGAGATTCGAGCCGTCCTGGATATTCCCCGGAGCGCGCTCGACATTGTGCCAATCGTCCCAGACCAGGGTTTCGGTCTTCACCCGGCCCAGCCCGGAGGCGACGTCGATGTTGTAATCATTGGCGACCAGGGCCCTGAAGCTGACCTCCTTGGTGCCGGCGGGAATGTCCTCAAAGCGGAAAATCAGCAGATCAGTTCCCGCAACCTCGACCGGCCGGGCAGCCGCCAGGTCCACTGGTTCGCCATCGGCAAAGAGGCCCACGTTGCCGGTCCGCGGATCGGTGTTGAGCACATTGAAGTACGCGGAGTTCTGGCCCTCGGTGCTGCGGTCCGCCGCGTTGAGGGCCCAAGGGCCATCCTGGCGCAGGAAGGAGACGGAAGCCAGGGGCAGCGGGTACTTGTCCTCCTCCCGCTTGAACACCTTTGAATCGATGAGGTTCCTGATTCTTTTCCCCTCTGGGCGTTGCCCGCTGGGCTGGCCATTGACGAGCATCTCCAAGGCGTAGACCAGGGCGCCGCGGCCGTCCTGTGGCGAATCGTCGCTGATGACCACGAACAGGGCCTGCGGTCCGGCCAGCGAACTGGGCACCACGCCTTTCCGTCCGGCACCGTCCCGCACCAGGGTATCCATATGGAACAAGGTCGACCAGGAGGCCCCCCAGGTCAGCAGGCCGCCCAGGGTGGTCTCCCAGCGGCCACCCAGCAGATAGCTGGAAAAGGGCTGGGACCTGGGCTCGGCTAGCCCGCCCAGTTCGGTGATGGGATCGGATATCCTGGACGCCACGACGCTGAAACGGTTCTTCTGAGAAGCCGCATCCCAGCGAAGGCCGTTCAGCCTGGCTAGGTCGAGAGTCAGGGGGGAGAATTTGGTGCGGACCGCATCGCCGATGATAAACCGACTCGACCAGCCTTTGTACGTGTCCCGGACGATGACCAGATTCTGGAAGAGGCGGTTGTAGAGGTTGCTTTTGAAGAGCAAACTGCCGTTGTCAGGGGCCACGGTGCGGTATTCTTCGAGCCTGAAGACGTCCAGCCCATCCACCAGGTAGTTGCCGAAGGGATCGTAGGTACTCCGCTCCTGTTCGACAAAATAACCGGCCACCGAGGAGGATCCGTAGGAGTTCCCCAGGGAAGTGCCCTTGCCAACCACGATGGGCTGCAACGCGTCCCGGTATCCGCTCAGGGCGTAATTCTCGTAATCCTCCATCCACAGCGGGAAATACGCCCGCGACAGGAACTGCGCCTGAGCCGTGGAGGAGGAGGCTAGCCATCCGACCAGGGCCAGGGTGTAGAACACCCTCCGCGGCAAGAGCCTGAGCCACCAAATCGCGCAGAGGAAAGGCATGACAGCTCCTGATTTTCCCTAGTACACCACCGATACGACGCCGGTCCTCTGCAATTCCCCTTCATCTACCGTCACCCCAAGGCGATAGAGATAGACCCCGGGGCGGACGAGGTTGCCGTGATCGTCGATCCCATCCCAGTACCCCGGCAGGGCACTGGTCAGATGCTCCGCTCCGCGGACCTGGTGGTATCGCCGCGGCAGCTGGGAACCGCGGTAGAGCCGCCTGACCACCTCGCCATCGAGGGCAACGATCTCCAGGGAAACGTCCACTGCCTCGCTGACCTTGGCCAGGGTGTACTCGATCACCGAAAAATCGTTGATGCCGTCGCCATTGGGAGTGAAAACCCGCGGATTGGCCTGGGTGTCCAGCAAGACCTTGTCCACTACCTCGGTCACGTAGGCAGAGAGGGCTCCTTCCTCCGCCGGCCCCACATTGAGGGGATTATCCGACCCCGGCCCAAAGAGCGCACAGTTGAAGGTGTGGAGCGGACCGAAAAGGGCCGTGCGAAAATGGATCTTCACGTCTTGGGAGAGCAGGGGGTCGAACGAAAGCTCCAGGCCCTCCGGGGTGAGCCGCTGGGTCACTTGCCCAGCATAACCTTCGACGCTCTCCAGGGTAGTCAGATCGGGCATGGCGATCAGCAGCCGCTCTGCCCCTCGACCTGCGGTGGCGGTCATATTCAATTCGCAGACAAAGGCCGTGTCGACCCCCATGGGAACCTGCTGGGGGGAGACCCTGGCGCTGGCAGCGGAAGCCGGCAGATCCTCGGCCGAATATTCGATGGCCAGGCGCCTGAGTTGCGGGGACTGCCGCTCATCGTCCGTCGACAGCTTGATGCGGTACTGCAGCAACGCTGCCGGCTCAGGAGAGGAGACCAGCACCCCGCTCTGCGTCATTTCCTCGCTCCACTGACTCCAGAGCTGCCCGTCGCTGCTGGTTCTGAACTGCAGACGGACCTGAGTCCCGGCGGGCGTTTCTGCCTCCCAGGAGGCCCTGCCGAAATTCTTGGGCCGGCCCGCGGACCCTAGATCCAGCGGGGGGGAGAGGAAGCTGCCCTCCTGATTATATCCTTCCCCATAGACCTCGATCTCTCCGACCCTGGGCGAGGTGATGCCGTCGATTTCGGCAACCACCAAGCGCAGGAACCTGGTAGCAATGGGCGAAAAGTCGACGGCAGTGGCGTCAAACTGCGTGATGCCGTGCAGCACACCGACCTCCGACCAGCGGAAAAGGTCTTCGCTGATCTGGACGGCATACCCTTTCAAACTGTTTTCGGCAAAGGAACCGGCGGACCTGGGGGGCTCGCTCAACACCCTCACCCGATTGATGCGGCGCGCCTGCCCCAGATCCAGACTCACGAACTTGTTGAGGCTGTTCACCCCTGGCTGCCAGGAGGTTTCGAGCAAACCGTCCGACACCTCGATGCGGCTGGCGGTGCCATTCAGCACCAGGTTCTTGCCCTCTACGCGGCTGATGTTTATGCCACCCGGGACCCCCACGTTCACATCCCCCGGGAATCCGACGATGGGAAGGGCATCGGGGTTGGTCAGGCCCGCGACTCTTGCCACCTCGAGATCGCCCAACTGTACCAAGGGGGCGGCATTCCAGTCGGCATTCTGAGGGTCGGCCTCAAGCCATCGCCAGGCGAAGGGGCCGTTGCCCGGGGCGCTGACGAAACGCACCTCGCCCTGGACCAGGGCCACCACCAGGCCGTTGCCCTGTCCGCGCCCCGAGTTCTGAACCTTCACCAGGATCTCATTCTTGCCTTTCTTGACCGATACGGAGTAGGTCTCGGCGTCGGTCCAGTTATCGTCAGACCCAAGAACGGTGCCATTGAAGCTCAGCTCGTAGCTGTCTACCGCCGTGATCTCGACGGTGCCTGGGCCGGCCTCGGCGGCGGAAAATTGAGTGAGATAATTGGTGGTGCTGCTCCAGGTGGTGTCCTGCCAGGTAGTGCCAGCGGAACTCTCAGGATGCAGCAACGAGAGGGCAAGGAAGAGCGGCAGTAGGGCCAGGGCGGGTAATCTCATTACAAAAGCCTCTCAAAAAACCCCGTGCGGAACAGGATGCTCCTGTTCCGCACGGGGCGCAGCCGTTCTTACTTCAGGAACGTGAATCTCTTGGTCTCCCGAAACTCCTGGGTCGTGAGCGTGTACAGGTAGGTCCCGGTCGACACCTGCTTGCCCTGTTCATCCAGGGCGTCCCAGACTGTCCGGTAGGACCCAGAGGCCAGAGTTTGGTCAACCAGCGTCTTCACCTTCTGACCAGTGGTGTTGTAGATCTCCAGCCGCGCGTACGTGGCCTGGGCGATCTCAAACTCGATGGTAGTAGAAGGGTTGAAGGGGTTGGGCGTGGCGTCCTTCAACGAAAACTTCCGGGGGGTCACTGCGGTCTCAAGTTCTTCGACTGCAGTAGACACATCGGAGCCGATGACTGCCTTGGCGATGTCGAAAGGCACAAAGCCTAGGGCGATGGCGGTCGGAACCTTGTCGCGGATCTGCTGGGTGGACGGATTGGAGCTGCCGGTGACGAAGTAAAATCCGTCGTAGGCACTTCCATCCTGAATGATGAGGTTGCCTGTCTGCCAGGGAGACTGATTGCCAGCCTTGGTGAGCCGGACATGCATGATCCCGGCGCCGTCAGGCCCGATGATCGCGCCGAAACTGTCGTTGTCCGGCCCGATTTCGGCGATGGCGGAGAAGCCGGCAGCCGCATCGGTGCTGGAAACCGGCACCCCCCAGATCGTCTGGACCCCCTGCTGCTGAGGCGCCATACCCAGCGCGTCGGCCGTGGGTGGAGAGATCGAATCGCCAAAACCGTCGCCATTGTTGTTGATCCAGATCGGGTTCCCATCATAGCCGACCTTCATAAAGAGGCCGAAGTCTGCCCCTCCATCCGGTCCCTGGGCGTCGGCACCCGTGCCCCATCCGCCGTTGCCGAGCCAGATGCCCTGCTCGTCGAGATGGAGCACGGCCGGCCCGTTGGAACCCGCCACGAGATTCCCTTCCTTGTTGACCCCTTCGACGTTGAACCACTCCGACAAGTCGAGGGTCCCCAAGGTTTTGCCGGTCATCTTGTCCAGGATGATGAGCTCGCTCTGCGGCGGGTCCTGACCCCAGTCGCCGTGGGTGATGTAGAGCTTCCCGTCGCGCTCGCGGATGCTCTGGAACTTCGGGGCATTGCTGGTGATATCCGCTGCCGGCCTGAGCCCGGTTCCCTCTGGCCCGAATTCCCGCACCGGCTCGGCGGCCGATCCATCCTTCCACCGGAACTTTGCGACTCCTCCTGCATAAACGCTGGCCAGGTAGCCGATGTTGGGGTCCTCGCTGTCAGTTGCGTACGAAAGCCCCAGATTGGGGAACAGTTCGTAAACCGGGGCGGCGGTCTTGAGGACCGGGTCCTGGAGCCAGTTCTGCGCCCCGATCTGGTACCGCATGATCCCGGCGCCGCCCTGTATTGACAGGGTGTACTGCCCCTTGCGCGGATAGTTGGCATCGACGGACACCCGGCCATAGCCGTTGCCGCTGCCGCCCCCTGGCCCAATGATGTTGGTGTCGTCCAGGTCGTTGAGGCCAACCAGATACAGGGAGTAGTTTCCCTGTGGCACCCGGTTGCCCTGCCAATCCTTGCCGTCCCAAGTCACCGTGTGGGAGCCCACCTCAAATTGCCCCTTGTCCACTACGGCGACCATGTTGGGAAGGCCGGGCTTCCTCCACAGAGCACCCTGTGGAGCGATGGGCGAGGTCGGACCGCCGTTGCCGCCGGTGGTTTTTTGGTCTTTGGTATACACGACCAACCACACGTGGGCCCGGCTGTTATTGAGGGTGAAGGGGATGGTTGCACTGCCGTTGAAATCGTAGCGGACGTCGGCCACGTCGATCCGCAGCACCGTCGGAGACTCGCTCTTGACAAATTCGTAATTGGGATCTCCGGGAACTGCAAAGACCATCGTCGACCAAAGGCCCAGACCTGCTAGCCCGGCAGCCAACTGTTTGATACATTTCATATTCGTTCCTCCTTAGGTCGGGGAAAGCCCCATGGGATTTCCCCGGCCAGGCCAATGGGTTTGCTCGTTATAGCCCAACCGCCCTTCCCCGGAATCGCTGCTCCAATGGTCGAGGCCTCACCTCCTCTCGACAAAGAACAAGAGTCAAACCGTGGCGGCCTTTGGATGCTTGGCTCCGCACGATTCGCGCACTACGAGTTCGACGTCCGACGACACGTGGAACCAGGAATTCGTATCCACGCTTCCGCTGATTCTCTTCAGGAGGATATCCAGGGCTAGGTCAGCCATGGCTTTGAAGTCGTGGCGCACGGTAGTAAGTATTGGCTTCGCTCCCCAGGAGATCCGCAGATCCCCTATGCCTACTACCGCTAGGTCTCCGGGGACATTAATTCCTTTTTCCATGCACCGATTAATACAATGGATAGCCCCTTGATCGGTATAGGTAACAAGCGCCGTAGCTCCTTTCTGCACGATATCTGCTAGCTGCACTCCTTCTAGTTCTACAGTGTGGTCTGGCCAGTAGACTACTAGAGAGGGATCGAATGACAAACCATTGTCTTCCAAGGTAGTTCGATATCCCTCGTATCTTTGAATGATACTAGGCACTTTCCAGCCCGTCATAAAAGCAATTCGCTTGTGGCCGAGGTTTATCAAATGCTGCGTCGCAATGCAGCCCGCCTTGAAGTTGTCCGAAACCACGTAGTCACTATCTACCTGTTCTACATAGCGCTCTATGAGCACAAAGGGCAGATTGGCGCGGCGTAGAGAGCGCAATGTCTCTGTATTCCTCTCATACGCCTCAAGCACCGCCGGGGCTAGTATGATGCCACGGACACCATGGGCCTGAAGCGTTTGTATATAGCGCAATTGTCGCTCAGGATCATTTTGCGCTCCACAGACCAAGAGATGCCAACCGCTAAGATTGCGCTCTTCTATGGCTACATTTAGGTGGGCGACCAGTTCGGAGGAGATCCCGCTGACCAGGGTCTGCCCAATAAACCCGATCAACCCCGACGTTTCTGTCGCTACAAAAGTCCCTTTACCTTGTCGTCTGGCCAATAAGCCTGCGTAGACCAGAGTGTCAAATACACGCCGGACCGTCATACGACTTATGCTGAGCTGTTTAGCCAGTGCATTCTCAGAAGGCAATGGATCACCAGGCGATAGATACCCCGTGGTGATTTTTTCTGAGAAGTGGGCGACCAATTGGTCGTGAATGGATACGACGCTATTTATCTTCAGATTTATTGACAAGTCGTCAACAGAGTCCATCTCAAAATATCCATAAAACATTGTTTATAAACTATTAAAATTATGTAATACTTGTACATACAGGTTGTGGGTATCAATTAACCACATGGCCAGTGATGTTGTCAAGGGTTTTTTGGCGTGACTTCAACCCTCGGTGGAATCGCCGCAGGTCTGCGGGAGCCAACCTCGGTCCGTCGGCCCTCGCTCTTGACCAGACTCGGCGCCAACGCCTATATTATGTTGATCGAAGAGGTGCAAAGCTTTTTTGGTAGCGCCAGAGGGTGCGCGGAACTGGCGCCCAATAAGAGTTCTTCCCCTGACAGGCAGGGTCGCTGCGGCGAAAAGAAGAACTACCTATCAAAAATAGCCGCACTACTGAACGCGATGTTTCGGTGGTGCGGTCTTTTTTTTGTAGCCCACGGCGATTGACCCTGAAAGGGAGAGGCTTCTATGCGGGAAGTCACGGATGAAGGCGATAGCGTGGTGCGCTCCTATTTTGCCGACATCGCCGGGTCCAGACCCCTGAGCCGCGAGCGCGAGGTGCTGCTGGCTGCCAGTATCAAGGAAGGCGACATCGGGGCCCGCGACGAATTGGTGCAGGCCAACCTGCGTTTTGTGGTCGGGGTGGCTAAGAACTACCAGAACCGCGGTCTGTCCCTCTCCGATCTGATCAGCGCCGGTAACCTGGGTTTGCTGACCGCCGCCGAGCGTTTCGACGGCACCAAGGGTTATAAGTTCATCTCCTATGCCGTGTGGTGGATCCGACAGTCTATCTTGCAGACCATCGGCGAACACGCCCGCACCGTGCGCCTGCCCCTCAACAAGCTGGGGCTGCTCAAGGATATCTCCCGGGTTTCGCAGCGCCTGGGCCAGGGCCGCGAGAAGGACCCGGATGTCGAGGAGATCGCCGCCGAGTTGGAGGTTTCGGCCACCGAGGTGCGCGAGGCCCTGCTGAGCGCCCGCTCCACCCGCTCACTGGACGAGGCCTTTGGCGAGGACGGGGAGAACAGCCTGCTGGCCACCCTGGCCGACACCAACCAGGAAGCCCCCGACGCCGAGGTGCTGCGCGAGTCGGCCCGCGAGCAGTTGGAGAGCCTTTTTGTCAGCCTCGACGATCGCGAGCAGCGCATCATACGCCTCTACTTTGGCCTGGATGGCAGCGAGCCGCTCACCCTGGAGCAGATCGGCAGCATCCTCAACATCACCCGCGAGCGGGTGCGGCAGCTCAAGGAGCGGGCACTGGCCAAGCTGCGCCATCCGGCCCGCTCACCGGCGCTCTTGGCCCTGGCCGGCGAGCTGCCCAAGTAAGGTCAAACACGGAACAACGGTTCTAATAGGTCTATACTTTTTGCCGAAAGGATTCACCATGTCTGGCTACAGGCCTCGCGAACGAGATGGGTCCAGCGATCTGAGCAACTGGAAAACCTTCATGGACAAGCTCGAGATCGAGGAAATCGATTACAAAAGGCTCGAGGTGCTGGTCAAGTTTCTGGCCCCCAACGGCAAGATCAAGCCGGCCCGGCGCACCAAGGCCTCGGCCATCAAGCAGAACCGCGCTGCCCAGGCCATCAAGCAGGCGCGTTTCCTGGCCCTGCTGCCCTACACCAAGAGCAGTTGAGAGCAACCGCAGCGCGGCATTTATACCTATGACCCTATTTGCCGGCACCGCTCCGGTGCCGATGACCGAAGAGCAGAAGTTCTTCTTCGACTTGCGCGGCTGGATCCTGCTTCCCGCAGTGCTGAACCCCGAAGAGACCGCCGCGGCCAAGGCCGAGGTGTACGCCGGCGCCAAACAGAGTTACCAGGGCGTGCTCCAGGAATTGCTGGACCACCCGGCCATCACCGGCATCCTCAGCGAGATCCTCAGCGAGGACCCTTTTGTGGGAGACGAGTACTACGGTTTCCGCTGCGAGGGTTCTTTCACCACGGTGCGGCCGCCGGGCTGGAGCAAGATGCAGCGGGGCGACCAGGGTATGCCCCATGTGGTGCGCCCGCCCCAGCAGGCCAATGCCATGCGCTACCAGGTGGCCGGGAACAAGATCTTCGCCGGGCTGACGCGGGTGGTGTGGGAGTTGGAGGAAGTGAAGACCGGCCAGGGAGGCACTACCTTTCTCAGCGGCTCCCACAAGGCCCACTTCAACTACGGCGGCCCGGACCGCTGGCGGCCCAATATCAGCGAGTCGCCCTGGGAAGCCCAGATGCGGGCGGTTATGGACGAGTACTGCTGCCCGGCCGGCTCGGCAGTTGTTTTTACGGAAAGCCTCGTACACGCGGCCAACGACTGGACCAATCCGGACAATCCGCGCTGCGCGGTTTTCAATTGTTATAATTCCATCTGGGCCCAGTGGCACCGCGTCAATCTCAGCCACGAGCAGATCATGGCCATGCCGCCCAAGCGGCGCACCCTCTTCCGCGGCACTTGGGCCCTGGGCGGCAGCGGCAACCACGCGTACGCCGAGGACAACAGGGCGCTCTGAGGCAGAATCTGAGGGCCGCGAACGGGAGTTGAGTTTCCCTTGAAAACGGGAAACCAATATAGAAAAGGGGATGCAGCGCAAAACTGCATCCCCTTTTTCTGTTCCCAATTTCTGCTATAAAAGATATGGGATCCGGCGAAAAAAGTCAAGGAAAAATTGTCATAAGTTATTTAAATTCAAATAATTAAATTGAATTTTTCCCAGCGGCTTTGTATCTTCCTACCGTCCTGTTTCCACCAACAGAGGAGGCGGTATGGCCCAGGAAAACCGCACAGCCCAGGGAGGAGCCCTCCAGGTGCAGGAGGGTCAGGTGGTGATCGGGTCGTGGTCCAAGAATCTGCTGCAGGTGGTCGCGCAGAGCGCCCAGTTGCGCGGGTTGCTGCGCCAAGGCAGGGTAGAGGACGCCCGGGCCTTTTTACAGGCCCACCAGGCCGAGGAGCAGGCCGCACTGGTGGCCTTTGATGAGCGCCCCGAGGAGGTGCTGGCCCTCACCGGCATGGATGCGCAGGGCAAGCCGGCCTACCAGACGGCGGTGGTGGATCTGCTGCCCACCGAAGTCCTGACCAGCCTGATCGCCCCGCGCCTGGAGGAAGCGCGCTTCAACGTGGAGGTGTTGCGTGCCCTCTCACCAGCGGTTTTTGCGCGCACGGTGGAGGAGACCCTCGACCCGGTGTACCAGCAGGAGTTGCGCATCAAGGTGTCCTGGGAATGGCTAGAAGCCGTGGCCGAACTGGCCGATCCGGGCAAGGCCGCCGATTTGCTGCGCCAAACCGATTCGGCCCTGCTCGAAGAGGCCATCCTCGACCGGCTGGACCAACTGGATCTGGGGGCAGTGGCCGGCGGCACCGATGCGGGCAGTGTCTCGCGCTTTCAGGTCTTTGCAGAGGGCCTGACCGGAGGGCGTCCCGGGGACTACATCGAGGACGTGGAAACCGCTGCGGTGTTGGATGCCCTGTACGAGGCAGCACCAGACTTGCTGAGCAAGCTGGTGTGCGCCGCGGCCAGGCGCATGGGAGGGATCTGAGCATGGACAGAGTGGTCTTGCCAGATCTGAACCAGTTCCCCTTTGAGGCGGATAGCTTTTTGGGCAAAGCCCTGGCTGCGGGCCGGCAGTACGAACAGCTGCCCGAGTACCTGGGCGATGTGCTCATGGCCTACCTGCGCGTCCAATCTCTGGCCTTTGCCCAGCGGTACCGCACCGGGATCGCCTTGGGCCGGGAGCGGTTGGAGCGGGGATTGAAACAGGCCTTCGCCTGTGTGGAGTTGGGGCTGGAGGAACGCTCCGGGGGCGACCTGAACCAGGCGGTCGCCCTGCTGGCCAGCGGGGACCTGGAGGCCCTGCGCAGGTGCGGCTGGGAGGAGGCGTTGGGGCGCCTGGCCCGGATACGCGCCCAGGCCCGCGCCTGGGGCCACTGCCCGGAGTTGCCCTTTCTGCGGGAGCACAAAGAACAACTCCGGCAATGGGGTCAGCTGGTGCCGGAAAGCTGGACCAGCTGCGGTCCGCAGGGACAGGAAATCTGGCTCGATCCGCGCCAGGAGTACCTCCGCTTCCAGGAGTTGGAGGGCCGGGTTCTCTTTTTGCAGTCCTTGCCCACGGCCTCACTGGAGGGTCTGTTGCGGGCGGCCCCTGGAGGCAGGGACTTTGCCGAGGTGCTGCGGCAACTGATCTTGGTCCTGGCGCTGGGGCGGGAACACTTGGTGGTGACCTCGCGCGAGGTGGAGCAATTCCGGCAGACCTGCTTCACTGCGGGGAAGCTGCTCCCCGCAGTGAAGGAACAGGTGCTCGGCCTCTTTGCCACCCACCTCGAAAACGCCTTGCCAGCCGTCCGGGGAAGCGCCGACCTCCGCCGCGAAATGGAGGGGCAGGTCGCGGTGCTCGAACAGGCCGCTCCGGAAACACTGGGCCGGTTGTTCGTCTTGGCTGACTGAGCCAGCCCGCTATCCCGCCTCTTGGGTTCCACCCGATGGTCACTCGTCTCCGCGGTGCACGGGTAGCCCCTGGTGAGAGGCTGAAGGCTCAGGGGCTGCGGCCATAGTACGCCGGTCCCCTCTCGGCGGGGGCCACCCGGTTGATGGTCGGGTTGCACGAGAGGTGGTCCCAGCCTTCCCGCACCAAAAAGACCAGGCCGACAAAAATCACCACCACCACGTAGAGAAAACCTGCCTCGGAGAACCAGCCGCTCATGGTGTTTCTCGCTCTCGGATCCATAGGATCCTACCTCCTTTCTGGCCAAAGGCCAAAAACAAAACCCGCCGTCGAAATCTCTTCGCCGGCGGGTCCACGTTGCGCGCATCCAAGTGTGCGCTCGTCTATCCTGTTCTCCGCCGTGCTGTTTTATGGGCTAGCTTGAGCCAAACACAGGCTGCCTGGTCCAGGCAGTCGCGCCGGGTCGCTAGATGCAAATGGGTTATGGACAGGAGTCTCATCATGGAACCGAACCACCGAGATAAAGCAAGAATGAACAGTTTACTTCGGGTTGCTTATTGACAATGCCCGCGCAGCCGAAACAATGTCAAGGGATATCTGAAAAAAACGCGCACTTCAAGTGCGGCTGGCTCGCCCAGGGCGGGGCAACGCGGTTGGGGGCGCAGAGCGCTGGCCCATCCGGTTCGGGGGTAGACCTCTGGCACGCGAGTTGGCCGCCAAGGTGGTGGAAATCTGAAGTCCCGCTCTCAGATAACTGACAGCCGGCGGTGCCCACAGCGCCGTCCACGGGGGGAGATTCCGGCCAGCACCCTGGGGTTTCCCGAAGGCAGAGGGCCTTCGCCGGGGCCGCCGGGATGGCATGCGATTTGCGTGCTGGCTGCAGATCAGTACATCTGACCTTAAGACCCATATTCACGGAGGATCGCCATGCCAACGCGTTATCACCTTTCCTATCTCGTGTCGTTATGCCTGCTCGGCAGTGTCCTGTTGCCTGCCGCAGCCCCTGCGGGTACTCCCGGCCCGGCAGCCCTGGAACGCGCCCACCTCCTGCGCACCCTGGATCTGATCCGGCAGGGAAAGGGGCGGATGCAGGTCCCCACCGCGTCCGTCCGCGCCAAGGTTGCCCAACAGAGCGGCGGCACCGGCTCCATCACCGGTATACTGATGGGGCTCGATCCCGATGGGTTTGCCTCGGCCTCGGTCACGGCCTGGTCCACCGACTCTTTGGCTAGCCGCGAGGGCATCGGCATGGCCATGGTCGAGCCGGACGGCAGGTACCGCATCGAGGGGCTCTCCCCGGGTGCGTACTACGTGTCGGCCTCGGCCAAAGGGTTTGTCGCCCAGTACTTCAAGGGCGCCCGCACCCTGTCCGACGCCATTCCGGTGAAGGTTGCCGAGGGCGAGACCACTGAGGGCATCGACTTTGCCATGGAGCCGTTTTCGGCAGGCGCCGGCAGCATCGCCGGCACGGTCCGCTTTGAGGCCGATGGACGACCCATCCCCGGGGCCACCATCTATGTGTTCTCGCCCGACAATCCCTTCTTCAACAGCATGGCCCAGACCGGCGAAGACGGCACCTACCTCGTTTCAGGTCTGATCTCGGGCAGTTATGTGGTCGAGGCGTGGGCCAGCGGCACCCTGCCCGAGTTCTTCGACAATGTGCCGTCGCTGGAACTGGCGACCCGGGTGGAGGTGGGAGAGGCCACGCGGATCGAACACCTCGACTTCAGCCTGGCCACCGGGGGTTCGATCACCGGGTACGTGCGCAACGCAGAAGGTGCACCAATGGCCGGCGTCTACGTTCAGGCCTATATGTACGAGATCATGCCGGTGACAATGGACCCGGCCACCCAGCAGGAGAGCGGCGCAGCGGTCCCGGCTCCCACTCCGGATGAGGCGATGAGCGGATCGATGCCCGCAGACCCGATGGCCCCGCATCGCGGCGGGTACATCGCCCCCTCTGGCGGTTGGGCGGTTTCGGATGAGACGGGATTCTATCGCATAGGTGGCCTGGGCACGGGCAGTTATTACGTGCAGGCGCAGGCTGCGAGCCGCTGGTATTACACCATCCAGTGGTACGACGGGGCGCTGGATTTTCCGCAGGCCAAACCTGTGGCCGTGACCCTGGATGTGGAGACCTCGGGCATCGACCTGACCCTGGCAGTGCCGGTGTTGCGCAGCACCCTCTCGGGCCGGGTGACCGACCGCAAGGGGCAACCGGTCGCCGAGGCCTTTGTCACGGTGCAGGATGCGGCGCAGTGGGGGATCGGTGCCGACGGGTCGACGGAGGGCATCGCGCGGGCCAACATCTGGGCGTATGCAGTCACGGACAAGGAAGGGAATTATGTAGTCGAGGAACTGCCGGCCGGCACCTACCTGGTTTCGGCGGCGGCACAGGCGGGTTGGGAGTACGTGCAGCGCTGGTACCGCGATGCACTCTCACCCCAGGATGCCACCCCAGTGCCTCTGGGCGAGGAGGAGCGGTTGACCAATGTCGATCTGGTCCTGCCCGTGCAGGTAGGCACGGCCAGCCTGTCGGGGGTGGTGCGCGACACCCACGGGCAGGCCCTCCCCTGGGCCTTTATCGAGGTGCGGCCGGCGGCCGCGGTCATCGACCCATCTCAGCCCTCCAACTTGTGGGCCTATGCCCACGCCGATAGCCAGGGCGCATACCGGGTGGACCGTTTGCCGGCCGGGGCCTACGCCGTTCACGCCTCCTACGGCACGGGCGAGTTGTACGGGCAGGGCTGGTACGACGGGGCCAGCACCCCTGAGGCCGCAACAGCGGTGGGGCTGGCCGAGGGCGAGGTGCGCGGCGGCATCGACTTCAGCCTCGCGGTGAGGCCGATCTACGGGGTCGTCGAAGGCACCATCACCGACGCCGCCACCGGGGCTCCCCGGGTGCGCGCCTACATCGAACTCTCGCCGGTGGCGCGGGATTACGTCATGGATGCACCTTTCCGTTACTTCGCCTCGTACGCGATCACGGACGAAGCCGGGCGCTTCCAGTTGACCTACATCCCCGAAGGGCAGTATGCGCTTGCGGTATATGCCGACGGCATCGCCGAATCGGGCAGTGAAGGGGTCGGGTCGCCCATTGAGGTTGTCGGCGGCGGGATTGCCATCCGCGACATGGCCCTGTCCTCGATGCACCACGGAGAGGGTGTTATCACCGGTACCGTGATGGTCGATTACGGCGGTCCCATGCCCATGTCCTCGCGGTCGGCAGTGCCGGCGTGGGATTCGGCGCAGCCCCCGGCCATCGCGGTCGTCGATATCGGCAAGGGCGACCACTCCAGCGCTGCTCCCCCCGAGATCGCGGTGGTCTTTGCCTATCCGCTCGTCGATGGCCAGGCAAACACCGAGATCCGCTACACGGCCGTCACGGCGCTGGATGGCAGCTATAGGCTGAGTGGTCTGGCGCCCGGGGACTACGTGGTTATGGGTCTGGCGCCTGGCGGCATCGGGGTGTATTTCGGCGATACCTATGCACCCGAGCTTTCCACCCCGGTCCATGTCGACGGCCAGCAGCCGACGGCGGGCATCGACTTTCTGCTGGCTCCGGCCTATTTCTGGCGGCTCGCTGCCGCCGATGGTGCGGCACCCGAAGCCGCTCCCACCAGCGCCGGCAACGCCAGCCCGGCGGCGGTGTACGGCAAGGTAAACGCCGCCGACGGCAAAGCAGTGCCGGGGGCCACGGTGTATTTGCTCGACGCGGCGGCCAAGCCAGTGGCCTTTGGGCAGACGGGCGTCGACGGCAGCTTTGAGTTGTCCGGGGTGGCACCCGGCGAGTACCGGGTGTACGCCAGCAAGTTGGGATCGGGGGGGGCGTACAACGGCAATGTGTCGGACTTCTCCCAGGCCGAGGCGCTGGTGCTGAACGGGGGACCCTGGGAGGTCAACCTGGTGCTCTCTGCGGGGCCGATCACCGCCGTGGAGGAAGAGGAGGAGGTGTTGCCGCAGGTGCTCGCGCTCAGGGGCAACTACCCCAACCCCTTCAATCCGAGCACCCAGCTCGGCTTTGCGGTGCCCACAGCGGGCCGCGCCACAGTGCGGGTCTACAACGCGCTGGGGCAGCAGGTGGCGGTCCTCTTCGAAGGCCTGGCCGAAGCCAGCCACCAGTACGACCTGTCGTTCCAGGCCGGTACGCTCGCGGCTGGCACCTACATCTACACCCTGGAGTTCGGCGGGCAGGTGCTCTCGCGCAAGATGGCGCTTATCAAGTAAACTGTCCCTGAATCCTTTGCCGGTCCCCACCTCCACTCCCGAAAAGGGCTGGGGGTGGGGACTTTTTGTTTGGCCGGCCGGACAAACAAAAATTTACAGGGTGGGTCTAGCGCTTGGACTGGAAGGGTCTCCTGGTGCTGCCGCGAAGACGCAGTCTATCGCTGCCCGTACCGCACCTGCATTTCCGCAGCGAGTTTGGCCTCGGGCAGGAGCCGGCTGCCGGCGAGCTCGACTTCGGTCACCGCGCCCTTTTTGTTGCGGTGGAGGCGGACCTGCTCGCCGTGGCTGGCAAAGCCGTTGGCGAGGGCAATCCTTCCTTGGTCGCGGCCCTGCACCTCGATCTCGCTGGCATCGGCGAAGGGGTCTCCCGCCTCGGGGTTGGCGACCAGGACCCGATCGCCGACCGGGACCAAGTCCGAGACTCCCCACAGGTTCCACCAGCGCCCGGTCCAATCCCTCAGTCTCCGCGAGGGGGCGCCGCGTTTGGCAAAACAGCGCAGGATGTGGACCGCCCCTTCGAGCCAGGGGTGCGCCTGGCCGTCGATGGCGTTGGTCAGCACCGCCAGGGTGAGGTCCTGCGCCGGCAACACACTGGTGCGGGTGATGAAGCCCTGGAATCCCCCGCCGTGGCCGAAGTATTCCCAGTCCCCGATCCTGCCGCTGCTGATTCCCAGTCCGTACTCGCGATCAACCGCCGAGTGTGGCAACCGCCAGTGCCGCCGCGTCATCTCCCGCCGGCTCTCGACCGACACCACACTCCGCCTGGCCGCCGGAGAGAGCTGGGCGAAGAAGCGGACCAGGTCCGCAGCGGTGCTGACAAAACCGGTGGCAGCGGCCAGGCCCCGGGTGGGGTTGTCGCCGGGGATGACCAAGCGGCGTCCCAGGGGCAGCAAGGCGCTGTGCCCTCTCGCCACGGGTGTGCCCCTGGGCAGGGGCATGTCCGGCCAGGTCTCCTCCAGACCGGCAGCAGCGACGATCTCGCGCTTTATCCAAGTGGTGTAGGGCTGGCCAGTGAGGGCTTCGATGATCAGGCCGAGCAGGCCGAAACCGTGGTTCGAGTACTTGAAGCGGGTGTTGGCCTCCAGGATCGGTGCCTGGGCCAGGTCTGTCCTGAGTTCGGCGGCGTTGCGGAAGGGCCGCCAGTCCATCCACTGGCCGGCATCGGTGCCGTCGCGGATGATGCCGGCGCTGTGGGAGAGCAACTGGGCGATGGTCACCTGCGCCACGGCCCGGTGCAGACCGGCGACGTGCTGCCCGGCGCGGTCGTCCAAATGCAACCGGCCCTGCTCGCGCAGCTTCAT
>SXGS01038007.1_pt1 | contig 38981 bp, 29 predicted proteins | sample 3174681 | NCBI WGS metagenome assembly SXGS01 (sample SAMN11356861, study PRJNA531348) | freshwater metagenome | isolation source: freshwater sample F1-80 | place: China: Fuxian Lake, Yuxi | collected 2017-12-25 | reverse complement strand
TACACGGTCGTCGAGAAGCCCTCGGTCGCCGACATTGCGTACTCGGGAAACAAAGAAGTTGAAACGGATGACATCCGCGAAGCGACGGGCATCAAGGCGTTTGAAGTCTTGAATATGAACAAGGTTCGCGAGGCGACGGAGAAGATCCAAAAGCTTTACGAAGATAAAGGTTACTTCCTCGCGCGTATCACTCCTCGCATCGACAACGTTGTTGAAGGCGAGACGGTGAAGCTCACCTTCGATATTCAAGAAAACGAAAAAGTAAAAGTGAAGCGCATCACTTTCCTCGGGAACCGGAACATTCCCGACGGTCGTTTGAAGAGCGTCATGCAGACGCAAGAAGGCGGCTTTTTCAGCTTCATCTCGGGAAGTGGCTCCTACAAACAAGACGTCTTCGATCGCGACGTTCAGGTCTTGAGCTACGCCTACTTCAACGAAGGCTACATCCAAGTTAAGGTTGATCGGCCTCAAGTTTATGTGACGCCTGATAAGAAGGGCATCTACATCACGATCCGCATTGAGGAAGGCGAGCGTTTCCGTATCGGAACTATCGACTTCGCCGGCGATCTTCTTTTTGAACGCGATGATCTTTTCACTTCCGTCGATATCGATGGTTCGGGTTGGTACGTCCACGAAACGCTTTTGAAAGATCTCCGGAACCTTCAGGCGAAGTACGGTGACTTGGGTTACGCGTACGCGAACATCATTCCCCGCACGCGCACGCGCGATAAAGACAAAGAAGTCGACATCACCTTTGAGATCGATAAGGGAAACAAGGTCTACTTCGGCAAGATCAACATGATCGGCAACTCGCGCACGCGTGACAAAGTCGTGCGCCGAGAGCTGACGATCCGCGAAGGTGAGCTTTACAACGAAACTCGTAAACGCGAGTCACTCGATAACGTGCGCCGCCTCGGATTCTTCGAGGAAGTCGCCTTCAACTCGAAGACGCCTTCCGACAACGCGGATCTCATGGATATCGACGTGGTCGTGAAAGAGCGTAACACGGGCACAATCCAGATCGGCGCGGGTTACTCGACTTATCAGAACTTCATCTTCAACGGCCAAGTGAACCAGATCAACTTGTTCGGGCGCGGTCAGAAGCTCGGGATTTCGGTCGACATCAGCTCGGCCAACCAGATCTTCAACTTGAACTTCACGGAGCCGTACTTTCTCGACTCTAATTGGTCTCTCGGTGCGGATATCTATAGAAGCAGCCGCGATACGCTGGAGTATACGGAGAAAAAAGCGGGTGGTGCGATTCGCGTCGGTCACCCTCTCGCTCCTTACCTACGTGGGTTCTTGCGCTATAAGCTCGACGATACGACGATCGATCTTACGAAGCTGGGCGATGAAACGATCTTCCCGACAACTACTGCGAATGGTCTAACTTCGTCGCTCACGTTCACACTTGAGTACGATAAACGAAACGACCGTTTTGCGCCGACTGACGGTGTGTACGGAAGCGGCTCACTTGAGTACGCAGGACTTGGTGGATCGAAAGATTACACGAAGGGGATCTTCACCGGCCGCTTCTATAAAAAGGTTTGGTGGGAACTCGTTCTTCGTAACAACCTGACTTACGGATTCATTCGGTCGAACGATGGCGATCCTGTTCCGTACAACGAGCTTTTCTTGCTCGGCGGTGCGAATAGCTTGCGCGGCTTTGACTGGTACCGCGTTGGTCAAAGACGTTACTCACCCAAACGTTATAGCTGTTTGACGCGACCGACGTTTGGACCTGCGGATGAAGAAGAGTGCGGACCGCGTTCCGGCGGGGCGCTTTCGGATGAAGAAGCTAAGCGAAAAGCTCAGTTGCCTTACGGTGGAACGCAACAGCTCTTCTACAATTTGGAGCTTGAGTTCCCGCTCGTGACCGAGGCCGGAATCAAAGGCGTCGTGTTCTACGACGTCGGTACCGCTGAGGATAACTTGACTGAGCTTCGCCACGACGTGGGCTTCGGCTTCCGTTGGTTCTCGCCGATCGGGCCTCTCCGTTTTGAGTGGGGCTTCCCGTTGAACCCGCAACAGGATGAGCGTGCGAACGCCTTCCAGTTCGCGATCGGCTCGCCGTTCTAATTTAAAGGCATTTAATTTTTTCGAATCCATTCGAAAGGACGAAACCATGGCAATGATGAAAACTCTGAAATGTGTAGCAGCTCTCGGCCTTGCCGGCGCGTTGATGGCTTCGCAAGCCCAAGGCGCGGAAGCTAAGATCGGTTACGTCGATATGCAGAAGGCAATCCAAGAGACGACAACCGGTAAGAACGCGAAAAAAGAACTCGAGAAAGAGTTCAACGCGAAAAAGACCGAGCTCCAAAAGAAAGAAGCCGACATCAAGAAGATGGCGCAAGACCTCGAAAAGAAGAACGTCGCCCTTTCGGACGAAGTTCGCGCAAAGAAACAACAAGAACTTCAGCAGCAGATGGTCAGCTTCCAGCGCGAAGTCGGCGAAAGCCAGCTGAACATCCAGAAGAAAGAGCGCGAGCTCACGCAACCGATTCTCGAGAAGCTTGCCGCTTCCCTCGAGAAGGTCGCAGCAGCCGGCGGATACACGATGGTCCTCGAGAAGAGTGAACAAAGCGTCCTCTGGGCGAAGAAAGAACTCGATCTCACGGACGCCGTTGTAAAAGAATTCGAAAAAACTCCCGCAGCGAAGAAGTGAGCTGAATCATGGCCGGTGAGAAAGACTACGTATATTCGGCGTTGGATATCTTGAAAATGCTTCCGCATCGTTTCCCCTTTTTGTTGGTGGACCGAGTGGATTCCATTGAAAGACCGAACACGGACACCAAAGTCGGTCGCAAGATCCGCGCGGTGAAGAACGTAACGATCAACGAACCGTTTTTTCCCGGCCACTTCCCGCATCGTCCCGTGATGCCAGGCGTTTTGCAGATTGAGGCCATGGCACAAGTAGCGGCACTCGCGTGCGTCGATCTCGACGGACCTAAGATGGACGTCGCGATCGCGGGCGTCGATGGTGCGCGCTTTCGTCGCCCGGTCGTTCCGGGTGATACGCTCGAAATCTCCGCTGAAGTCATAAAAGACCGCTCTTCGATGCTGGTCTTGAAGTGCGAAGCCCGCGTGCGCGGTCAAGTTGCCTGCGAGGCGGAACTCATCGCCAAGATGTTCCCGCTCGAAGCGCACTAAAAGTTACTGCGGGCTTTTGTCAGGACCCAATTTTGAAAAGTTCGGTGAACCTATGAGCATTCATCCTTCTAGCGTCATCTCTAAAGAAGCCGAGATCGGCAAAGACGTGGTGATCGGGCCTTTTTGCGTCGTCAAGGGCCGCGCCAAAATCGGCGACGGTACGATCCTCGAGTCTCACGTGAGTCTCGGTAATGAAACCGGTATCGTCGAGGTCGGGAAGAACAACCGTATCTCCTCAGGTGCGGCAGTTGGCGGGCCACCTCAAGACCTCAGTTACAAAGGTGAGCCGACCAAACTGATCGTCGGCGATAACAACGTCATTCGCGAGTTCGCGACGTTGAATTGCGGAACGGCAAAAGGCGGCGGAGTGACCAAGATCGGCAGTAACTGTTTGATCATGGCGTATTCGCACATTGCGCACGACTGCCATCTCGGTAACCACGTGGTGATCGCAAATACCACGCAATTAGCGGGTCATGTCTTCTTTGACGATCACGTGAAGGTCGGCGGCATCTGTGCTTTCAACCAGTTCGTTCGCATCGGAAAGCACGCCTTTATCGCAGGCGATTCTGCGGTTCATAAAGACGTTCTTCCGTTCACGATCGCGCAGGGGAAGTATGCCGTTATGCGCACGCCGAACAAGATCGGGATGGAACGTGCGGGCTACTCGAAAGAAGATGTCGACGCGATCAAAACGGCGGTGCGGATCATCACGATGGGCGAAGGCACATTAGAAGAGCGCATCACCCGCATTCAAAACGAGTGCGCCTCTACACCGACTGTCCAATACTTCCTTGATTTTACGCGCGCTTCGATCACGGGCCCTCGCGGGCTTGCACTCTGAGAGTTGGAAAGGGATCCCGCCATGTCACGCGTTCGTTGCGCCGTCGTCGGCGTTGGTTACTTGGGGCGCTTCCACGCGCAAAAATACAAACAGATCGAAGAAGCTGAATTGATCGGCGTCTGCGACGCTTCGCCCGAGCGCGGGGCTCAAGTTGCGGCGGAACTCGGTGTTCCGGTCATTAACGATTATCGGGAGCTGATCGGGAAAGTCGATGCGGTGACAATCGCGTCGACCACGCGAACGCATTACGAAATCGCTAAGCACTTTCTGCAGAACGACGTTCATGTGAATGTCGAGAAGCCGATGACCGTGACGATCCAAGAAGCCGAAGAGCTTGTGGATCTCGCGCAGAAGAAAAATCTAAAACTTCAGGTCGGGCACGTTGAGCGCTTTAATCCTGCACTTGCGAGCGCAAAGGAGCGTTTAGGCGTTCCGCTCTTTATCGAGTGTCATCGATTGGCTCCGTTCAAACCCCGCGGCGTTGATGTCGACGTCGTTCTCGATTTGATGATCCACGATATCGACGTGATCCTTTCTCTCGTCAAATCGCCGGTGGCATCTGTCAGTGCCGTGGGGGCGCCAGTCCTGACGAAGTTTGTCGACATCGCAAACGCTCGCATCGAATTTGAATCGGGTGCCGTCGCGAACGTAACCGCTAGTCGCGTTTCGCAAAGCGCGACGCGAAAGTTTCGTGTCTTTCAAAGTGAGCAATACCTTTCCATCGACTTCGGTACGGGTGAGATCAATCTCACTTCAAAAAAAGGCGAGTGGAAAGACGATCAAATCCCTCTCGAATTTGAATCTTGGAACCTCGAAAAAGGCGACGCTCTGCTCGCGGAGACGAAAGCATTCGTAAACTCCGTGCGGACAGGAGCACCTGTTGTCGTTTCGGGTAACGATGGACTGGTCGCGATGCGAGTGGCGATGCAAGTTCAACGTGAAATCGGCGCGCGCCTTGAGCGGTTTAACTAAGCTATGAAAGACTCTTGCCTCATCATAGCTGCGGAAGCGTCATCGAGCCTCTACGCGCAACGTTTGTTAGAGCATTGGAAATCCGAAGGACGCGAAGTCGAAGCTTTTGGAGTTGGAAGCCGCGAGATGGAACGGCTTGGCTTCTTTTGCATCGGTCGCTCGGAAGAAATGGCAGTGGTCGGTCTTCAGGAAGTCGTGAAACACTTTCCTCTGATCCGGCGCACGTTCCACCAAATCTTAGAAGAATGTGAGATGCGCAAACCCAAGTTTGCGCTGCTGCTCGATTATCCTGATTTCAATTTGCGACTGGCGAAAGAGCTCAAAAAACGTGGCATCCGGGTTGTGTATTACATCTCTCCCCAGGTCTGGGCGTGGAGAACGGGTCGCGTAAAGTTGATCCGCAAAGTGGTCGACCACATGCTCGTGCTTTTTCCTTTCGAAGAGAAGTTCTACCGCGAGCACGATGTGAAAGCGGATTTTGTCGGCCATCCACTCTTGGACGAATTGCCGGCTGAACAAAGTCCTTCGGATCTGAAAGCTCGGCGGCAGAAGTTCGGGATTGGAGACAACGAAGTTGTCTTAGGTCTCATGCCGGGAAGTCGTTGGTCGGAGATCAATCATCACTTGGAGACGATGCTGGAAACCGCTGAACTCATGGTGAAGCGTAATCCTCGCATTCGACCCATTTTGCTGGTCGCTCCCTCGCTTGATCGCAATGAACTCCGTTTGAAGATCGGAGACGTGAACTTCCCGCTCCAGATCATCAAAGAGGCACCCCTTGATATGATCTCGCTGACGGACGTCATTCTCGTAGCAAGCGGGACGGCGACTTTGATGGTTGGCCTCATGGGAAAGCCGATGGTCATCATGTACCGCATGAATTCAATGACGGCTTGGCTCGCAAAGAAACTCGTGACGAAGACGCCGTTTTTTGGAATGGCAAACTTAATCATGAATCGGCAGATCGTACCGGAGCTCTTTCAAGACGATGCGAATCCGAAACGTTTGACTGAAGAACTCTCTAAGTTCGTAGAAGACGATCAGGAGCGCGCTCGCGTAATCGCTGACCTAGCCCAAATCAAAGACCAACTCGGTAGCAAAGGCGCGACTCTGAAAGTGGCCGAGCTCCTCAAAGAGTATTGGGTGGAGCAACCGGTTTGAGTTTTCCCGCCGGGCTCGCACAAACACTGCTGGCCCCGTTCTCCGCGCTCTACCGCGCGACGATGATCTTACGCAATTGGAGCTTCGATTACGAATGGCGAAGTTCCTACGCCGTGCACGCACCGGTGATAAGTATCGGAAATTTAACGGCAGGTGGAACCGGCAAGACGCCGCTTACCGCTTTGTTGATTGAGGATCTCACGCGGAGAGGATTACGCGTTGGTGTTGTGAGCCGTGGTTACGGTGGCACCGAAAAGGGACCCGCGCGCGTTCCTGCGCAGTCAGCGAACGAAGGTGAAAAAGCTTTGCGATTTGGCGATGAGCCTTCTTGGTTTGCGACGAAGTATCCCGAGATTCCGGTTTTTATCGGGGCCGATCGTGTGAGAGCCGCGGAAGCGCTTTTGAACTCAGCTCAGGTGGATTTGATTCTCGCAGACGATGCCTTTCAGCACAGACGTTTGAAGCGCGATCTTGATATCGTTGTTCTCGATGCTAGCGAACCGCGATGGCACTATTCGTCTTTGCCAGGTGGGCGAATGCGCGAGAGTTTCGCATCGCTCAACCGAGCCCAGGCGGTTTTTATTACAAAAACGAACCTCGCTACGGAAGAGGCGATCGCGTATTTACGGGCGAAAATTCCCAGTCAACTTCTCGTTTGTGAATTTGCTTCGGTTCTGGGTGGCTTCTCGCGGCTTGAAAAATTTTACGAAGACGTTCCCGCAAAAGAGCCGAGCAGCTTTCGCGGACAAAAAATATTTCTCGCTTCGGGAATCGGTCGTCCCCAAGCGTTTCGTCGTTTGATGGAAAGCGAAGCGGGAACTGAAGTCGTCGGGCACCGAATTTTTCCTGATCATCACGTCTATACTTCCGACGATTTGCGTTCGCTTGAAGCGGCTGCTCGCGCGGCCGGAGCTTCCGCGATCGTCGTGACCGAAAAAGATGCCGTGAAGCTTCAAGACTGGCGGTCGGGATTGCCGACCTGGTCTTCACGCCTCATGGTTCGCGCGGTGCGCGGTTCACTCAAGGAATTCTATGAAATGGCTCATCGGACTCTTCGCTAAGGTACTCGCGTCTGTCATAGCGGCATTGCCGCGAGCGATCCGAGATGGACTTGGCAACTTTATCGGTTGGCTCTGGTTTGATCTTTTCCGCATTCGTCGTCGCGTGGCCGTCGAGAACGTTGGAATCGCCTTTCCTGAAAAGTCGTTTGCGGAGCAGGAACAAATCGCACGCATGTCGCTCCGGCACATGGGACGCACACTTGTCGAGTACTGCCTTTTTCCGTTCTTCGGTAAAGGCGATGTGAATAAACATTTCGTGTTTGAGGGCCTGGAACATATCGATGCGGCGTTAAAAGGCGGGCAGGGTGCGATCTTTCTCGGACTGCATCTCGGCAACGGCGATTTTGCGATCGCGGCTCTCTCACGTCTTGGTTATCCGATGAATTTGATCTCGAAAGAATTTAAGTCAAAGTGGCTGAATGAGCTTTGGTTCGGCATGCGCCGAAAGCACGGCACTCGATTTATCCCACCCGAGAAAAGTTCGTTTGAAATTTTGCGCTCACTTCGCCGCAACGAGATCGTTGTTTTCGTGCTCGATCAATACATGGGGCCGCCAATCGGCGTTCGGACGAAATTTTTTGGACGAGAAACGGGAACTGCCATGGGTTTGGCATTGATGGCGGGCCGAACGCGTGCACCCGTGATTCCTTGCTACACATACCGACGTGCCGACGGCAAACACGTTGCCGCCTTCGAGGCTCCGATTCCCTTCCTCGACAATGGACCAGATGGCCCAAACCCCGAAAAGAACCTTAGAGATGCAAGTATCGCTGTGATGACCCAAATCTATACTGATAAGATCGAAGCCATCGTACGCGCGCATCCGGAACAATGGATGTGGATCCACCGTCGATGGAAAGAATTCCGTGATTGAACGTCAAACTCGAATCGCGCCTGAAAGTCGGCCGAAGGGGATTGTTATCCTTTCGCTCGCGCTTGCTTTGGGTGGCCTTTCGGCGTGCCAGTCGAAAGTTCTTAAGGCCGAGAACTCGCAAGAAATTCTCAAGAACGAAGAGTTCGAAAACAAAATCCAGATTGAACAACTTCCTCCCGCGGAAGCGGCGCAAGGGGATCCATCGGGGGCTTACGTGCGGCTTCCAGGCCCAGAGCCCGTTCCGAGTGCTTGGCCCACACCTACGAAGAAGGACAAAGGCAAAGCTGCCGGCAAGAACGCGAGCAAACCTCAAGTGGGTCGTGCTTCTTCGAAAACGGCGAACGCAGTTCCTCAAGCGGCGGCGACACCGATCGTGCACGAGCCCGCGATCGAAGACGGCGAAGGCTTCATCGGCCGTCGTCCGCAAAACGATCCCTACCGGGTCGGTGAGAAGGTCACGCTCGAAGCGAGTTACTTCGGAGTCGTCGCCGGTGATATGACTCTTGAGACTCGTCCTTTCGTCCAGGTGAATGGACGTAAGAGCTATAACTTCGTGGGTACGGCGATTTCGACTTCCGTGTTCGCTATGTTCTACGCGGTTGATGATTGGTTTGAAACTCAAGTCGACTACGAAACGATGATCCCGTACAGCTACGCTCTTCACGTGAAAGAGTCGAAGCAACTTCGTGAGACGCGCTCAGTTTTCGATTGGTCCAAAGGACGCGCGTTTTGGTGGGATAAGAAAATCGATAGCGAGAAGAAAGTCGAAGAGAACCGTAAAGAGTGGGAATTGCCGCCATACTCGCAGAATATTTTTAGCGCTGCTTACTACTTGCGATCTTTTCAGCTCAGACCCGGAAAGAAAATCGCTTTCCGCGTGGCGCACGAAAATGAAAACCTCGTCGTGACGGCAGAAGTGATTCGTCGTGAGCGCATCTCGACGCCCGCCGGTGATTTCAATACCGTTGTGATCAAACCAAAAATCGAACTCAATGGGGTTTTCAAACCCGTTGGTGATATTTTCATGTGGCTGACGGATGACGAGCGAAAATTCATCATCCGTATCGAGAGCAAGATCAAGATCGGTACGATCGTCGCGGTCGCGAAGAAGGTCGAACCAGGTCCTTTGCCTTGATCTTGTAGCTCATCTCTTTTTAGAGAGATCTACTGAATCCAAAGAAAGAAAGCGACTTGAGTCGCGTTTCGGGACCCCTCTTCCAGGCCTACACTGGAAGAAATGCCAATCACGAACTGCCGACACTTTAGCGGCTACAAGCCTTGCGGCAAGAGCGAGATCTGTGACTCGCTTTGTCCGCAGATGTCTGTGCCAACGAGCCGAGTCCTCATCGTTCATCTCGAGGCTCTAGGCGCCGTCCTTCGTTCGACGGCGTTACTTCCCGCGATCCGACGCAAATTTGCGGGCGCTCACATCACTTGGGTCACGCAGAAGCCTGCGGACCAGCTGCTAAAAAACAATCCGCTGATTGATCGTGTGCTCACGACTTCAAGCGATGATCTGTTGCAACTGTCGGCGCTTGAGTTTGACGTCGCGTTCGTTGTTGAGAAGGGCTTAAAGGCGGCGGGCGTCCTCAAGCAAACGAAGGCCGATCTCGTCTACGGATTTCGCGTTGATTCGAGCTCCGGAGCGATCTTGCCGGCGACACCTGCGGCAACGGAACTCTGGGAAATCGGGCTCTCGGACAAGAAGAAGTTTTACGAGAATCGCAAACCCGAAGTTCAACTGGCCCACGAAGCTCTCGAGCTGGGACGCTGGCAACGTGACGAATACGTTTTGCGGCTGAGTCCAGCTGAACAAGCCGAAGCGACTCGACGTCGCGGATCGTGGGCTCGTCCCGAACAAATCGTCGTGGGACTCAACACGGGCTGCGCCGCAACGATTCCTTTTAAGAAGCTTTCCGTGTCGGGGCATCGCGAGCTCATCGAAAAACTTCTCGAGAATCCACGTTACAGAGTCGTCTTGCTCGGTGGTCCGGAAGATACCGTTCGTAACGAACGCATTGGTCACGGTCTTGATGTCGTGCGCAGTGAAACCGCGAACGGACTACGCGACGGAATCATCAGCGTTGCGGCTTGTGATGTCGTGGTGACCGGTGATAGCTTGGGCATGCACATGGCGATTGGATTGAAGAAGTGGGTCGTCGCGTGGTTTGGTCCAACGTGCGCACACGAAATCGATCTCTACGATCGGGGCGTGCGTGTCCAGACGCAAGCGAGCTGCAGTCCCTGTTGGAAACGTAGCTGTAGCCGATCACCGATGTGTTACGACTTAGTTCGTACGGACGACTTGGTAGATGCTGTTCAACTTGGAGAGACGAAAATCTCATCAGGTCGGACGGAAGAAGTAGCGCCAACACCGCCAGCCGAAATGAAGGTTGAGGTGAAGGTGCAAAACCACCCCAGAAATGGGACGAGCGCAAAGCAAGATTCACAGCCTTGGAACAACAAGCCCGAAGCGAGCACTTGATCATTCAAACCGCCTTCCTAGGAGATTTGCTTCTAGGAACGCCGTTTTTCAAAGTGCTCCGTCGTTTGAGACCTCACGATAAGATCACGCTCCTCTGCCGCAAGGGCCTTGCCGATTTCATCATCAAGGCGGGCCTTGTCGACGAAGCCATCGAAGCGGACAAGAGCTCAAAAGAAAGTTGGGCAAAAGCTGTCACGCAATTGAAAGCGCGTCGGTTTGATCTTTTGTTTTGTCCTCACGAGTCTTTCCGGTCTCTGAAGCTTGCCGCCGAGTTGCAAGCCGAACGGAAGATCGGCTATCGCCATTTCCTCAACTTCTTTGTTTTTGATGACCGCCTTCGGCGTCCGCTGGAGCTTCCCGAAGCGCTCCGTCAGCTCGCGCTTCTTGCGCCCATCGACACTTTGCCCGGGGGCCACTTAGCAGACAAGTTGCGAAACTTTAGCCAAGCTCAAGGTGCCAACGGTGGGCAGGTGAACGCCTCTGGCAAACTTATGCCCGTGCCTGAGTGGGCGGACATGAGAATTCCAAAACTTGAGGCCGTGCGGAATGCGTACAAAAGGGATCGATCCCTCGAGCTTCTCTCATCACCACGCGTTCGCGCCGTAGCCGAGAAAATCCTATCAACTGGTCGCAAGCTTTCGTTCCTGGCGCCCGGTAGTGTTTGGCCCACGAAGATGTGGACCCACGAGGGCTACGCGCAAGTTGCGCGAGTGTTACAGTCAAAAGGATATCAAGTTGTCTTGTTGGGCGCGCCTGATGAGAAGTTGATCTGCGAGAGAATCCTGGCCGAAGCCCCAGGTGCGATTTCGATCGCGGGCGAAACTTCTCTATTTGAATCAGCAGAGCTTTTGGCTCTCGCCGAGTTTTTGGTCTGCAACGACAGCGGTGCCATGCACTTGGCCGCGACGGCCGGTGTTCCGCTTGTTTCCATTTTTGGCCCAACAGTTCTAGAGTTCGGCTATCGTCCCTGGGAAACTCAAGCACGTGTCGTGCAGATTCCACGCGAACAGATGCCGTGTCGACCGTGTGGGAAACACGGAGCAAAGGCTTGTCCGTTGGGTCATCACCGCTGCATGAAAGACGTCTCCGCGGAGACCGTCTTAAATGAACTCGATTCCCTAAAATTTTGATCTCACTGAAATTGAGCGTGATGAGCTTGCGTCGTCTCTAGTCCGCTAGAAAGCGAGCCGCTCGTGAGGGGCTGCGGGTAGTCGCCGCGGATAGACGCTTTGTCGAAAAGTTCTCCAACTACGATTCCGAAAAGGACATGCGAAAGGAAGAACGCCACCGAAGGCAAGAACCCGGCGCTCACCATAAAAAAACCTGGAGAGTCTAGCGATTCGGGCATGAGCGGATGAAAGACCGGCAAAAGACCGATCAAGAATCCCGACACCATATAGTGGAATAAGCACAAGTTGATGCCGACAAGCGCTCCTGAACGATGGGCCGAGCGGAAGATGATCGCGTAGCCAAACGCAAAGAATCCGCTAGCGATGAGGAGAATCGCAAGACCGAGCAAGCCACTTTCCTGGCTAACAACGCCTGTAAGACTGCTTCCGATGAGCATTTCTAAATCCATGCGCACGAGACCCAAAGCAGCGAGAAGCGTACTCACAAGCGAGACAGCCCCACCTGCAGCGACGCCCATGATGTAGACGGAAAGATTCGTTACTTTGCTCGTGTCGCGGATCATGCGGCGGGCGTGGGTCATGATGGGGCCTCCTCAGGCGGGAGTCATCATCTCCGAATCCTCCGCTGAAATCGCCCCACGTTTTTTAAGCAAGTATTTAGATCAGAACATAAGGCACTCGAAAATGGAGTTTCTTTAGTCCTGAACCAGGCTCGGCGGGTTTTTATAGTAATCGCCGAGCTCGATGCGCACGATATTCACGGCGTTTCCACCGACACCTTTTTTACCTTGGCTCGTGAGCACCACGGCCGACGTATCGGGCGCAACCGCTAACCCGACGGCATAAGGATCTACCTTCAGCCGTACAACAACTTGCATGAGTTCGGCGTCAACGGCGACGACTTCGGAAGAATTGTTTACCGCGACGAAGATGAGTCGCCCATCCGTTGTGAGATCGAGCGTACGGGCACCGGCTCCCACTTTCGTTTCGATCCATTTAGGTCCGTTGACGCGTTTGCCATTGGCTTTGATAAGCGACTCGAGAACCAACGAGAGCGGCGTCTTAGAAACGTAGCCCGCAACGTTGGAGCTTGCGAAGACATTGGCTCCGTCGGGACTGAGCGCCAAATGCCGGGGTGTATCTTTGATCTTCATGATGCTTCCAAGGTAGGTAGCCGTTGGAATATGAAAACCCGCGATGCCACCTTTCCCCATCCGCGCAACGAGAAGGTAGTCGCCATCTGGCGAGAAGACGGTTCCGCGCAGGCAGAATCCGCAGAAAGCATCGCGGTCCTTCCCTGCCATGTTTTTTTGCGAGAGCTGCTCTTCAACTACGAGATGCGAAACGTATTGAAAACGACGTGGATCGTTCGAACTCGTATCGATGATCCCAACCGTATTGTCGCCCCAGTGCACAACGGCCACGTAGCGACCATCGGGCGAAGCGGCAACGTACTTTGGAATCGGTCCGGTGGGCATCACGCGAACGATCTCATCTTTTTCGGTGTCGATGATCGCGACCGCCCCTGGTGACTGACCCCACTTGTCGAAGTCACGTCGGTAGTAGGGAATCCAGAGCCAGCGCCCCCCGTGGCTGAGCTCGCTCTCAACGGGCTTACCCATGAAGATGTTGACGTCTCCGCCCTTGGGCTTTGAGTAGTAGGGGTAATTAAAAATTGTTGATTCGTTCTGGAAGAGTTCGGCTTCCTTCGTCGTGAATTCGTGCGAAATCGTCCGCAATTTTTTAAGGTCGGGCCACGAGTAGATGACGGTTTTTCCGCCTTCTAGCGAATTGATATAAATCTTTCGGGCATCTTGCGAGAAACGCACTGATTTGGGCGAGTTGATTTCAGGATCTTTGATGTCGATCTCTAGCTTTTGGGATTTTCCTCCGCGCCCGATCCTGGCGTAGCGCTCAAGTTCTAAGACCTCATTAGCTCCAGCCACCGCGATGAGGGTCACGGACGCGGCGGCAAAAGAAAGGAAACGAGCGGCCAAGGACATTGGGAACTCCGGGCAAAAGAGGACTCGGCTTTCTAGAAATCGAAAGCGAAACGTGTGCCCGGATGAGCTTAACGATGCCGAGTTTGACGCTAGGAGAGGTGTCGAGAATTTTGACGGGCCGGTAGAACCTACCGACCCTGGACTGAAGCTTGATTATTTCGTCGATTTGAAGACGTAGGCCGGCGGAATATTGCGCCATTCAAGCTCGCTTCGCTCAACCGAAGCGAACGTCGTATGCAGACGACGTAAAAGTGCCTTTGCTTGCGGGTACCAAAGAGCATTCGCACAGACGTATGTGACGAATGAGCCACCAGGCTTCAGTGATTTATGAATCGCTTGAATCGTGCGCTCTTGAGTTTCGTCATTGAAGACGGTCCAAGGAAGGCTCGAAACAACGAGGTCGACGCTTCCTGCTGCCACCCACTGAGGAATGTTTTCGGCAAGACCCGTTTCGAAGTGAAGTTCAGGAAATTCAGTTTTGAGGAAGGCCACCATGTTCGGATCCAGCTCGATTCCGAAGTAAGCGTCTTTGTCTTGAAGGCGGGGAGCCAGGTACTTCGTGATCGCGCCCGTGCCGGCGCCCAGCTCAACAACGCGCCCAGCGCTTTCGATCGAACCCATATTGAGGAGTGTTGTTGCCAACGATCGAGACGTAGGAAACACCGTCGAGACTTCAATGGGATTGCGGATTGCTGCTTTGACGAATTCAACGAGTTCGCGGGCCATAAACTAAGACCTCCAGTCTCACCAATACCTTCTATGAGACGGGGAGACCGTGTCAAAGACTCATAAGAAATTCGCGCTTATCTACAATATGCGATTGTAAGAAGCACTGGGCCCTGACGTTTACGGGCCCTAGTGTCATTCCGCTGAGCTCAGTTTCCGTTACTCGCCGCTAAGCTCACGAACGTTGATCCCGTACTTCTTGATTTTGCGAAGCAGGGTGTTTTTCGGGATATTGGCCTCAGCAACAGTTTTGTTGATGCGACCCTTATTTGCCTTGAGCGCGTTAATGATGAACTCTTTCTCCGCTTGCTCCTTGAACTGTTCGAAGTCCATAGGGCCGTTGTAGGTTTTCGGAGTCATCGCGACTTCAACTTGCTCTTTCGACTTCTTGAGAATCGTTTCCGGAAGTGAAGCCGACGTTACGCGGTCCGAGTTCTCGACGATAAATGCGCGTTCAATCGCGTTCTCGAGTTCTCGGATGTTTCCGGGCCACCGGTAATTCTTCAAAATATGCAAAGCCTCGTCCGTTACACCGGTGATCACGCGAGCGTGGCTTTTCGAAAATCGTTTGATGAAATACTGAGCAAGCTCACCGATATCATCCACGCGCTCACGAAGTGGCGGCAAGAAGATCGGCATCACGTTCAAGCGGTAGAACAAGTCTTCGCGGAAGGTGCCGTCTTCGATCATCTTCTCGAGGTTGCGGTTGGTTGCCGCGATGATGCGTGCATCCGTTTTCACTTCGCGGGAACTTCCGACGGGCGTGAACTTCCTCTCCTGGAGAACGCGCAAGAGTTTCACTTGCATGTCGGGTTTCAGCTCGCCGATCTCGTCGAGGAAGATCGTTCCGTTATTCGCTAACTGGAATTTTCCGATCTTGCGCTCATGCGCACCGGTGAAGGCACCCTTCTCGTGACCGAAGAGTTCGCTCTCCATCAACGAATCCGGGATTGCGCCGCAATTGATGGCGACCATGGAGCCATTTTTGCGAGGGGAGTTGAAGTGGATCGCGCGAGCTACGAGTTCTTTGCCGGTTCCGTTTTCACCGCGAATCAAAACGGTCGTATCGACTTTGCAGAGCCGGTGAATGAGGTCGAAGACGTCGCGCATCTTCTTTGAAGTGCCAACAAACTCGCTTTCGATATCGTCATCAAAAATTGGATTCGAAATCGCTAAACGGGAAACCATCTCGCGGGCATCGTTTGCGCGCGTGACGATCTCAACTAATTTTTCGGGGTGCACCGGTTTTTCGAGATAATCGTAGGCGCCTTCCTTGACGGCGGAGATCGCGTCCTGAACGTTGGAGTGCGCCGTCATCAGAACGACGAAAGTCCGCGGATCGTGATCTTTGATCGCGCGCAAAGCTTCGATTCCGTTCATGTTGGGCATGCGTACGTCCATCAAGACGAGATCCCAGTCACCGGCTTTGTATTTCGCTAAGGCTTCTTGGCCGTCGCTGGCCTCATCGATGTCGAACTGAAAATCGGGCATCGAGGTTTTCAGAACCGAGATGACGGATTTACGAAGCTCTGCTTCATCATCGACAATCAAGGCGCTCAGGCGATTCATGAACTGGCTCATACGCACTTCCTCTGGGTACAGGGCTTCGAAAAGGTGGTATCCGAAATGCTCACAAAAATCATCTCACTTCACGTATCTGATTAGGCGCATTGGGTGCGATGCGTACATTCTCAAACCTCACCCAATGCAGGCGTTGTCATTGGCGCAGCGGGCGACTCGCTTTCCGTAGCGAGCGGAATCGTAAAGCCGATCCTAGTGCCGCGGCCCGGTGCGCTCTCTAGGAAAACGCGACCTCCATGGAGTTCGACGAAGTATTTCACGAGGTAGAGTCCAAGACCTGTTCCCTTGATCTCGCCGGCGGTAGCGGTCTGCTGAACGCGGCCGCGCGTGAATTTACCCCAAATCTCTTTTTGATCTTCCGGATCGATTCCCGGTCCGGTGTCTTGAATCACGACGACGACATTGTCGTCTTTCTCCTCGGAAGTAACCGTAATCAGCCCAGGATGTTCTGCCGATGCCGGCGTGTACTTGATCGCGTTCTCGATCAAGTTATGAATGACTTCTTCGATCAGGGTGGTGTCGACCTCGATCGAAAACATCGGCTCGAGTTTCGTCGTGATGCGAATGTGCTTCTCACGCCCAAGAGGTGCCAGGCGACCGATGACGCGTTCAATATTTTCGTTGATGTCCGTTACTTCCTTTTGGATTTGGAAGTCTTTGGCTTCAACTTTCGTCACCTTCAAAATGCTTTGAATGTAACGATGAAGCTCGTCACTTGAACGTCGGAGGCTCTTCAAGTCTTGCGTAATCGCGGGATCTTGAGAACTCGCAAGCATCCGATCGCAGATGGCCTGGATCTTCGCGATCGGCGTTTTGAGATCGTGACTCATCATGCTGACGAAGTTCGTTTTTAATTGCTCGATCTCCGAGATGTACTTTTGCTCTTGTTCTAAGCGCCACGTGCGACGTTCATTAATGGCGAGTTGATAGCTCAAGAACACTAGACAAGTCGTGAGCAGCTGCACGAGCGGTGAGAAAACGGGAAGCCAGATTTGGTAAACATCAAACGCCCAAATGCTCACAGAAATCCAAACGATTCCCGAGAGAAGAAAGACCACGAGCGCAACCGATTGAGGATACGTTGCGATCACTTTGATCGCTCCGACCATCATGAGCGCAAGTAAGATCAAATAAAGAGCGCGTGGCCAGCGAGCTACGGTTTCCTTCTGAAGAATGTTTTCGGTGATGTTTGCAATCGCCTCGCTGCGACTCATACGTCCGAGCGGAGTCTGAATTTGTTCGAGCGTATTACTAAGGTTGCCGATAATCACGACTTTACCTGCGATCGCGTCGGTAGGCGTGCGGCCTTCAATCAGATCGCGCGCGTTTAAGACCGTGAATGAAGTCGTCGCATCGCCGTGGAAGTTGATGATCGAGGCGTTGCCGACGCGCGACTCGGCCCATTCAGTGAGTTCAGGATGCGCGACGGTTGCAAGTCGCACCGCCAAATGCGGAACGTGCACGCTAGAGCTGTTGAAACGACGGACGGTTCCGTCATCATCGGCGCGTAAGTTTCGGAGTCCGACGTTGGAGTTGTAAGTCGATGCAAAGAGTGGCAGCAGCATGCGGCTCGTATTGTCGACGTCAGCGGCCCAAACGACGCGTGGATCTTCGAAAACCGTCCTGGCCGTTATCGGCGCTTGAGGCGAGCGAATGTTTTCGCCGAAGTAAAACGAAACGCCTACAGCTTTCGGTTGTGAGCTTAAGACGCGGCTTAAGAGTTTCTCCCAAGCCTTCGCGTTCCAGAAGTACGAGTCGTTCGGAACGATGACTTCCTTGAGCGGACGCAGAACGTTGCGAGTTTCTGGATTAAGCGTTGCCCAGTCCCGCTCATTCACATCGACGAGCACGACTGCGCCCGTTGTCGGCACGGGACCGCGGACTTTCAAGCGTAGATCAAAGTTGGTTCCTTCGTCGTAAATCAGCAGGGCCGCGCCGACCAACCAGCAGACGAATGCGCGCAGCCAAAAGGCCTTGGTTCGCCAAGCCACGAGGAAGTGGTACTGGAGGTATTTCCGGAACTGATCAAAACTTTCGGGCATTGCGACGCAATGTAGCAATCTCCTTGAGATTTCGCAAGAATCCAAGGCAGTCAACCCAGGGAAAATCTGTTATCTCTAGCTTGTGCGGATCATTCACGGAACCAGAACTCTTGAGAGCCCATTTTCGTCGTCGGTGTTGACCATCGGGAACTTCGACGGTGTTCACCTGGGGCATCGCGCCCTCGTTCACCGACTCGTTGAGCGAGCCAAGCAGGTCAAAGCACCTGCGGTCGTGATGACGTTTGAACCTCATCCGGTAAAAGTTCTCTACCCTGACCGAAAATTGCACCGCATTTTTGATGTCGAAGATCAGTCTCATCAACTCGAGGCTCTCGGCGTTGATGCGCTCGTCATTGAACCTTTTTCTAGAGAATTTTCACAGCTCCCACCGGATCGTTACTTGCTTGAGTGGATCTTCCGGCCCTTCACGCCCGAAACGCTCATCGTTGGCTACGATTTTAGTTTCGGGGCGAATCGACAGGGATCCATCGACTTCCTCAAAGAGCGGGCACCAACTCTTGGTTTTAATATGGAAGTGATCCCGCCCGTGAAAGTGGGGGAGGTGTTGGTTTCTTCCACGCGCATTCGCCAGGCCGTGGAAGCAGGAGACGTCGCCCTCGCCAAGAATCTTTTGGGCCGCTCGTTCTACTTAAAAGGTTTAGTGGAAAAAGGCGCAGGCCGCGGCCGCACGATCGGTGTTCCGACGGCAAATCTTCGAACCACGGCGGAAACGGCACCAGCGCGCGGAGTTTACGCGGCGTGGGCGAGCGCACGCGGAAAAGTTTGGAAAGCGGCCGTGAACATCGGCTTCAATCCGACGTTTCAAAAGGCAAATCCAGACCCACTGAGTCCGCCGCTCCCTAGCATTGAAGCTCATCTCATCGGCTTCTCTGGGGATGTTTACGGCGAGACGATTCAACTCGACTTCGTCAACCGCGTTCGCGACGAGAAGAAGTTCTCCGGCGTCGATGCTTTAGTCGCGCAAATCAAGGCTGACATTCTCGAATGTAGCCAGATCTTGGATCAGAGCGGGCGGTCTATCTGATGTCAGCAGTCGGCGGCGATGTGAGTTGGGCGCAAATTTCGACAGACAGCGATTCACGACGTGTAAATTTACTTTCGCAAGCGCTGAGAGATGCAGGCTTCGCGAATAGAGTTGAGCTAATTCAAAGTCGGCCCGAAACCTTCGAAGCCGATGTGCGGGCGGCCTGTAAGGTTCACCAACAGCTGCGAGTCGGCGGTGAACTTTGCGAACTTCTTCCTTCTCTCACCGAAAAAGTTCCGTCTTCCATTCTCACGCTGAAAGTCGCTGACGCCTACGTGAAACAAGGCGATGAATGGTGGCCGCGCAATTTTTTGAACGAAGGTCTGCAGAGAGCCGTCGTGACCGACGTCAAAGGTTTTGATCTCACCGGTGCCGTTTTCATCCTTGGGAGCGGCTGCGAATCACGCGCGGCGGTGGCCGCACTCGCTCGCCTTGGATTCAGCCGGTTCAACGTCAGTGATCCGAATGATGAAAAAGGTCAAAAATTCATCGAAGACGTGAAGCGCAGCTACTTCGGCGTGCAGTTTCAATTCGTTCCTCGTCATTTGATCACGCAGCTCCCTAGCGTTCACTCGGTTGCGATCAACACGCTCGACCCGGGCGCTGATGAAGGAGCATTGAGTGAGCTTTATTACTTCAACTTTTTGAAGTCGGGTGGATTGTGGTTGGATCTCTCGCTGGATCCGACCAACGAAGAGCTTGCGGGTGAGGCTGGAGCTGTCGGTGCTTTCGTCGAGCCGGGCTTTCGCGTTGCCGCCTGGACAGACCTCGAGTGGAGTCGCACGGCTTTTGGCGTGCAACTCGACGTTGAGGCCTACGCAACCGCGTTGAAAAACGCGTTTGCGAAATCTGTTTGATCTCATTTTTAAAAGTCGGACGTTTGATCAGTTACGATCGATTTGGCCAGTCATTAGACTGAACTTGATAGTCAAGTATCAGGAGAAGGCGAAGCTATGTCGACGGTCAAAAAAGGCCTCGGAGAATTGCTCGTTCGCGAGAACCTCGTGAACATCAGTCAGCTGGAAGAAGCGCGCAAAGAACAGAAGAGCGCTGGTGGCCGCTTAAGCTCCGCACTCGTGCGTCTCGGTTACGTCAACGATAAGAAGATGGCCGAGTTCATGGGACAGCAGTACGGCGTCCCGGATATCGATCTCGACCAATTCGAAATTGATGAAGAGGCGATCAAAGTCGTCCCTCGTGAGATTTGCCAAAAGCACTTAGTGATTCCGGTCTCCAAAGCTGGCAACACGCTCGTCGTCGCATTCACGGATCCTTCGAACATGTTCGTCCGCGATGACTTAGCGTTTGTCTCGAAATGCAAAATCGAAGTTGTCGTAGCACCTGAGCTCTCGATTCAAAAAGCGATCGAGAAGTACTACAAGAACACGAAAGAAGATCTCGGCACCATCGTTAGCGAACTCGAGAACACCGAAGAAGCATTCAACTTCACGGCGTCCCTCTCGGCCCAGGCGCTTGATGGCGGTGGTGAGGAGCTTGGTCCTCTCGTAAAGTTCGTGAACCAAATGCTCCAAGAAGCCATCAAGATGAAGGCTTCCGATATTCATATCGAACCCTACGAGAAGCGCCTTCGTGTTCGTTACAGAATCGACGGTTTGCTTCACGAGAAGAGTCAGCCGCCTTCGGGCGTCGGTGCGGGTCTCGCAAGCCGTATCAAGATCATGGCGAAGCTCGACATCGCGGAACGTCGTCGCCCGCAAGACGGTCGTATCAAAGTGAAAGCGGCAAACGGCATGGAAGTCGATCTGCGCGTGAGCGTACTTCCTACGCTCTTCGGCGAAAAGATCGTTATGCGTATCCTCGATAAAGCGAACCTCCAGCTCGACATGACGAAGCTTGGGTTCGACCAAGTGGAACTCGATCTCTTCAAGGCGAAGATCAACGAACCTCAAGGGATGGTTCTTGTCACGGGACCGACGGGCTCCGGTAAGACGACGACGCTCTACTCGGCACTTGCAAGCTTGAACGATCCGCAGATCAATATTTCGACGGCGGAAGATCCGGTTGAATTCAACTTGGACGGCATCAACCAGGTCCACGTTCATCACGATATCGGATTCACGTTTGCCGAAGCTCTTCGCTCGTTTCTTCGTCAGGATCCTGACGTCATCCTCGTTGGTGAGATTCGTGACTTGGAAACGGCCGAAGTCGCTTTCAAAGCCGCGAACACGGGCCACTTGGTTTTAAGTACTCTCCACACGAACGATGCTCCGGCGTCGGTTTCGCGTCTTCTTGATATGGGAGTTCCGGGTTACCTCATTACGACGACGATCACGCTGATCCTCGCTCAGCGTCTTGCGGGCAAGGTCTGCACGAAGTGCGCTGTTCCGCACAAAATTGAGCCCGAAGTTTTGATCGAAGCGGGCGTGCGACCCGAAGAGACGCACCTCTACGATGGAGCTATGCGTGGAGATGGTTGCTCCGTTTGTAACGGCACGGGCGTTAAAGGCCGGATCGCGATCTACGAAGTCATGCAAATGTCGGGACCGCTGAAAGAGATCGTCATCAAGGGCGGTGGTCCGATCGAGATCAAACGCGCAGCCATCCAAGGTGGAATGCGTTCGCTTCGTCAGTCGGCGTTGGTGAAAGTTCGCAAAGGCCAAGTCTCTCTTGAACAAGCTCTCTCGGTGACCCTCGGAGACGACGAAGTATGATCACTCTCTTGCAGCTGCTCAAGTTCGCCACGGATCAAGGAGCCTCCGACTTGCATATCGTTGCAGGTTCGCAGCCGGCTCTCCGTGTGAACGGGCGCATGGTTCGCGTGAAAAGCGAGCCTTTGAATAAAGAGCACACTCGCAAGCTCTGTTATTCGGTGATCAGTGATTCACAAAAAAGTAAGTTCGAAGAAGCCCGCGAACTCGACTTCAGCTTCGATGTAAAAAACATGGCCCGCTTCCGTGCGAACTACTTTTTCCAGAAGGGTGCGGTCTCGGGGGTTTTTCGTCGCGTACCGGTTACGATTCCAAAGTTTCAGGACTTAAGTCTGCCACCCGCCGTGGGAGAACTTACGAATCTCCCTTACGGCATGGTGCTCGTGACGGGCCCGACCGGTTCGGGAAAATCCACGACGATCGCGACGATGATCGACAAGATCAATACGGAGAACTACGGTCATATCGTAACTCTTGAAGATCCGATCGAATTCGTTCATCCGCACAAGAACTGTATCGTGAACCAACGAGAAGTCGGCACCGATACGTCGGCTTATAAGTCGGCGATGAAGTATTTGCTTCGTCAGGATCCCGATTACTGTTTGTTGGGCGAGCTTCGGGATCTCGAGACGATCGAAGCTGGACTCTTGACGGCTGAGACAGGACACTTGGTTTTCGCGACTCTTCACACGAACTCGGCGATCCAAACGATCAGCCGTCTCGTCAGCGTGTTCCCGGCCGAGCAACAAGAGCGTATTCGAGTTCTACTTAGCTTTGTTCTTCAGGGGATCATCTCGCAGCGACTTCTGCCGTCGTTGCAGGGTGGTCGAGTCGCGGCGGTTGAGTACCTCGCGATGACTCCGAGCATTCGTCACTTGGTGCGTGAGAACAAGCTCCACCAAATCGGCGCGATGATGCAGGTCGGGCAGGAGAAAACCGGCATGGTCACGATGAACCAAAGCCTGTTGAATTTAGTTCTGCGAAAGAAAATCGATTTGAAAACCGCGTTCTCGGCATCGCCGGAACCAGAGCAGCTGGATGCGCTTCTGCGTAAAGCAGGCCTTTAAGGAGAGAAGATGGCAAAGTTCAATTTCGAAGCGAAAGGCGCGAACGGCAAAGACCTGCGCGGCGAAATCGAAGCGGCGAACGAAGCTGAGGCCCGCGTGAAGTTGCGCGCGCAGCGCATGGTGCCTCTTCGCATCGTGCCGGCTGTGCAAACTCGTCAAGCTCCACGTTCTCGGGGAGCAAGTGGTCGCGGCGTAAAATCGAAAGATTTGCAGATCCTCACGCGTCAGATGGCGACACTTCTCACGTCAGGTATTCCGATCTTGCAAGCGATCGATACTCTCGGACAAAGCTCGCGTAGCCCTAACCTAGGCATCGCTTTAAAGACGGTCGCGAGCGATATCTCCAAAGGGAAACGCTTCGGTGATGCGCTTGCCGAGCATCCGAAGATCTTCAACCGCTTCTACGTCAACCTGGTTCGCGCAGGCGAAGAGTCCGGTAACCTCGATCAAATCTTGAACCGTCTTGCGGCCTACATCGAGAAATCCGTGAAGCTCACGGGTAAAGTTAAAGGCGCAATGATTTATCCCGCGGTCATCATGGCAATCGCCTTGGTCGTCGTCGGTGGTCTTTTGTTCTTCGTTATCCCGAAGTTCCAAGCTCTCTTCGAGCAGTTCAACGGCGAACTTCCGGCGCTCACTCAGTACGTCGTCGCGATGAGCGAATCGTTCATCAAGTATTGGTATCTCTACATCGGTACCGTGGTCGGGGTGATCTACGGAGCGATCGCTTACTACAATTCCGATGGAGGTCGCAAAACGTGTGATGCGATTTTCATCGATATGCCGCTGATTGGTGACTTGATCACGAAAAGTGCGGTTGCGCGTTTCACGCGAACTCTTTCGACACTTCTTGGCTCCGGCGTCGGCATCATGGAAGCTCTCGACATCTCGGCGAAGACAGTCGGTAACTACGTGATCGAGCGTGCGATCTTGCGAGCGAAAGACTCGATCTCCGAAGGGAAATCGCTCGTCGTTCCTTTGGCGAAAGAAAAATATATTCCGCAAATGGTCACGCAGATGATCGCGGTCGGTGAACAAACCGGTACGCTCGATCAGATGTTAGGTCGTATCGCCGACTTTTATGAAGACGAAGTTGACGTGGCCGTAGGCGCTTTGACCACGGTCATCGAACCTTTGCTCATGGTCTTCCTCGGCGGGATCATCGCCTTCATCGTCATTGCGATGTACCTCCCGATCTTCAACCTCGCAGGAACAGTCGGTAGCGGCGCGTAAGCGAGACGATCAAGCAGCAGTGAATTGAGCGGCCCTAATGACTTCGGGCCGCAGGAGACGTGATCGAAGTGACCGCGGACGGGCAGGCGGGCGAAAATCAAGAACAGGCGGCGGGCTCATCGCCTGACCTCGCTCACGGTGGTGGAGCAAACGCCGGCACCGTGAAGCTCGATTTTACCGACAATCGAAGCCAGATGCTTTTGATTGAAGGCGTTCGACTCGGCTTTCTCGTAGTGACTCTCGGGGCCACCCTTGCTTTCCAGGCGGCGCAACCTGAGTTCGTGAATACGGAGATTCTCGTTCCGGTTTACGTCCTGCTTTCGGCAGCGTTCGCTGTAAATCTCTTTTATTTGACCTTCTTCGAGAAAGCGTTGAAGCGTCGCGCGCCCACCGCGGCGTTGTTTTTCTTTGAATCAATTTTCATCACGGGCCTGATTCACCTCACGGGTGTGAACCAATCGCTGTTTTTGTTCCTGCACCTGGTGAACATCATCCTTTGCGGATTTGTTTTCAAAAAGCGCGGCGCCTATTTACTCGCGTTCTGGACGGCGACTCTTTTCAACTCGCTTTTGATTCTCGGTCCCGAACTCGAAGGTCAGACGCTTTATTTCGCTTTCGCGCTCAACAACCTTTCTTTCTTCGCGGTGGCGCATCTGTCAGGCTACTTGAGCGAACAGCTCAACTTCATGGGAAGCGCGCTCCAACGTCAGGGCAAGGATATTCGCGCCCTCCGCAATCTCAATGCGTTGATCATCGATAACGTCTCTACGGGTTTAGTCACTATTGATGAGTCCGGTGAAATTCTATTAGCGAATCGCGCGGCCATCGAAATCCTCGATCCGATTCCGGCGGAAATCGTCGGCAAAAAACTGGAAGACGTTGTTCCCGGCCTCCTTAGCAAAACTCAAGAATTCGCGTCACGCTCGCGGGAGCTCGTGGCCGACGGGGCTACAGATGCTACAGGCGCTACAGGCGCGAGCGACGAGGATGCCGCAATCATCACCGAGCGATTCGATCACTCCTACAAGACTCCCGTGGGCGATCGATTGATTCTCGAAGTGATCGTGTCGCCTCTCCCGGAGGGCAGCGCCATCCGCGGAGCCATTCTGACCTTCCAGGATTTAAGTCGAGTTCGGCGACTCGAGTTTCAGATGAGACAGAGCGAAAAGATGGCGGCCGTCGGTCAGCTGGCGGCGGGAATCGCTCACGAAATTCGGAACCCTTTGGCGAGCATGAGCGGCAGTATCCAATTGTTGGGCGGATCGTTTACCGGGCGCCAAGAAGAAGAGCAGCGGCTCATGGCCATCGTTCTTCGTGAGATTGATCGCCTTAATAACTTAGTTACCGAGTTCCTGGATTACGTGCGTCCCGACCAACTCAAAGATGATCCGGTCGACGTGAATGGTCTGATTCGCGAAGTTTGCGAGATGTTGAAGCTCAACGCGAAGTTACGTCAGGAGACGGTCCAAACTTTGAGTTTAGCGGCGAGCCAAGAAATCGCGGGTCATCGCGATAAGTTGAAGCAGGCTCTGCTCAACATCACCATCAACGCATATCAAGCGATGAACGACGCAAGTGAACCGAAAGTCGAAATTGCGACATTCGATTCAGGAACAAATGTCGTGATCAAGATCAAAGATCACGGATGCGGCATCGACGAAGTCGGTCTGCGCAAAATCTTTGAGCCCTTCCACACGACCAAGCCTAAGGGAACTGGACTTGGTCTCGCCGTCACTCACAAGATTATCGAGGCTCACGGGGGTCGAGTTTTCGTTGAGAGCACTAAGGGCGTCGGGACGGAATTCACTTTAGAGTTCCCCGCCAAGGCTGCCTCAAACCTCGACAAAAATGCACTTGCAGATTCCCAGCGGGCGTCGGAAAATTTTCAGAAAGCATTCAGAGGACAAAAGCGCGGGAACGGTTGAACGTCTAGAACGTTCTTCAGGCGGCACGCAGGGACGCGAGCCTTGATTGAACGCCGTCGCTCCGCCCGGAGTGGCCTTACAGAGGGGTTTTAAGGATGAAGCCGAGAATTCTGGTCGTCGACGACGAAGAGTCAATACGCGAGTTTTTGGACATCATGCTTCGCAAGGAAGGCTATGAAGTCACTTGCGTGGAAGATGGCCAAAAAGCGATCGACATGCTCAAGAAGAAGTCGTTCGACTTGATCATCTCGGATCTTCAGATGCCGCACGTCACGGGCATCGAACTCCTCAAGCACGTCAAAGAAACGCAGCCTGAACTTCTCTTCATGATGATCACGGCTTTCGGGACGACCGAGAGCGCGGTAGAAGCCATGAAGATGGGCGCGTACGATTACATCACTAAGCCCTTTAAGATCGACGAAGTTCGCATCAACATTGCGAATGCCCTCCGTAGCCGCAATCTCGAAGTTGAAAACCGCTCGCTAAAGAAAGAGCTCGAGAAGGAATACAGCTTCCAGAACCTCGTCGGAAACTCGGAAGCCATGCACCGCATTTACGATCTCATCAAGCGTGTGTCGGAAACTCCGACAAACGTTTTGATCACGGGCGAGAGCGGTACTGGTAAGGAGATGGTCGCAAAAGCCATCCATTACAACGGACCTCTGAAAGATAAGCCTTTCGTTACCATCAACTGCGGTGCGATCCCTGAATCCCTCATGGAATCGGAGATGTTCGGTCACAAAAAAGGCTCCTTCACGGGCGCCGTGGTCGATAAAGCAGGTTTGTTTGAAGTGGCTGACGGTGGAACGCTCTTCCTCGACGAAGTGGGTGAATTGCCCGTTTCGATTCAAGTAAAGCTTCTCCGCGCGATTCAAGAGCGCGTGATCCGTCGTGTAGGTTCCGTTGAAGATACGAAAGTCGACGTACGGATCATCGCCGCAACTAACCGCGACCTCGAGCAGATGGTCACCCAAGGTACGTTCCGGCAAGATTTGTTCTACCGCTTGAACGTGATCAACATCAAAACGCCGAGCCTTCGTGAACGTCGCGATGATATCGCGGCCCTCGCAACGCATTTTTTGAATAAGTACAACTCGCGTTTGACGAAGACGATCTCCTCGATCTCGAAAGAGGCGATGGATCTTCTCAAAAAATACGATTACCCCGGTAACGTACGGGAACTTGAGAACATCATCGAGCGCACAGTCGCACTCGAAGGTGGCGCGACGGTTCTTCCCGAAAGCTTACCGCCGTTTGTAAATACGCCGTCGGGCCGCAAGATGGCGTCTTCAGATGGTATCGAGATCACCGAAGACGGAATCGATCTCGATAAAGTCGTGGGTCAGATCGAAAAAGAACTGCTGATCAAAGCGATCCACACGGCAGGCGGAGTGAAGAAAAAGGCCGCAAAGCTTCTTGGCATCACGTTCCGCTCGATGCGCTACCGGGTTGAGAAGTACAACCTCGGCACGATCACCGACGATGAGTTGGAAGACGAGGCCGGCTGATTCTAGAGTACAAGTTTCAAATCCTAAACGCCTGGCTTCTGCGCCGGGCGTTTTTCATTTTGGGCGTCGTTAGAGAATCAAGTAACCGAGCGCTCCACCAAACGGGATCACGAGCCACACGGGAATCTTCGTGAGTAACCCTGCAAGCAGTGCAGCCGCAATGAGCAGGTAAGCAAAAGGTTGGTTGATCCAAGGGGCTGCAAGTTTAAGGACCGTTGCGAAAATCGCACCGCAAACGGCCGCGATTGCTCCCGTCAGAAAAGCTTGGATCCAAGGGAGTTTTTCCATTCGATTCAGTGCGCGTGGAAACCACGTTACCATGTGAAGAAAAGGCGCAAGAAAGATGGCGCTCGTCGCGACGAAGGCTCCGGCCAAACCGAGTGACTTGTATCCGATAAATGTCGTCGTGATGACGACGGGGCCTGGAGTGACTTGTCCGAACGCAAGCGCATCCATGAACTCTGTGTGCGTGAGCCAACCGAGGCGGCTGACAAAATCGTGTTCCATCATGGGGACGATCGCGAGACCAGAACCAAAAACGAACGCGCCGGCTTTGAAACAGCTTAAGAAAAGATCCGGGAAATTCGCTGTCGTTTGCATCACGGGAAGAGCTTGCGTTGTCATGTCGAGCTGCGGGGGTTGGAGTCCGCCGATCCAGAGAAGCTTTAGGTTTTGTAACCAATGACTTGGGCGAGACTTCATCTTCAATCGCAGCAGGCCTGCCGTAAGGAGGCCTGAGAAGAGAATCAAAAATGGCTCAAGCGCCGGTTTGAGAAACGTGATCAAAGCGGCAACGAAAGCTAGAAACCAGAAAATGATTTTCTTCCGATGGCTAAAACCCAAACCCTTCAAACTCGCGAGGATCACGCCGAGCGCGGTGGCCTGAAGTCCGGTAAGAAACGCATCCGCGCCCCGCACACCACGCCATTGTTCGTAAAACATTCCGAAAAGAACCAACATGGCGAACGAGGGTGCGATTAATCCAACACCCGCAACCAATCCACCAAGCCAGCCGGCGCGGCGTTGGCCGAGAAAAACGGACGTCATGAATGCAACCGGCCCCGGCATCGCCTTGATGAGCGCAAAGGCTCGGGCGAAAGCTTCAGGATCCATCCATTTGCGTCTTTCGACTAGATCTCGTTGCATGCTCGCAACCAGCGCGAGCGGACCACCAAAGCCGATGAATCCGAGCTTTAGAAAATAGAGCGCAGTTTCGATGTAGCGAGACTTAGAGCTTTTATCTGCGGCGCTCGCGGGAAGCTGAGTCATCTCATCCTCGTTCTGATCGGTCCGTCAGATCGAGGATTAGCAAACGAGCGCCGAACTAAGCAACCTTCAATGCCACGGATCCAAAATCACCTTCGTGCAGCTATCCGCTTTCTCTAAGAAAGTTTTGTAACCACCAGCCGCCTCATCAAGCTTCAATCGATGAGAGATGACGAACGAGGGATCAAGCTTGCCGTCGAGGATCATATCGAGAAGCGGTTTCATGTACCGTTTGACGTGCGTCTGACCCATGCGAAAGGTGAGTCCTTTCTGGAATGCGGCACCAAACGGAACTTTGTCGAGCACACCGCCGTACACGCCTGGAATCGAAATCACGCCGCCTTTTCGACAGGACTGAATTGCCTGTCGCAGCGCAATCGGCCGATCGGTTTCTTGAAAAACGGAAGTTTTAGCCTTGTCGTAAACATATTGGAGAGTCGAAAGAGCGTGACCCGCACCGTGAGCTTCCATCCCGACGGCGTCGATGCAGGAATCGGGGCCGCGTCCTCCGGTTTTCAACATCAGCTCTTCTTGCACGTCGACTTCTTCGTAGTTGATGATCTCGGCCCCGCAAACTTGCTCGGCCAAAGCCAATCGTTCGGGAACCCGATCGATCGCGATCACGCACTCGGCACCCAGAAGATACGCGGACTGAATCGCGAATAAACCGACGGGGCCGCAACCCCAGACGGCGACCGTATCGCCCGGCTGAATATTGCAGTTATCAGCGGCCATCCAACCGGTCGGCAAGATGTCGCTAAGAAATAAGACGCTTTCGTCTTCTACGCCATCCGGGATTTTCAATGGTCCAATGTCGGCGTAAGGAACACGCGCGTATTGAGCTTGGCCACCGGCGTATCCGCCCATCATGTGCGAATAACCAAAGAGACCTGCGCAAGATTGCCCGTAAAGCCCGTCGGCGACGTGCGCGTTAGGGTTTGAGTTGTCGCAAAGAGAGTAAAGTTCACGCTTACAGAAGTGGCAATGTCCGCAGGAAATCGTGAATGGAACGACGACTCGGTCACCAACCGCGAGGTTTTTGATAGCGTTGCCGACCTCAACGACTTCGCCCATGAACTCATGACCTAGGATATCCCCTTTATGCATCGTCGGGATGAAGCCGTCATAAAGGTGAAGATCGGATCCGCAGATGGCCGTGGACGTGATGCGCACGATGCAGTCTCGGGGATTGAGGATCTCGGGATCTTTTACGGTTTCGACTTTGACGTTGTGGCGGCCTTGCCAGCAGACGGCTTTCATTTTTTCGTCTCCTCATGATTCATGTCGTCGTGATGGATGTCGTCAGACATCCTCAAACAACTTTTGTTTTAGTGCAGAAGACCGCGAGAGCCGTGCGGCTGTCCTTCCGTGGTCGGAACTTCTCCAGCTTCAAGGATCGAGCGGAGTCTTCGAAGAGCCTCCGCTACGCTCTTGGCCGGATCTTCGCCCAGCAGTTCTGCAAGCTTCATCCCCAGTCGGCCGATGGGTGGTGCGTAACGAAGCTGAACGTGAATGACGGTCGCCTCATCTTGCGGAGCAGGTCGCAACCAAACTGAACCGGCGTGGTTCATTTCTGAGCCGGGCAAAGTTTGCCATGAAATCATTCGATCTTGGATTTCGGCGATGACTTCCATCTCCCATTCGAAGGTCAAGTCTGCGACCGTTTTCCAGACCCAGTGGGAACGAAGAGGTGAACGAACATCGACGCTGACTAAATTGTTCATGAACCGCGGCAGATTATTGAAGTCCCGCCAGTAAGCGAAGACTTCGCCGACCGGTTTGAGAACCGTTATGGCCTTCTCAATCTTGACGCCTTCGTGCAACTCGTGCGCGACGCGGGCCCGATCGGTCGAGCTAGAAAATTCTGCCTCATCAACGCCGAGATTCACATCGGTCGCGGAGGGGTCGGTTCCGACCGCCTGTCTACCGTTTGCGTTATTATCGGGCCTATCGTGTCGCATTAAGACCTCCTGCGAGTTTCGACGCCAGTCGCATCAAGCTTTGTCTATCTTCCGACTAGTGGCCGGATGTCTCTTGAGAAATTCGCCAAGGGATTATGGAAATCGCTATAATTAACTCACTATGAGCACTGAAAATGAGCCTTTGCGACTCTCTCCGTTTCGGGTTGAAAACGAAGCTAATGGCGCACTCACGCTCGTCAAAGCGGATGGGTTGCGCGTCGAGCTTCCACCGAAGTTCGTGCCGCTTCTGAAATGGACGCAGGAAGGTTCTTCCCTCTCGGGCATCGCTGAGAGGCTTCGGTTGAGCGAACAAGCTCCGCGGGGTGGCGGGCAAGCTCCGGTGACGGGGGCCCCCGGTCACCGAAAACTGTTTTCGCTAGTCGGTCGCTACCTGATCTTTCTTTACGATCACGAACTGCTGGTGGATCGACGTCAGCAGCAACTCGCCGAAGCCATCCGCCCCGATTACGCTTGGCGCGATTCGATCGCGTTTGATCCTCTTCTTTCTTTCGAGTTGATGAGAGTTCAGACTGGCCACACCTGGCGAGCTGCCGGTCGAGCGGCAATCGGAACCCTGACTTGTCTTTTTGCTGCGTACTTGATGTTTTCCGCGACACGTTCAGCGTTGGGCGATTGGCCTGAGTTTGCTTCATCTGTAAGCCTTCTCATCGCTTTTGTCTTTGCGTTTTCGGTCGGGAAGAGCGCGCGAGCGCTCGTACAATTTTTATTGATGAACGCCTTCACAACTCAAGGTGCAGGTTTAAAGTTCCGCGTTGATCCGCTCGCGATCTCACTCTCAAATGATGATGCCTCGAAGGGGAGAGGTGAAGGGTCCTACGTTGCGCTTACGTTTGTCGGACTCTTTGCGCTTCTAACGCCGATTTGGCTTTCGAACTTTGTCCCGGCGTTAGGTGAAGCGAAAACATTCATTCCGTTTTTCACTTGGCTTCTCCTGATTGCGGATCTTTCTCCGTTTCGTCAAAGCGCTTGGACGGAGTGGGTTCGGACATTTTACAACTACAAAGATGCTCGTGATCGTTCGCGCGGAGCAGAGGCGGATCTGAACTCTTTTATGAGGAAGATCCACACGGCCTCCGCAGTTGCTTGGATGGCGGCTTTTGCGTTTTTGATCGGTGGATCAGGGCTCAAGCTGATCTTGCATTTAAAGAATCAGATCGATCTGACGTCTCGATCGAGCCAAATCGCGACGGCGCTTTTAGTTTTGTCGCAGGCAGTTTTGATTGTTTCGTTAGTGGATGACTTGATCACCTATCTTTCGCAATCGGGGTCCGATGCTCGCTCCATTCGACGCTTATGGCGTCGGCGCCGACCAAGTTTGCAAGTGGCAGCGGCGGCCCAAGCGGGACGTTCGCCTTCAAAAAACGAACTTGGGGAATTGACGATGCTTCGTCAACTCGATGCCGAAACACGTTCGGGACTTCTCGACGTCGCCGAAGTGGTCGATGTTCAAGCACGCGAAGTCGTTTGTCGCCAAGGAGAATCCGATCGCACGTTGTTCTTTGTTCTCAGCGGCCGCTTAGCGGTTGCTCGCCGATCTTCGAGCGGTCGCCGACGCGTGATTGCTTTTCTTGAAGCCGGTGCCGTCTTCGGTGAGCTCGGTTTTTTCATGGGTGAGCGAAGGACTGCCGACATCGTCGCGACAGAAGATTCGAAGCTCCTCTCGATTCGTCACGACGAGCGAATGAGCACGTTGGATCCGGCGCGCTCAGAAGAAATCAAAACGCGAACTTGGTTCCTTCAAGCCCTAATGACGAGTGCGATGTTCAAGGAGCTCCCTTCGGAAGCGCTCGACGCGCTTGTTTTCGCGGGCAAGAGCAAACGATTCAAAGCGGGCGAAAAAGTTTTCTCCGAAGGTGAGACCGCCGACGCTTGTTATTTCATTATTCAGGGCCAGGCGAGCGTTTCGCAGAACTTCAAGCTCATCAACAAACTTCAGGCAGGTGATGTCTTTGGCGAAGTTGCGCTCTTGAATCCTGGTCTTCTGCGAACGGCTACCGTTTCGGCGGATACTGAACTCCTCGCGGTTCGACTTGAGAGCGACATCTTTTGGAGACTTTTGTTTAGCCATTTGCCGTTAGCGATCGAGATCGAGCGGGTGTCGAACAATCGCGTTCAGAAGGATAAGTCGCGCCAAATCGAAGCTAGAAGCTAAGAGCACTCTTTTGTGAAGGGTTCATCACGAATGGCACCCTCACATTAGCATTTCATCAATTTTGTTCATCGGAATCTAAAAGAACTCTCAAGAAAGCGGGGAGGACTGTCCCAGTCAATCCCTGGTATCTCTCAACAGTTGTCGATGGCTCAGAAGCCGAACATCGCTGAGGGGTAACGATGAAGATCCTGGAAGTCCGTGCTTTGCGCGGGCCAAACGTTTACCACAATCAACCCGTTCTGATCATGAAGCTCGATCTAGAAGATCGCGCCGAAGTGGCGAGCATGGATATGCCCGGATTCACCGAGCGGTTGACGGCGCTCTTACCTGGATTGTGGGAGCATCGTTGCTCCCCTGGTTATCGTGGTGGATTCATCGAACGTCTCAACCGGGGCACGTACCTCGGCCACATCATCGAACACATAGCACTTGAACTGAGTACTCCCGCAGGGATCGAAGTCGGCTTCGGCAAAACGGTACATGCAGGTGCGCCCGGCGTTTACAACGTTGTCGTGCGCTACAAGAACGAAGCCGGCATGGAGCATCTCTTACGCGAAGCTGTTCGCGTCGCCGAGTCGGTCATCAATGACGAGGCTTGCGATATCGACGCGATCGTTGAAGAAGCAAGACGTCTTGCGGAAGACACGGCCTTGGGCCCGAGCTCGCGCGCGATCGTTGAAGCTGCTGAAAAGCGTTCGATCCCTTGGCGCCGCATTGGTGGTGGTAGCCTCGTTCAACTCGGTTACGGTAAAAATCGCCGTCGAGTGCAGACAGCTGTCACTGACCAAACGAGCTTGATCGCAACCGAAATCGCTCAAGATAAGCAGGTCACGAAGCAGCTTCTTAGCGAAGTCGGTATTCCCGTTGCAGACGGTTTTTCAGCCCGTTCAGAAGCCGATGTAAAAGCAAACTTGCGCAAGTTCAACGCGCCCTACGTGGTTAAACCGATTGATGGGCACCACGGTGATGGCGTGACTCTCGGACTTCAAACGGAAGAAGCTGTTCTCGCCGCTTGTCGCGAAGCTTGGAATTATTCGAAAGAAGTCCTGATTGAAGAAGAAAGAAAAGGACGCGACTACCGTTTGCTCGTTGTGGGCGGAAAACTCACGGCCATTGCGGAAAGAACGCCTGCGCACGTGATTGGCGACGGCGTCCACATGATTGAAGAACTCGTTGAAATCGCGAATCGCGATCCCCGACGCGGCGACGGTCATTCCAACGTCATGACCCGCATCGAAATCGACGAACAGACGGAAAACTACCTTACGGAGCAAGGGCTTCACCTGCACGTCGTGCCTTCGCGCGGGCACCGCGTGTTCTTGAAGCGGACAGCGAATCTCTCGACCGGCGGGACGGCCAAAGACGTGACCGAAGTCGCGCACGAGTCAATCCGCGATCTCGCTGAGCGAGTGGCTCGAGTCATCGGCCTCGACATTTGCGGAATCGATTTGATTCACGACGATATCTCAAGAGCGTTGAATTCACAGTCAGCCGTGATCGAAGTGAACGCGGGGCCGGGTCTTCGCATGCACGTCGCTCCGAGCGAAGGACGCGCGCGCGATGTTGGTGGTGCGATCGTCGATATGCTTTATCCCCCAGGCACGGAAGCTCGTATTCCGATCGCTTCCGTCACCGGAACAAACGGCAAAACGACCGTTTCGCGTCTGGTAGCGCACGTTGCTTCTCTTAGCGGAGCCATCGTTGGATTGACCTGCTCCGACGGGATTTTCATCAATGGTCGTTGCGTAGAGCGCGGGGATACGACGGGGCCAAGATCCGCGCGTCTTGTCCTCTCGGATCCGGCGATTGATATCGCCGTACTCGAAACGGCTCGCGGTGGCCTCTTGCGCAACGGCCTCGGTTACGATTGGTCGGAAGTCGGGGTGATCACGAACATTCGACCGGATCATATTGGACAAGACGGCATTGAAGATCTTACGGACCTCATTCGCGTAAAATCGATCGTTGCCGAGCGCGTCCGCGTAGGCGGGTCGGTGATCCTCAATGCGGATGATCCCGAAGCTAGCCGCGTTCTCGAAACGCGCAATATCGATCACAAAGACCGCAACGTGATCTTCTACTCGTTGAGAGCAGATCATCCTTTGCTTCGCGAAAGCCTCCGGCACGGGGGGCGAGCCTACTGCGTAAAGGACGGCTGGATCTGCGAGATGGCCGATGCGGACATCATCCAAATCGCGCCCGTGAACGAGTTGAAATTCACCTTCGGCGGAACGGCGAGCTTTCATATTTCAAACGCGCTGGCGGCTGCGGCAGCGTCACGGGCACTCGGGATTTCGCGTGAGCACCTCGCGCGCGGGCTTACGACTTTCCGCGCGAATTTCCACAACACCGGACGCGCGAATATTTACCGGGTTGGTCGTGGCTACGCCCTTCTAGACTACGGACACAACCCAGACGCGCTTGAAGCCGTCGGGGCGATGATTCGCTCCTGGAAGCCGAAATCCGCAACGGCGGTCATTGGACTGCCAGGCGACCGCAACGATTCGCTCCTGCGCGATTGCACACGCGCGGTCGCGAAACACTTTGATCGGTTGATTTTACGTGATGATCACGATCTGCGTGGGCGTGAGCCGGGAGAAGTCCCTGATCTCATGGAAAAGGTCCTCCAGGACGAGGCTCCGCAAATCGGTCGTCGCATCCTGCTGGATGAGCATGCCGCCATTGAAGCTGCACTTGCGAATCTCGGTGAAGGTGAATTAGCTGTCATCTTCTACGATGATTTTGATATGGCGGCCTCGTCTCTCCGCGCGTTTGATCCGATTCCGGTTGAGGAAATCGAGTTCACACCCGAGAAGCTGCGAGTCAGTCCCGACTCGCTCGAGAAACCACAAGCTGCCGTGGAGATCGCTAACGTTCATCAGCTTCCGGCGCAGAGGTCGTAAGCGTGGCGACGAGCGCGAATCACGGAAAAAAAGTGCGTCGCGCGCGCGGGGTCGGCGGGAAAGTTCCCACGACTCGCGCACCTAAGCGAGCGTCTGGATCTCTTGTCATTATCGGCGGTCGGGAGGACAAAGCAGGCGACATGACGATCCTTCGGGAAGTCGTGGCTCGATCCGGTGGCGGCAAGCTCGTAGTCGCAAGTGTTGCGAGCGAACTTCCGCATGAGCTCTGGCAAGACTACAAGGCCGCCTTTAAAAAACTCGGCATCAAAAAGCTCGATCATCTTTTCATTGAGCGACCCGAAGAAGCTCGCCAAGAAAAGAATTTAAAAATCCTCGATGGTGCTACCGCCATTTTCTTTACGGGCGGCGATCAACTCAAGATCACGACCAAGCTTGGCGGAACTCCTGTTTTAGAGCGTCTGCTTGAGATTTATCATCAAGGGGGCGTGATTGCGGGAACATCCGCTGGTGCTTCGATGATGGGCGAGACGATGCTCGTTGGTGGCGAGAACCAAGAGTCGCATAAAGTCGGTAACTGGATGATGGCGCCAGGCCTTGGCATCGTAAAAGAAACGATCATCGATCAGCACTTCGCACAGCGAGGTAGGATCGGCCGTTTACTCGGTGCCGTCGCCCTGAATCCAGGTGTCTTGGGCATCGGTATCGATGAGGATACGGCTCTTGTCGTCGAGGACGGGAAGATGCGCGTGATCGGATCCAACGCGATTTACATCGTCGACGGCCGCGGTGTTACGTATACGAATATTTCTGAAGCCGAAGCGGAACGGACGATGTCGATGCACGATGTGAAGCTTCATATCTTGTCGACGGGTGAGAGCTTTGATCCTGCGACCAGACGCCCATCAACAATTGATCAAGTCGCAACCGGCATGCAGCCGTTGTTGACTCTCTGAAATAAAAAAGGGTTCGTTGCCGAACCCTTTCATCAATCTCTTTTGTTTGAATCCAACTTACGCCGCGTGGGGCGGAGCCGGTGTCGCGCTCGGCGCAGGAGTCGGCTCAGGAGTGGGCGAAGGTTTCGGGAGCGGATTTGCTTCCCACTTCGAGAACGTTTCTTTGATCCACTCGCGATACGAAGTCACTTTCGTGTAGATGCCTTCTTTTTGGCAGAAGGAATCGCCACGGCTAGTTGTTCCCCAAAGGTAGAACTTGCCGTCTTTTTCGAGAAGACCTGGGCCACCGGAGTCGCCGTTGCAAGATCCGCTTTGAAGTTCATCCGTGATGACTTCCGTTGTGCCGTACTTCGAATCGCGGATTTTCACTGTTGTATAACGGAGAGTGCCCGCGTCTGATTGCATCGAGCCGCTTGTTACACCGTAACCAGCGAGGATGATGTCAGCACCGTCTGCGAGAAGTGTCTCGTCTTCGAGAACTTCAGCCGCGAGGTAACCGGTTGGGAGTCCGCCTTCGAATTCAGCGACGCCGATGTCGAAGACATCGCGTGCTTCTTCAGGGAACCAAGACTCGTACTTCTCGTTGATCTGATGACGAACGATTTTGCGAGCTTGGATGTCCGTACCTTTTTCGGTGAGACCGAAGACGATGTAGTTGTCACCGAACATGTGGTCGAGGCAGTGCGCAGCCGTCACGACAGTTTTGTCGCTCATGATCGAGCCTGTGCAGAAGATGGTGTAACCAGCTCCGTCGTCATCTTTCGAAGCAAGGCCAATGATCGTTTTCGACCACGCCTCAGTGCCGTCGGCAACTTTTCCGTTCACGATGCCGTTCATCGACGTCGTCAAACGCATGCCTTCGGTCGATTGTTTTTGGCAGGCCGTGGTGAGTGCAACTAAGCTGAGAACACTGACGGCGCCACTAGCGAGGCGCAAAAGCGACTTCTTGTCGGACATGTTTTTCCCCTCCGATGATTCCTTAAAGCCCCCGGCGTTGATGCCGAAGACATCCCCCCGAACAAACGCTGAATAGATCGGCCTCGCGAGCAGAGTGTGAAGCACTTTCCAGTTTGAAACCGTTTCACTCTCCAGGCTCGTTCGGCTTTCATTTGCTTTCCAGGCGGTCGTTCCGCGTTTTCCGCGGAGTGAAACGTTCTGTCAGCAAGTGGTTCCAAATCAGCACCCGCCGAATTTGGTCACATCACGCAGACCGAATCAACACGAATATGAAGAGGCCTTCAGAAATATTTCGATTTCTGAAGAAAAGACGCGATGACGCCAAAAAACCGGGCGTTTTCTACTACTTCGCTGTGGGTTAACTGGGACTGCCGCTTTGGCGGTCCATAAGAAAGTTGAATGAAACTCGTTTGTGGTCTCACCGCGGCAAAGATCGATCTGCCGTGCCGGACGCGTCTGGGAGCGCCCGAACGAGTCAGTCAAACCGATTACTTTTTACAAACGTCCGTCGCGCGCATCACGGTCTTAATCCACTCGTGTTTGCGATTGCTTGAGCGCATGGGCGCCCAGTAGCGACCTAGTCCAAGCCAGTTGTCGCCGTCGTGACCTGCGAGCCGTTGATCGTGTTGGATCCAACGATCCATGATTCGCACTCCGCACTCGATGTTTTTGCGAGCGTTGTGGAGATCTGAAGCTTCGTCGAATCCGCAGTCGTAACCTTGTGAGCTTCCGAGCGAGATTTGGAGTAAGCCACGGCTCACAACGTTTTTGCCATCGCTGCCGGTGAAGGATTCGGTAGCGTCGACGTCGGGACGATAGCTGCTCTCGACTTTCGCGAGGGCAGAAATCAAGTAAACCCAAAACGCTTTGCGACCTTCAGTGCCGAGCTTTGAGTAGCGCGGGCAGAAGTCGCCCGCATCATTGGGAACGACGCGGAGCAAGTTCTTACCGTGCTCTTCGAGTGCGTCGACGGTGTAGCGGGTCCAGCGTTGGCCATCTTGCGCGCGATCATCCCAGAAGCCGCGGATGTCGTGGCCCTTATTATCCGACTCCGATTCTTTTTTCGGAGCGGGCTTGGAGTTGGGTTTCGAATTCGGCTTCGAATTGGGCTTGGAATTCGGCTTTTGGGCCACGGGTTTTGAATTCGGTTTCGAATTTGGCTTTTGCGCCACGGGTTTCGAATTCGGTTTTGAATTTGGTTTCGGGCTCGGCTTCGAGTTTGGCTTTTGAACTTCCGGCTTGGGCTGCGGTAGATCCGCGCCAGGCACAGGAACCGGAAGGGGCTGAAGACCATGTTCCTCGTTTTCGGTTTGTGCCGGTGGTGCCGCGGG
>SXGS01476958.1_pt1 | contig 39021 bp, 35 predicted proteins | sample 3174681 | NCBI WGS metagenome assembly SXGS01 (sample SAMN11356861, study PRJNA531348) | freshwater metagenome | isolation source: freshwater sample F1-80 | place: China: Fuxian Lake, Yuxi | collected 2017-12-25 | reverse complement strand
GCGCCATCCACGTCCATTCCGACCGGAAGGCCGCACCTTTCATTCAGATCAACTGCGGCGCCATCCCCGAAAACCTGTTTGAGGCGGAACTGTTCGGTTATGAGCGCGGTTCTTTTACGGGCGCCGTCACCGCCAAACCCGGCCGTTTCGAACTGGCGAACGGTGGCACACTCTTTCTGGATGAAGTCGGCGAACTTCCCCGAGAAATGCAGGTCAAACTCCTCCGCGCACTGCAAGAACGCAAAATCGATCGGATCGGTGGACTGCGCTCGATCGACGTGGATGTTCGGGTGGTCGCGGCCACCAACATCGACCTCCAGAAGGCCGTCGCCGAGGGAAACTTTCGAGAGGACCTCTTCTATCGGTTGAACGTCATCCCCATTCACCTCGCACCCCTGCGGGAGCGCAGGCACGACATTCCCCTTTTGGTCGAGCATTTTCTGGCCAAGTTCAACGAACGACTCGGCAAGGGGATCCACTCGGTATCGCAAGAGGTACTGTCCGCGTTGGCCGCACATTCTTGGCCCGGGAACATTCGCGAGTTGGAAAACTTGATGGAGCGATCGGTGCTGCTCGCCGACGGCGACGCACTCACCATCGCACAATTACCCGGCCTTAAACTCGACAACGTGCAGGACGAGCCCGATGGCGATCTGGAGGATCTCGGCCTGAAAGAATACGTGCGGGTCCACACGGCGAAGCTCGAACGAGCGCGAATTCAGCGCGTCCTGGAGAATGAAGACGGCAATGTCACCCGCGCGTCCCGGGCTTTGGGGATCTCCCGAAAGTCGCTTCAATTGAAAATGAAGGAATACGGCCTGCGTCAGGGTTGACCTGACACCCCGTTTGCGCCTACCCTTTGCTGGGGAGGATGTTTGCTGATCCTGGCTGCCGCAATCGCTTGGGCCGATCCCGCCGCATTACCGCCGGTTCTTCGCGCGGACGTCGGACTCACCTACCGCGGCGGACAAACCTGGGGCGAGCTTTCCGAGCATGGCGAGACGGTGGGCATGGAAAAAGGCAGCCTGCATACCCTGCATTTTGACGGCACCTTCGTCGCCTATCGCGGTCTCGCTGGAACGATCGGGTTCGACGCCACACCTGCCGCGCGCCAAAGTTGGATCGATCTTCCGGAAATGTCCTTCGATCCCATCTCACGAACAGGCACCTACACTGGCACTGAGTCCACCGGCGTCGTCAAGCAAAAGTACGGCGGCTGGGACGGTGTTTGGATCGGAGCCGCCGTCGCCCCTTATCAACTTGCAAACGCAAATGTGCCCCTCAACCTGCGCATTGACGTGGCATTCCGTACCCCAGGCGGCCGACCAGCAGCCGTGGAAAACGGCGACCGCCGCGGCGCCTCCGCTGGGGGTGTCGCAGGGGAGTTAAAAGCGGCTTTTTCCACTCACCGCGGGCCGGCAACGCCCTACTTTGTGGCGACCGGCCGCCTCGAAGGCCGCCGCACCGTCGACGGCGACCGGATTGGCGCTGCCTCCTTTGTTTCGGGAACCATCGGCTCAGACTGGACCCTGTGGACCGGGGCCCACGAACAGCAATTTCAATTGCAGATGTGGTCTTCGATCGCCGTGCTGGGGCCGTCCTTTCACACGTCCGGAGACTCCCTCGCGAACACCCTCCCGTGGATGCAGGGGGCGCCCGTTTTTGAGGCGCCGCACGCGGAAGGTCGCGGGTATTTTGGTTTCGACGCTCGGTTTCACAAATATGTAGGGATGGCGTTCGGCGTTGAAGGAGGCATTCAAGCGCCCCACGCCGTCGAGCACATCTACCCGGTCCTCCGTGAGCAAGCGGAAATCTTAGGCAGTCTGCGCGTTTACGGGCGAGTCCGCTAAGCTTCGGATCGCAGCGCTCCCCCGAAACGCCACCTCCTCGCCGCGGATGCCAGAGAAAACCGCTTTTTGGTCCTGGACTTCCAGCCGCAAGGTCAATTCATCCCCCGGGCGCACAGGCGCCAAAAAACGAATGCGCCCTAGGGTATGCAGGGTCCATCCTTCCTGTTCGAGCGCGTCTTCCACCCAGCCCAACAGTGCGGCACCCGGCACCAGAGGGTCGCCAGGGAAATGGCCGGGGTATTCGGTAAACCGCTTTACTATCATCAAAAGTCCGCTCGTACACCGAGGAACGGACGGGTCGGCAAATGCGACAACTGCGAGTCCTCGCGCTCGCCGTCCTTGACGGTCACGATCGGCAAGAACGGGCTCTGAAAATAAGTGACGTTGAGAACTTCAATGTACACCGACCAACGAACCCACTTGGTCGCTTTCCGCCATTCCGCACGCAGATCGATCTGATGAAAGGGTTTGAGACGCATCTCGTTAAGCGAGGTCATTCGCACCGTTTCCTCGCCCGACACTTCCACTTCCGACATCGGTCGACCGGTATGAAAGTCGTAGCGCGTGGAAACCCGCCAAGCGGGCGTAATTTGAAACTCCACCGACGCACCCGCGGTCACGGCCTGCGCCTGTCCAGGCGTATAGTCCTTCACAAACGCCTCATTTTTGGGGTTGTGCCGGCGCGCATGCAGCCAACCAAAGTTCATCATGAACTGCCATCGGGGCAGTCGTGCCGCAAACATCGCATCAATCCCAGCGTTTACCCCGGTTCCAGCGTTTTCGTAGGTATCACCGGCGGCAACCGCTTCATCGGTATCGGGGTTGACCACCAAATCCCACAACTTCGAATAATAACCTTCAACCCTTAGCAGACCTCCGTCTCCGATCGGAAGACCTTGGTCGACACCCACGATCACATGCGCCGCTTTTTCCGATTCAATGTCCGGATTTCCGTATTCAGGGTCGATCGTGAGTGGGTCCTCGACCACATGATGATAAAGCCCAGCCGCAATCTTTGGAATCGTCGCTGTTGGCAAGGGAACGCTGAGCCCCGCTGACGGAGAAAACAGCAGTTCACCATTTCGGGTCACATAGGTCGTGCGGGCGCCGATCCGCGTGCGCACCGGCCCCGTGTAGCGATGCTCCAGATAGGTCGCCCATACCGGCGCCCATCCCTCCTGCGAAAGCTCCAGTTGCGGCAACCCGCGGTCCGCCAGAGGCAAGGCCGTCCAAGCCGGCGTCGAACGTGTATCATCCACCGGCCCTTCAAAGGACATCGCGCGGAGGGTAGTTTGCGCCCCGACCATCAGCCGATGGTGCTCATCGAAGGGAACATCCACATCCGAACGCCAAAAAAACTGGCTTCGACGAGTGGTACGGTTCACGGAACCGGCAAAGTCCCTTTCCATCTTTGAACTGTCCACCGAGTACGAAAGCGTACTTTGAATCGACGCTCCGTTGGCGCCCGTGTACAGGTGATCCAGACTCGCTAAATACAGCACATTGTTCAGTTCGAAATTGCCACTGATGGTGATCTTGCTTTCGTCATCGGAATCCACGAGTGCGAGGTGATCGCCCGTTCGAAGCAAGGTCAACAGCAAGCGGTGTCGGCCGGGCCGCCATGCCGTTCTCAAGGAAAGTTCGTCATATTCTGGCGCTGCAACCGCCACATCGAGCAGGTTCATCGCCTTCATGAGCCCAAAGTAGAGTTCCAGATAAGAACGCCTTGCCGCAAAAGCAAAGGTCAAATCGTCCGATTTCCCAATCGGACCCATCAACAACAGCCGCGCCGTGCTCATCGACACATCGATCGCGCCGTCCAAATCGTGGCGATCGTCCTTGGGTTCGCCGTCCCAGGACTGCACATCCATCACCGCGGAGGTCGTGTCGGGATACGCCGAAGGTGCGGCACTTGAGTAAAACTGAACTTTTTGCAGCATGTCCGGGTTGAAAATGCTGTTGAAGCCCGCCAAATGATAAGGGTTATCAATTGGTACCCGGTCCAATTGAAAAACCACCTCGCCCGCAGTAAATCCACGAACCGAAAATCCCGAAAGCAGGTCGCCATCGGACGCCACTCCGGGCAATTTGTGCACCGCGCGGTTCACATCCTCCAGGGCTCCCGCGGTGCTTTCCACATCGCGGCGGGTCAGCTCGTAGGCGCTAACCACCGGCTCCGGATCCGGCTTTCGTTCGGCACGTTTGACCTCGCGCCACCGCTGGCGCACCCCGATCACCACCACTTCTTCGGAAGGTCCCGCCGCCACCAGCTGGAGCTCTAAAGCACGGGTTTCACCTGACTTAAGTTCCATGTCCATCGTGGTGGGCGCAAAGCCCTCCGCCCGCACCGAAACCGTCCACTGGCCCGGAGGCAAAAAGTCCATGCGAGCGACACCATCGTCGTTTGCCAGCAAGTTTCGGATCTGACCGGAATCCGAACGCAGCTCAACAACGGCTCCGGGAACGGGCAAACCATCGTTATCGCGGAGCACCATCCGCGCGCTGCCGGGCACCGCATTGCCTTGTTGATCGTCCACTTTCAGCGCGAAGTTAAAAGCGTAATCGAGCGCGGAAGTTACCGGAGCGCCATCTCGAAGTGCAGGAGAAAAGCCTAAATCAAAGGACGCCGTAACGGCCGCAGTATCAACATCCTCCCGAAGCCCCTGCAGGAGCATGACATCCACCACGCGTCCCTCTTCATCGAGGGTCAACCGTACGATCACCGTGCCCGTGATCCGATCGGCCATGGCTTCCGCCGGATATTCCGGTACTGCCGACTGAATCAGCGTTGGCGCCACAAAAATGCTCTCGGGCTCCGCAAGGGCAAGCCCGACGCACAACAGAATAACCCACATCAAACCACCTTCAGTGTGAGAGCGACGTCCAGAACACCGGGCAAACGAACCCGAAACCGATGAAGCGTTCCGAGCTGTTTCACAGGAATCACCTCAGGAATCAGCTCCGTGCCCGCAGGAACCCACGGCGCACGAATCTCCGCAGATTCAATTTCCACCAGCATTCCCGAGCGATGAGCCCCCTCTAACGACGCGCCAGCAAGCTGGGCCGCCAATTCCACCAACTCGATCGCGCGAAATCCCCCATTTTTGGACAATGGATGGGGCTCCGTCAAGGTCACCTTGCCCTTGGTGTACTCAAACAACATCGGCGGTTGATGGGGGATCATCCGGCGCATACCCGAAATCGCGAGCCGGAAACTCCGCTGAGCGCGCGCACGGCAGCGTCGACTCGGGCCGCATCCGACGCAGGTCCCGCGCCAAATTCGTCCATATTCAATGGACCTTTCAGCTGATCGTCGAGCCATAGGCCGCGTCCAGGCTCCAACAGAAATGCCGCGGCGCCTTCCGTAAAAACTCCTTTCATATTCGCAAACACCAGCCCTTTTTGAATCTCCGGCCCACATTCCTCAGCGATCACCACCAATGCCGGGGTTCCCCGAAGGTTTACCGCCAGCATCGCCCGCTCTAATGTCGAAAATGCAGTATCCAACCCCGCAGCCACCGTCTCCACCGGCCCGGTGGCCCCGAGAGCGATGGTAAAATGCGCTGAAGGGGCATTGTGAACAGCGTTTTGAAACAGCAGTGGGCTGGCCCCCGCAGGTCCTTTCTGGAACAGCGTATGCAGAAACGCTACTCCGGTGGAATATTCCCCAGCCATCGAGCCGAAAAATAGCGAAAGCGAACCAATTTCGGTTGGTGCAATTACCGATATGATCGGTTCGGTAGCAAGCGCACACAGTCTCGCTAAACGGCTCATTCTGCGCCAGTTTCCAGCGGGGTAACGGTCCGGGCGAGGCAACTCAGCCCCCGAGCGCACCCTAAGGTCGGCACCCAAGTCCGTTTCAACAAAACCCTGGCTCCAAGCTCCCCAACAAGACGAAGCCCGAACCGCTACCTCCACTCTCATCGGTCGGCCCTGGCGAAGGCAACCGCCGCATTATGCCCACCAAAAGCAAGATTAAGCGACAGCGCCACTCGTTGATGCCGCCCACGCAGGCGATCCGAGACGGCCACCTCCAGCGGTTGCTGCAGACCCACCACCGGAGGAATTACTTCCCGAAGCATGCTTTCGATCGTAAATACTGCCTCGATCACCCCCGCTGCACCCAAGGTGTGGCCCGTCGCCCCCTTGGTCGCCGAAACGGCGGCATCAGGCAAAATTCGTTTCAAAACAGCTGCTTCGGCGGCATCGTTCTGCAGCGTTCCGGTCGCGTGGGCGTTCACGTGGTCCACCCGCTCCAAAGCGGTTCCCCCGAGGGCCACACGAATCGCCCGTTCCAAACCCGCACCCAACGGATCCGGCGCGGTCAAATGCTGCGCATCCGACGACAGCCCGACACCGAGAAGCTCAATTTTTGAGCTAGTTTCCCAGGGTTCCACCAACAACCAGCCCGCCGCTTCCCCGATCCCCATGCCGTCGCGAAGTCGATCGAAGGGCCGGCACCCCTGCCGAGTGTAGACTCCCAAACTCCGGAATCCAAACACGGTGGTTTTACACAGCGCGTCGACGCCGACCACCAGCGCTCGCTTCGCTCGCCCCGAGCGAACATAGTCTGCTGCAATGCCGATCGCTGCGGTGCCGCTCGTGCAAGCGGTGGAGACGACCAGCCGCGGTCCGGTCGCTCCAAAATGGGCCGCAATCGCGTCCGCCAAATGATGAAGCAGGGTGTTCCAATAATAATCGGGAGGTCTATGCGGGACTCGCCCGAAAAAAACCTCCTCAATGGCCAGTTCGCCTTCCACCATGCCTCCGGTGGTCGTCGCCACCACCACCGCCAAATCGCGCGCTTCGACGTCCAACCCGTGAAGCGCATTCAATGCGAGTGCCAAATTTCTTGGAACGCCGGTCCGAAGGGCGATAGGAGCCAACCACGCCGAATCCCAGGTCTCATCCGCCACAAAGCCGGAACGACCCTCACAAATGGCCTCGAAATCCGCGCCCAACGCGGTCAAGGCTCCCCAACGGCTCACCTGAAGACGCATGGTACCGCCTATTTCACGAGTCGATGGTTGTCACGGGGCGCCGCCCGCTCACCAACAGGTTCGCGAAAGGGCCGGTACTACAGTCCTCAATGCGCACGTCGTCAAGATGTTCTTTCAGCCAGCCCGCCAGCCGCTCGGCTCCGCTCACGTGCACGCCTTCACCTTGGTGGCGTCCCAAGGCCACAAACAAGCGTTCTGACCATCGGGTCCAACGCCCACGCGGATCCGCCGAAGGATCCCGAATCAACAAAATCCCGCCTGGCAACAACGCATTGGAGAGCCGTTGCAGAACCTGCTTCTGTTCATCCTCGGTCAGGTAGTGGAGGACATCGATGCAGGTGATAGCGTTCGCTGGCGGAATTTCGAACGTTCGCGCATCGCCGACCTGAAAGCGCATCCGCGCATCCCCGACCAGCATTGCACGCTGAATACGTTGAACATCGGGATCGAGGCCCAACACCTCCAAGTCACTCCCCGCGGTGCGCAACCACATCGCCAGCAGACCTTCCCCCGCCCCCACGTCCACCAAAGTGCCGGTTCGCGGCAATCTACCCCACAACGCCCAGAACACAGGATCCATCAGCGTCTTGTACTTCGCAAACCCGGCATGAAACCGGCCGGCGCGCCGATACCGTTCGAAGAGAGCGTCCGACACCTCCAAGGGATGAGGGCCATCAAAGGCCTCTTTCATTTGCCGTTGGACCTCCAACGCCAAGCCTCGTCGTTGTCGGCCCTCGACTCTCACTTCTGGAAGCACGCAAAGGTGAATGTTCACCCAGTCTTTTCGACTCCACCACCGTTCCTTGGGAAGCGCGTCCGCGGTCCCCCGAATCACCACCGGAAGCAACGGCCTGCCCGCGCGAAGCGCCAATTCAAACGCCCCTCGTTGGAACGGGAGGAAGGTCCTCCCGTCGCTGCGGGTTCCTTCCGGAAACACCACCACACTGATCCCGCGATCCAGGAGTCCTCGACAATGTGCTACGGTTCGATCAAATTCCTCGTCCGCATCCACCGAAACGGCACCCGCCAAGCGGGCCATCTGCCCCAAAACGGGCATCCTAAAAACGCCAGGTCTCGCGGTTACTCTCATCGGAAACGGCAGATGCATCAGCAGCGGAATGTCCAGCATCGACTGATGGTTGGCGACCACCACCCAAGGACCCTGGCCTGCCCGCGGCTGGCCGGTAATATTCAGCCGCCAGAACGGTTGGGCAAAGAAGTGGCCAATGGCCCACGTCCAACGCCCAACGCCGTTCGCCACCCGGCGATCGGGATCGAACGGCCACGCCAGTATTTGGGCAGGTACTGCGATCAGGAGGGTTAAAAGCGTGCTACCGCCAAACACCAAAGTTCCGACGATCGCCACCAACCACCGAAACATCCCAAAACCCCTCGCGCTTTTCCGTCGTGTTGCCGCACTGGCGTTGGCGGCGATGTATGCCGGCAACGCCTTCGGCGCAGCGCCCGACGCTGCGGTGTGGGCCGAACTCGCGAAAACTCACCATCTGAGTGCAGAGTTCACGCAGACGCAAAAACGCGCTATTCTCAAGAAACCGCTCGTCAGCTCCGGGACCATCGAATTTGAACGGCCAGAAAACCTCGTCTGGACTGTGAAACTGCCCGCGCCCTCCACCTTCGAGCTGCACGGCTCGGTCGCCAGTATGGAGTTCCCGCAGCTTGGGCTCAAAGAGCGCTTTGATCTAGATTCTATGCCCGACGCTAACCGCCTGGCGAGCAGCTTGCTGGTCTGGCTCCAGGCCGATCCTGCCGCGGTCGAACGCGACTTTACGGTCCATTACCTCGACGCGCCGGCCCGCATTGTGCTCACGCCAAAGAGCCCATCCTTGCAGGGCCTCATCAAGAAAATGGAGCTTCATGTCAAAGAATCTCCGTGGCGAATCTCGGGTGTCAATCTAGAAGAGCCCAGCGGAGATACGGTCGATCTCGCCTTTCATCGCGTCATCCTCGACGGAAAACCGATCCCGGACGCCCCTTGAAATCCGACCTCCGCGCGCGAGGGATCGCCCTCCTGCTGTTGATCCTGGTGACGTCGGTTTTGACCTCACAAACTCGGGTGGTCACCGATCTTACCGAGGCCATGCCCCGCGACGGTCTGTTCGGAAAAATGCTGGAAGACGCCAAAGTTTTCGGACTGTTGGACACCACACTCATCGAAATCGACGGCACCCAGTCGTCGCCGGAAGCGCTCCATCAGGCGATCGACGACCTTGGGCAGCGATTGTCCAGCCATTCCGAGCTGTATGAGGTAAAATACCAAGTTAGCTCGACCGCCGGCGCAAACCTGCAGAGCGCCATGGCCGGGTCGCGTATTGCACTCACCGACCCTGACGAACTCGCCGACCTGCTGAGCGAAACCGGCATGCGGCAAGCGCTGGAAGCCAGCCAAGCGCGGCTCTCGGGACCAGCAGGAGCGATGTTCGCACGAAACTTGGCCAATGATCCCCTCGATCTCGGCGGCCGACTGGCCCAAAAAGCGACCGCGCCGACCAAAGGCGTTCGACTGTCCCAAGGTCATTTCGTCAACCCCGAGGGAAATCGCGGGATCATACTCGTTCATGGCATTGAACCGGTCTTCGGGACGACCGCCAACTCTCCCACCATCACCGTCCTGGAGGCAGAACTCGCCAAAACGACGCTTCCTACCCGTTGGATCGGATCGCACCGGTACGCCGCGGAGGCATACACCACCATTCGCCACGAAACCAAGGTCGCCGTGGCCTCGGGGACCGCGTTGGTGATCGCGGCGTTTCTCTTTCTTTTTCGGTCGCTTCGACCGCTGGCGGGAACCCTCCCCGCCTTGGCCATCGGCACGCTAACAGCGGGCGCCGCCGCCGCGATCCTATCCCCGATTCACGGCATTGTTCTGGCATTTGGTGGCGCACTAGCAGGTCTCGGAGTGGACTACTGGATTCACCTTTACCTTCACGGGATCCGCGATGGCGTTCCCAACACCTTTCCAGAGCGCATCCAGGTCGCCATCGCCACTCTTCGGCATTTGATGGGAGCTTATGGCGTCTCCGTCGCCGCCACCTGCACTTCCTTTGCGATGTTGGCGACCTCCGGCTACCCCGCGGTCGCAGACCTAGCTTGGGTGGGGATGGGCGCGTCCGTCGGTGCTTTTCTCTCGGTCGTCCTGGCCGGACCCTTGGCGTTCGCCGCGCTCGCGCGACCGGACGACCGAGTCCCTCAATTGCCGATTCCGAAGCATGTACCTGGATGGATCGGCGCAATCGTCGCCGTGCTGGTCGGCATCTTGGCAGTGGGCTCGCTCCGCGTGCACTTCGACGGCGATCCGCGCGCCATGGATGCGCGCCTTCCCGAGACCGCCGCATTGGAACAGGAGCTTCAAAGCCGATGGGGCGGAGGTGGTTCGTCGGCGCTGCTGGTGTCCGAAGGCAAAACCCTCGAAGAAGCCCTCGCACGCTTGGCTCCCGCCGTCCAGGTGGCGGCGCATAGCCCCGGCACCACGGTCGAGCATCCGCTAAATTTGTTGCCTCCACACTCACAGATTGCCGCAAATGCCCAAGCGGTGTCCGATCACGCGGCTCTGGAACAACAGTTCATCCGCGTTTCCGAGGAAGTGGGCTTCGACTCGGCACTGTTGCTGCCGGGCTTCCGCGCCACCCTGGCTACCACCGCCGCACCCACACCAGAAACCTGGTCTCAAACCCCGGTTTCTGAATTGGTGGATCGGTTGACGGCTCAAACCGAGGGCGGCTGGGCGGTGGCGGCCATCCTCCACGCCCCCACCGAAGAGGCGCTCAAACATACGCAATACGAGCTCTCGTTGTCGGGGTCGGAGGCGCGGTATTCCGCCCCCGCAGACGTCGCTGAACAGGGCGCTGATCGAATTCGAAACGAACTTCTCACGCGATCCGGGGCCGCCGTCGCCCTGGTTTTGCTGTACATGGCCTTTCGTTTTCGGCGTGCGGTGCCGGTGCTCGCTGCTGTTTTCCCAACGATCTGCGCTGTTTTTGGCACGCTTGGTACCCTGGCATGGTTGGGGATCCCGCTCACCCCCGCCAGCGGTCCGGCGTTGGTGCTGGTCGTCGGGCTCGCCTTCGATCAGGGAATTTTCCTCGTAGAAGCGGATCACTCTGGGGAGTCCGAGTTCAAAGCGTCCCAGGCGGCGATCGTCATGGCGCTGATGAACGCATTTTGCGGATTTGCCGGTTTGATGACGGCCTCTCACCCGGTCGTATGGAATATCGGCGTGGTGGTCAGCCTCGGAATTTTCTTCACGGCAGTGGGCGCCTTCGTGGTGACTCCGGCGTTGCTCACCGCCGAGGCCGAAAAAGTTGTTCCTCGCTGGATTCGCCGCCTTTCGTTCGCCGGAGTGAGCCTGTTCCTGGCGGACCAGATCGCCGAAGTTCTTGGTCGGATCGACCCGCCTCCGGTCCGAAGTTTCTCGACCAAAGCGGAGAGCCTTAGCCCGGGTTCGCGTCGCCTGGGGGACAACCTGCTGCAGCGGCACCACGGCATGTGGGTGATGAAGGTAAAGGGTGCCCCCGACGAAATGGGGCATACGATCGGGGAATTGGCAGGACCGCTCCGAGAGAGAAATGAAGCACGAATGTTGGAGGTGTTCGAAGAAAAAGTCCCCAATCCGCTCGTGCGTTATGGCTTGATCCGGGGGTTACCGGTGCTCGGTCGCGCCGTGAGCTCCTCCATCGATCCGCGCCACCTCGCTGAATTGGCGGCATTGACCGCCGTGGGCCAGGATGCGCAGCGTTGGGCCAGCACCGCCTACACGCGCAAAATCTTCCTTCATGCCTTGCACGACATCGGGCAAGCGATGGTCGATACCCCGATCGGCGGTTGTACCGGCTTTGTCGCCGGCGCCGAATGGACCAAGGAGGGGCACTGGCTGCTGGCCAGAAATTGGGACTTCGACGGAGGACCTACCTTCGACGAGGACAAAGCGGTGATTCTGGTCGAAGGAGAGGGTAAGATCCCATACGTCCATGTTGGAATTGTTGGCCTGTCCGGCTCAGTTTCTGGGATCAATGCCGAAGGGATCGCCATCGGCCTACAAGCGGCCGCATCCGATGCCCCCATTCGTCCAGGTACCCCGATGATTTTCATTGCTCGTGAAATCCTCGAGAACGCTCGCTCTTTGGACGATGTAGAGGCCATTCTCGATCAGCGCCGGGGATTTGTGAGCGAGGCCATCCTCGCCGTCGATGGTGATTCGGGGGAAGCCGCGATCTTTGAGGTGACTCCCGACGATGTGACCCGCATTCCCGCCGGCAATCACCTTGCTCAGGCCAACCACCTCCGCGGCCCCCACAAGGACGATGGGTTAAATCTGAGCAGAATATCGCATGGAACAACCCTTTCCCGATTGACAAGAATGGACGAACTTCTCGGCCAAGGCGGGGTCGATCAAGGGTTGGCGATCGAATGGCTCCGCGATCGAAAAGGTCCAGGCGGACTGGAACTTCCAGTCGGCCACGAAGGTGCCATCAACGCCGATATCGCGTCACACGGAGTGGTGATCGATGCGACCGCACGCACTATCGCCGTTTCGTCCTGGCCGAATCTATCGGGCGAATGGGTAGAATTCTCGTTGAGCGACCTCCAGGCCGGCAAGATGGAGGGTCGGGTGGTCGCCGAAATAGACCATCCCGAGCGGACTTTAAAGATGCATCAAGCGCGTCGATGGGTTCAAGCGGCGAAGAGCATGGCACCGGTCGAAGCGGAAACACAAATCCGCCACGCATTGGAGCTTGCCCCGGGACATCCGACCTTTCTGATCGCACGGGCGCGCGCGCTCATTGCCGCGGGTCGCTCGGAAGAAGCACGACAACCTCTCGAACAAGCGATCGCTACTCCCCCGGAACGGGAATCCGATCGGCTGTTGGCGCTTGAGCTACTGGAAACGCTCAAATGATCGCTTTGTTCTTTTCATTCGCGTTAGCAGCGGAATGCCCTCCCGTCGAAATCGAGTCGTTCCTGCAATTTGCTATTCGTGCGCACGGACACACTCTCGGCGGAAATGCGGCCGTTTCCATCGACCAGGAGAATTTCGCGCTCACCGCGCTTTCGGGAGCGGGCACGGAATTGTTTTCGGTCCAAGTGCAACCTTCCGAAGGGGGGCGGATCACCGAGGTGCGCTCCGCCTTTCCCGAATGGAAGCCGTGGTTGGAGCGGCTTCCGTTTCAGCGCGATCTGGTGGTCGCACTCAACCCAGCAACCGAAGCTTGCGAACTCCCGTTTGGGACCCTCCGCACCAGCGTCACCTCCGACGGATGGAAGCGAAAGTTCCGCGGTGCGGGCGGGCGAGTGACCGCCGTTCGCGCGGGAAATAGCATCCTCGTTCGCGATCGAAAACGGGGTTATCGGCTCACCATGGTGCTTCCTGATGCGCTTTGATCGCGCCGTCATCGCTTTTCTGCTGATCGTCCTGGCGGTGGCAACCGCAGTTCGCGGCGATCCTGGCCCCTATTGGTCACTAGCGGTGCTGTCGGGTCTGGTGTGGTGGGGAATGACCGGCGGGGCACTAGCCCTTCCACCGTCCGACAAAGACGTGCGGCCGATCGTCCTGATCCCCACGCACAACAACGCCAAGACCGTGGGCGAAGTGGCTGCCGCCGCCCTCGCCCACGGAATCCCGGTTCTGGTCATCGACGACGGAAGCCATGATGGATCCGGCGATGCCGCGCGATCCGCTGGCGCTGATGTCGTGGTGCATGCTGTAAACCGGGGAAAGGGGCAAGCTCTACTGACGGGGATGGAGGCGGCAAACCGGCGAGGTTTCACTCACGCCATCTGCTTGGACGCCGACGCACAGCACGACCCTGCCGATATTCCGGCGTTCGCCGCCGCTTGTGTACGGGAGCCGGACGCCATCTGGGCCGGAGTTCGCGATCTGTCGACCGCACCCGGCATTTCAAATTTCGGGCGAAATTTCTCTAATTTCTGGGTGTGGTTCGAAACCGGTTGGCGCGTCTCTGACACCCAATGCGGCTTTCGAGCCTATCCCATTTTGCCCGTTCTAAGCCTTGGTCTGGGAGGCTCCAGGTATGACCTGGAGGTCGAGGTTCTCACCCGCTGCCTGTGGTCGGGCGTTGCGGTTCGGGATCTCCCCTGCCGCGTGTTTTATCCCGATCCAAAGGACCGAGTGTCCAGCTTTAACCCGCTCTGGGACAATGTTCGCATTTCCTGGATGAACACCAAGCTCGTGCTCGAAAAGGCTGTCAACCCGTCTCTTTGGCTCCCAGCGCGAGCCAGAGCTACGCGTTGGTCCGGAGACACGCGCGGCGCCATTTTGGGGTGGAAGATCGTTCTGGGGATGCTCAAATTCACCGGTCGCAAACCCGCCTATGCGTTTGTATCTCTTCTCGCGATCTGGTACATGATCTTCGCCCCCGATGCAAGGAATGCCACCTCAAAATGGCTTGCGCTAACCGGCATTCCTGGGCTTTCGACCTACCGAGTGTTCCGCAATTTCGCTCACACGATTGTCGATCGCTTTGCATACTTGCTTTGGGGACAAAGCGCTTTTCAATATGAGCGCGAGGGCATTGAACTCCTCCAAGATGTGTTTTTCGCAGGAACTGGCGCCATCATCCTTGGCTCCCATCTCGGAAACCTGGAGGTCAACGCCAGCGCCACAGGGTCCATCGAACGCATCCGTCGACTCAAGGTTCTCCGCTTCGTTTCCAGCACTGACCACGGACAGAGGCTGTTTGAAGCGATGCCCGGTTTGTGGCGGCCCGAGGCGATCGCCGTCAACCAAACCGAGGGGTTTGCGGCGTTGGCGGTCGTCCGCGCACTGCGCTCCGGACAAGTGGTGGCCATGCACGGCGATCGCCGCGTCGACGACCGCACCACAAAAGTCAGATTCATGGGCCGAGAATGTCTGTTTCCGACGGGTCCATGGATGCTCGCAGCCTTGGCACAAGTCCCCGTCTTTCTCGTGGGATGCTTCAAAGTCGGCCCGAACAACTATCGCGTCGTGGTGCGGCCGCCGCTGTTTCCCAAGTTCGATCGACAGCTCTCCAAAGCAGAGCAACTGCAACAATGGACGCAGGTCTACGCCTCCCAATTGGAGGATTGGGCGAAGCTATACCCCGAACAGTGGTACAATTTCTTCGATTTTTTCGAAGAAAACCCGCCGTCGAACGTCAAAGCGGCCGACTGACCGCCCGCTGCACATAGGCAGAAATTTCGCCGACGGTTTTCATCTGCCGCGCTTCTTCCTCGGCGATCCGAACCCCGAACTTCTTCTCCAGCGCGATCAGCAGGTCCGCTGCGTCCAGGCTGTCGAGATCCAGATCGTCACGAAGCTTCGCATCCGGAGTCAATTGATCCGCTTCGATCTCGAATTGTTCGATCAGGAGCTGATGCACTCCTTGAACAACGTCATTCACCTGTTGCACCCGTTCCCCCTTCGAAATCCCTGGGAGCACGCCCGAGCACAAGGCTCGCGTTGATCCCGCCAAACGCAAAATTGTTGGACACGATATTATTCAGTTGGCGACGCATTGGCTCCCTCGGCAACTGCACGGGGGCCACGTCGGTTTCCCGTAAGTTCCGGGTCGCGGGAACCCATCCATCCCGCATCGCCAACACGCAAAGCACCGCTTCCAGTCCGCCACAGGCAGCCAGAGTGTGACCAAAGTGACCTTTTAAACTCGATACAGGTACGGCCTCACCAAACACGCGCCACGTCGCTTCCGCCTCGGTGGCATCGCCCACCTGGGTGCCGGTTGCATGCGCACAAACATAGTCGATTTCCTGCGGAGAACGCTGTGCATCCCGAAGCGCGCGCTCCATGGCGGCCTGCATTCCCGTCGCCTCAGGGGAACTCATGTGGGAAGCATCGCAACTTTCGCCATATCCGAGGACTTCCGCCAAAATCGTGGCGCCGCGGGCCTGAGCATGCTCCAGCGACTCCAACACTAGCATCGAAGCGCCTTCTCCAATCACCACGCCGTCCCGCGACGATTCGAAGGGGGCCGGGCGCGCGCCTGGATCGTCTTCGTAGCCGCGGCAAGCCGCATTCACGACATCAAAAGTCGCAATTCCAAGCACGGAAATTTCGTCTGCTCCCCCGCACAACACCGCGTCGACTCGGCCGGAGCGGATCATGTCGAGAGCGATACCGATCGCTTGATTCGAAACGGCACAAGCACAACTTGGTGAATGCACGGGCCCGGTGATCCCGAACACCAACGCGAGATGCGCTGGCACGGTGTGCGACATCACCCTCAAAAACATCGTCGAAGAAACCTGACGAATCGAGTGGTGCTGAACAAATTCCGCAAAGAACTCCCGCATCGCCTCCGGCGAACCGGTGGTGGATCCCGCCACAATTCCCACGCGTCCCGACGAAAGGGTCTCCATAGGAAACTTCGCTTGGTCAAATGCATCTTGTGCGGCGCTCGCGGCAAACATCGCCATCTTAGACATGCTGCGTCGAAATTTGCGCGGGATCTTTTGCGGTTCAAAGTCCAATACCGGTGCTGCAATTCGAACGCGCAGCCCATCCACGTCGGCAAACTCGGGGTGAACGCGAACGCCGCTTTCGCCTTTGAGAACCGCAGACCACACTTTTTCGACGTCCTGCCCGAGGCAGGTCACCAAACCCGTCCCGGTGATCACCACCCGTTTCATAGCGCCCTCAACTCTTGAACCAGGGTTTCCAGTCCCAACACGCCGCCAAGTCCCGAATACGCGCTCATCGCCGCCCCACAGATCCCAGGGAACGCCACCGATTGGCCGACCTGCACCAACTGACGAACCCGAACAGCGGAGGGTATACGGTACCTCCCCATCTGTCCGACCGTATGGTAATGACCATAACTCGCCCCATTTGGCGTGCGCAAATAGTGAGCAGCGGTCACCGGCGTGCTTGCGTCCAATAGCTCCCATTCAACCGTGGGATGTTCCCGCCGCAACGTGTCGACAATCGCTCGAATCATGACCTCCTTTTGCCGGCGATAACCCTCCTCTCTCGCGGGCCCCTCTCCACTTCGCAAAGAAGGCACCTCCACATGATGCGAGGACCATTGTTCCCAATTCGACGCCACGATCGCCAGAGCAATTCCCGGGTCCGGCGCGGTTAAAAAATAAAAGGGAACTTCCCCGAGATCCCCGCCCCGCTCAGCCGCCTCTACATCCCACGTGGAATACCGAAACAGGTTTCGCCCTTCGCAAACAGCCAAGTCTCCCCGAATGCGAAAGTACACGCCGAAATGCGATCTTCCTGGGGACATCTCCGCCAGGCGTTCGCGATAAATGGGCCGAAGCGACCCCGCCGGCAACATCTCGGCCACCCGCTTCGGGTGATTGTTGGCGACCACTAGCGACGCCGAAAACTCACGCCCATCCTTCAGAATCACGCCGGTGGCAACCCCATCCGCCACTTGAATGCGATCCACCTCAGCGCGAAGCAAGATCTCCCCTCCCAACTCGCGCAACCGGCTGCAAAGCGCCTTGGCCAGGCGATCTCCGCCACCTGCGATCCGCCATCCCCCGCCCAAGAAGTGGTCGGTCACCACCGCGTGGACGCCAAACGGTGCTTCCGAAGGTGGAACCCCGTACAAGGGCGCACCGTGACCCGCGATCACGGCTCGCAACCGTTCATCGGAAAACAACTCAGAGAGGACCGTGGTAAGCGGCATTTCTTCCCACCGGATCACGTCCAAGGAGGAAATGCCGAGGTCGAGATTGTATAGCCCATACGCCGATACCGCTTCACGATGCAGCTGAACGTATGCGCGAATCCCTTTCACCTCCGACGGAAAGGCCTCTTCCAAGCGCTGTTGCCACGCCGTGAGCCCGCGGGGCACCGAAATTTCGAATTCGGGAAACCGAAGGACGTCAAAGCCGGCCGCGTCCATTGGCCGCCACTGCACGCGATCGTAGACGCCAAGATGGCGCATGATCCGACCAAACGACTCGTCAGGCCCCGCGCTTCCGACGTAGTGAAAACCGGTATCGAACCCCAAACCCTGCCGAAAGAACCGGTGCAAACATCCACCTGGACGGTAGTGTTGCTCCAACACGGTCACCTTCCAGCCCCTCTGAGCGAGAAGAATCGCTGAAGTCAGGCCCCCAATGCCCGATCCGATGACCACTGCCTTGTTCATGCAAATACCGCCACTTCGACGGTGGCCATTGCGTCAACGCCGTTCTCGGGGGCCTCGATGTGTAGTGCCACCGATTGTTCGAGTTCTCCGCACCGAACCGCACGCTCCGCCTCCTCACGCCCTTCCGAGGCTGCACCGCAAAACACCCAGCCCGGGCCGCGAAGGCCCGCGAGAATCGCGCCTTCTGCCAGCGGTGCTCCCGGAACCGTGTATGGAAAGGCCAATCGGGAGGCACCCGCGGAGCCCTTTTCCACCACCCCCCGGTAATAACGAAGGTCCGCCGCCCGACAATTGGACTGACTCGTCAGAACCACCCCGGCCTGCGGAAACAGCTGCTCTCGAAGCTCTACCAAAGCCCGCATTCCGGCTCGCACATAGTGGTCGGTCCGCCCCAAGGCCGGCGGCGCGTCCGGCCAAATCTCGGCCAACGGAAAACTCCGGCCTGACCATGCCAACGACTGGATGCGGCGTGCGCTACGCAATTTTCGTTCGGGTGGATGGCGATCCGCGCGGGCAAACAGCACCGCGGCATTCACCCCTCCAAAGGCAGCATTCACCGACAGACCCACCTCGGTTCGGCCCGCAGGCCGCAGCACCAAGCGATCAAAAGGTTCCAATGGAGGCTTTGGTAGTTCACTTCCACCGATGCCCGCCAATACGATCGCCGCCTCCAGCGCACCGGCAGCCCCCAGCGCATGTCCGATCACTGCTTTGGCGGCGTGTAATGGGACTGGACCCGAAAATACCGCTCGATACGCCTCCGCCTCCATGGCATCGTTGAGCCCGGTTCCCGTACCGTGCGCGCTGATACAATCGACTTCCTCTGGTGTAACCCCTCCTTTTTGCAGTACCGCCGCCATGCAGCGCGCCAGACCCGCCCCGGTAGCGTCCGGTGCGGTCAAATGTACCCCGTCCTGCGTGATCGCTGTCGCAAGCAATCGAGCAATCGGAGACCGTTTTCCTCGTTGCGCGGAGGCATCCGTTTCCAGCAGAAACGCCGCGGCACCCTCACCGAGGAGCAGGCCATCGCGTTGGTCGGAGAACGGACGACATTGGGTACGACTGAGCGCTCCCAACCCACCGAACCCCGCGTGGATGTACAGAGAGAGCTTGTCGACCCCTGCGACGATCACCCGCTGCACCACCCCGTCGCGGATCCACCGTTCCGCCACATCGAACGCCGCGGTGGCCGAAGCGCACGCGACCGAAATCGTGCGGTGCGGCGCGAGGCGGCGGGCGAGCGCGATCCGATCGACCGGGTCCTGGCGCCACCGGCGCTCTTGATCCGCCGGTTCGCCAGCCCGAACCCAGGCTTCGAATGGCCCGGAAATCTCACCCGACGTAGTGCCGACCACCAGACCGATCGGACCTTCATCGTTCGGAAGCACCGAACCAACGACGGCATCCAACAACTCGTGCACTGAATTCCCGTCACAGAGTGCGGCAAACGGCGCCCGCAACGCCCCATCGTCCCAGGAGACAGGTCGCACCAGCGAACGGCCCGCGCACACGGCATCCATCAGGGGTTGAATCCCAAAACCCGCTGCGGACCATACTTCCATACGGGTGACTACCGTCAATCGGCCTCCTGCGCTCGATCGAAGCCGGTGATCTCAAAACCTGCGGATGTCCAAGCGGTGAGAATCGACGGTAACTCGGCGATCGTTGTAGCATTTCCGTCGTGCATTAGGACCACATCCCCACCTCTCGCCGCGAGGGCGCGCTTGCGAAACCGCAGCACATCGACCGCTACCCCATCCCCCGTTCGAATTGAACACCACGCCACACCCAGCGCAGCCTCAGCGGCCGCTAGAAAGGTCCTGGGGCTCACCACCCCGAACGGGGGGCGAAACCATGGCACCGCATCGACCCCGAGGTCCTGGAGGCCTTGGAGGCCTTCCCGGAGCCATCGTGCCCCCTCCCGCGGACTACACCAGGCGATGGCCGCCTCATGACGAAGGCCATGAAGCCCAATTTCGTGCCCTTGGTCGGCAATCTGCCGAACCAATGCTGGATATTTTGCGGCTCGGTCTGTAAGCAAAAAGAAAGTAGCGTGCGCGCCGTGCTTGGCGAGAATCTCAAGAAAAAGCGGTGTCGTCGCGGGATCCGGCCCATCGTCGATGGTCAACGCAATGCGGTTGGGGTGCTTAGAACGTGAAACCACAGTTCCAAACCACTGAAGTTCCGGTCGCGCGCTACCGAGTGCCAACAAGGCTCCCAGCGCCAACAGGACGGTCAACGCCAGCGCCGCCCCGATGAACACCGATTGCGAGGCAAGAAGGGCCGCAACTCCCCATCCCGTGATCAAAGCTGCAAAGAAACGTCGTTCAGCGGGGACCATGCGCCCGCCAATGCGCGATCGCCCAAACGGATCCGTAGGCCAAAATCGCAAGCACCAAGCCAAGTATGACGCTTCCCAAAAGGCCACTGATCAACAGATCCGGCGCCGCTTGCGCCATCTCCCAGACGGTGCCGCTTAGGGTCCCATCGCGCCAAACCCGCCCATAACGGAGAGTTTCACCGATCCCTACCTCCGCACCGACCAAGAATGGCGCAAAGAAAGGATTCGAAATGTTCGCCGCGGCGTAAACGATGGGTTGATTGAGCTTTCTCCACCTGGCCACTAAAATACACGCGCCAAGATGCAACCCAAAGATGGGCAAACATCCGATAAAAACGCCGACCGCGACGGCCTCCGCCAACGACTCGGGAGAGAGGTGCGCGCTGAACAACGCCCGAACCCACACCCACGCTCTTCGCCATGGACTGGCCGAAGGCAGAGGTTCTTGGCGCGTCATCACGCGTGACCATCCGCACTTGGCAGCAGGCCATGGGTGCGAACCAGGGCGGCGAGATGGGGCATGCGATCGGCCATCGACCGAGGCGACTTCTTCGCTGGATCGAAGACGTCGCCGGCGAGCAGGCTGACGATCCCTCGACGAATGTAGGGCTTTTGGTATTGTGCAGGAACCAACGCCAACGTCATGAAGTCATCGGCGTACCAATGGTCAATCACTTTACGAAATACCGAGGCCCCTTCACGATATTCATTTTCCCACGCCGCTAAATCTCCTCCGTCCAACGCCGCGGCCAGCCCGCGTGCACCGTGCAATCCCAACAGCACGCCGCTGGAAAACACGGGGTCGATGAAGGTCGCGGCATCGCCGCACAGGGCAAACTTGTCACCATAGAAGGTGCTCGAAGTCGCGGTAAAATCCTGCAAACCACGATGCGGTAACACACGGGTGGCCCCGTCCAAACGCGCCTGGGCGTCCGGCGACATCGCAATCGCCCCAAGCAGGCGTTCTTCCGAGGTTCCTTTGAGGGCGCAATTCGGCGTCATCACGACGCCGACGCTCGCCAGTCCCCCACCAAACGGAATAATCCAGATCCATCCTGCGGGAATCGAGCAGATGGTGATGTCCCCAGGTTGGTCGATACCGACCGACTTCACGCCAGAATAGCGAGTTCCGACCGCCGAGTTTCGGAGGTTCTGATCACCGGCTCGCAACCGCAACTTGCTCGACAACCACATTTGACGGCCGCCGGCGTCGATGATCCGGTCCCCGAACAAATCCCCTTCGCTCGTACTCAATCGACCCTGATCGACATCGACGTCCAACGCTTTGGCGAACACCAGCCGACACCCGGCTTGGCGTGCCACTTCGCGCCACTGAAGGTCGAACACCTCGCGCTGTACTTGCCACGCATAGGTCCACTGTGGAGCTTCCGCCTCTGAAAAGTCGAACCGGACGCCTTCGCCATTTCGACAGAACACCGCCCCGTGTTTGACCATGTACCTTGACATATCAAGGCCACATTCTTCGAAAACGAGGCTTGAACACGGCAACATGGACTCGCCCACGACGCTCTCCGGCCGTTCCACCGCCTCCACCAGAGTGACCGAGGCCCCTCGTCGACGAAGGTACGTTCCCAACGCACATCCGGTCGGTCCGGCGCCAAGGATCACCACGTCTGCGTTCATCGATGCGCCTCAATGTACGCCGCAATCGAAGCCACCGACGCAAACGCTTGCCGTGCCGTTTCATCCTCGGGCATCTTCACCTTGAATTGTTCTTCGATGTGAATCGCAAGCTCCAACGCGTCCACCGAGTCGAGTCCCAATCCGCCGCCAAAAAGCCGCCCCTGATCCTCGATGTCTTCAGGTCGCACGCCCTCCAATTGAAGCACGCGTACAATCAACTCTTTTACCGCCGACCGCAATTCCACACTGGCCTCCCGGGCATGCTCGATTAACCACAACCCGAGAACGAGCACAGAACGTCCGACCAGGAATCCGTGAGATTTCTAACTCGCTCGCAACGAGCGTTAGCCGGGCGAAAACACGAAGCTGTAACCCACGTCAGTGGTCACCCCCGACCCAAACTTCAGCCGCTTCATCTGATCGACGAGGCAGTCGCCAAGGTCCGCATTTTTCGTAGAGTTTGAGCTGACCAATGCGCGTGTCACCCGACCGTCATCGATCGACCAGTCCAGAGTCACCCGCCCTCGAAGTTCCGGATTGCGCTTGAGCTGTCGCTCATAACAGTATTGAAAATGGCCCTTTGAGGCCTCGATCCCTTCGCGCACCGCCGGCTGGCTCATGGCGTCGGTGCGGCTCCTTTTTGACGACGACACCTCGACGTCAGGTTCCGGAGCAGCAACCTGCAAGAGGGCGGGCTCGTGCTGCAATCCGCACTCAGTGCCGAAACCCGCCCGCGCCCGAACTTGCGCACAGGTCGAAATCACCTGCTGTATTGTCCATTGTTCGCCTGGCACCATCACGATCCGAACCGCAGCCGCCCAATCCCCGTCGGTGCCGACCGTGCGCACCTCGTCGAGGCTCGCCAATGGGTAGGTTCCGGATGGTGCGACCAAAACGGCTCCATCCACACGTTCCAACAACATGATCTGCTCTGGAGGTGATCCCTGCGGTTTCCAGAGCAACGTCTCCTCGCCAAACGGCAGCACCTTCAGCAAAGGGTGCCATTGACCTAGTTCTTCGTTCAACGGTATGGCACGAGTGACGACTCTCAGCCTCTTTTCCCCAGTGGACCAGCGTTCCTGCGCAATGGTTGCCGCCGGGCGGTCGGCCTTCAGAGCCAACGCAACCTCTGTGACCAACGGTAATGTCGCAGAACCCGCCGGACAGGCAGATAAATCCGTTGCCGCTGGATACATCGACCACCCTGTTGTGGATGACGCCACAAAACAAGTGGACTGAAGGGGCTCCCCTCCATCACCCGGCTCCGGAAGCCCTTGAAACCCTGCCAAGACCGCGACCGCTCCCCGCTGCAAGGGCAGCTCTCGTAGCTCATTTCCCACCCACCACGCCCCGCCGGTTGCGGCGAGCATGGCACCAACCATCAAAAAGGTCCCTGCTGCGCCGAGAAATGCTCGAGCGTTTCCGAGCTGCGGTGCCATACGGAGACCACTGGCGGCGCAAGCCAAGGTCGTTCCGAGCACGCCAACCACCAACAGCCGCTTCGAAAACACTACCTCAACCATCGGCGCCGCAACGAACACCACTTTTTGGAGGGGCTCGGCGGATGCAGCCACCGAGGCAAACAGTTTCCCATCCGCCAGCAGTACTCCAGCGACACCCGCAAACACGACCCCCGCCCACGTCAATGCCGAAACGGATGCTCGCGCTGCAGCGGTTCGGAGCACATCCGCCGGCTCTTCACCAACCCGCAGTCCCGCCGGCAACAGCGCAATCGCACCTCCGCCCAAGGCGGCCAACAATGACCCCACGATAAACAGGCCTCGTCCCTCGCCGATGAACAGCCAAACGACAACGGCAACCCCGAGCGTCAGAAGCAGCAGCAGTGGGCCAGGAAGGGCGCCCACCACTGTCCATTGTGTCGTTTCACCAGCACTAAGAGCGGCCGCCAACGACAACAGCACTGCCGAAAGGATCGCCAGCGCCGCCGATAAAAATAGCGCTACCGCCAACACCATACTGGCTTCGGAGTACGCCATCGCTCCCAACGCGGGCGCCATAGACGGGTCAACATACGCCAACGCCGCTATGCCCTGTTTGGCCTGATACCCAAAGCCGATCGCCCCGATCGCCATCTCCGATAAGATCGCGATCCACCAAAGAAAAGCCGGTGGCCGCCACCCGATGCCCACAAACACGGCCAGAACCACCGCTCCAACAACGCCGAATAGGGCCACCATGGCGAGAATCGGCCCCAAAAAACCCATGATTTGCAGCGCGTGCATGTGTCCACCAAATCGTAAATCGCTTTACCATTTCCACAGACAGCCCGCACCTGTACTAGGCTCGATCTCCGCTAAGCGTGCGTTCGAGCTCTAAGAGCGCGGAGTATGCCTCTTTCTTGGATACGCCGCACCTTTCGGCCAATACCCCCGCCAAGTCCTTCAACCCTGCATTTTCAGCGAGGGCCGTGGGAGTTTCCACCAAAGCCGCCCCAGGACCGATCACCAGCACGCACTCTCCGCGAATACTCTCGCGCGAAGAGAGTTCTTCGGCCAATTTTGGCAATGGCATGCGGAGATTTTCCTCAAATTTTTTGGAGATTTCGCGGCACATGCACGCTTCTCGGTCGGGCGCATTTTCGGCAAACAGCGCCACCAACTCTGAGATCCGGGTCGGCGCCTCATACATCACCAGCGTGTCCGAACGGCCCAGCGCTTCGCGAACCCAGCCTTCGCGCCCCTTCCGTGGCGGAAAGCCCAGAAATGCAGATGGGATGGCAGGAATCCCAGAAGCCGCGAGCGCCGACGCCAACGCGCTCGGACCGGGGACCGAAAGCACTTGAATTCCGCGACGATGCGCCTCCATCACCAAAAACTCACCCGGATCCGAGATCGCCGGGGTACCGGCATCGCTCACCAGCACCAGATCTCCGTCGACCGCCGCATCCAAGATTTTCGACGAGGCCTGATCTTCGTTGTGCGCATGCAGCGCAACCAACGGAGGTGCCGGGATCTCCAAAGCAGTAAGCAGCTTCCGCGCCATGCGGGTATCTTCCGCGGCGATCATCGTAGCCGAACCCAAAATTTGCTTGGCTCGAGGGGAGCAATCGGCCAGGGTCCCGATCGGAGTCGCCACAATCCACAGCGGCATCTCACCCTCCGTCGAAGGCGTCATCCATCCATTCAATGGACCAACGCTCGTTTTCACTAAAGGATACGACAGCCACCAAGAACGCAAGGTCGTCCGTCGCGCCATTTTCGGCAAGCCAAGCATCAGCAGCACGGATCAACCGTCGCTGTTTGGGTTCGTCGATCGCGTCGGTCCCGGAGTCGTCGTCCGGCATCCGGGCTTTGACCTCCACAAACCTCAGCCTATCCCCGAGACGCACCACAAGGTCGAGTTCGCCCCCCGCTCCGCGCCAATTGCGCGCGAGGACAACCCAACCTTTGAGCTCCAATTCCTGCGCGACCCGCGATTCCGCCTCGACGCCACGCTCGTAGGCGGCACGCCGAAGCCCGCTTTGGTCGAACAGAAACTACCTCAGCGGCTTGAGACGTGCAGCCTTGCCCTTCACATCGCGAAGGTAATTGAGCTTTGCACGGCGCACCTTGTGGCGAGCGAGAACCTCGATCTTCGCCAAGTTTGGCGAAGATGCGGGGAAAATACGCTCTACGCCCACACCGGACGAAATCTTGCGCACGGTAAAGGTAGAACGGAAGCCGGCTTTCTTGATCCCGATAACCGTGCCTTCGTAGGCCTGGGTACGGGTCTTGTCGCCTTCCTGAATGCGTACGTGAACGCGAACGGTATCGCCAGGGCGAACGTCGACATCTGCGCGCTCGCGGGCGGCCAACATTTCGCTTTCAATGGTCTGAAGGAGGTTCATGATCAGAGATCCTCAACGCCCCGGTAGAGGGGACACGGCCCTGCCGCTTATTGTTTTTTGCCCGCGACGTCAACCCCGCAATACCGGGCCCACAGGTCGGGCCGACGCGTTTGAGTGCGCGTTTCCGCCTGTTGTTGGCGCCATTTCGCTATCCGATCGTGGTGCCCCGATAAAAGAACCTCCGGCACCTCCAAGTCCCGCCACACCCGCGGCCGGGTGTATTGCGGGTATTCCAGAAGACCCTGCCCAAAGGATTCTTCGCCAGCAGACTCTGAATTTCCGAGCACCCCTGGAATCAACCGTGCCACCGCGTCGACGATCGCGGAAGCCGCGATCTCGCCCCCGGTAAGCACAAAATCGCCCAAAGAAACTTCTTCATCCACCAGGGTTTCCACCCGCGCATCGATGCCCTCGTAGTGCCCACACAACACAATCACGTGCTTTTCGCGGGAAAGGCGGATGGCATCATTCTGCGAAAAAGGCTTTCCTGCCGGAGATGTCAGTAGGACTCGTCCTTGACCGCGCACCGCCTCGAGCGCACGTGCCACCACGTCCACCTTCATCACCATTCCCGCGCCACCCCCAAACGGATGATCGTCGGCCACCTGATGTTTTCCTTCGGCCCAATCGCGGATATTGTGAACATGGATGGCGATCTTTCCGTCCGCCACCGCCCGGCCAAGGATCGAACCCAACAATGGACCACGCACCATCTCGGGATGGAGGGTGAGCACATCAAACCGAGGGATCGCGGCTTCATCTCCGGCTCTCACGGCTCCTCCAGCGCGTCCTCAACCAGCCGAATCTGCCGAGTCTCCAAGTCGATGCCCTGGACAAAACGCTCTACGATCGGCACAAACCGTACGTCGTTGCCGACGGCGATCTCGAGCAGGTCGCCCCCGGGGGTGTTGTGCACCACTGCGACAGTCCCCACCTCTTGTGCGCCGATCACAACGCTCATTCCGACCAATTCGTAGACGTAGAATTCGTCGTCATCCACTTCGGGAAGATCGGCTTCAGCAACGCAAATCTGCCAGTCTTTCAGTGTTTCCGCGAAATCGCGATCGTCCAAACCTTCGATCCGCCCGAGAATGCGCTTTCCCGCACCCGTCCTGGCGGAAAGCTTGCATTCAAACCGATTGCCCTGCGGATCGATCAACACTGCGCGCGTGGGCTCGGCAAAGGTGTCCGACTCTGGGTTGTGCAAGTACAGACGCACTTCCCCTTTAACGCCGAAAACACCGGAGATCAGGCCGATTTCGACCTCATCATCGGTGCTTCCGTTTCCTGGCAATGGCCGAAGGCAGGGGTGGGATCGCATTCGACTGAGTCCCCCACCCAACCGACGCTATTCTTCGTCCGCCGCGGCAGCGCCTTCTTGAACGAGATCGAGCGTCGCCTTGCGTCGCCCCGCCGCAGCGGAGAGAATGTTCCGAATCGACCGCAGGGTACGCCCGTTTTCGCCCTGGACAGCGGAGACGTCGTCGGCGTGAACCGACAGCTCCAACATCACCGTGGCTTCTCCCTCCACCATGTTGACCTTGACTTCGTCAGGGTTGGACACGATGGGTTTGACCAGATGAAATACGAGGTCCTGCATCAGGCCTGACCGGCAGCGGCGGCTTCACGCGCCTTCTTGATCAAGCGCTCCACCGTCTCCGATGGGCGAGCGCCCACGGACAGCCAGTAGTCCACGCGATCGAGGTCGATCTTGATCGCCTTGTTTTCGGGCAGTGGATCGTAGTGACCGATCAATTCGATGTTTGCACCATCGCGAGCCTTGCGCGAATCCGCGACGATGACGCGGTAGAAGGGGCGCTTGTGGGTGCCCAGGCGGGTGAGCCGGATACGGACCATGGTTTTCCTCGTAAACGAATAGACGACGGGCCCGCTTATCGGACCGCAGCCCCCCTGTCAACGCGGGCGGCGGCTAGAGCGGAATGTTGCCGTGTTTCTTCGGCGGGTTCTGATCTCGCTTATTTTTTAGGCTATCAAACGCAGCAATCAACCGAATTCGCGTATCTTCAGGCCGCAACACTTCATCGATGTAGCCTAGAGCCGCCGCGCCATATGGATTCGCAAATTTTTCTCGGTAGTCCGCCACCAATTCCGCACGCTTTGCTACAGGATCGGCCGCGTTAGCCAGTTCCGATCGATAGATGATGTTGACCGCGCCTTCGGGGCCCATGACCGCGATTTCCGCCGTTGGCCATGCAAAATTGAAGTCCGCACGAATGTGCTTACTGCTCATCACATCGTAGGCGCCCCCGTACGCTTTTCTGGTGATCAACGTCACTTTCGGAACGGTCGCCTCGGCAAACGCATACAGAAGTTTCGCGCCGTGTTTGATAATGCCTCCATATTCCTGCGCCGTTCCTGGTAAAAACCCTGGAACATCGACCAGAGTCAGCACGGGAATGTTGAACGCATCGCAAAACCGCACAAAACGGGCCGCCTTGATCGATGCGTTGACGTCGAGACAACCCGCCAAGTGCGCCGGTTGATTGGCAACAACGCCCACGGACCGCTCGCCGAGCCGGCCGAAACCGACCACGATGTTCTGCGCATACTGGCCTTGCACCTCAAGAAACCGGTGATCATCCATCAATGCCCGAATGAGCTCGACAATGTCGTACGGCTTGTTGGGATTGGTTGGGACAAGTTCGGTCAACTCTGGACATTTACGTTGTGGGGAGTCTTCGGTGGGCCTGCGGGGTGCCTCCTCCATGTTGTTGGAGGGAAGATACGACAACAATTCCCTCAACAACGCCATCATCGCGCGTTCGTCGGGCACCTTGAAGTGAGCCACGCCGGACACGCGGTTGTGCGTATCGGCCCCTCCTAATTCATCTTTGGTGACCTGTTCGTGGGTGACCGTCTTGATCACATCCGGCCCGGTCACAAACATGTACGAGGTCTCATCCACCATCGCGATAAAATCCGTGATCGCCGGGGAATAAACCGCGCCACCCGCGCAAGGGCCGAGGATCGCCGAAATCTGCGGCACAACTCCCGACGCGAGGGTGTTCCGCAGGAAGATATCCGCATATCCACCGAGGGAAACCACCCCTTCCTGGATCCGAGCGCCACCACTATCGTTCAAACCTAGGATCGGTGCGCCGTTTCGCATGGCCAAGTCCATGACCTTGCACACTTTTGCCGCATGGGCACCTGAAAGTGAGCCCCCAAAGACGGTAAAGTCCTGCGCAAACAGGTAGACCAAGCGCCCATCCACCCGCCCGTAGCCTGTCACCACGCCGTCACCGAGGAACTGCTGGCGTTCCATGCCAAAATCATGGCACTGATGGGTGACAAAGCGATCGAGTTCCACAAAAGAGCCCGGATCCAACAAGGCATCCAAGCGTTCCCGTGGGGTGAGTTTGCCTTGCTCATGGTGTTTGCGGATTCGATCCTCACCGCCGCCAGCGTCAGCCCGAGCATCCATCGCCGCCAATCGCTGATGCAGGCGTTCTCGCTCCGATTCCATCCGACCCCCTAAGCGTCCCCTTCCTAACGAAGAAGACGTTCCGTATCCAATCCTGTTGGCGATCCGACCGCCGCCAAGTACGTTGTGCCCTCGGAGATGGAAAATGCGCCTGTTTGTCTGTTGTTCTCTGACGATCGCACTTCTCGCATGCAATGCTGGAAACGACACATCCGGTCAGGACACCGACGGCGACACCGATGGCGTAGCCACCGGATGCATTACCGTGGATGACGAAGGTTCGTTCGGACTCATTCAAGATGCTGTGGACGCCGCCAGCGACGGAGCCACGCTGCGCTTGTGCGCCGGCACCTACGAAGAAGAGGTCACGATCACGCGTCCCATCAGTATTGTTGGTGAAGATGGCGCTGTTTGGACGGCTCCAACCAACACAGCACCGGTGAACATTTCCGGCGACATCGATGTGGCCCTCTCCGACCTTCAGGTGGAATCCACGCGATCGGGCATCGTCATCACCGGTGGCCGATTGGTCCTGGACCACGTGAACTTTGGCGCCATCGGCAATTTCGCCGTCAAGGCGGCCGATGCGGAAGTCACCGCTTCCGACCTCACCATCGACGCGCCCGGCGACGGGGGCCTGGAAATCGATGGGGGAACCCTCGATCTATCCACCAGCGTCATCACCGCGGCGAATGGCTACGGCGTCACTCTGAAGGACGGCGCCGTCGGCACCCTCACCGAAAATGCAATTTCCGGTACGATTCTCACCACCAACGAAGCGTTTGACGGGTGGGCAGTTCACGCCGACGACGCGATCGCCATCTTGAACGCCAATGTGTTCACCGGGAATTTTCTCGGGGACGTCCTCGTTGAAAGTGCCGGCGAACTCTCAATGACCGGAGACACCCTCTCCGGCAGCTATGTTGGCGTCTGGCTGAAAGCGTCCAATGCCTCGCTGTCCGACGTCAGCATCACCGACTACCAACAGTACGGTGTCGTCGACGAAGGAGGTCAAACGCTTCAAATCGCTGGGGCAACCATCGTCACCACCGAAGAACTCGCGCAGCCCCAAACCAGCTCGGATGATTTCTCCGGGGCTTTCGGCGTCATCGGCCTGGGAACCGACATGACCATCAGTGACACCACCGTTTCCGGCAATACCGGTGCTGGTGTCTACCAAAGCCCCGGAAACGACACCGGCGTCATCCTCAACATCAGCAACACTCAGGTTACGGACAACGCCCGGTGGGGAATTATCGCCTTCAGTAGCACCATGACGTTGACCGACGTGAATGTCACCGGCACCCGAGACGACGACGATACCTGCTACGACGACATGGGGTACATCGTCTGCAATATGGCGGTCGCTCCATGGGAATCCGACCTGTCCTGGACTGGCGGCGAACTTTCCGGAAACGGCACCTTTGGTCTTGCCCCCATTTTCGCGGACGTGGAAGTTTCCGGCGTCACTTTCAGCAACAACACCGGTAGCGGAGTTTGGGCGCACGAGTCGACCTTTGGTTGCGACCAGTGCATTTTCGACCAGAGCCGGGCCGCCGGCCTTTACATGCAGGAGTCGTCCGTCGGTGTCTTGACGAACAGCACCTTCCAAAACAATGGTGATACGTCCATGTACACGTATGTGGATGAGGAAACCGGCGACATCACCGAGACGTACAGCTACTACAACGGGCGCGATATCGAAGTCAGCGATTCTCACCTGGCGATCACGGACAGCGATTTCTCAGCGGGAGATATGGGTATCTACTCTATCTTTTCGGATCTGGACGTCAACAATTGCAGCTTTACGGACTACAACTCCGACGTCATTTACATGTATTACAATGACACCGGTAGTTCTCGGATTGCGAATACAACTTTCGATAACATTGGTACCAGTCCCGTGTACTGCGCAAGCGCCACACTGGAACTCAATCAAATCAGCATTACCGGCGTTACTGCTGAGAACTACAAGTATGAATCCTACCTGAACGGTGTGTTGGATTACAGCTATGAAACCACCTTCAACGGCTACGGCATCAGCGTTTCAAACTGCACCACCGAAGTAAAGAATTCTTCGCTCGACGACATTCGCGGCCGTGCTCTCATCGCTGCAAACTCACCGATCGAAATCGACGACGTCTCCGTGACCAACGCCCTTCAGGTCGGTTCATCCACGGATGCTGCCGTGCACTTGACCTATTCGACCATCGGTGCCGACGTCGAAATTACCGACTTGGAGGTCGACGGGGTCACCGTCGGAAATGCGCTCGCCATCACCGGCTCGGCAACCTACCCGGGGGTTCAAGTCGCACTTTCCGGGCTGTCGTTCGGGGAAACCACGGACATCGCTGGCTCAGGCGCGCTTTTGTCCACTCTTGGCACCGCCTCCATCACCGGCATTCATTTTCAAAACATTGGGCTGCATGGAATTTCGACCACCTCCACCGCACTCACGATCGACGGCGTCGACGAAGATCGGGACGGACAGATCGTTGCCCCCGGAGGACATGGGATCTACGCCGTCAACTCCGCCATTTCCGCCACCAACGTTCACGTCACAAACCCAGGATTATCTGGCTTCAATGTGGGTGTTGGCGAGCACAACCTCACCAACAATACGGTGACGGACGCCACCCGTTACGGCTTTGAATGCGATCCGGCGGCGACCTTCCTCGCCTGCGCTGGCAACACCCTGGCTGGCTTGATGGGCGAGCTCCTGGAATGCGGAGCATGCAGCGGAGAAGACACCGATGTCGGGGACACCGACGTGGCCGATACCGACACGGCCGTCGGGCCGTAGAGCGCCCATCCGGCGATCGCATCATGACGGCATCGACCTTACCCGAAAATCCAAACGCTAAAGCTCTTTCTCCAGCGCTGGCTCCCCAGGACGCCGGAGGGTCACCTTGGCCGGCGTCGGCATCGAGTAAACCCATACAAATCGTTCTTGGCCGTCTTTCCGTTTCCAACTGTACCGAGTCGGTTCCATCGCGGGAATGACATCCACCCGATCGCCCGGATTGGACGTTACCAGTACGTTTCCCCCCTCCCGGCGCGCCCATTCGGCGTTTGGATCGAGCAGCAGCTCGCGGGGAGTTCGCCAGACCCAGGGCGCAGATTGCGTAACCGCTCGATCGGGGGGCGCTTTGGCCGTCACCACAACTTCCGGGCCTTCCGTCTGTCGTCGGCCCGCCGTGACCGAAAAGGGACCCATCACCCAGTTCCCCGGCTCTAACACCCGAAATCGGTAGGTAAGGTCACGAAACAAGCCCTCGCTGCTCGCAACCTCCAACTCGTCCACGGCAAGCAACTGCGCTCCGCCCTGGGTTTGCGGGGCGTGTACCTCCAGCACAGAATCCCCCGCTCCGAGCACCCGAAGCCGCAGTCGAAACTCACTGCCCCAAAAAACCGATCCTTCCGGACCTTCCACCGCCACCGACAGGCTTTCCGAAGGCAATACCCCTTCAAATGCCTCATGCCCCTGCCACGCGGCAAAGTCCGGATCCAGCAGCGTCTGGCGTGGAGTAACCGAAACCCCCTGTTCAAAGGCGATCTGCAGCTCGGCGGCGGCATCCTCAGGCCGCTGCAATCGGCAGAGGTACGCCGCCCGGTTGTAGCGCGCTTCTGGAAAGTCAGGTTGGACCTTCAACGCTTGTTCCAGGACTTCGACCGCCTTTTCCAGTTGGCCCTGATCCGCCAAGGCTTTGGCCTCCCAGGCGATCACCAAAGGATCTTCTTTGGAGAGCGGCCGGGCCTCGGCAAAACGCTGTTGGGCCTTCTCGTATTCGCGGTCCTCCAGGGCTGTTACTCCTTGACGCCAAGCGTCCAAGGCCCGCCGTTCTTGATCCAACGCCGGATCGCCCGAAAAACAGGCAAACAGCGCCACCCAAATCAACGCGAACCTTTCATGGCGATCACACCCGCGAACCTTCCGCTGGCGTCGCCATCGCGCCGATGAGAGAAAAATCGTTGGTCGAAGTACGTACATGATTCCAGGTGATCGATCGAAATCACGCCAGCGCCGCGCAATTGTTCGCGCACCACGAACCCGAGGTCCACATGCGGTCGCACGCCCGTGCGATCAATCCAGCCCTCCGGCGCCACGCCAGAAGCCACCAGGGCCTCGACGACCTCCTCCCCCACCTCAAAGGCCGGCTGCGAAATGTGCGGGCCAATAGAAGCCACCACGGCGTCAGGACGCGCCCCCGTTGCCATGCACAGCGCTTCCACCGTGCGCTGCACCACCTGCAACGCCACCCCGCGCCATCCCGCGTGGGCCACAGCAATCCCCCCTGGGGCCGCGAACAACACCGGAACGCAGTCCGCCACCCGAACCGCCAACAGCACACCAGAAACCGTACACACCGCCGCATCCGCTTCGCCGACCGGCTGCAAGGCGCCACGGCCCTCGAACACGCGCAACACCCGGTTGCCGTGCACCTGACTCAAGACCGCGATCTGAGCGGGCTCCACCCCGAACCGAAGCGCAACCCGCCGCCAATTTTCCTGCACACATTCGGGTGGATCGCCCGCCCGAACGGCCAAGTTCAACGAGCTGCACCCGCCGAGTGAAACGCCGCCTTCACGCGTAGTGAATCCGTGCACCACCCCCGGAACCGCCGCCATCCGTGCGCCGTTGAGACATGTCACCGTGTCGTTCACCACCCGCACCCGCCTCTCGTCTGGTATCCTACCGCGCGATGCCCATGCCTCGCACCGCTTTCGCCATCCTTGGTTTGTTGACCGCCTGCAATGACAGGGCGAAATACACCTTGGACATTACGCCATTGTACCCGTTGAACCAGACGCCCATGACCGCGGGCCCGACCGCAACCCTCACGGTACGCGAGGATGGGGACGTAGAAGTATTGTTTTTAGGGTTTCCAACTGCAACTGCCACCGCCGAGGAACTCGGCCCCCTCGACGATGCTTGGATTGGCCTTGCACTGGAGCGCACCGGTGGCTCCGAAGGGACCATCGATCCTTCAAAACTGATCGCGTTTGGCGAAACTGGTCCGTTCACCGTGGAAACCGAGCAGGAGCCCCTCACCGCGTCGATGCTCGTCGCCGAAACCGGCGGGATCGGCGAAATTGGCGCTAGTCCCTCTGCGCCCGACGGCACCTTGGTGATGCTCGCGAATGGCGATACCCTGCTGTTTGGCGCCGACGGTTACGATAACGTGCAACGTATGCCTAACTTAGACGAGGGCAGCTGGGAGTTTGCGGATTACACCCTTCTCCCCGACTACGACAACGATGGTACCGTCGACCCTCAATCCAGGGCGACCGCCACTCTCGTTCAAAATGGGGACTCAGAGTGGATTATACTGGCCGGCGGTGAAAATGGGACGACGAACGTCGCCATCTTGGATGCCACGGCCGGCGCATTTACCTGGGCCTCCGCCGGCCTTCAATTCCCCAGGACCGACCACCGCGCCGTGCCGCTCACCGATGGGAAGGTACTTTTGGTGGGCGGCCGAGACGACAGCGGCGATTTCGCCGAAACGACATACGAAATTTTCGATCCAGTCGGTCAGGAAACCTTCGCCAGCGGAACCCTCACCGGTCTTCCCGGGCTCGGATTCGCCGCCGTCCCCCTCAACAGCAATGAAGCGCTCCTTTGCGGCGGCGCCGCCCCCAACGACACCGTCACCTACACCGACCCGGTCGAGGGCTGCCTAAAAATGCTCTCCAACGGCACAACCGAAGAAGTCGAGAGCCTACCGGTGGCCTTGCAAGGGCTTGCGATGATCGCCTTGGACGACGGCCGGGTGCTGGCGGTCGGCGGTTCCTCCCTTCGCGCCCATGCCAATTCCGGCGGAGAGGCGACGGGAAGAGCGTTTGTCTTTGACCCCGCGATCGACACCTGGACGGAAGTTGGGGCCATGACGCATGCCCGCGCACATGCCGCGTTGGTGCCCACACCGGACGGGAAAGTCCTGGTGGTCGGCGGAACTTCACGAGCCAACGCCCTGGACTCGGTGCTCGGGGACGCCGTTTCTTGCAACGAACTCTTCAATCCCGGCTCCTTCACATTCGAAGCGCTCGAACCCTGCGGATTACCGGGCTCCGGAGCAAATCCATTGGTGGCAGCGCAACCGGATCACGGCGCGGTGGTGATCGATGGCGCCGATGCCGATGGGGATGGAGGCACAAACTTCGGCATCATCGGCTTTGGGCCTAATTTCTAGAAACCATCAGGCGGGCGACCCCTGCCGGGACCAAGTGATCGATCGGCTCGCCTGAGCGAACCCGGCGCCGGATCTCGGTGGACGAAACATCCGGGAACACCAAAGCGTCCGATGGCCCCGTATAGCCCCCTCTTCCCACCACAATCGGGGAATATTCCGCCTCAATCCTATCCCAACGCTTCCACCGCCCAACCGTCGGCAACAGATCCGCGCCCAACACCCAACGAAAACGGTGTTCGGGGTGTGAACCCGCGAGAGCGTCCAAGGTATCGATGGTAAAGCTGGGCGAAGGAAGCGTTCTTTCGACCTCATTCACCTTCACCCAAGGCCCTACTGCAACCGCAAGTTCGCGACACATCGCCACGCGATGCTCGAACGACGCCATCTCTTTCTCAAATGGGTGGTCAAAACAAGGCAATAGCCACACTTCGTCCGCCCGTTCGGTCCACCGCAGCCACGCAGCCACCAGACCATGCCCCACGTGCGGCGGATTAAAGCTGCCCCCATAGACGGCAATTCGCATCCGAACCCCCACCGCACCCTATCCCGCCGCCACGCCGTCGGAAGTTTCCTCCGCCGGTTTGGAACACGAATCCTGTACACGCCTCCTTCACGGCGCGGTATAGTACAGCGGCAGGAAGCAAATGAACGAGTACACGCCCGGACGCGCCTTGGTGCTGGTTGGCCTGCTCTTCACCGCGGGAATGTCCGCCGGCTTGGGGGTCGGCCTGCTGGGCGCAGAGCGCGCGAACGCGCGCAACAGTCAAATCGCGCGCTTTGAGGATGTGTTTGAGCAGATCGATCGCGCCTATGTCGATCCCGTCGATCGGGATGCCATGGTCGATGCTGCGATTCGCGGTATGTTGGCTTCCTTGGACGAACATTCTCGCTGGATGTCCGCGGAACAGGCCGCCGAACTCTCCCAACACCGCGACGGCGCCTACGACGGGATCGGCGTCGAACTGCAAACCAGCACCGAAGAAGTCCGGGTGATCGGCGTTATTCCCGGAAGTCCGGCCGAACGCGCCGGCCTGGGAACCGGTGATCGGATCGTGGCCATCAATGGCGAAACGGCCCTGACCGAGATCGATCGCCTCACCCGCCAGTTGGACGGCCCCAATGGGGAAACCGTCGTGTTGACGATCCAGCGCGACGGCTGGTCCGAGCCACGGGAGTTGCGGCCCGTGCGCGATCGCGTTCTCGTCCCCTCGGTTTCGGTTGCCCGATATGGTAAAGTACTTTACCTTCGGTTGTCGCAATTCCAACGCGGATCCGCAGACGACGTCGCTGCGGCCCTCGCCTCAGAGCCGCCTTTCGACGCCCTCGTTCTCGACCTCCGCGACAACCCCGGCGGACTCCTCGACGAATCCCTCAAAGTGGCGGACCTGTTTTTGGCCGACGGCGTGATCGCCACAGCGCGCAGCCGAACCAATGGGATCGAGGAGTTTTCCGCGCAGCCTAATGCCCTGTCCGCGAACATCCCGATCGCCGTCCTCGTCAACGAAATGTCCGCATCCGGCTCCGAAATCGTAGCCGCTGCCCTTCAAGATTCCGGCCGCGCCAAGCTGGTGGGACACGCGACCTACGGCAAAGGAACCGTTCAGAGCGTGTTCATTTACCCCGATCAAAGTGCCCTAAAGCTTACCACCGGCCGGTACTACACGCCCTCGGGCAAACCGGTGACCAGCCATCAAGGGCGAGCGCCGGACGTTCTTGTGGATTCTCCGGCCTCGGGCAACATCCCCTGGTCCTTACAGGCTGACGACCGGCTTGCCGCCGATACACAGCTGCAAAAGGCTCTTTCGATGGTTACGCCTGCGCCGATGTAGCCGGCATCCAGCCTGGCAGCAGCTCCCCGACCAGATCGTAGTCCCCCGCCTGAGTCACGCGCAGTGGCCGAATCTGGCCAACTTTCACGTCTTCCGGCGCATCGTTGATGAACACCTGTCCGTCGACGTCCGGCGCCTGCCACTCGGTGCGGCCGCGAAGTAAAAGCTCGGATTCTTCCGATACTCCCTCGACCAACACATCGATCACCGAACCCACTTTTTCTTTCAGCCGCGACCGGCTGATCTCCGCTTGAATGGCCATCAATTCGGCTTGACGTGCCTTCTTAACGTCGTCTTCGACCTGGCCGTCCATCTCGGCAGCGGGAGTGCCATCCTCTTGAAAATAAGTAAAGACGCCGACATGATCGAAGCGCTGTGCGCGAACAAAATCGCACAGCTCCGCAAAGTCCGCGTCGGTCTCCCCCGGAAAGCCCACAATAAACGTGGTACGAAGAGCGACATCTGGAACGTACTTCTTTACTCGCTCCAGAATCCGCTCCTGTCCTTCACGGGTGACGCCTCGCCGCATGGCGCGAAGCATGCTTCCCGAGGCGTGTTGCAGCGGCATGTCCAAATAGCGAACCACCTTCGGCTCTTCCGCCATGACCTCCAAGAAGCTCTTGGGAAGCCCAATGGGATAAGCATAGTGGAGGCGCAACCAGCGCACATCGACCTTCGCCAACGCCCGCAGCAGAGCGCCAAGGTCGGATCCATCGCGAAGATCTCGTCCGTACGCCGTCGAGTCCTGACTGATCAGGTTCAATTCGACCACGCCCTCTTCCGCGAGGCGCTGAGCCTCCGCCACCAACGATGGAATCGTCCGCGAACGGAGTTTTCCGCGCAACTGTGGAATGATGCAGAAAGCACAACGATGATCGCAGCCTTCGGAAATCTTCAGATAGGCCGAGCTTTTGCTCCAGGAATTGACCCGAGGAGCGAGCTCATCGTGGATGTACATCGGCACGTCGACAAAGGACTTCGGGATTTCGCCCGAACGAGCCTTTAAAACGTCCGCAATGCGGTGGTATTCCCCGGTGCCCAAGAAATGGTCGACTTCCGGGAGCTCCCCTTCCAACGACTGGCCGTACCGTTGGACCATACAGCCAGTCACGACGAGCTTTTTGCAGCTGCCCTCTTCTTTGAATTTGGCCATTTCCAACACGGTCTCGATCGATTCCTCCGTGGCCGGCTGAATGAAAGAGCAGGTGTTAACGATGATCACGTCCGCGTCTTCCGGCCCATCTACCAATTGGAACGGACCGCTCCGCAGTTGCCCTACCATTACCTCGGAATCCACCCGGTTTTTCGGACAGCCCAAGCTCACCAGGTGAACGCGCTCCATGGCTATTTTCCCCCTGCCGAGATCTCTTCCACGCCGGCCGGCTTTTTGAATTGAAAGGTAGAGTCTGGAATATTGGCGTTCAGCTGCACCTTAGCGAACGCCAGTTCGGTCACGCTGTCAAAGCTGTCGGTAATGATCACTTTTTCAACAAGGTAATCCGCGCTGAGCTCCAGATGAAGCTTTTTAACGTTCCCTTCCTTTTTCGGAACCAAATCGAGGGAATACCCCACCTTATCCGCGGGATCGAGGTCCACTGTGAACAGTTCATCCAGGGTATCCAAGGATCCAAGGAGCATGTCCGCTGTTGTCGAACCCGAAAGATCGTCGTAGCGAATGACCTGTTTGTCGGCCTCGGAATAGACCCACATCGTCTTTCCGTTGGTCACAAACTGCTTTTTGGGGCCCGACG
>SXGS01693823.1_pt1 | contig 39023 bp, 30 predicted proteins | sample 3174681 | NCBI WGS metagenome assembly SXGS01 (sample SAMN11356861, study PRJNA531348) | freshwater metagenome | isolation source: freshwater sample F1-80 | place: China: Fuxian Lake, Yuxi | collected 2017-12-25 | reverse complement strand
GAAGCACCCAAACTGGACCAGGAAGGATTCCGTTCGGCTCGCCATCAGAATTCTAGAAGGCATCGACTACCTTCATCGAATGAAGGTCCTGCTCGGTGATACGCTTTCCAAGTCCTTCGGGGCTACCCAGCCGAGAACAGCGTGATCTGATGGCGTTCGATGGCCTCGAATACCCATTCGGGCCGATAGCGCGGAAGGATCACCAGGGTGCCCCGACAGAACACAGCGAGGTATAGCCCCATGGCGACTGCGTACACATGAAAGAGGGGCGTGACCGCGAGGATGCGCTCGTTATCCATTCGGGTGGGAAGCAGCGCCTCGCGCTGGCTCACGTTGATGGAAACCGACTCATGTGTGAGGTTCACACCCTTCGAGCGGCCCGTGGTACCACCGGTGTATTGAAGCGTGGAGAGCGCCTCGGGCGAGGGCAGGGGAAACCTGCCCAGTTCCAGCGGATCATTGCGCCAGCGTGTGAGGCGCCACTCTGGACCCACCGACCAGCGATGCTGCACACCCTGCTCGGTTGCGAGCGAGATGATGGTCTGCGGGCAATCGGCGTCGTGAATCAGACCGGCGGGCTCGGCGTTCGCAAGAATCGGCGCAAGTTCATGCGGAGTGTAGGCGGGATTGAGCGGCACCAGCTGCAGCCCCGCAGCCTGCACCGCGAAGCTTGGAATGGCGATGTCGATGGAGTTGGCCATCAGCACGGCGATGCGGCCACCCGGTGGACAGCGGTTGGCCAATTCGCGCGCCAAGCCCGCCACGCAGGCTGTATAGTCGCGACAGCTTAAGCACTCGTCGCCACAGATCAGTGCAGGCGCATTGGGTGCGTGCCGAGCCGCGTCGAGCAGTGCATGAACGACGGAAGGGAATCGTCTCGGTAGTGCGTGCCCCGTATCGGTCAAGCGTCGTCTCCGACACGGATTACCACCGCCATCCCGGTGTCGCCGGCTGCGCAGCCGGTAAACAGGCCCAGGCCGCCACCGCGCATGGCCAGTTCTTCAATCAGCTCGATGATGGCGCGAAGTCCGGTGGGCGCTTGCGGATGCCCCCATACCAGCGAGCTGCCGAATCGGTTCATGCGACGGGTCGGAATCTCAAAGGCGTCAGCGAACACGATATCGTTCACCACGAATGGATTGTGGGTCTTGATGACATCAATCTCGGCAATGCTGAGCCCGGCGCGCTCCAACGCCTGTTGCGCTGCCGGCACTGGCGCCTCGGGCATGTAGCCCTTTTCAACGCGCGACTGTCCAAACGCGAGGATTCGAATTGCGATCTCAGGGTTGACCGACAATTCACGTGCGCGCTGAGGCGTGGTGACCACGATGCCCGCTGACCCATCAGCTGGATGCGTCTGTCCGCCGAACGTCACGCTGCCGTCGGGCCGGACGGGGGACAGCTTGGCGAGCTTGTCGCCCGAGGTGGGGTGAATGCCTTCGTCGCCGGTGAGCGTGGCGCGCACGCGTTTCAGCTTCGCATCGGGCACGTCGAACGGCAGATCCATGAATCGCTTCAGGAACGCGCTGTCGTTGGCAAGCGCTTCGGCGTACTGTGCGTAGCGCTCAAGCACCACCTCGTGCTGGCGGGCGGTGCTGATGCCATGGCGGGTGGCTACCCGGTCGGCCGTATCGACCATAGCCAGGTCGGCGCGGGGATCGCGCTCGAAATTATCGAGAATTCAGTTTTCGTGCTCCCCGGTGCCGCCCGGTCCGTCGGATGCGGGATAGTAGAGGTGACGAGCGCGCAACTGAACGATACCGTCGATCACGTGAGGGCCAGAACTTGGGTAGTATCAAAGCGTGATTTCGGTCGCAGTTCGAAAGGCAAATCTCATCCATGATTCACTTCAGAAAAATCGCTGGCGCCATTGGCGCAGAAATCATCGGGCTCGATCTGCGCGCGGCGCTGGGTGACGTCACTGTTTTTAAACAGCTCCGTCAGCTCTGGCTAGCTCATCAGGTGCTTTTTTTCCGCGATCAGGATCTGCCGCCTGCCGAGTTCATACGCTTTGCCGAACACTTTGGCGAGCCAGTGGAATACCCCATGGTGAAGGGGCTGCCCGACTTCCCCCCCATCATCGAGGTGAAGAAACTGGAGCACGAACGTAATGCATTCGGCGCAGTCTGGCACTCCGACACGGTTTACCTCGAGCGACCGCCCATGGCGTCCATGCTAATCGCCCGCGAACTGCCGCCGTTTGGGGGCGACACCCTGTTTTCAAGCATGTATTCAGCCTACGACAACCTGTCCGACGGGCTACGCGCCCTGCTAGACGGATTGCGCGCAGTGCACTCCTCCGCCAAAGCCGATGTCACGCGTACACGTGAAGATCGGGTCAAGACCGACGGGGCGGAGTCGCGTCGCGATTTCACCTCCGAGCATCCAGTTATTCGAACGCATCCCGAAACCGGTCGCAAGGCGCTCTATGTCAATCCGGCGCACACGGTTCGTTTTGCGGGCTGGACCGAGGACGAGAGCGTGGGCCTCCTCCGTTATCTGTTTGAGCACCAGGTACGGCCTGAATTCACCTGTCGGTTCAGCTGGCAACCGGGTTCGGTGGCGCTATGGGATAACCGGTGCGCCATGCACAATCCGGTCAACGACTATCACGGCTATCGCAGGATCATGCACAGGATCACGCTGGCGGGCGACGTGCCCAACTAATTCGAGGACCGGCTTATGAGTCATCCCACCCCTGCAGAAGTATTGCCCACCCGAGCTCGCGCTACCCATTCAGGCAAGCCCGCCAGTCGCGGCGTCCATCATCTGGCGTTGAACACCGACGACATGAAGATGACCATCGATTTTTATACGCGGGTCATGGGCATGCCATTGATTCATGCGCTCAAGGTGCCACCGGGTGTCGGCTCGGGGCCGCTCAATCGTGGCAATCCTCCGTTCGAAAACCTGCGGCACTATTTTTTCGATGCCGGAGGCGACACGATGGTCGCATTCTTCGAATTGCCCAAAGGGGAAGCGGGCACCGCCGACCGTAACTCGGTCGCTGCGATGCAGCACTGCTCTTTTACGACAACCAAGGCTCAGTTCGAGGTGCTAATTAAGCGACTGCAAGATCATCAGGTGTCTGTGATCGGCCCCTTGAACGTGGGCTCTGGCTCATGGTCAATGTATTTTTTTGACCCGAACGGTATTCGGCTCGAATACACCTATCAGGAAGGTGATGGCGACGACGTCCGCGTGATTGAGCGCTGGACCCAGACCCGCGAGGAGGCGATCGCTGAACTTGCTACGTTGACTTCTGATCAAGCCTGGCTGACGAGCGTGACCGCGCACCTCCCCGATCAGCGCAACTGAGCGTCGGGCCTTAAACGGATCGGGTTTGACAGGCGCCCGATGCCCTCGATCTCGCAGACAACGCGGTCGCGAGCCTCAAGAAATTGCGGCGGTGTCATTGCATAACCCACACCGGGTGGGGTGCCGGTCGCGATCACATCGCCAGGCATAAGGGTCATTCCCTGTGACAGGTCGGCGATGATCCGGCCCACGGAAAAATGCATGTGGGCGGTGATGTCAGACTGGCGCAGGTCGCTGTTCACCCAGAGCCTGATTGCGAGCGCGTGAGGGTCGGTGATTTCGTCTTGTGTGACGACCGACGGCCCCACGGGGCAGAAGGTGTTCAGCCCTTTCCCCTTGAACCACTGATCATGTTGACGCTGCAGGTCGCGCGCTGTGACGTCGTTGACGATCGTATACCCGAAGATGGCGGCCATGGCTGACTCTGGATCAACGTTTCGTATTGGCTGGCCGATGATCACTGCGAGTTCAACCTCGTAGTCGATCTTGTCGGACACCCAAGGTTCGATTTCGATCGCGCCCTGACCGCCGATCACGGTGCTGGGTGGCTTGATGAAATATTGCGGATGTTGGGGGATCGGTGTCTGGATGCCGCGTTTCAGATCGCCTTCGCGAACATGCTCCAAATAGTTTCGACCGATACAGAAAACAGTGCGGCGTGGGTACGAAATCGGTGCGAGCAGCCTGCTTCGATGGATTCGCCGTATCAGCGTCCTGCTTGACTCGGCACGCAAAAAGGCGCTCAGCGTTTCGAGTGCGTCTGCTGGGGCGGCCGCAAGGTCGACAAGGTCTCGAGCATGACTGAGCGCCAACCATGGTCCCGAGGGCGCCGCCCCAGGTGCCTCAGCGGCGGCGGCCTCGACCAGGTCGATGACTTTGAGCGTATCACCCTGGTCGGTGATGAGCACGGCACAACGATGTGAGGTGCCGTTCTGATAGCAGAGCAATTTCATCCGTCGGGAGTCCGTCAGCAGTCAACCGTTGGAAACTCAGCAGGGATTGTGATTTCGAAGTTGTGACAACCATGGTAATAGTCGAGCACGGTGTGCTTGATATTGGGCGGCATCAGCCATGCATCGCCAGCCTTCATCGTCATCGCCCCCTGAACCTCATGTTCGATTTTGATCCAGCCCTGCAGGCAATAGACAACCTGCAGTTGAACACCATGCATGTGGCGTTTTCGAACCTCGTCGGTGCAGGGAGCGATCAGCTTGATCCCGTGGGCATGGACCAAGCCTTCGGTCGCCTGGGTAAATCCCAGATCGCGGTAGCGGGCGGAGGGGCGTAAACCAACGCGCTTGTAGTCGTCGTCTCCGTTGAAGCGGCTCATGGTTAAGGTCTGGGTGACATCGGACAGTTGCTTCATCAGATACTCGGGGTGGGGGAGAGAGGCCCATCAGGTTGGCCAGCGCAGGAGCGGTTCCCTTGTAGGGCACTTCATTGAGTTTCACCTTGGTGGCACCGGATTTTGAGTCCGTCGCGTCTACCTGTTCCACCACTCCGGCGCGAGTGACCTTCAAGATCATCGCGTAAGCGGATTACGCGCTGCCGCTTCTGCATTACAACCCGCACCCCACACACGAGTACTCAGGTATGCCATGGGTCTAATGGCGCGCCCATCAGGGCTGATAAAGCCTCGAAGTGACTTGCCGGCACTACGTTGGAATCAGATGCGGCTGTCGATGACCGCCAGCTTCCTGTGACATCGCTTTTCAGAGCGCCGACCAGGTTGGTCTCCCCAGGCTGTCGAGAACTGATTGCTCGATTCCAGGAGGTATTGTCGCGGTCGATCGAATAGCGGTCATTGGACTCATCCCAAAAATCTCTTGTCTCCTCAAAAAACAGCCATTCGAAGGCAGGCGCCGAGGGCCATGATCTAGGCCCAAGCAAACGAAAGGGGGAAGCGATCGCAGCGGGTTAGGCGCGATCGCTTACCACTCGAGGGGTTTGGATACCGCGAATTGCTAGTAGAGCCGCGAAGACATGCGGCACGGAGCCCTGACCAGCAGCAGAATTTGCAGAAGTTCAACACTAGCGTGTCCATTTACCGAGACGGGAGTGAGAACGAGCCCGCCTAAAGCTCACCGTGACACGACTTATTAGCGGAATTCATCAGAACGGCGCGTCGACCGGAACTGTGCCCATTCTGTCGGCGGGTAGATGAACTTCGAGCACCTCGAAGTCGAGTGACATGCCGGTCTCGTTGTGAATCAGTCCTCCCGGGATGTAGCAGGAGTGGCCTTCATCGAGACGCAGCTTTTCGCCAGTTTCGAATTCGAGGTCGACCCAGCCTTTGAGGACGTAGACGAACTGACCGTCGCAGGTGTGGTAGTGCCATCCGGTGGGTTCCCCCAGGCCTTTCTTGGTCTGCTGAACCTGTACTTTGAGCATGCCTTCGGAGGCGTCCGCCACACCGAGGTCGCGATAGGCGAAGAAGGCGCGTCGCCCCTGCACCACCGGGGCACTGTTGAGATCGGTATAGACCAGCTTGCCCTTCACCGTTCGAGTCGCGGCGTTTGCCATGAAAGTCTCCTCGTCCCCGATCGGGGTATCTGTCGCCTCTTAGGTCAGTGTACGCCCGACGTCGGGGATTCTGTAAAGCAACCGACTACCCGCCGAAACGCGCACCTTCGCGGCTTCACTCAGTTCGGCTGCACCCCCGCGCGCACCAAGAGCGGCACCAGCGTGTCGATCTCGCGTTTGAGATGCGCGCGCAGCGCCTCTGGCGTGGCTTGATCGACGGGCACTGCAGCGACTCCCATTGCATCCAACCTCGCGCGGGTATCGGTATCGGTCACAGATTTCTGCATCCCCTCAACCAGGCGATCGATCACAGGCTTGGGCGTTCCCTTCGGCGCATAGAGTCCGAACGAAATATTGATTTCAAGCCCTTCCACGCCGGCCTCAGCGACCGCCGGCACATCAGGCAGCTGCGGCAGGCGGTTTTTGCCTGCGGCAGCAACCGCCCGGATGCGGCCAGTTCTCACCTGCGGCACTGTGCCCGAGGTCTGGTCGCAGAGCACATCTACCTGACCTCCCATCAGGTCGGCCAGCGCGGGGGCCGTTCCCTTGTAGGGCACTTCATTGAGCTTCACTTTGAGGGCGCTCATCATCATGAGTGCACAAAGGTGCGAAGCCGACCCGACGCCAGCGTGCGCGAGGCTGATCTTGTCGGCATTTGCGCGCAGGTGCTGGATGAACTCGGGGAGGGTGGTTGCGGGGAATCCCTGCCGCGTCACGATCACCATCGGGCCGCTGGTGCCTCGCGCTACGGGTTCGAAATCCTCCACCGGGCTGTAGGGGAGGCTCTTGAACATGGCGCCATTGGTGGCGTGGCTCACATGAATCATGAGGAGCGTGTAGCCGTCAGGCCGGGCGCGAGCAACCTTGGCGGTGCCGATCGTGCCTGACGCACCGGCGGGGTTATCGACCACCACCTGTGCCCCCAGATGCTTCTGAAGTGACGTTGCAAATACCCGGGTGATGGCATCGCCCGGGCCGCCCGGGGCGTAGGGCATCGTGAGCGTGATTGGACGACTCGGAAAGTCTTGCGCCGATCCCAGGGCTGGTGCGACGAGAAGCGACAATGCGCAGGCCAGCGTAGCGATCCGTGAACGCGGGCGAAATGGGCGGAACAGGGAGCTTGAAGCCATCGCGTCTATCCTCGTGATGGGAACGGGTGGAGAGCAAAGCGCCCGGCAGCGCTTACCTTGTCGAAGTCTGGCGGACGCGTCGCCACGCACAGCGAATCCCCCCTGATTCCGCTGGGTGACTCGCATCGGGTTTTCGGCAGGCATCGGGTGGGGGATAATCCGGATGGTCTCCACTTCGGCCCGCTCACGCACCCCGATGCCTATATCCCCGCTTCACGACCCGGCCGCGCCCCCCGTTCCGGGTGCCAGGACCGAAGTTAAAACCACCACCTGCTACATGTGTGCCTGTCGCTGCGGCATCCGCGTTCACTTGCGCGATGGTCAGGTTCGCTACATCGACGGCAACCCCGACCATCCTCTGAATAAGGGCGTGATCTGCGCGAAAGGGTCGGCGGGCATCATGAAGCAGTATTCGCCCGCCAGACTCACGCTGCCGCTTCGCCGCAAGCCCGGGTCCGAGCGTGGTGCGGGCGAGTTCGAGGAAATCTCCTGGGACGAGGCGTTCGCCACGTTGGAATCAAAGCTGCGTCAGCTGCGTGCGGCGGACCCAAAAAAATTCGCTTTTTTTACCGGGCGCGATCAGATGCAGGCGCTCACAGGTCTCTTTGCCCGGCAGTTCGGCACGCCCAACTACGCCGCCCACGGCGGCTTCTGCTCGGTCAACATGGCCGCAGGCATGATTTACACCATCGGCGGATCGTTCTGGGAATTCGGCGGCCCCGATCTGGAGCGTGCCCGCGTATTTGTGATGATCGGTACGGCCGAAGACCACCACAGCAATCCCATGAAGGTGGCGCTGTCCAAATTCAAAAGAGCGGGCGGCCGGTTCATTGCGATCAATCCGATACGCACCGGCTATGCGGCTATCGCTGACCAATGGATTGCGATTCGTCCCGGGACCGATGGCGCGCTCATGCTCGCGCTCATCCACGAGCTGATTGCACAGGATCTGATGGATCATGAATTTGTGGCCCGCTTCACGAACGCTGGACAGCTGGTCAACCTCGATCCGGCCAGCGATGATTACGGACTGATGCTTCGCAATCCGGAGGGGGATATCGTCAACCCCCTTCGGCCGCACAATTTTTTCTGGTGGGATCGAAACACCGATCGGCCAGTCAGTGATCATGCAGACGGTGCTGTACCCGCACTCACCGGGCGTTTCACCATGCCCGACGGCACCCCCACCGCGCCGGCCTTTGAACTGCTCAAGGCGCGGGTGGCCGACTACACGCCCGATTGGGCCGCATCCATCACCGGCATTTCAGCCGACACCATTCGGAAGCTCGCGCAGGAGATTGGCACCGCCGCGCGCGACCACCGGATTTCGCTCCCGATCGCCTGGACCGATAGCTGGGGGGGAAAGCATGCGTCGGTGAGCGGCAGCCCGGTTGCATTTCATGCCATGCGCGGACTGGCCGCGCACAGCAATGGGTTTCAGACCATCCGTTCGCTCGCCATTTTGATGAGTCTGCTCGGTACGATCGATCGCCCGGGCGGCTTTCGGCACAAGTCGCCGTATCCTCGGGCGGTGCCCCCCAACATGCGGCCGCCCAAGGGCCCCGATGCGGTCAAGCCCGACACGCCATTGAACGGTGCGCCGCTCGGTTGGCCCGAAGGCCCCGATGACCTGTTCGTCGATGCTGCGGGCGAGCCTGTTCGACTCGACAAAGGCTTCAGCTGGGAGCATCCGCTGTCGGCGCACGGCCTGATGCACAACGCCATCACCAATGCCTGGCGTGGCGACCCGTACCCCATCGACACGCTGATGCTCTTCATGGCCAACATGGCGTGGAACTCGTCGATGAACACGTCCGAGGTCCGCAAGATGCTGTGCGACAAGACCGAGAGCGGTGACTACAAGATCCCGTTTCTTGTGGTGTGCGATGCGTTTCATTCGGAAACCACCGCCTACGCCGACCTGCTGCTGCCGGACACCACTTATCTTGAGCGTCACGACTGCATGTCGCTGCTCGACCGACCCATCAGCGAATTCGATGGACCGGTGGATTCGGTGCGTGTTCCGGTGCTTCCGCCTACCGGGCAATGCAAGCCCTTTCAGGAAGTGCTGGTCGAACTCGCTTCCCGGCTTGGGTTTCCCGCCTTTGTCAATGCTGATGGCTCTCGCAAGTATCGTGACTACCCCGACTTTGTGGTGCGCTATGAAACCGCGCCAGGGTCGGGCATCGGTTTTCTGGCCGGGTGGCGGGGCGAGAACGGTGACAAGGCGCTTCGCGGCGAGCCCAATCCCCGGCAGTGGGAGATGTATGCGCAAAACAATTGCGTTTTTCATCACCGCCTGCCGCCAGAGTTCCAGTACATGCGCAACTGGAACCAGGGCTACCTCGATTGGGCGCAGTCGGTGGGGCTGCGTCGGGATCGCGATCCGATCGTGATCCATCTGTACTCCGAGTTCCTGCAGCGCTTCAGGTTGGCTGCAGAAGGCCGCCATCCGGGCAAGCAGCCGCCCGAGCGGCTTCGCAAGCGCGTGGCGCGGTTTTTTGATCCGTTACCGTTTTTCTATACGCCGCTTGAGTGGAAGGTCACCGACACCGCGCGGTTTCCGCTCCATGCGGTCACCCAGCGCCCGATGGCGATGTACCACTCCTGGGACTCGCAGAATGCCTGGCTGCGACAGATCCACACCTATAATTTTCTCTACGTGAACACACGGACCGCGCTCGCGGCCGGCATTGCCGATGGGGCATGGATGTGGGTCGAGTCGGAATGGGGAAAGGTGCGCTGCCTGTGCAGGCACAGCGAAGCGGTGGAGCCGAATACGGTCTGGACCTGGAATGCCATCGGCAAGCAGCGCGGCGCCTGGAGCCTGACCCCTGATGCCAATGAATCGCAGCAGGGTTTTCTGCTCAACCATCTTATTCGGGAGGAACTCCCGATTGGCGAAGCCGAGGCATTGATGTCCAACTCCGACCCGATCACCGGGCAGGCGGCCTGGTATGACGTTCGGGTTCGTATTACCCCAGTGGGGCCCAACGAGCCCGCCGAAAGCTTTCCGCAGTTTGAAGCGATGCGGCCGGTGGCGGGGATGCCGGCCAAGGCGCCGCGTCGGCTGGGATGGATGGCAGGCCTCATGAAGGTGATCCGATGACACAGCTCGCCTTGGTTATTGACCTGAATGTGTGTGTGGGCTGCCACGCCTGCGTCACCAGTTGCAAGCAGTGGAATACGTCCGGGTCGGCGGGGCCGCTTACCGACGACAACCCGTATGACGCCGATCCGATCGGAAGCTTTTTCAACCGGGTACAAACCTTCGAAGTGGGTGAATATCCCGACACCCAGACGGTGCACTTCCCGAAGAGCTGTCTTCATTGCGAGGATCCGCCCTGCGTTCCGGTGTGCCCCACCGGCGCCAGTTACAAGCGGAAAGAAGACGGGATTGTTCTGGTTGACTATGACAAGTGCATCGGTTGCAAATATTGCAGCTGGGCGTGTCCGTATGGGGCCCGGGAAATTGACGAGGCGAGTCAGGTCATGACCAAGTGCACGCTCTGTGTTGACCGCATCAGCGACACCAGCCTGCCCGAGGCCGAGCGCAAGCCGGCGTGTGTGATGGCCTGTCCGACCAATGCCCGGCTGTTTGGTGATGTCCACGATCCGGATTCCGCAGTGTCGGAGGCAATCCGTGAACGGGGCGGCTATGAACTGATGCCCGAGTGGGGCACGCGCCCGGCTAATCGCTATCTTCCAAGACGCCAGGGTGATTGATGCAGCCCGCTTTTTCGGTCATTTTTCTGACGGTACTGATTGGCGCGGGGCAGGGTCTGTTTCTGGCGCTCTTCGCATGTGAACTGGGCGGGTTCGGGGCCGCCACAGCCGAGCGTCTGATCCTGGCCCAGGGGGGCGGGCTCGCCGTGTTCCTGAGTGCGCTTGGATTGCTCGCTTCGTTCTTTCACCTCGGACGCCCCGAGCGGGCCTGGCGTGCGGCCACCATGTGGCGGACCTCATGGCTGTCGCGGGAGGTGATTGTCCTGCCCCTCTTCATGGCCGTTTGTGCGGGCTGGGCGCTCGGTCATGCATGGGGTACTGCGGGAACACGTATCCTGGGCGTGGCTGCGGTCATCGTGTGCCTTGGCCTCTTTGTCTGCACAGCGATGATCTATGCATCGCTCAAATTTCTTCAGGAATGGGCAAGCCCGCTCACGGTTGTCAACTATCTGACGATAGGGTGCGCATCGGGCACGACGTTGGCGGCTACGTTTGCGAGCTTCGTTGCCCCGGCATGGGTCCCCGCGCTCACGCTCGCGGCCTGGGTGCTCACGCTGGTCGCCCTCGCCACCCGTGTGGCCTCGCTCCTTCGTAATGCCCGGTTGAAGCCTCGCTCAAGCCTCCAAAGTGCGATCGGCGTTCGTCACCCGGTCGTCCGGCAGCGCGCACAGGGATTCATGGGGGGCTCCTACGCCACGCGCGAGTTCTTTCACGGCCGAAGCGCGCTGCTGCTTCGCAGCATCAAGTGGTTCTTTCTGGTGGCTGGTTTTTTGCTGCCTGCCGCGCTGCTGATTGGATTCGAATCGTCGCGAGGGGTGCTGCTGCTCGCGGTGGCGGTGCAGTTCAGCGGCGTGATCGCTGAGCGCTGGTTCTTTTTTGCGCAGGCCAACCACCCGCAAAACCTCTACTACCAGACGATCTCATGAGGCGGCTCCCCAGCCGCCGCCGCCTGCGGTGGTCAGTTCGAGTCCGTCGCCGGCATTGAGGAGATGGGGGCCGCTCTTCGCACCAAGGTCAATGCGCTGGCCATCGCGGATCAGGGTGAAACGTGCGCACGCGCCGTCGTGTGCGCCGGCCGCGCCGCGCGCGGGTGTGTCGGTGCGCTCGCCAAGTACCGAAGCCTGCACACCATCTGCAAGGGAGACCAGCGATTTTCGAACGCCGCTGCCACCGGCGTGCCGGCCCGCGCCCCCGGATTCATGAACGATGGAATAGTCGGTGAACCGCACCGGAATCTGCGCCTCCACGTTTTCGATGGGCAGATTCATGGTGTTACCCATATGAACCCTGATGCCGTGTGCGCCCGGGCCGGACGACGTGGCGCCGCCACCCCCACCCACTGTTTCGTAGTGCACGAAGCGTCTGCCTGAGCGGGGGTCGACACCACCCAGCGTGTAGACGCAGGCTGATCCGTAACTGCCGCCAGGAACCACCTCTGGCCAGGCCTTGGCCAGTGCACCAAACAGAATATCGACCATGCGGTTTGAGGTTTCGGTGTTGGCCGCGACCACTGGTGCCGGGTTGGTGGCATTGACGATGGAGCCGGCGGGTGCGGTGATATTGACGTCGGCATAAACCCCAGCGTTGGGTGCAATGTCGCCTCCCAGGAAACTCAGCACCGTGTAGTAGACGGCTGCGCAGGTGACCGGATAGGGCGCGTTGATGGGTCCCGGCACGCAGGGCGATGAGCCGGTGAAATCGACATGGAGCGATCCGCCCGCCTTGGTGATTTGCACCTTGATGAGCGGCCGGCAGTGAGGGTCGATACCGTCGCCATCTAGGCGCTCCTCATGGTCGACCACTGCGTCGGCGAGTTTTGATAAACGATCCTGCACCAGACGCGCGCTGTAAACCTGGGTTTCTGCCATCACTGCGCGAACGACCGCTGCGCCATAGCGCGCGCAGAGCGCCGCAACACGCTCGGTGGCGCGCGCATGCCCAGCCTGCGCAGCGCGAAAGTCGCCGAGCCGGTCCTGCGGAATCCGGACGTTAGCGAGGATCAGTTGCAGCAGGTCATTTCGGGTGATGCCTTTCTCCACGATCCGCACCGGCGGAATCCGGAGGCCTTCCTTGATAATGTCATCGCAGACGCTGGAACTACCTGCCGCGATGCCGCCAATATCTGGCCAGTGCAGGCGGCTGATCGCAAAGCCCATCAGCGCATGGTCGCCAAACAACGGCGTGACCAGCGACATGTCGGGAAGATGCGTGCCGCCTTCATAGGGGTCGTTCAACAGCACCGCATCGCCTTCGGACCAGCTTTCAAGCGGAAAGGCCCTGACGGCGGCTGCGCCGCTCAGGCCCGCAGCGCCCAGATGTACCGGAATGTCGACCCCTTGCGCCACGACATTGCAGCCGGTGTCGAGCAAGGCGCAGGACAGATCCGCCGACAGACTGAGAAGCGGCGAAAACGAGGTTCGCATGATCACCGACTTCATGTCAGCGCAGAGCGCGTAGAGCGCGTTCTTGATGACTTCGAAGCTGACCGGATCGGTGTCCAGCAGATTCGGGTCGGAGGCGTTCACTGGACGGGCTCCTGTGCGAGGCGCTGCGGGGACGGTTCAGGCAGGATCGGCCGGATGACGAGGCACCCGTCTGTCCCGCGTTGTGCTGCCATGCCCACTGGCACCCAGACGGTAGCGCCCGCCTGAATAAACAGGGCTGGACCCTGGGTGTGAAGCGCGCCGCCCTCGGCAGCCTGGTGAACGATAATCTCGCTCCATGACCCGTCCTCGGCGAGCATGCTTCGTGTGTTGCCGAGTGAAATCGCGGCCGGCGTGTTGGCGGAAAACGGCTGAAACAGGCGCTTTGCCGGCGACGCGAGATCTGCTTCGGCGACCACCCCCAGTCGGACGAGTTGCACATTGGCATGAGGCAGGTCGATTGAGAATTCGCGCAGGTACTGCTGTCTGAACGCAGCCTCGATCTCAGCGATGGAGGAGAGGGGCGAACCGGTCTCCCCCAGGGTCACGCGCAGCTCAAATAGCTGACCTAAAAAGCGCAGGTCGGCGTGACGGCGCAGGCGCACGGGCAGATCCTGCGCCCCTTCCGCATCGAGGAGGCTGTGCGCACGCGATGTCAGCGCAGTAAACGCCGCCTCGAGTTGTGGCGCAGCCAGGGTCGCGAGCGGCGCGAGCAGTGCCTGCGAGAGGTCATGTCGGACATTGCCGAGGGTGGCGCCGATCGCCGAAAACATGCCCGGGTAGGGCGGTACGATAATCTCGGCAACGCCCACCTCGCGGCCGACGAGCGCCGCATGCAGAGGGCCCGCGCCACCCGAAGCCAGCAACGTAAAGCTGCGCGGGTCTAGCCCCTTGCGGACAGTCACCAGCCGCACCATCTCGGTCATGCTGGCTGCTGCGATCTTGATGATTCCGTAGGCGGCACGCGCGAGACTCCAACCCATGGGCTCGGTCACGTGCCGGGTGATCGCCGCCACCGCCTGCTCTCGCGAGAACGCAACGCCAGTGCCAGCAAAGTCTTGCGCAGTCAGGGTGCCGATCACCGCATGCGCGTCGGTCACGGTGGGGAGTTCTCCACCTCGGCTGTAGCATGCTGGCCCCGGGTCAGCGCCCGCACTCTGCGGTCCCACCTTCAGCACACGCCCTGCGTCGATCCAGGCGAGGCTGCCGCCGCCTGCGCCGATCTCCACCAGGTCGATGACTGCACTACGGATGGGATAGCCTCCAATCGGATGACCGTCGCGGACGGCGTCCGCACGGAATTCGCCACTGACCTGGAGTTCCCCCTGGCGGATCAGACCTGCCTTCGCAGTGGTACCGCCCATATCGAATGTGATCAGATCGGGGCGACCGGTTGCCTGTGCAAACGTTGCCGCGGCAATCATGCCGGCTGCCGGGCCCGACTCGATCAGGTGCACCGGGTATCGGCTGGCATTGACAGCGGCACTCAGACCGCCATTTGATTTCACGATAAGGAGCCGCGATACGCCAGCGGTGCGGGTGTCGGCAGCCAGCTGGTCTAGATAGCGCGCGACCGCCGGGCCAATGTAGGCGTTCACGACGGTGGTGCTAGTGCGCTCGTACTCGCCCAGCTCGGGGCAGACGTCGCTCGAGATGCTGAGGAAGCAGCCGGGAAAGCACGCGCTCAGATGCTCGACAAGGACTTTCTCGTGTGCCGGATTAGCGTAGGCATGAAGCAGGCTGACCGCGATGGCCTCGGGCGCCAACGTCTCCAGCCCTGCGAGCAAATCGTTGGTGACGGCGATGGGTGTTACCACCTTACCGCTCGCATCCAACCGTTCGTCTACCGGCAAACGGGCGCTTGCCTCCACTAGCGGTTCGGAAATCCTGACATGAAGATCATAGAGGGTGGGTCGATCTTGCCTGCGCAGCTCGATGATGTCGGTGAAGCCCCGGGTTGCAAGTAATGCCAGGCGGGCGCCCTTGCGTTCGAGCAGCGCATTGGTGCCCACCGTAGTGCCATGGCACACGGTGGAGTGCGCGAGTGGGACCGTCTGCGCGATGCGCTCGAGCGCGGCAAGCACAGCCTTCGCAGGATCGGCGGGTGTGGACGGGAGCTTGAACGCAGTAACGATCTGACCGTCTTTGGGTGAGAAGACGATCGCGTCGGTGAATGTGCCACCGACGTCGATTCCGATCAGTGCGCCCGTGGTCATCACAGACTGTTGTCAGTGGGCCGGCAGGTCGTTTAACGCGTTGAGGAATCGGTCCATATGCACCTTCAGGTTGAGATCGACCCGGAGGTATCGTGAGCCCAGCCCTTCAATGTGGTTGCCGTTCTTCACGATGACACCGCGTTTCAGGAGTTCTTCGAAGACGGTGTCAGAATCCAGCGCCGGATCGAGTATTTCGGTCAGGAAAAAATTGGCCCGCGAATGGGGCACCATGCGGAACCGACTCATGCCTGCCATCTGCCGGGCGACATAGCCTCGCATCTCCACCACGGTCTTCACCGCGCGAGCGACGTGCGAGTCATCCTGAAGGCCAGCGATGGCCCCCGCAAGCTGCAACTGGCCTACATTCCAGGTGGGCTTCAGGCGCCGGAGCGGCTCCATCAGCGCCGCGTTGCCCGACATGCCGAATCCCACTCGCAGACCCGCCAGCCCATAGGCCTTTGAAAAAGTGCGAAGCACCATAAGATTGGAATAGTTGCGGAGCAGGTGAACGCTACCTTCGGTTTCGCTGTAGTGGATATAGGCCTCATCGAGTACGACAAGGGTGTTTTCGTGCGCCGCTTCGCAGACGCGGCGCACGTCGGCCTCGGACACCAGCTGTCCGCTTGGGTTGTGTGGGCTGGTGAGGAAGGCGATCTTCGGTCGACTGGCTAGGGCTTCGAGATAGTGGTCCATCTCCAGGTTGAAGTCTTTTCCCATCGGGACGTAGACCGGCTTTCGGTTCTCCATGGTGGCAAAGATGCGGTAGAGCGGAAAGCAGGGTGCATGCATCAGTACCGGCTCGCCCGGGCCTGCATAAGCGCGGATGACCAGCGCGATGACCTCGGTTTCGCCAGAGCCACAGACCACGCTCTCCGGCGTGACTCCGTAGCGGCGCGCAATGACCTCGCGCAACTGACGCGAGGTCCACTCCGGGTAGATCGACATACGGTCCAGCACCTGTTCGACCGCACGGCGGGCAAGCGGCGAGGTGCCATGGGGGTTTTCGGCTGAGCCCAGCTTGGAGATTTGATCGGCGGGAATACCGTAAGTGTCGACCAGGTAGTCGGCGGGTAGTCCGGGGACATAGACCTCGCCGTCAACCAGGGCCGATACGCTGGGGGAAATCATGATTGGGCTCCAACTGTGCTAGTTCGAATGCGATTGTGTGACATGAATCGAAAGAGGTCAATCTCGAAGCGATTTGTTACTTCAGTCAATAATCAAAACCTCGAGGGGTTGCTTAAGTGTTATTTAAGCGTAATATGACGCTTATGGTTCAGCCGCATAGCCTCCCTGCGCAGCCCCGATCCGCCGATGCGTCTGCGCGCGACTTTCTGACCGCTGCCGGCCGCCGCCGCCTGGTGGCGGGAACGCCCAAATATCTCGGCCTGGTCCAGGCGCTGGAGAACGGTGTCAGGCAAGGGGCATTGGAGTCTGGGGCGCAGATTCCGCCGCAGCGCGAGCTCGCTGTCCTGTTCGGGACCACCGTCGCTACGGTCACCAAGGCGGTCGCCGAGGCCGCGCGGCGCGGCATCGTCACAGCGCGCTCCGGGAGTGGCACCTATGTGGCCTCGGCGCTGGGCGAAGGCACCGCGGACCGGTGGGGCGACCTCTCGCTCAATATTCCACCGGCGGCAGTATCCGCAGAACTGGTGTCCGCTTCGTTTCGGCGAACGACGCAGCTGAATACGCTCTCTCGCCTCATTGACTATGCGCCGGTGAGCGGCAGCGCTGCTAACCGAAGCGCTGGCGCTACGCTGTTTGGCTTGCGAGGCCTCAGGGCTCAGTCCGAACGGGTGCTGGTCACGCAAGGGGCTCATCAGGGGCTTCTCGTGGCGCTGATGGCGCTGACCCGTCCGGGTGACAGCGTGGCCTGCGAGCGACTGAATTACAGCGGCCTGCGCCGCATCGGCGACATGCTTCAACTTAAGCTTGTCGGAATCGACTCAGACGCTGATGGCATGGTGGTATCGCAGCTTCGATCGCGGGTTCGCGAGGGGCGTATCAAGGCGGTTGTATGTACGCCGAGTAGCCATAATCCCACGTCGTCTGTGCTGAGCGAGCGTCGCCGTGCCGACCTGGCGAGGCTTGCGCGCGGTGCTTCGGTTCCCATCATTGAAGACGACATCTATGGATTACTCGCGGCCGATGGTTTTCCGCCGCTTGCAGCGCTGTGGCCGGAGGGAACCGTCTGCGTCACCAGCCTGTCGAAATGTGTGGCGCCGGGTTTGCGGTTGGGCTACAGTCTCCTGCCGCCCGCTTTGGTTTCCAGCGCACATGCGGCATTGCTGTCGCTTGGCTGGACCGAGTCGTCACTCCAGGCCGCACTGGCAACCGATATGATCCAGACAGGGGGGCTGACCCTCTGCGTAGCACGCCACCAGGCCGAGGCGCGCAAGCGAGTGATGCTCGCGCACAGTTTGCTTCCGGCCAACAGCATTCACACAGCCCATGACTCAGCGTCTTATCACCTGTGGGTCGGCACCGGGCCATCCCGGCCCGCTGACGTCGCCGCCGAGCTTTCCCGCCGCGGCATCCTGGTATCGCCCGCGGCCCATTTCCTGATGGAGGGTTCGGAGGCTCCGTACGCGCTTCGCGTCAGCCTGGGCGGCGCGCCAAATGCGGGGGCACTCGAAGAGCCGCTCCGCGAGCTTGCGGGCGTGCTGCAGAATCGACCCCGCAGTGCCTATGGGGCTATCGTTTGAAGCGCTTCCAATTGCAAGTCTCTTCGATTCGTCTTTCATCATTTAGCCGAGGTGTCGCCCATGAAACCCCTCCCAAGTCAGCGCCGCACCCGTGTTGCGCTGCTTGTGCCTTCATCCAATACCGTCATGGAAAATGACCTGCATGCAGGCCTGCCCAAGGATCGCTTCACAGTACACGCCGACCGCATGTTCCTGGTGGAAACCACGCGGGCCTGCGAACTCGCCATGATCGAGCACCACGCGCCGGCGGCCGCGAAAGATCTGGGCACGCTCAACCCTGATGTGCTGGTCTTTGGTTGCACTTCGGCCGGATCGTTATTTGGGCTTGCCTACGACACCCAGGTGTGCAGTTCGCTTGGTGAACTGGCAGGGTGTCCAACGATCGGAGTGGTCTCGTCGGTGTCTGAGGCCCTCCAGCGCAGGAAGGCGGCCAAGGTTGCGATCATCACGCCCTACAACGAGGACCTCACGCAGTCGGTGGCTGCTGCTGTGGCAACGCATACCGGCGTGGTGTGCGCGCACGGCATGGGAATTACCGACAACGTCGCGCTTGCCGATCCCACGCCCGAACAAATCGTCGAGTTCGCGCGTGAGCGCTTGCGTGGCCAGTTCTTTGACTGCCTGTTTGCGTCGTGCACCAATTTTCGTGCGGTCGAAGCCATGCCGCTTCTCGAGCAGGCATTTGGTGTGCCGGTCGTCACATCGAACTCGAGCGTGCTCGAGGCGATCAAGCTGCGCTTCCCGGCCCATTCCGTCAGGTCGTAGAAGCTTACCGGCGAGCAGGTTGAAAAATTTTCTTCACAACGATGCGTTGCCCCACGACCGAAAACAACTTCTGGTTCGGCGGATCGAGGCCCGTTACGAAGGCAGCGTCTAGCTGGCATCCCTGAGCGTTCCACCACACTCACCTGGACGGAGGTCCCTGCATGCAGTCTGTCAATCCTGCCACCATCCCCGCACCCAATGGCACCTACAGCCACGGCGTGTTGCTCCATCGTCCGGAAAACCTGCTGTTTATTTCAGGACAGGTGGCAATCGACCAGGCGGGCGCCATTCCCGACTCGCTGGAGGCGCAGGCCGAACAGGTCTGGAACAATCTCCATGCCATCCTGAGGGAAGCGGACATGAGTATTGCCAATGTTGTGAAACTCATGTCGTTTATCACGCGAGCCGAGGACTTCGCCAGCTTTGCCCGTATTCGCGCCCGCCATTTGGGTACGCATCGTCCCGCCTCAACGCTGCTGGTTGTATCGGCGCTTGCGCATCCGAAGTTCCTGGTCGAGGTCGAGGCGATTGCCGTTCGCTAGGGCGGCGGGCCGCCCACCATCGAAAAAAACGTCGTGATGAAGCACTCACGACGCATGGTGCCTGCTATGCGGCGTATTGATCGGCCACCCGCATCCTGAATTCACCGATCTTCTCGATCCGGGCGAAGAGGGTGTCCCCCGGCTTCACCGGGCCCACGCCCTCCGGCGTGCCGGTCAGAATCACGTCTCCCGGGTGTAGCGTGTACCAGGCTGAGGCATATTCAATAAGCTTGGGCACGTCGTAGACCAGCAGCCGGGTGTTGGAGCGCTGTCGGATGTCGTCGTTCACCGAGAGTTCCAGGCTCAAATGACCCGGGTCGCTGAGTTCGTCGGCGGTGACCAGCCACGGGCCCAGCACCGCGTAGGTGTCGGGAGATTTTCGGAAACTGCGGTCTTCGGGGCCGCGAACTGTCATGTCGAGTCCGATGGCGTAACCGGCGATATAGCTGAGAGCGTCTTCGCGTTTCACCGAGCGCGCAGTTCTCCCAATCACCAGCGCCAATTCGACCTCATGATCATTGCGTCGCTTGGGGTGTCGCAACTGAATCTCGGCGCCGCAGCCGACCAGCGCACTGTTGGCCTTCAGAAACAGGCCCCAATCACCAATAAAACTGGTGGGCCGACCGCCAATGCCCTGCTGCAGGTCCTTATCCTGGTGTGACTCATCGACGTGCGCCTGATAGTTGATCGGTGCATTGACGATCTTCCCTGGGTTGGCGACCGGGGATTCCAGCCGGACCGAAGCGAGCGCCACGCGCTGCGCGGTGGGCAGTAACTGGTTGATGCGGGCGCGCACTGCGGTGAGGTTGGCAATCAGGAGGTCGTGCCCCGGAAATGGGTAGCGGTGGGACGGGAGCACGGATAAGGCATCGGTGACATCGGCAATCTGATCACCTTCCACGACGCCCAGTCGGTTGGGTTCGAATCAACAGATACGCATGAGGAGTCCTCGGGTCGGGTTGATCTATCAATCCTGGCACGACGCCTTCAACTGCCTGTTACCAGCCGGAGAATCGCGCCCAGGTTGCGGTGACCTGACCCTGCGCATCGACCACGTAATAACGGTCATGTTGCGCCGCCGTTGCACAGGCGTGGTTAGGCAAAATACGTAGCCGTGCTCCAACCGGAAGTGCCGGAAGGGGCCCGCCGTGTCGGTGCGCAATGATGCCGTGTTCCTGGTTGGCATCGGCCACGATCAGATCTGGAATCAGCATGCCGCTTGAGTCGCAGACCAGCCCGTAGCCCTGGTCGACGGACTGGCGCGCCGTGCCACGGTCGCGCGATGTCGCCATCCATCCGGCGTCGATCAGCGCCCAGCCCTTGTCTGACTGATGGCCAATCACGGTGGTGAGCACCGATAACGCGATATCGCTGGTTTGGCACACATTGATGCCTGCCATCACCAGATCAAAGAACACGAAGACGCCTGCCCGAACCTCGGTGACGCCGTCCAGGCAATCGGTAAAGAGCGCCGTGGGTGTGGAGCCGATACTCACGGTTGATGCAGGAAATCCCGCTGCACGGAGTGTCTTGGCGGCGCGCACTGCACCTGAGCGCTCAGCCTCGGCGATCTGGGCAATCTGTTCGTGGGAGCGTCCCTGATAGGAGCCGCCAGCGTGGGTGAGAACGCCGGCGCACACCGCATCGTGATCGTGAAGCGTGCTCGCGATAGCGATCAGGAGTTCACGATCATCGGGACTGACGCCCGCGCGATGACCATCGGTATCGATTTCAATCAGCGCGGGAAAGCCGCTCACGGCCCTGGCGCCGTCGATGCTATCAACCAGCAGGGTAAGGCGTGCACCGCGCTCAGCCAGTGCTTGCGCGCGGGCGCGTTTGTGGGGAGCAAACCCGACCGCATAAAGAATATCGGTATACCCAGCGTCGAAAAACTGTTCTGCCTCCTTCAGCGTTGAAACGGTAATGGGCGATTTCGTGCCATTCAGCACCAGGCTGGCAACTTCAAGTGACTTTGCTGTCTTCACATGAAGTCGCAACGGTACGTTGAATCGCGCAAGTTGGTCCGCCATTCGCTGTGCGTTGGCGGCAACGGTATCGCGCTCCAAAATCAGGCAGGGGGTGTCAAGCGGATGGGTTGTCATGATGAGACCAGAGATCCAATGAACATAGCGCTGCGACCAGGGTCGAAACGTCTTCTTCGGTGTTATAGCCCTGCACCGATAGTCTGACAAAGACCTGGCCTGCATGGCTGGTCACCGGCACTTCGATACGGTATTGATGAAACAGCTTGGCGCGAAGCCGCTCGGGATCAGCAACCGGTACCGGAATAGCCACCATCTGAGCCCAGTCATCATCCTGGGCGATGGGGGGGAGGGCATGCCGGTCAGTGATGGCGGTGAGCGCCTGCAAGGCAAGCTGATGGCAGCGGGTTCGAACGTCTGCCCACCGGTGCCGTTGCAGAAAGGCAATCGCCTCGGGCACCGCAAGCCAGGCCGAGAGCTCACGGGTGCCCTGCCACTGCAGACGCTGCTCGAAAGGCGTACGGCCTAGATAGGCTTCGAAGCCGGTGTGGCCGCCGGTGTGCCCGGCATAGCCCCAGCTGATGACTGAGGCGTCCAGGCAGCCCTGCCTTGCGGGCGCGGCATGCAAAAAACCTGCGCCCTTGGGTGCACACAGCCACTTGTGGCAGTTACCGACATAGAAATCAGCGCCGGTCGCCTCGAGTGACAATGGGATCTGTCCTGGTGCATGGGCGCCGTCGATCAGGGTGAGAATGCCGCGCTTGCGTGCCGCCGCGCACAAATCAGCCACGGGCAGGATGAGCGCGGTGGTCGAGGTGATGTGGCTCGCGAAGATCAGCCGGGTGCGCGGGGTGACAGCTGCCATCATCCGTTCAACGACCTGCTCCCTGTTGAAGGGGAGCGGAATCGTGACCCGACGGTAGTGCGCACCGTGCCTTGCACATATCCGCTCCCACGCGGCCTCGCAGGCTCCGTATTCCAGGTCGGTTGCCAGCACCTCGTCACCCGGTGACAAGGCGAGGGATTGCGCAACCATGTTGACGCCGGTGGTGGCGTTCGGCAGAAACACCAGATCATCGGGGCGGGTCGTCAACTCGGCGGCAAGCACGGAGCGCGCGCGAAAAAGCAGTTCTGCTGAGCGACGGCCGAGAAAATCGACAGGATTACGCTCCATCTCAAGTTGCCAGCGCCACTGTGCCTCGAGCACCTCGCGCGGGCAGGCGCCAAACGAGCCATGATTCAGAAAAGTGAGCTCAGGGTCGAGCAGGAAGTGTTCGCGGAGAGACATGGGCGCTATTCGGGGGCGTGGGTTGCTACTCTCTCCGAAGGACAATTGCCCTGTCAAATTCTGGTGCGCCTCGCCTTCAGCGCTCGGACGCGATAGAGTCGCGCTCCGTTATTTTCCGATTCGGAGACCGTCATGAATGCCCCGAGTTCTGCCGCCGCCTCAGCGCGGCCATCGGCTTCACCCTCCGATCTGAGGTCGGCCCCCGCGCCTGCTACAGGGGCCGCACATTTTCTGGAAGGGCTGACCGACCTGGGTATTCGCTGCCTGTTTGCAAATATGGGCACCGATCATGTGAGCCTGATCGAGGAAATGGCGCGGTTCCGTGCGGCGGGACGCCCGTTACCCGAGGTGGTTCTTTGCCCGCATGAAAATGTGGCGGTTCATATGGCGGCGGGCTATGCGGCAGTCACTGGCGAGGGGCAGGGCGTGCTGGTTCATGTCGATTCGGGTACTGCCAATGCTTCGATGGGTGCGCACAACCTGCAGCGCGCGCGGCTTCCCGCCTTGCTGATGGCGGGCAAAGCGCCTTACACCTTGCGCGGTGAGCTCCCCGGGTCGCGGGACAACTACGTGCACTTCATCCAGGATCCGTTTGATATCGGCAGCCTGGTGCGGCCCTACGTCAAGTGGGAATACAACCTGCCGACCGCAGTCGTGGCGCGCGAGGCGCTAAGGCGCGCGCACAGCGTCATGCAGTCCGATCCGCCGGGTCCGGTTTACATGACGCTACCCCGCGAGGTGCTGGCTGAGTCGCCTGCTGTGCCGCCAAACCAGCATTTCGACGCAGTCCGCTTTGGACCGGCCCGGCTGGGTGGGGTTGACGACGCGCGGGCGGCATTGATCGCCGACCGGCTGATCGCAGCCGAGCACCCGATCCTGATCACGTCCTACGCCGGTCGTCGTGCCGAGGCCGTGGTGGCGATTGAGGAACTGGCTCGACTATGTGGAATTCGCGTGGTTGATTACATGCCCAGCGCTCTGGGCATCTCGCGTCAATCGCCGTGTTTTGCGGGCTTTGATCCAGCAGCGGTACTGCCCGGGGCAGATGTGGGTCTGCTGGTTGATATTGATGTGCCGTGGCTACCGCGCTTTGTGCAGCCCGAGGCCGGTACCTGGTGGGCGCATGTCGATGTGGATCCAATGAAACAGGACTTTCCCATGTGGGGGTTCGCGACCGATCTGCGCATGCAGGCTGATGTTGCCACGGTACTGCGACAGGTCAGCGCTCTGGTTCGCTCCCGTTCCAATGATGGTTTTCGCGCCCGCGTCGAGCGGCGGATGCGTGAGCTCGACACAGCGGCAGCCGCCCGGGCCGAGGCATTGACGCGCGCGGCGGCCAAACCCGGCGAGACCGGTGCGCTTTCCGCAGCCCATGTGTGCGCGGCGCTGTCGCGGGCATTGGCGCCTGTTGATGTCGTGATCAACGAAGCGGTTCGGAATTCGCCTGCTGTACTTAACCAGATCATCCGTACCGAGCCGCATAGCTTCATCGGCGGTGCTGGCGGCGGGCTGGGCTACAGCGGCAGCATGGCGCTGGGCGTGAAGCTCGCCCGGCCCCACGTTCGTGCGGTTCATGTGCTTGGTGACGGTGCGTTTCACCTCGGGACGCCCAGTTCGGTCTATGCCACGGCGCAACGTTATGGTTTGCCAATCTTTACTGTCATTCTGGATAACGGCGGCTGGCAAGCGGTAAAAGAAGCGGTGCTACGGGTGTATCCCGACGGCGCATCGTCTGCCGAAAACGAGTATCACGCACGGCTGCAGGGTGCTACCCGTCGCTTCGAAAAGGTGGGTGAGGCCTTCGGTGCCTACGGTGAACTGTTAATGGAGCCCGCCGAAGTTGAGCCCGCGATCGCCCGCTGCCTGGCTGCACTTGATTCCGGACGCTCTGCAGTGCTGAACGTCCAGATTGGTCTGCAATAACCGACTGCCTATTCCGGAGGCTGTGATGCCCATCATAAAACCCGCTGTTGTCGCAACCCGCTTCACCCGCGCATCCGCTGCGCAGCGCCATGCTCTACCTGTTGCAGCCGCCGTTACGTTCACCCTGTTGACTTCGTTCATGTCGGGGGCCGCGCGGGCTCAGACCGCAACTGCGGACTGGCCAAGCCGGCCAGTGACCTTGGTTGTTGGCTACGCCGCTGGTGGTGGCGTGGATTTCATGGCGCGGCTGCTTGCAGAGAAGCTTTCCGAGCGACTGCGCCAGCCGGTGGTCGTTGAAAACCGTCCCAGCGTGGGGGCGGTGGTGGGCAGCACCCAGGTTGCGCGCGCTAAACCCGATGGCTATACGCTGATGATGGGTGCGCCCGGGCCAGTGGTTTTCAATCACGCATTGAACGACAAGCTGCCTTACGGCCCGCAGGATCTGGCACCGATTTCGACCATGAGTGACTCGCCGCTCGTGTTGCTGGTAAACGCCACCAACCCGGCGACCACGGTGAAGGCGCTGGTTGCTCAGTCGCAGGCCCAGCCCGACAAGAGCAACTACGCAGCAAGTTCAGCGTCGTTTCAACTGGCGAGTGAGCTGTTCAACAAACTCACTGGGGCCCGGTTTGCGCACGTACCCTACAAGGGGGCGAACCAGTCGGTGCAGGCGGTGATGGGCGGTGAGGTGACCATGGCGCTGGCAGACTCCGGGCCGGCAATTACCGGTCTGCAGACTGGCAAGCTGCGGGCTTTGGCTGTGACTTCACCCGACCGCATGCCAGGACTACCCGAGGTTCCAACCCTGCGCGAACTGGGTATCGACCTTACCCTGTCGCTCTGGATCGGGCTTCTCGCACCAGCAGGTACTCCTTCCGAGATCATCAACCGTTTGCACCGCGAAATTGTTTCGATCAATCAGCTTCCCGATGTACGCGCAAAAATCCTCGCAAAAGGCAGTGTGCCGGCTACGCTCGAGCCAGTAGCCTTCGCGCAGTTGATTGCACGGGAAATCCCCTTCTGGCGGCAACTGGCCCGCGATAACGGCATCCAGGGCAACTGACCGCGGTGCTCACCCCGTCCACCGCCAACGTGGTCTCAAATGACCGAATTTTTGAGCGGTGAACATTCGCGTGCACACTATTAAGCTGCGCTCAGCGCGCGGTCTGCCGAGCGTGCCGCACGAGTGATGATCCGGACAAGGCTCGCGAAGGGATGGTCTGCGCTACCATCAACAGATTGCTATCGCCCACTCATGTCGGTCATGACTTCACATTCAACGAAGCCCTCGCAAGTGTTGATCGCCGGCGGTGGTCCGGTTGGTATCGGTCTCGCAATCGAACTCGCCTTGCGCGGCATGCGAAGCACCGTGATTGAACGCCATGTGCAGATTCCGCCGATTCCAAAGGGCCAGAACCTCACGCAGCGCACCATGGAACATTTCCGAGCCTGGGGCGTGGAGCAAGCGATCCGTGATGCATCGCCCATTCCGGTGTCGTTTGGCATCGGCGGTCTGACCGCCTACGGCATGCTGCTCTCCGCATGGCATTATGATTGGTATCAGCGGGTGATCGTGCGCCCCTACTATGCGTGCGACAACACCCGACTGCCGCAGTACGCCACCGAAGCGGTACTGCGCGCACGCGCTTCTCAGTTGCCCGAAATCACGCTCCTCACCGGCTGGACAGTGCGCGACCTCGCTCAGCACGACACCGGGGTTGAGGTCGTGATCGAATCCGCTGGCGGCAAGCGGCAAACGCTGGCAGCGCCTTGGGTTGTCGGGTGCGACGGCGCCCGTTCGGTGGTACGAGAGCGTGCAGGCATCACCCAGACACGTGATGACCACGAAACCCGGATGGTGCTCCTGGTTTTCCGGTCGAAGTCACTGAATGACCTGATTGCCCGCTACCGGGGCAAGTCATTCTTCAACGTATTGCATCCTGAGTTGAAAGGCTACTGGCAGTTCTTCGGGCGCGTTGACACCGGTGAGATCTGGTTCTTTCATTCCCCAGTTCCGGCAGGCACCACCCGAGATAATTTCAACTTCCATCAGTATCTGGAATCAGTGGTTGGCGCGCCGTTTGACTGCAGTTTCGATCACATCGGTTTCTGGGATCTGCGCTTCGAAGTGGCCAATCAGTATCGAGCAGGCCGGGTGCTGGTCGCTGGTGACGCGGCACACAGTCACCCACCGTATGGCGGCTACGGGATCAACACTGGCTTTGAAGATGCCCGGAACCTGGGCTGGAAGCTGGCCGCCGTGCTCGAAGGCTGGGCGGGTCCAGGGTTGCTCGACTCCTACGATCTTGAGCGGCGCCCGGTATTCGAATCCACCGCGCGCGACTTCATTCGCAACTTCATTGAGGTCGACCGACAGTTTCTACACGACCATGATCCGGTCCGGGATCAGGCTGATTTCGATGCGGCCTGGGCGGAGCGCGCAGCCGGGAGCCCGGCAGAGATTCAAGGGTTCGAGCCGCACTATGAAGGCTCGACTATCGTATTGGGCCCGGCGAACGGAGGCTGTAGCGCGGCGGGGACGCATCAGTTCACCGCGCGACCCGGGCACCACCTTGCGCCGCAATTGGGCGCCGATGGTGCAGACCTGTTCGATAAGCTCGGGCCTGGGTACTCGCTCCTGGTTCTGGGTGAGCCCGATGACCTGCATCAATCGGAGTTGATCGGACAGTGGGTGAGCGCGGCTGTGGCAGCGGCAACAAAAAGCGGGCTCCCGCTATCGGTCATTCGCGACACGTCTGCGGCCGCCAGCAAGGCCTATGGCGCCACGCTTGTACTGGTGCGTCCCGACGCATTCGTGGCATGGGCCGGAGAGAGCGTGGACGCGCTCCCCGAACGGGTCATGTCTCGGGCGCGAGGCGATTTGTCCAATGCCTCGGGGTTACCGGCGACCAGCTCGCCATAACCACAAGGCGTAAGCCATCGCACAGCCTATGCCAATCGCGTATCCGAGCCAGCGGCTCTCGACTGTCTCAAGGCTCAGGGCCGTGGCGAAGAGAAAAAGACCGACGCCGCGTAGTCCGATGCCAAAGCCAGTCAGTACGCTGCGGGCGGCGGGGCCGCCACAAAGCGCGCGGGTGAAGGCTGGCAGGACCGAACCGTTGATGGGGTAAGTGAGCAGCATCGCACTCACCAGCGGCGGAGTGTCTGCAGCCAGGAGCAGCACGCCCGCGGCCATTGCGAGTGCGGCGCCCAGACGGAAAACAAGCTCCAGAGGCGGTACCCGAACGCCACCCTCCGGTGGGTGGCCCGCTGGAATGAGCCAAGGACCGACACCGATCGACAGCAGCCCGAGCGCGACCGTGACGTAGCGTGGCACAGGGAGCAAAACAGTGACAGCAGTGAGCGCGAAGAAGGCTGCGCTCGCGACCAGGATTGATTGCCACCAGTTGAACCGCATGACCGCCAGGCCCATCGCCACGATGAACCCGACGCAGGCAGTGAAATTGGCGAGCGTGGCCCAACAGATCTCGGCTACACGTGAACCGGGCAGATCAAGCAGCAGCAACCCGATCAGAGGAGCCATGATCAGCGGAAAGCCGGCGATCAGGCCCCCTGCGCGGTGACCGAACCTGCGCGCCGCCCAGGTGGCCGACAGCATACTGAGCGCGACCAGCGAGAGTTTCAGAGCGAGCATGGCTCAGGGAACGCGCGGCGATTGGGTGGGCAACGGGGTCGGCAGGCGGCCGAACCAACGCATGATGATCTGTGAGAGATCATCGATCAGCAGAAACACCACTGGGATGACCAGCAGGCTGAGCACCGTGGAGGTGATGAGGCCACCGATCACGGCAATCGCCATAGGGGAGCGAAAACTGCCGTCTCCACTTCCCCACTGCATTGCGATCGGCACCATGCCTGCGCCCATGGCGATGGTGGTCATCACGATCGGGCGTGCTCGCTTCCGGCAGGCATCGATCAGTGCTTCCAGGCGCGGCATGGCAGCGAGGGGAGGTCGCCCATCTGCGCCATCGTGGCCGCGTCGCGCGACAATCGCATACTCAACCAGCAGGATCGAATTTTTGGTGGCGACGCCCATCAACATGATGAGGCCGATCAGCGATGGCATCGAGAAGCTCTGGTTAGCCACCAGCAGGCCTACGAAGGCGCCACCCAGTGAAAGCGGCAAAGCGGCCAGGATCGTGACAGGGTGCAGGAAGTCTCGAAACAGCAGTACCAGCACCGCGTAAATGCACAGCAGACCAGTGAGCATGGCAAACCCGAAACTTGCAAACAGCTCTCCCATCACCTCGGCGTCGCCCACTTCCACCATCCGCACACCGGCGGGCAGCGACAGGATGGCGGGCAGCTTCTGAACGGCCGCAGTGACCTCTCCCAACGGAACGCCGGACAGTTCGATTTCAAAGCTGACGTTGCGCGCCCGATCGTAGCGATCGATCACCGCTGGCCCGCCGGTCAGCTCAACGCTTGCCACCTGCGACAGTATTACCGGCCCGATCGCGCCCGGAACGGTGAGGCGCTCAAGAAGCGACAGGTCGCTACGGGCCTGATCGTCGAGGCGAACCACGATGGGTACCTGTCTTTCAGGGAGGTTCAGCTTTGGAAGCGCCGCATCGTAGTCGCCGAGCGTGGCTATCCGCAGTGTCTCGCCGATGGCTGCGCTCGTCACGCCCAGGTCGGCTGCCCGGGCAAAGTCAGTACGAACCCGGATTTCCGGACGCACGACGCTCGCGCTCGAGACCACGCTTCCCAGACCAGGGATGGTACGCAGATCGCGCTCAAGCTGCTGGGCCGCAGCTTGCAGCGCGTTGGCGTCTCCAGAGCTCAGCACCAGCACGTATTTCTCGCCCGAACTGCCCAGTCCGACCTTGAGCCGGGCCCCAGGCAGCGTTTCGACTTCAGCGCGGATCCGTGCTTCGATAGGTTGTTTACGTTCGCGCTCGCCTCGGGGCTTGAGCTGAATGGTGAGGGTGGCGCGGCGTACTTCCGGAAGTGCGCCAGCGGCAAAGGGATCAGCGCCTGCTGAGCCCGCACCGACGGTGGTGTAGACGCTTCTCACTTCGGGGATTCGACTCACCAGACGGGTACGCGCCTGCTCGGCCACGGCCAGCGTCTGCGCCAGTGTCGAGCCGGGTTGTAATTCAATCGTGACCTGCGTTTGCGAATTGTCATCAGCCGGAAGGAATCCCTTCGGAAGCAGCGGAATCAGCGCAATGGAGCCCGCAAAAAATGCGAGGGAACCCACCAGCGTGAGGAACTTGTGGCGCAGGCACCATTGGGCGGTAGCGAGGTAGCCGCGAATCCAGCGGGGCTCATGGTCGCGGCCCTGAGACACGATTGGCCGCAGGAGGTAGGCGGCCATCATGGGGGTGAGCATGCGCGCCACTACGAGGGATGCCAACACCGCAAGCGACGCGGTCCAGCCAAACTGCTTGAAGAATTTACCCGCGATACCGCTCATGAAAGCGGTCGGCAAAAATACTGCGATCAGCGTGAAGGTGGTCGCAATGACGGCCAGGCCGATTTCGTCCGCAGCCTCCATCGCAGCCTGATAGGGCGTCTTGCCCATCCGCAGATGTCGAACGATGTTCTCGACTTCCACGATTGCATCATCAACCAGGATGCCGATTACCAGCGAAAGCGCAAGCAGGGTGACAACATTCACCGAAAATCCAAGCCACGCCATGCCGGTGAAGGCTGGGATGACCGAGAGCGGCAGGGCCACTGCCGACACCAGCGTGGCGCGGATATCCCGCAGAAACAGCCACACCACCAGCACAGCCAGGATCGCGCCCTCGTACAAAAGAATCAACGATGCGTCGTATTCGTCCTGAACCGGTGTGACGAAATCGAAGGCCTCGGTGAGTCGGATGTGGGGGTGGTCGCGCGACAGGCGTTCCAGCGCTGCCCGAACCGCCTTGCCCACCGCCACTTCGCTCTCGCCGCGGCTGCGTGACACTTCAAATCCCACCACGGGCTTGCCATCAAGGAGGGCGGCCGAGCGCGGGTCGGCGTGCGTGTCGGTAATGGTTGCAATCTGGTCGAGTCGCAGGCTTCGCCGGGCGCCGCTGACTCCCGCCGTTCCGGTTGAAGACCCTTGCACTGACCCAGGGCCGGGGCCGACGGTAATGTCGATCGCCGCCAGTTCGGTTGCGTTCTTCACCACGCCAAGAGTTCGGATAGGCTGCTCGGCACTGCCTACATCGGCGCGGCCGCCAGCGCTCTCCTGCTGAACCTGCCGCAACTGACGCGACACCTCTGCTGCGCTCAAACCCAACGCCTGGAGGCGGACAAGGTCGAGTGCCACGCGTACCTCGCGATCGACACCACCGACTCGATTGACGGAACCCACACCCGGCACCGCGAGGAGCGCTCGCGATAGTTCGTTGTCAATAAACCAGCTAAGGGCCTGATCGTCCATGCGGCCGGAGCTCACCGCGTAAGCCAGTACCGGTTGTCCGGCGATATCGAGCTTTTGGACAACCGGTTCACGCAGATCGGAGGGCAGGTCCGAGCGCACTCGCTGCACAGCCGATCGAACGTCATCGAGCGCTTCCTGAACCGGCTTTTCAAGGCGGAATTCGACGGTGAGCGATAGTGCGCCATCCTGAATCCGGGTAGTGATATGCCGCACCCCCTGCACCGAAGCGATCGCGTTTTCGATCTTTCTCGCGACGTCGGTCTCGAGGGAGGAGGGCGAGGCGCCAGGCAGAGCGGCCTTCACCACAACGGTAGGCAGATCGATATCGGGAAAGTTCTGGACCTTCATCGCGCGGAAAGCCACTGCGCCTGCGAAACAGAGCAGAACGAAGAGCAGAATCGCCGGTATCGGGTTTCGGATCGACCAGGCAGATAGGTTGAACATGGGCGGGTCCCTTCTCAACGCCGACCAGCGGGGGCAGGAACTACGCGGACCTGATCGCCGTCGTTCAGAAATCCGGCGCCAGTCGCGACCAGAGTCTCGTCACCCTTCAGCCCCGACACGATCTCCACCCGCTCGGCTGTGATTCTTCCTGTCTGAATCCGCAGCTGCGTCACGCGTTGATCGGGCTCAATTCGAAACACATAGCTGAACCCGTCGCGCATGGCGATGGCGGACTGCGGCACCACCAACGTGCTGATCTCACCAAGCAGGAATCGACCGCGAACAAACATGCCGGGGCGAAGCCGGGCGCCATCCGGGCTGTTCATGGCGGGAACATCAACATGGACCACTGCATTACGTGTCTGCAGGTCCACCAGCGGCGCCAGCATCCTCACCCGGCCGCTGATCGTGATGCCGCCGGGCAGGTCGAGCTGGGCTGGCGCGCCAGGATTGATTCGCAGCAGTTCGTCCGATGTGACCTCGGCGCGCCATTCCAGCCGACCCTGGCGGATCAGGCGAAACAGCTCCTGTCCAGGCTGAGGGACCGAACCGACGCTCGCCGGGCGGGCGCTGACGATTCCGCTATCCGGTGCGACGATGCGGGTTTGCGCCAATCGGGCGCGTACGCCCTGTTCCTGCGCCCGCGCGCCTTGAAGACGCGCAACGGTGATCTGCTCAGCGGACAGGTACTGGGCGAGTTGCGTGGCGCTCAGCGCCTCGGTGCCGCGTAGCGTTCGTGCGCGCTCGGCGTTGTCTCGAGCCTCTGCCCACTGCGCTTCGAGTTCTCGGACGACGGCTTCCGCCTGGGCAAGGTCGGCTTCCAGGGTGGCTGACGCAAACACAGCCAGCAGATCGCCTCGTCGGACCATGTCGCCCACCGATGCCCGGACCTCTACCAGGCGCAGGCTCACGGTTTCTGTTCCGATCGGGGCTTCATCCCAGGCGGCGATGCTGCCGTTGGCGGGCAGGCGGAGGGCGAGCGTCTCGCGTGTTGGCGTGATCGCCGATACGCTGAGCGCTGGCCTGGGCGTGGCTGTCTGAGCGGCGCTGCAAGTGCCAGGCAAGCCCGTTATCGGACCGATTGCGGCGAGTGTGATGAACACAACCAGAAAGCGGGTCGTACGCAGTTGGCAAATTCGCGTGATCATGGATCGATCACCGATTAAAAAGACTTGCTTCATGGAATGTTCCATCCGCCACCCGCTGCGCGATAAAGCGAAACGCCCGCGATAAGGCCCTCGCGCACGGTCGCCAGTTCATTGATTCGAATATCAATTACCGTTCGTCGCGCTTCTTCGAGCGACTGCCGGGAGTCAAGCCCAGCGGCCACACGTTGTTCGGTGGCACGTAGTGAGCGCTCAAGCGCAAGGCGCGCGCTGCGAACCTGGGCGAGTCGCTGAGAAGTGAAGTGCGTCTGCACCAACGCTTCCTCCACTTCCCGGATCGCCTGGCGGGCTCTGGCCTCGAATTGCCTGACCGCGTGATCGAACTCAGCCTGCGCCGCCTTGACGCGGGCTTGCGCCACGCCGCCGTCGAACACAGGCACCTGCAGGCGAATTGGGCCGATCGACCAGGTGCTGAGGTCTGAGGCGAGAGGCCCGCCCCGCACACTGAATGCGCCGATTGATCCTCCCAGGGAAAGCCGCGGCAGGTGCAGGGTTTGTGCCTCGCCCACCAGACTCACAGCGGCCAGTACCTCGTGTTCTGCGGCGAGCACATCGGGGCGCTGCGCCACCACCTGCGCTGGCAGACTGCGCACGATCATCGCTCGTGGAACATCGAGATCCCGCCCGGCACGGCGGGCGAGACGCTGTCGAAGATCGGGTTCGGCGAGAGCTGTCAGAGCAACGATCGCTTTCACGTCAAGGTCGCACGCCGCCTGCTGTGCGAAGAGGCGCGCGCTTGCACCCGCCTGCCGAGCCGCAGCGCCGTCGGCGGCGGCCGGCGTCTGCAGGCCCGCCTCCGCACTCAGGCGCGCGAGGCGGGTGAGCGCCTCCAGCGCTCGAAGGTCGGCTGACGCTTGCTCAAGCACGGCCTCGCAGTAACGCAGGCTCAGGTATTGAACTGCGGTTTCGGCGGCGATCACGACGCGGGCGTCATGCCACAGCGCCTCGGCGCCATCAGCGCGAGCCTGTGCGGCCTGCGCTGCGAACCGATTGCGACCGAACAGGTCGGCTTCCCAACTCGCCCCAAGCGACGCCCCGGCGGTCCGCGATAGTGGCAATGGGTATTGCGTGTTGCCCCGGTTTACGTTCGCGGACGCCTCGAGCGTCGGGCCGAGCGCGGCCTGGCCAGCGGTCTGCTCGGCCCGTGCCCGCTCAAGCCGTGTCTGCGCCGCGGAGAGCGAAGGGCTGGCCGCCTGAGCGAGCGCGATCAACTCGGGCAGCGTGTCATCGCCCACCTGTGCCCACCAGGCGGAGAGTTCGGTGACCGAGCCGCCATGCGCGATCGGAGCCTGCCATGCCGTGGGCAGGGCAGGCGGTTCTCGCCCGGGGACGACGGTAACCCGGCCTGAGCCCGCGCATCCGGTCAGCGCGAAAGCCACGCTTGCGAGCAGTAAGGTCCTGCGGCAACGCATACAAAATGACCGATTGATGAAAGGATGGAGGCAGGGGAGGGCTCGCCGACTTCTGCGGTCAGTTCGCGCAGCCGAGACTGTAGTCGAACCTGGAAGGCCTTGCCGGGATCTCCTCACCCGGCAAACGTCGGTTGTTCAATCGCGATCAGATTACTTATGATCGAGCTCCGCCCCCAACAGGAGAAATCACCCATGGCCTGGCTCCGTTACCTTGCGTGCGCGCTGTTATCAATCACCGCTTTAGCCGCGCAGGCGCAAACATTTCCCGCCAAACCGATTCGGCTGGTCTGCCCGTTTCCACCGGGTGGTGCGGTGGACATTGCGTCGCGGGCGATCGCAGCCGAACTCAGCAAGACGATCGGTCAGCCGGTGAGCGTGGAGAATAAACCGGGTGCGGGCGGCAATATCGGCGGTGTTGAGGTGGCTCGGTCCGCCCCCGATGGCTACACCCTGCTCATGACAACCAGCGGCATTAACGGCATCAACCCGGTGCTTTACCGCAAAATGCCGTTTGATCCCAACAAGGACCTCACGTCGGTTGCGGCTTTGGTGTCACTCTCCAACGTGCTGGTTGTGCACCCGTCGGTCAAGGCGACCAATGTGGCTGAACTGCTCGCTCTCCTCAAGCCCAACCCCGGCAAAGTGACCTTTGCTTCCAGTGGTTCGGGGACCAGCATTCACATGTCGGGGGAAATGTTCATGCACCTCACGGGCACACGGATGATCCATGTGCCCTACAAGGGTAGCGCACCGGCGATCACCGATCTGCTGGGTGGGCAGGTGCAGGTGATGTTTGACAATATCCCCTCGGCGCTGCCGCACATCCGCTCCGGCAAGCTTCGTGCGCTGGCCACGACGGGTGCCAAACGTGACCCGGCCTTGCCGGACCTGCCCACTATTGCCGAAGCGGGCGTGAACGGCTACGAGGCTGGCGTGTGGTTCGGTCTGGCAGCGCCTGCAGGAACGCCGGCTGATGTGATCGCAAAGATCAGTACTGAAGCCATCAAGGGCACCCGCTCGCCCGATTTCGTCAAACGCATGACCGAGCTGGGCTACGTGATCATGGGCGTAGGCCCCGAGCAGATGACGGCCATGCTTAAGACGGAAATCGAGCGCTGGACGCCGGTGATCAAGGCCTCTGGTGCTGTGGTCGAGTAAGTCGCGCCGACGCGAATCGAGCGCAGGGCAGTCAGGCGGGGCATGACGCTTCTATCCTCAACACTGGCGGTATCGTCCGCGCAGTTTGAGTCGGACGCTCAGTCGACGCTTGCGCTTCTCGAGCGGGTTCGTGCGATCGAGAGGCGAACGCGCGACCGCTCGGCCGCATCCCGAGAGCGGTTCGCGCAACGGGGTCAGCTTCTTCCGCGCGAACGGGTCGGGCTGCTTCTCGATCCCGGCGCCGCATTTTTAGAGCTCTGTAGCCTGGCAGGGTATTGCCGTGACAAGCCCGACCCCGAGCGGTCAGTGGCTGGTGCGGGATTGATCGCCGGGATTGGAATGGTGTGCGGTGTCCGCTGCGTGGTGGTGGCGTCGGATGCGGGCATCGACGCTGGCGCGCTTCAGCCGGTTGGGCTGGATAAGCTCCTGCGGCTTCAGGCCATTGCCCTCGAAAACCGGCTGCCTTATCTGCAGCTCCTTGAAAGCGCTGGCGCGAACCTGCTCGATTACCGAGTGGAAGATTTTGTCCGCGGCGGGGAATTGTTTCGCAATTTGGCCCGTCTTTCAGCGGCAGGACTTCCTGTGATCACGGTCACGCATGGGTCGTCGACCGCTGGCGGGGCTTACCAGACGGGTCTGTCTGACGTCATCATTCTGGTTCGCGACCGTAGCCGTGTGTTTCTGGCAGGACCACCACTGTTGCGGGCGGCCACCGGCGAAATCGCCACCGAAGAAGATCTGGGGGGTGCGCTCATGCACGCCACCGTATCGGGGCTTGGCGACCACCTGGCCGAGGATGATCGCGACGCAATACGAATTGCACGTGAGGTTATCGCTGCGTTCCCAGACGCCTTCCGCCCGCCAGATCGCCGTGGTGCGGCGCACGGTGCGGTTGCGGTGCCGGCTGAGTCGGCTGGGCTTCCGGTGGAGCCTCCCCGCTACAGCGCTGAGCATTTGCTTGGCATGATTCCGGCGGACGGCCGCCGGCCAGTGGACATGCGGGAGGTGATCGCGCGGATCGTGGACGGCTCGGAATTCCTGACGTTTAGCGAACGCTATGGCCCCGCTACCCTTTGCGGTCACGCGAGGCTGAATGGGATGGCGATCGGAATCATCACCAACACTGGCCCGATCGATGAAGCGGGGGCATCCAAGGTCGCTCATTTCATTCAGGTCTGCTGCCAGAGTGGCACACCCATCGTCTACCTTGTGAACACCACCGGTTTCATGGTGGGCCGACAGGTGGAGCAGGCGGGTATCGTCAAACACGGGTCTCGAATGGTGCAGGCGGTCGCCAATGCAACCGTGCCACAGATCACGATTACCTGTGGCGCCTCATTTGGCGCCGGCAACTACGGGATGTGCGGGCGGGGATTCTCGCCGCGATTTCATTTCAGCTGGCCGTGCGCACGCACAGCGGTAATGGGCGCCGAGCAGGCGGCCGGCACCATGCGAATCGTGACCGAGGCCGCCATGCGCCGGAAGGGTCAGGTCGACACCGACCGACTCGACGCGATGAGCCAGGCGATCGTGGAGCGCTTTGAATCGCAAACCAGCGTCTTTGCCACCAGCGCCCTGTTGCTCGATGATGGGGTGATCGATCCCCGCGATACGCGCGACGTGCTCGCGTTCGTGCTCGCCATCGTGCACGAGGCCGAAGGGCGCTCACTCAGGCCGATCCAATTTTCGGTGGCGCGGTCGTGAACCCGCAGCCACCTTCGATGCCCAACAGACGATTCACCCGCGTATTGGTTGCCAACCGCGGTGAGATTGCGCTTCGCATCATCCGCGCCGCCCGGGAACTCGGGTTGTATTCCGTGGCGGTCTATACGACCGACGATGCTGCCTCTGCGCATGTGGGACAGGCCGATCAGGCGATCCGGATCGACTCGGCACAGGGCTACCTGGACGCCGACGCCCTGGTTACGGCTGCGCTTCGTGCGGGCGCGCAGGCTGTTCATCCGGGCTATGGGATCCTGGCCGAGAACGCCGGATTTGCCCAGCGCTGCATCGACGCGGGCCTTTGTTTTGTCGGCCCTTCGCCAGCTGCTATTGGCCTGATGGGCGATAAAGCCACGGCCCGGCGTGCCATGGCTTCGCTCGGGCTCCCCGTCATCCCGGGATACGACGGTGACGACCAATCCGACCTCACGCTACGGCAGGAAGCAGTGCGAATCGGTGTGCCACTGATGATCAAGGCCTGCGCGGGGGGAGGGGGCCGTGGCATGCGTCGAGTCGATCGGTTGACCGACTTCGATGCGGCGCTATCCGCGGCTCGCACCGAAGCCCTGGCAGCCTTTGGTAGCTCAGCGGTAGTGCTCGAGCAGGCCGTCGATCAAGCGCGGCATGTGGAAATTCAGATTCTTGCTGATGCCTACGGTAACGTGGTCAGCCTTGGCGAGCGCGACTGTTCAGTGCAGCGTCGGCACCAAAAATTGATCGAAGAGTCGCCATGTCTCGCGATCGACACGGTCCGCCGCCGCGACGCGGGAATGGCCGCCTCGGAGGCCATCCGTTTGCTGGGCTACGAAGGGGCCGGAACCCTTGAGTATCTGCTTGCACCCGACGGGCGACTGTTATTCATGGAGGTGAATACACGCCTGCAGGTGGAGCATCCTGTGACCGAGGCGGTCTACGGTGTCGACTTGGTGCAGTGGCAGTTTCATATCGCTGCGGGCCGTCCGCTCACATCAGACCCAGAGCTCGGTACGCTCTCACCTCTGGGGCACGCAATTGAGGTTCGGCTGTGCGCGGAAGACCCCGCTTGCGCGTTCCTGCCGCAGTCTGGCGAACTGTTATGTTGGCGGCCTCCATCGGCTGTCCGGGTGGAGCATGCCCTTCACGACGGTGCGCACATTTCACCTCGATTTGATTCGATGATCGCCAAGCTGGTGGCCCATGGGCCTGATCGGGAGTCCGCGCGTCGCAAGATGGTGGCCGCGCTCGCCCAGCTGCAGGCGTTCGGCGTGGTCACCAATCGTGACTTTCTCATTCGCTGCCTCGAGCATCCGGTATTTGTGGCGGGCGATGCCGATACAAGCTTTGTCGAGGCACACGCCACCGCGCTTGTATCTCCCCATGATTCTGCCAGCGAGGCGCTGGTCACTGCTGCCGCGTGCCTGAGCCAGCTGGCGCCCGATGAATTATCAGGGGCAACACTTTTACCCCTGCTGCCCGTGCCGTTGTTGCTCCAAGCGAATGGTCGCCGCTCAGCGTACACGGTCGAGCGCCAGTCGGCTGGTCGCTTCAATGTGATCTCGGGGACCCAGTCGCTCAATTGCATCATCCTGCGCGCAGACCGTCACGACGCCCACGTTCAGGTGGCAGATCAGTTTTTGAGCCTTCGCTGGTGGCGCGGGCAGGGGGATCTCTGGCTCGCAACCGATCGGCTCACGCTGTACGTGCGCGACTGCAGCCTCGAACCCACCATGATCACCGCGGTAGCCACCGATCTCGGCGCTTCGACCGGAGAGGTTCGCTCGCCAATGAATGCGCGGGTTTCTCGGGTGCTGTACAAAACCGGCGATTCGGTTGCCGAGGGAACGGTACTGGTCACGCTCGAGGCCATGAAGATCGAACACCAGGTGATTGCCCCTTTCGCCGGCAAGCTGCGTCAGGTCGAGGTGGCCTCCGGCGGACAGGTTCAAAAGGGCGCGCTGCTGGTGGTAATTGAGCCGAGCGCGCCCTGATGACAGGCAGGTGGTGGCCAGGCGTCCGTTGCCAGGCGGCCCGCCAGTATTTCGACCTCCGATTTGTGGGTTTCCCTCGCCTCAGATGGCGGCTAGCGCCTGCTCCAGATCGGCGAGCAGGTCATCAATATGCTCGATTCCCACCGACAAGCGAACCAGGTCTTCGCTCACGCCGGCCTTGCCCATTTCCTCCGCGCTCAGTTGCCGATGTGT
>SXGS01434190.1_pt1 | contig 39062 bp, 35 predicted proteins | sample 3174681 | NCBI WGS metagenome assembly SXGS01 (sample SAMN11356861, study PRJNA531348) | freshwater metagenome | isolation source: freshwater sample F1-80 | place: China: Fuxian Lake, Yuxi | collected 2017-12-25 | reverse complement strand
TGTCACCTCAGGCTTGTTTTCAATCGATGGCGAAGATTTTCAAGTCGACAACAATATTTGGCTCATCGGCGACGACTACGAAGTTATCGTGATCGACGCGGCACACGACGCGAGCCCCATCGCCGACGCGATCGGCGACCGCCGCCTCGCGGGAATCTTGTGCACACATGGCCACAACGATCACATCAACGCCGCGGTCGATCTCAAGCAACGTTGCAACAACGCACCAATTTGGTTGCACGCTGCCGATTCGATGCTGTGGAATCTCGTGTACCCAACGAAGCAGCCCGACCATGAACTACGCGACAGAGCTTCGGTCGCGGTCGCCGGAGCAACAATGACAGTTCTGCATACACCAGGCCACTCCCCCGGAGGAGTGTGTTTGTTGTTGCCCGGCGAATCCCAAGCGCCGGCCCCTACCCCATCACCCGATCGAGTCTTTGGCGGCGACACGTTGTTCAACGGTGGGCCCGGCGCTACCGGGCGCAGCAACTCCAACTTCGCCACCTTGATCGACTCGATCACAAGAACCCTGTTCGTGCTTGACGGCGCCACCATTGTTCACACCGGCCACGGACCTAACACCACCATTGGCGCGGAGTTACCCAACCTCAACGACTGGATCGCGCGTGGCCACTGATCGCAACGGACTTCCGCTCGAACCCGACGATTTCGACACCGCGACGCCGACAACCATCGTGTGCCCTGACTGTGGCGGGGTGGCGCACTTGATCACGCATCTCGACGCAGAAGAGCCACTCGAAGCGGGCGAAGCGGTGGCGTACCGGTGTGTTGATTGTCTCGACCGGTGGGACGTCATCTGGGAAGAGCCCGAGATCGGCGGTTAGTCTACGCGGAATGACACAAGTCCGCGATTGGGTCGAAACTGACTATTACGCAGACCTTGGTGTGAGCGACGCGGCCTCCGAAGAAGAAATTGGGCGCGCCTACCGTGCCCTTGCGAAACAGCTGCATCCTGACCAATCCAGGAGCGAATCTGCGAGCGCCGCCGAATTTTCGCGGATTGCCGTCGCCTACGGAATTCTCTCAGATCCACAACTGCGATCCGACTACGACCGTGTGAATCGTCAAGCGGGAACCGGAGTGAGAATTCGGCCCCAAAATCCCATGGGTACCGTGCCCTCGCCACCCGCAACGCCCATGGTCCGATGGACGCCCGCGAAGGCGTCGGCGGCAATCGTGTTCGGTGCTGTGTTTGTGGTCGCGGGATTTGCAACCGCCACCGTGACGACACGGCTCCATCTTCGAGACAGCAGCGTGAACCGCGAGCGCATTGCGGTGATCGCCACTGTCATCCAGACAACATCCGGTAGCCAGCAGCTGAGCTTTGAAGACGTCGATGGACGCAACGTCGTCGCACCAATCCCCGAACGCTTGAACCCTGGGGTGATGGGGCTCGGCGAAACCCTGGGGGTGCTGTATCGGCCATCAGATCCAACTGATCTCGTAGCAAACGAATCACATTTCGCTCGCAACTTCACGCTCTGGATCATCGTCGTAAAGTTCTTCGTCGGTGGCCCTGTCGTGATGGCTATCGGACTACGCCGACACAGACAGTTTCAGCGCATTCGAACGCGTGCCTAGCGCAACACCGCGGGATGCGATTCCTGCACCGAAGCAATACACGCGGCATGCAGTTCTGCGATTTCAGCCTCAGTCAGCGTGCGATCAACCGCACGAAACCTGAGCGCGAAGGCCAAACTGACCTTGTCGGCACCGAGTTGTTCGGAACGAAACGAATCAAATAGGCGAATTGACTCGAGCAACTCGCCGCCAACTCGCCGCAGCGTCGCGGCGATATCCGCTGCCGAAACGGTCTGTTCCACGACGAACGCCAAATCGATATTGGCAGGCGGATACACCGACACCGAACGGAAACGATTATCGAGTCGTCGCGCCGAGATCAGCGCATCCAAATCAATCTCGAAGCCAACGACGGTCGAGGCAATACCGAACGCATCACAAACCGCGCGGTCGAATTCACCAACCGCTCCTACCGTTTGCCCATCGACCAAGACTGTTGCACATCGTCCAGGGTGCCAACCGTTGATCTGACTGGCCACAATTTCGAAAGATGCCAACCGAAGGGTATTCGCGACTGCGCGGACGTCATCGATAGCGTCGCCCACGTCGGCGACTCGATCTGAGCGACGCGGCGACTCGCGGCGCATTCCACTTCGCACGCCAGCGATGAAAGTCTTCTCGTGCGGAAGCAAAGACTTCTCCAACGGAGGCATGAACACTGTGCCCTGTTCAAACAACGCGACATCGGCATTACCTCGAGCGGCATTACGAGCGACGGCAGCCAACAACCCGGGCCGCATCGATGTGCGCAACACCGACTCTTCGGCACGCAATGGATTCGAAACTCGAACCACGGCGTCGACGGCGGCTCCGACTCGTTCGAGATCATTGTTCGAAACCAACGGCAGTGTGATGGCTTCGCTCAACCCGGCCCCCACCAACACGTCAGCGGCCTTACGGCGATCGCGTTGCTGCGCAGTGAGGCGTCCCACCGTACCGGCAGGAGCAGAGGCAACGGTCCGACGAATGTTGTTGAGCCCGTGACGGCGCGCGACCTCTTCGATGACATCTATTTCGCGAACCACATCAGGGCGCCACGTTGGACACTCTGCGGTGAAAGTATCGCCGTTGCCCTCAGGCATGATGCCAAGAGGTTCGATCAGCGATCGCACTGTCGCCGCGTCAAGATCAGTTCCGAGAATCGAATTCACTCGGGCTGTGCGGACAGTAATACGAGGCCGCGCTACCGGGCTCGGGTAAATATCGATCGTCGTACCGTGCGCAACCCCGCCCGCAACCTGCGCAAGCAACGCGACGGCAGCATCGGCGCCCTCTGCGGTTCCGTTGGGGTCGATGCCCCGCTCGAAGCGCGCGCTGGCTTCGGATCGCAATCCCAAGCGTTTGCTGGTCTTCGCTACCCCGCTCGGTTCGAAATACGCAGATTCAATCAACACCTCTGTCGTCGTGTCATCGACTTCACTGTCGCGACCACCCATGATTCCGGCTATGGCCTGAGGGGCACCCAAGGCGTCACACACCAACAGGTCGGTTGCGAGCAATGAGCGAACAACGCCATCAAGTGTCGTGATGGATTCGCCGTCGACGGCGCGACGCACGATGATTCCGCGACCCGCCAAGCGACCGAGGTCGAATGCGTGCAACGGCCGGCATCTCTCCAACAAGATGTAATTCGTGACGTCGACGACGTTGCTGATCGGGCGCATTCCTGCCAGAGTCAAACGACGTTGCAACCATTGCGGCGACGGACCCAGGGTGACAGCCGTGGCGCGCGCCACGAACCGGGGGCATTGGTCGGGGGCGTCAATCACGACCGACACATCGTCGATGCGCTCGCCAACAATTCCTGGCGGCGCAGTCGGAATCGAAAACGGCAACCCAAAGTGCGCGGCGAGATCACGGGCAACGCCGGTAATTCCCATTGCATCGGGCCGATTCGGCGTAATCGACAACTCAAACACCGTGTCGTCAAGACCGAGAATTTCACGGACATCGCGCCCTAGTTCGGCGTCGTCTGGAAGGCACAGAATGCCGCTGTGATCGTCGCCGAGACCGAGCTCTTTCGAGGAACACAGCATGCCTTCGCTGACGACCCCGCGAATCTTGCGCTTGGTGATGCGGAAATCGCCCGGCAGCACTGCACCAACTTGGGCAAACGGCACCACCATGCCGGCTTCAATATTGGGTGCACCACAAACCACGCGTAGCTGTCCGTCACCGAAATCAATATCAGCAAGGCGGATCTTGTCGGCGTCAGGATGCGGGACGACATTGAGAATCCGCGCAGCAATGACGCCATTGATTTCCTTGCCGGGCTGATCTATATCGTCGACCTCTAGGCCCAACTGATTCAACGCGTCGGCGATTTCGGTTGGATCAGCAGTAAGCGGAGTGAAATCTTGAATCCAAGATAGGGGCGCGCGCATACGAAACCGTCCTTAGAACTGGCTCAAGAAACGTACGTCGTTGTCCCACAACAACGTGTGAAGAGTGTCGATTTCATTGCGCAGCAACGGGATCCGATCGATGCCGAATCCAAAGGCAAATCCTGACCATTCCTCGGGGTCGAGGTCGACTGCAGTAAATACATTTGGGTCGACCATGCCGCATCCGCCAAGTTCAATCCAACCTGTATTGCTGCACGTCCGACAGCCGCTGCGGTCGCAGAAGGGACACGAAACACCGAGCTCGGCGGACGGTTCAGTGAACGGGAAGTAGCTCGGCAAAAACCGCGCGTCAATCGAATCACCGAACAGCGCACGAAAAAACACGTCGATCGTGCCCATCAAATCGCCCATCGTGATATCGCGATCAACAACGAGCGCTTCAATCTGATGAAAGACTGGCGAATGGCGCGCGTCCATTGTGTCGCGCCGAAACGTTCGTCCGGGCATCACTGCATAAATCGGTGGAGCTTGCGTTTCCAGTAAGCGGATCTGACACGGGCTCGTGTGAGTGCGCAACAACACCTGCTCGGCATCACCCAATTCCAGATACAACGTGTCTTGCATCGCGCGTGCCGGGTGGCCCGGCGGGAAGTTCAAGGCTTCGAAATTGTGCCAGTCATCTTCGGCCTCGGGACCGTAAAACACCTCGTATCCGAGACCGCAAAAGATGTCTTCAAGTTCGCGCCACACCTGCGTGACCGGATGCAAGTGCCCTACGCCGTACCCGGTGCCGAGCGCGGTGAGATCAAGGCGCTCGGCTTCCACCGTCGCGGCCCGAGCTTCGCTTTCGAGATCGATGCGACGTACCTCAAGCGCCGCCTTCGCTCGAGCCTCGGCAGCAGACAAAGCCTGACCGACCCGAGCCTTATCCGAACCATCAACATCTTTGATGTGTTTCTTGATGTCGCTGAGCGAGCCTCGAACAACATCTCGTTCAATTTCGCCGAGTTGCGCAACTGACGTCGCGCGGTTCGCTCCCGATTCGGCGAGTTCGGCCATCTCCGCGGCGCGCTCGATCAATTCGTCAGCATTCACATTGCTCCTTCGGCAAGCGCGCCCGTGGCGCCATAGTTACGTTGGCGAGCAACTTCGAACAGCAACACTGTCGCGGCCATGGCGACGTTCAGTGACTCTGTCACTGCCGTCATCGGGATCGTTATGCCATGGTCATAGGGCAAAGGTTGCAGACCGCGAGTCTCGTGGCCGAGCACTAGCGCCACATCGTGGCGCAAGTCGGCGTCGTTGCAGCGCAGCAACGAGAGCCCCGGGTCGTCGGGCGAATCATTCGACGTCGCGGCGTATCGGGTCACGCCACGGGCCCCAAGTGCATCCAACATCTGGTGAGCGTCACCTTCCACAATCGGGACCGTAAACACAGCACCAGCGGATGCTCGTACCACTTTGGGATTGTAAACATCGACCGAAGGTCGACCGAGCGCAATTCCGCTCGCGCCAGCAGCTTCGGCCGCTCGGATAATGGTACCGAGGTTGCCAGGGTCGTTGATGGCCGGGATCACGACCCAAAGACTGCCCACCTCAAGATCCGCGAGCGTTGCGCGAGCGAGGTCGCACAGCGCGAAGACACCTGGCGACGTGCGGACATCACTGATGCGCTGCGCGACGCCGCGTTCCAGCATGGTAACGGGAACCCCACGCTCCACTGCCCGCCCCAGCACGTCAACAGCGGATGCATTGGCGTCTTCGCCAACGTACAAATGCCGAACCGCGGCGTTGCGGTCGAACGCGCCATCGACGGCCCGCGGGCCGTCGATGACAAAAACTCCGTCAGCGTCGCGAGCCGAACGGTCGCGCAACAAGTCACGAAGCTGCTTGACCTCTCGGAATTGCGCGCGTGGCGCGCCCTGCACGATTACGCCGCGAGGGCGCCGCGGGCGGTGCTCACAAGCTGGGCAAACACCGCGGGTTCCCGCACTGCAAGGTCGGCCAACATCTTGCGGTCAACTTCAACCTCTGCGGCTTTCAATCCGGCGATGAACTGCGAATAGCTCATGTCGTTTTCGCGACAAGCCGCATTGATGCGCACAATCCAGAGCTTGCGCATATCACCTTTTCGCGCTCGCCGGTCACGAAAGGCGTACGCACCAGAATGCATAACCTGTTCGTTTGCGGCGCGAAGGTGACGGCTCCGCGACCCTGTGTAACCCTTGGCCGCGGCGAGGATCTTGCGGCGGCCCTTTTTGGCATGAACGGAACGTTTTACACGTGCCATGATTTCACCTCACTGTGTTCGTCCCGATGAGTAGCGCGTGCGCTTCGAATTCATCAGGTGTGACGACGGACGGAACGATTGCTGCGCCTACTTTGCGAGCAGTTTTTTCACATGCTTTGTGTGCGTGGGCGACACGTCGACGGTGCCATCGAGACGACGAGTGCGCTTCGTTGGCTTGTGCTCCATCAGGTGGTGACGGTTGGCTTGACGACGACGGATCTTTCCACTGCCCGTGATCGTGAAGCGCTTCGCCGCGCTGCGGTTGGTCTTCATTTTCGGCATGATGTTGTGCTTTCGGTTCGGCGCCTCGCGTTGAGGCGTCAGCTTGCGGCGGCCTCGGGTGCTGGGGTCTCGATGACCTCGGCAACCGGTGCGGTCGCCACAACGGGTTCGGTTGTGGGAATTTCGTTGGTGAGCGGCAGTGCAGACTCTGGAGTGGCCGGGGTCGATACCACAGGCGCTGCTGTTGGCTTCGGTTTTTTCGCCGGACCTGGCTTCTTCAAGGCGTTCAGCACCATTGTCATGTTGCGCCCGTCTTGTTTCGGCGCACTTTCGACAATCGCGTACTCCTTGACTTGTTCGGCTACCCGTTCGAGAATCTTGCGGCCGAGTTCCGGATGAGCCATTTCGCGGCCTCGGAACATGATCGTCAGCTTGACTTTGGAGCCCTCACCCAAGAATCGTTCGACGTGTTTCATCTTGGTTTCGTAGTCATGGCCGTCGATCTTCGGACGGAATTTCATCTCTTTGATCACGACGTTGGAGGCCTTCTTACGGGACTCCTTGCGCTTTTGGTCTTGTTCGTAGCGGTATTTGCCGAAGTCCATAATCCGACACACTGGCGGATCGGCCGAAGCTGCGACCTCAACAAGGTCGAGCCCTTCGGTTCGGGCAATTGTCAACGCTTCTGGCGTCGGCTTCACCCCGAGTTGTTCTCCACTACTCCCAATCAAGCGGACGGAACGAGCACGTATCTTCTCGTTGATCCGGGCATCCTCTGCAGCGATTGCGGCATCACTCCCTAGCTAGTTGCCGCCGACGCGAAACGACGGCGGGCTCCTTTCGGAAAACCCACCGTCGCGCGAACACCAACCACGCTGCGACGTGGTAGCTATCGAGCAGAGCAGACCCGTCGCAGAACAATTTGGGAGGTCGTCGGCTCCAACTGCAGCCCCTGAACTTCCCGAATTACCTGGCCGGGTGGGGCCGGTGCAACTGTTTCCAGGTACCGTCCCGCTTTCCGATTCAATTGTCAGTTGAGAGGATACCAGCGTGAGCAGTATCTGGACACCATCCGGCGAACATGGAGTTCCTGACGATGGCCCGCGTGGCGTCGTCGACCTCGGCGCAATGGCGCCCGGCGGGCCACAGAACTCCGGCATAGACCCCCTGCAACACGGCGATGACCCCTACGGCCAGCCTGAGATCTCTGCGGAAGAGGTCGCGGCGATGCGCCACGTCCACGCCCAAATCCGGTCCACGCCAGCGATTGATGTTGTTGCGAATCACGGTATTCAGCTCTTCGAGTTGGCGTTGATCTACCTCGGCGTGGCGACACCACCCGACGAGCAGGGTCGAGTCCCGATGCCTGATTTGGCTCAAGCTGGCGTCGCCATCGACGCCATGGCAGTGCTGGTCGACGGACTTGGGGTGCGTTTCGGTGAGAACGAACAGACGTTGCGCGACGCCTTAAGTCAGATCCAGATGCTGTACGTACAGGTCGCAGACCAACTGAACGAACAGTTCGGCGATACCGAGCAATAGCGCCGCCCACTGACCGACGGCGCGCCCCTAAACCCCAACCGACGGCGCGAAAGTCGACCGCCCGCGGTACACAAACGCGCCAACCCTGGAGTGTCGAGGGGTTGGCGGAGCGAGTTAGTTGCAGGGCGTATAGGGCGTGGCGAGCAGGAGGAGATCCTTTTTGATTCCGCTGCGGCCGCCCGCAATCGCACTTGGGCAAAACGTCGCCAGCGATACCGTGTACTCGACCTGCGCGACAGCTTTGCCGGCCTGGGTCCATGCGTCGTACCCACTGCACTCGTTGTACTGCGAACACTGCTCGTTGATCGCGAACTCGTACCACGGCTCGAGCTGGGTCAGTTGCGCGACATCGTTCTTCAAGCCGACTGCCAACCCATGAAAGTGCGCAACTCCAGCCATCGCCCGATTGAACTCAATTTGTTGTGCCTTGCTGACTTTGAACCCAGAACGATTGAATGCCGCATCCATGTTGTCGAACTCGACGGCATCGAAGCCCGCAGCCGCGCACAACTGCACCCGTACGCTCATGATTGGCAGGATCACATCAAGCCGCCGGATATCCAACCACTTTTCTCCGGGCCAACCGTTGGAGGCGCCCAGGACGACAGCAGGAAACGCCGCTGCGTCGGGCCGCCAATTTTCATACGTTCCAGCGCTGACGTAACAGATCGCTCGGGCATCGATGGCGTGTATCGCCGCGACGGCTGCGCTCGCCGGAGTGACACCGTCGGCTTCATAGAGATCGATGTCGAACACATCGGGACGCACCGCGGGCCCGCCAGTCCAGGGCACCGCCGTAATCGTTGTGTCCACTGGCGGCTGCAATTGATACTGCCATCGGGTGCCGACCGATGGAACCCAACCTGCAAATGGCACGACCGCGCTGGCGTCGAATTCAATCCACTCTGCGTCAAGCTGCAACACCTGTGGCTTGTTGGTTGAAACCGATCGAACCTGTATTGCACCACCCGGCGACACATACTTTGCAAAGGGTCCAGGTGGATAGAACCGGAGTTGCAGCGCAGTGTTCGCGGTAACGGACTCAATGTTGTCGCCCAACAACACCCATTTGTTCGTAGTGACGTCGCGGATGAACCATCGCCAAAGTTGTTGTGCTTTGGTCGGCCCAAAATATTGCGCCTTGACGGTGAATGACCAAATGTCAGCAGGGTCGACCCCGCCAGGAAGTTGATACGTGCGATAACTCCGAGTGACTCCAGGGCCGAGTTGCATGGCGGCGCCATCGACGGCAGCTAGTTCTGAAACGCCACCGGAAATGACACCGAATTCATTGGTGCTCGAAGTTGGGACGAGCGCAGTGATCGAAGCAAGTGCGGGGCGGGTGCTGTCTAACGGACCAACGGCGGTACTCGCGATGCCAACAACGCTCGCGCATAGTGTTGCTAGTGCAACCGAGGCCGTGGAGACCAACCAATGTGGGCGCATCCCCGAATGGTACCGGGATTTACAGCTCCATGCCCGTTGTTCGACGGTCCCGAAGTGATGCATGGTCGGTCGGTTGATGTCGATGAGCTTGTCAGCACCGACTCAGACGGCGATGACACCGCACTCGATCCGCTCGTATTCGTTGCACTCACAACAAACGAAATACTGGTGTTGGGCGGAAAATCAGTCCAGAACAACCCCAGCGCATGTTGCGCCGGATCGACGTCGTACGTTTGACCGGTGGTTCGTTCGGTGACGGTGTATTTCGTGAGCGGGTTGGAACCGAAATCTGCAGGGACAGTCCATGTGACCGCGAGGCCATCGGTTGTGCGACTGAGCACCACGTTGGTTGGTGCACTCGGAACGCGGCCGGGAGCAACCACGAATGACCGCGCCGGAAACGCTGCCAACATCGGCGTATCTAGAGTCGCCGCGTTTCCACTCGCGTCGCGCAATACCAGCGCGTTCACAAGCCAGAGCCCAGCTTCATCAAGATTCGTCAACGTGACTTGAATTTGGTAGTCACCGGCAAACGCATCGCCTGCCAACAACTGTGCACCTGCGAACGGAAGCGCGGTGATGCGTCCGGTCGGCGAACTCAGCAACACCGACGACGGCACATCGCTGAGCCCACTTCCGACGTCGTCGATATGCAACGCGATAGTCACCTCCGCCGGACCGTTCGCGGGGTCAACAAGTGGCGGTGAGACGACCAAAGAAGTCACGACCGGCGCCGCAAGATCTCCCCCGCCCGGTATCACGGCGTTGGAAGGAGCCGAAGCCGCACTCGCGTCAGTCAAGTTCGTTGCTGAAACGGTGAAGGTGTAGCTCGTACCGTTTGTTAGCCCGCCAACGATCGCCGTCGTCGTCGAGGCATCAACGACCGCAGTCGCGCCGCCAGGGTTGGCAAGAACTGCATAGGTCAAGATCGCACCTCCCGTGCCGGTGCTTGCGGGCGCAACCCAAGAAACTGTTGCACTCTGATCTCCAGCGGTCGCGCTGACAGACGTCGGCGCGTCAGGTGGAGCGGTGGAACTGATTGTGAAGCTCGTCGGGAATCCCAATGTCGCGAGTTGCGCTGAGCTGAGGGACACCTGGTTACCAGCGCGGTCGATGAGCACTACTGCATTCACGCGATACGTACCGGATACCGAGTTACCAGGCAAGCTCAGCGCAGCGCTGTAGGTACCGTCGTTGAGCGTGCCTGCAACGCGCGCACCGGGTGTGAAGTCGATGCGTCCAGCGTCGGTACCCGACGGTGTTAAGAAATACGCGGCCGAGAAGCTCGGGATATCCGCAACACCACTACCACCGTCGACAATACGTGCCCCAACAGTAACCGTCTGCGCGGAGGCGCTCGGCGCCAACGCGAGCGGCGTCAACGAAAAGGTCTGTAGCACGGGCGCCGTCTGATCGACGGTGCCAGGGATGACGGCATTGGAACGAGCTGAAGCAACTCCCGTGCCGATAGCGTTAGTTGCGCGTACAACAAACGTATAGACAGTTCCGTTGCGCAATCCGTTGATGCTTACATTCGTCGTGTCGGCAGCGGTACTGACGGTGATATTGCTCGGTGTTGCAACGACCGAGTATCCCGTGATTGGGCTACTTCCGTCGCTAATGGGCGCAACCCATGAGACGTCGGCCATCAGATCACCCGCGGTCGCACTGACGGCGAGGGGTGCGCTTGGTGCTCCCGCAGGAGTCACGACAAAGGCCGTCGACGTTCCGATTGCGGACAACTGCGCCGAGCTATAGCTCGTTGAATGACCGACTCCATCGATCAGGGTCAAAGATCGAACTGTCCACGTGCCGACGTCGGAGTTCTGTTGCAGCATCAGCGAGGTGGAGTACGTACCAATCGCAGCAGTCCCCGAAACTTGCTGACGGGCCGCAAAGGAGACTGTCGGGCCCAAAGTGCCATCAGGTTTGTCGAACACCACGCGTGACAGCGACGCGACGGGAGTACCGTCGGCGATTCCACTGACGTCGTCGGTTACCGATAGGTCGAAAGAAATCGTCGCCGGACCACTCGTCGTCTCAACCGCCACGGGCGCGATGACGAAGTCGGACAGCGCCGGAGCGCCAAGATCCGGGGTGCCGCCGGCAATGAAGAAGTTCGATGTCAAAGACTCCGCACCGTCGCCCGCGGCATTGGTCGCATGCACAGTAAAGGTATATTCGACACCAACCGTGAGTCCGCCGACGGCAACGTGGTTACTCGAACCGGAGGCGTTCGCAGTTGCTCCGCCGGGCGTGGTGGTAACCGTGTATGACGTGATTGCCGAGGACCCGACGACCGATGGTGGCACCCAGCTGACGTTCGCGATCGAAGCTGAAGCGGTCGGCGACGCCAAGACGTTCATCGGCGCGCTCGCGGTGCCGTCGGAGCGCACATCGAACGCCGCGGGATAGTTGAGCTGCGACCACTCGGTTGCGTCGAACGTCGTCGCGTTGTGCGCAGAATCAACGAGGCGCGCTGTCACCAACGTCCAGGTTCCCTGCTCCGATCCTTGCGGAATCGTTGCGGTGTACATGTACCACCCATCGAGATTCGTTCCCGATTGCAGCTGTGCGGCGCCAAAGGACGCAACAAGTTGCTGGGTACCGCTGGGGGAACGGAAGGTGAGTTGCGACGGCGAATCCAAGATGCCTCCCGCAACTCCCGAATAGTTGTCGGTCAGGCGAGCGCGCAGCGAAAGTGACGCGCTGTTGAGACTTGTGTCGACAATTGAAGGCGTCGACGTAAAGCCGGCCACTAGCGGTGCGTTGATATCCCCCAACCCACTTTGCTGAAACGTCGCGTTGAACGAAGCACCTACGAGATCGGCGGGGCCAAACGAACGCGAATTGCCAGTTTGGTCATATGCCGTAATCGACTGCAGTGTCCATTGACCTTGTTCGGAGAAGCGAGGTACGACCAGTTGTCCCGCGTAGACGCCGTCGAGCGATGATCCCGTTACCCGCTGCGAGAGATTCGCAGTTAGGCGATGGCTCCCCGTCGGACCTTGCATCACCACTTGGGTGGCCGGCGCAACACCGCCATTGGACACACCGGCAAGTTCGTCGGTCAGGCGAGCCGACACGGTAATCGTGGCTGAAGCCATTGAGGTATCGATCACGCTCGGAGACGTTGAGATCGACACAACGCTCGGCGCAATGATGTCGCCGGCGCCAGTTTGTTGCACTGCGTTCGGATAGCCCGCAGCACCGAGTTGAGCTGAGGTGTACGAGGTTGCGTTCGAGGCACCGTCGATCAACACAGCAGTGGCATTCCACGTGCCTGGTTCTGAGTAGCGATTCAACGCGATCGTTGCGCGGTAAATGCCGTCAAGCGCAGTTCCCGAGATTCGTTGTGACTGCGAAAGGTATCCCCTCGCCAGTTGTGTGCCGCCGGGACCACGAAACTCAAAGGTTGAAATCGCAACGCTGCCACCCGTTGAAAGGCCGGCAAGATCGTCGGTAATCCGAGCAGTCACCACCACGCTGGCGGATCCGGCCACTGTGTTCACCGAAGCCGGAGCGATCGATAACGACGTCAAGACGGGTCCGGCCGTATCGCCCGCAGCCGACGCGGGTGCACCTACAAATTCACGCGCAAGCATCGAGCTCGCAGCCGCGAACCCGAGTGTGACGGTTACGATCAGGCAACGTCGAGCGCGCGTCAACGCGCAGCGATGCTGCCGCGTCCTTGCGGTCGACATTCTCCAGGACTCCTGTCCGGTAGGAGCGGCCTTGTGCAGCTCCCAGTGTCTCATCGACCGCCGGAAACAGGGCCTTAGGAGGCCTACGAAATACCGTGCTTCTTTGCAATTGGTGGCGCAGGAGTACGCCATCATTTCGGTGGCTACCAGCGCCGCGGATCTACCGCTGTCTCAGGCCTGCGCGATGATCATGACGATGAAGTACGCAACGGTCATTTTTGATTTCTACGGCACCGTCGCGACTCGCGACGGCAAGGGTTTGAACCTCGATGCCCTGCTTCGAGAGCGCGGGCACAGACTCGACGCATCGTTGGCTCGCGAATATTGGCAAGAAGGATTCGACGGCACGACACACGACGAGGCATCGCAAAGCCGGGACCACTACACGAAGTGGCAGCGGTCGCGGCTGCTTTCCTTACTGGATCGTAGTGCTGTGCCAACATCGACCGCCGCAGAACTCGCCGAGTTGTTAGCCGACCCCTCGACCCGCGGCTCGATGGTCCCCTACCCCGAATCGCACGAGGTGCTTGCACAACTGCGCGGCGCGGGGATACAAACCGCGATCTGTTCCAACTGGGATTGGGATCTGACCGAGGCCATCGAGGCATCGATGTTGCAAGACCATTTCGACTTCGTCGTGAGCTCCGCGTGGGTTGGGGCACGTAAACCGCACGCGCGCATTTTCGAACACACAATCAATGCCCTTGGGGCCAATCCTGAAACAACGCTGTTTGTCGGAGACACCTGGAACTGTGATGTCGAAGGCCCGAGCAATCACGGGCTCACACCCGTATACGTGCGACGGCCAGGTCGCGAAGTTGATCACACGCACCCGTTGCACACAACCACTGACGCAGTTGTGGGCGACGTGCATGTCTTTGAGGATCTACGTCCGATTGTTGAGCTCTGCACCTTCCCAACCAAACTGGGCTCCAACTCGAATCCTTAGCGGTACGTTGCTCAGCCTTTCGGCAGACCCAACATTCGTTCCGCGATGATCGAACGTTGCACCTCGCTGGTACCTCCCGCGATCGATGCCGCCTTGCTCCACAAGAATTGCCGTTGCCATTGCCCTGCGCCGGGAGTATTCGCGCCGAAGTACAACGGAGCCGCTTCCCCCACGACCTCTAGTGCGGCCTCGGCCATGAATTGCGACATCGCACTCCATTGCAGTTTTACAATGCTCGATTCTGCGCCTGGCTCGACGCCTTTGGCGACCCGCGACAACGTGCGCCAATTGTGCAGGCGCAACACGCGCAGTTCCACGAAACTCTGTGCTAGCGCGTCGCTCACGACAACGTCATCAAGAACACCGCGCGTCGCGGCCAGTGCATACAGTTCATCGAGCAGCACTTCGTGGACAACTTGCTCCTTAAAAGGAAAGTTCGTACCTCGCTCATGGGCCAGCGTGGTGTTCGCGACTGCCCAACCATTATTGAGTTCGCCGACCAGGTGATCGTCGGGCACAAACACCTCGTCAAGAAAGACTTCATTGAACTCGGCTTCGCCGGTGATTTGCACCAGCGGGCGGATCTCCACTCCGGGCGCATCCATCGGCACGACAAGATACGAAATGTTCGCGTGCTTCGAACGGGCCGGTTCGGCCCCAGGTTCAGCGTCCCCAACGTCAAGAGTCCGAGCAAGGCAGATTCCATATTTTGCAAACTGCGCATAGCTGGTCCAGACCTTCTGCCCACTCACCAAGAAGCCGCCGACGACCTTCTTGGCCGTCGTGCGCAGGGCCGCCAAATCAGAGCCCGCTTCCGGTTCCGAAAACAACTGGCACCAAATTTCACTCGCGTCCAAAATCGAGGGCAGCCAACGCTGTTGTTGCGCGGCGGTTCCGCGAGCCAGCAGCGTTGGGCCGGCGAGGTTGATGCCCACCCGGTTCACTGGTTGAAGAGCACGCGATCGCGCATACTCCATGTTGAATATCGCTACTTGCACTGGCTCGGCGCCTCGACCGCCAAATTCACGCGGCCAATGGATTCCAATCCAGCGGTCCGCGGCGAGCTTCGCTTGCCACTGTCGACCCCATTCGATCTCGTCGGCCAACGTTGTGAACCGCGGAGGTAGCTCCAGATGATCCCGCAACCAACCGCGGATCTCGGCAGCAAAAGCAACATCGGCTTCGGAAAAGCTCAGATCCATATAGATCTAGAGATCCCAAAATCGTTCGCGCTGCTGTGCACTGAATGCTGCCAAGAGGTTCGCCTCATCGTCCGCGCCGAACGGTCGGTAGTAGTCATCACCGCGATCGCGTACGAATACCGGGTCGCCACCACATCGATCGCTGCGCCACTTTTCGTGTTGCAACGTACGTTTGATGATCTTGTTGGTTCCGGTGGTTGGTGGTGCCGAAAGCACACGGATATATCTCGGTCGCCATTTCGGCCCGATCATCGGAACAGTATCCAGCCACCGTGCAAACGCGACACCGTCGAAGGGATCGTCCGCGGTGAGTACCAACCCTGCCATTGCCTGGTCGCCGGCCGAATCGTCGGGCACCCCATATACCGCAGCGAGCATGACGCCCGGCCCGTGACGCAACACTTCTTCAATCGGTGCGGCCGGAAAATTTTCTCCATCGACGCGTATCCAGTCGGCGTTACGCCCGGCAAAGTATAGGAATCCATCCGCATCGAAATACCCAAGATCACCTGACCAATACCAGCCAAATCGAGCGGTGCTGTTGGTGGCATCGTCGTTGTTGTAATAACCCTCAAAGGGCCCGACGCCAGCAGTGTTAACGATCTCGCCGACACATTCCTGCGCATTGATGAGACGCCCATCGCCGTCGAAAGCTCCAGGCGGGAGGGGGGTGCCGAATTCATCCACCACTTTGACAGAATCGGCAGGACGCCCCAACGCTGTCGGCGGTGTCGCGCTGTCGCGATTCACGGCAATACCGCCTTCGGTCGCGCCATATGAGTCGATCACCTCAATGCCGTATCGCCTCGCAAACGCTTCGACGATGTGCGGCGAACCCTCGTTGCCAAACGCGATTCGCACCGTGTTGTCGGCATCGTTGGGAAGTTCGGGCGTTGCCAACAGGTACGCAAGGGGCTTGCCGGTGTAGTTGAAGTATGTCGAGCCGTAACGCCGCACATCGGGAAGCCACCCACTCGCTGAGAACTTGCGAGCCAAGCCCACACCGCACCCGGCGATGAGCGACGGAGCCCAACCAACCTGAATCGCATTGGAGTGGAACAACGGCATGCAGATATACCCGCAATCATTGCCTTGGAGGTCCATCAGCATTGCCATGCGATTGCCCGTGACCATCAGTCGGCGCTGTGTGCAAATCACCGCCTTCGGAGCACTACTTGTGCCCGACGTAAAGATCAGCGCCCAAATCGAATCGACGCTCGGTTCGATCCCGGCGTCGCGGCAGTCGACGGCTTCGAGTGCAGTCGCCAAGGATTCGCAATCCACGTCAGCAGCAACGTCCGCGCTGCAACTCACCAACAACGGTGGGAGCTGGTCTCGGATGCCATCCAGCAGCGCGATGTGACGCGGTTCGGTGATCAGAAATTGGCAATCCGTGTGCAACGCATCACGAACGAGCTGTTCATCACGGCGGGTGTGATTCAGGCCGACGATCGCAGCACCGATCATCGCCGCACCGCCGAATGCAAACAGGTATTCAGGGGTGTTGTCGAGCAAAACCGCGATGTTCGGCGGCTGCTGTGGGTCGAGGCGTCGCAGAAACAGGTTCGCGTACTGACATGATGCTTCGTAGTACTCGCGATGTGTCCATGACACTTCACCAAATTTAATCGCGACGCGCTGACTAATTTCGGGATCGGCTGCATTGCGGCGCAGCAACGCGGCAGCGTTGGGTGCGACCAACGGCGCTTGTCCAGGTGCTGGCGCGTCACGACGTGGCATCGGGGCAGACATCTGCGCAAGATTAGCGACCCACATCCAGAAAAATCACTGGAGCGCAATCGCCCAGCACCGGTAGTTTTGCGTCATGAGCGATCTCGATCTCGACACCGCAGTCGTCGGAACCGACGGCACCTACCACGGCACGATGTCAAGAGATTGGGAAATCTGGGGGCCCCAAGGCGGGTACCTCGCTTCGTTCGCGTTGCGCGCCGCTGGCCTTCATTGCGGGCTACCCCGCCCCGCGAGCTTGGTCGGGCATTTCCTCGGCGTCGCCAGCTTCGACGCACCGCTCACCATCACCTGCGAATCGTTGAGAGTCGCTCGCACCGCGCATTCCGTGCGAGCGTCAATCACTCAAGGCAATCAACGGATCTTCGAGGCGATGATATGGGGCGTGAACGACGGCCTCATCGGCCTGACCCATCAAGATTTCATGGCGCCCGACGTGCCCGCTTGGCACGACTGCCCGACAGTCGACGAGCGGCTCACGGCCATGGGCGAAGCCCGCACCTCATCGTTTCGATTTTGGGACAACTTCGATGAACGACCGACGCGCTGGCGCGACGATTGGATGCAACGCGAACCGCAAGCGGAGCCGCCCGTGTGGCATACGTGGTTGAAATACACGCCCACGGCGACGTTCCCCGACCCGTGGGTCGACGCCTGCCGCCTCCTTGTGCTTGTCGATGTTGGTTCGTGGCCCGCAGTGCAAGCTCACCACAACACTCCTCATGTCATTGCTCCGAGTATCGATTTAGCATGCGAGTTTCACCGTATCGATCCACAGGCTCAATGGCTCTTAGTACAGGGACTGTCGCCGCGCGCGTACGAGGGATTGGTCGCGAGTCACCAGCAGGTTTGGGACGAACACGGTACGTTGTTGGCAAGTGGCATCAGCCAACTGTTGTGTCGACCGGTGCGAAACTAGGGCGATGGAAGACCGAACCAGTGATGGCCTGTACCTGGAAATGACAGACCGTACACCCGCGCGCTACGCGAGCGAACGGACAGCCGAGGTCGCAGACATCGACGGTCCTTCGGCGCCGTCCATATGGCGCAACGTGCATCGCGATCGCAGCGATCTTCCTCGGGTACTCGACGAGTTCGACACGCTCGCGGTCTACGAAGTCGGCGCCGCGTTCGTTGCGCCAACCACCCTCCCTGATGAGATTCGTTCGTTGCACTTCATGCGCACTCCGCGCCCAGGGCAGGGCACGCTGTCGGGGCGAGCAACAATTGGGCTGTCGCTGGTATTGATCTCACCTCGTGATGAGGCCACCGCGCAAGACCTTCGTGACTGGGGTGATTTCGTGCACATTCGCCATATCGCCGAGGCGGCGGTTCCCGGTTTCACGATGATTACGCCGTACGTCAATGCAGACCGCACGGCCCATCCACGATTCATGCATTTCTACGAGATGGACTGCCCCGACCCCGAGCGAGCATTCAAAGCAATGACTCCCCTCGTCACGCAACGCATCGGCCCCCGCGAATCGGTCGAGTGGAAACAATGGGCGACGTGTCCCAGCCTGCGGATTATGTATGTCAACACGTTCGAACGCGTTGGGTAAGTCGCACGATGTCTGAGCGATTCTTCGACGTTGTGCACCGACAACGAGCGTGCCGCCAGTATCTTGATCAACCGGTCGCGGATGCGCTCCTTGATCGCGTGCTCAGCGCCGCGACGCAGGCGCCGTCTGGCGAGAACGGCCAACCATGGGAATTCATCGTGATTCGCGAACCGCAGGCTCGCGCCAAGATCGGTGAGCTGATGTTGCGAGCATGGTCGAGTGGCGCGCGTCAGTGGAGTGAACAGCGACTTGCTCCTGCACTGCTGGATGATGTGGACGCGGGAATGCACGGCGGAATCGCTGGTGCGCCGGTGCTGATCGCTGCGTGTGTCGACCTCGACCGAGCCACGGAGTCGACGATCGGATCATCAATGTTCCCTGCGATCCAGAATCTGCTACTTGCGGCTACCGCGCTTGGGTTGGGTTCAGCACTCACGACGATCGCCACGTCGTTTCACGAACCGCTCGGTGCGCTGCTGGCGCTGCCCGACTCGGTACGAGTTGTGGCGATCATCCCGATCGGTTGGCCCGCACGCGCCCTCGGACCACCCCGCCGAGACCCAGCGTCGGCACATACCCATCGCGAAACGTACGGAGGCAGTTGGTAACGCCGGTCACTGCGCTGGCTTTCGACACGCTCCCTGATCTATCCGGGCAAACATGCCAATGAAAGCCGCAGCAGCACCATGGCGAGCGTCAATAGCCTTCGCCGCGATCGATGACGTGTAGGAGCTCCTGTCCATCGAGGAATCGCCGCAGGTTCGCGCAGAAAATATCGATAGCGGCGTCGAAGAACGCCGTCGATGACCACGAAGAATGCGGGGTGAGCAACACCTTGGGATGCGCGTACAGCCAGTGGCCCTCAGGCAACGGTTCGGGGTCGACGGTATCAAGCGACGCGCGAGCAACCACCCCGCCGTCGAGCGCGGCGCGCAACGCGTCCTGATCGATCAGCGAGCCGCGCGCAATGTTGACAATGTGCGCACCGTGTTTCATCAGCCCAAATACCCGCTGATCTAGGAGATGACGAGTGCGCGCCGTTCCGGGCGCGGCCAGAACGATGTGATCGGCGATACCAACGACCTCGTCGATCGAACCGACCACATCACAACCATCGACCGGTGAGCCAAGTTCCGGGCGCCGTCGTAGCGCGACGACGCGCATATCGAACGCAAGCGCAATACGGGCCACCCGTTCGCCGATACCACCGAGCCCCACCAAGCCGAGCGTCTTGCCCGACAACGAATCCATCCGCTGGAAGTTCCAGTGTTTCGGAGGCGCATCGAGATAGTTGCCCGGAAATCCCTTTTCGAAGTTGAGCATCGAAGTGAGTACATATTCGCTGATCGGGATCGAACTCGCGCCGCGGGCACAGGTCACGATCGGAGCGGCAAGTACCTCCGGGCGTATTCCGTCGATACCCGTGCCCGAAAGTTGCACCCAACGGACTCCCCGAGCGACGACGGCTGGAGCGTGCTCACCCCAACCGCCGAACAAGACATCCGCACCTCGATCGATCACTGCGGATTCGGCAGCGTCGACGACTTGGATTTCAGGAAATTCGGTATTGAGCCGGGCAGTCGCTTGTTTGATTTCGTTTACTACGCGTACGGTCACGCACCGACTGTACGCGCCCGCCACGCAACCTCGTAGCTGGCTAGGCCATCACAAGTTCGTCGTCCGCATCAAACAAGCTCGACCAGATCAATCCGGCCACAATCGCACCCACTATCGGAGCGATGAGAAACAGCCACACTTGGCCCAGCGGCCAGCCCTTGCCAAATATGGCCGGAGCCAACGACCGGGCGGGATTCACCGATGTGTTCGTGACCGGAATCGAAATGAGGTGAATCAGAGTAAGGCAAAGCCCAATAGAAATTGGAGCAAATCCTTTTGGTGCTCTGGCGTGCGTCGAACCCAAAATCACGAGTACGAAGATCGCGGTGAGGACCATTTCAGCGACAAATGCTGCACCGGCCTTGTAACCCCCCGGACTGTGCGCTCCGTATCCGTTCGAGACGCCAGCCATCTTTTCGCCGATAGACGGCCCATTGGTCTGGCCTCCAACGATCGCCGCTAAGATTCCAATAGCGGCAATCCCTCCTGCGATCTGCGCGGCGATGTAGCCAACAATGTCCTTCACCGGAAACTTCTTCGCGGCCCATAGCCCCAGCGTGACTGCAGGGTTGAAGTGACCGCCAGAGATGCCGCCAAACGCAAAAGCACCTGTGAGAACGGTCAGGCCAAACGCAAGCGATACGCCCACGAGGCCGATATTGATCGCCGGGCCGGGACCGCCCGGGCCGGGGGTGGGGACAAAACCTGCAGCGAGCACGGCCGAACCGCAACCGCCGAGCACAAGCCAAAGCGTGCCGATGAATTCGGCGCCGAGTTTGCGAGGATTCATGTCATGTGTCCTTTCTCAAACGAACTTGACTGTGCCACATATCGTTTCCAAATTGGTGGATATTCGCCACCAAATGGGGCTATAGCGCCAGGTCGTATACCTCGAGCGCGTCCATCGCCGTGATACATCGCCGTGTCAACACACGACACAGCTCATGATGCCGTTCGTCGGCGACCGTCAACGAGCCGCCCGCAACTACTGCATATACGAAACCGAACCGCACCGCTTGGCGGTACATTTCCCACGCCCAGTCCGGGTCAGCTTGCACTCCCGCCGCCGCGAGTTCGTCAAGGTAGACGTCGAGTGCCGCTCGATACTCAGCTGCAGAGGACACCTCGAGGCTCTGGGTCACGAGATACGCAACGTCGCGAGGTCCGACGGAACGATCAATCAGTTGCCAGTCGACAGCAATCACTGGCATTGCATCGTCGCCGGTAAAGAACAAATTGTCGAGGCGCCAATCCGCATGGGCGAGTGTCAACGGCCCTTCACACAGCTTCGAAAATATCGCCGGAATTTGCTCGACGAAGCCATCGCCGAAGGCGCGCACGCGAGGATCGATGAGATCACCCATGTACTCCTGGATAACCGGCCAGCCCGCGCCAACCGCCATCTGCACTGCGCCCGGATACGGATCATCACTCAACTTCTTCAGCCATGGATACGTCAGTAACCGCGGGTTTTCCCACCACTCGGCATGCAACCGAGCGATCGAACGCAACGCTGGTTCAGCCTCGTCGAGCGACGCGCCGACAATTTGATCGATCTGATAGCCGCGGCCGCGGAGGTCTTCGAGCAACAACACAGCGTCCTGCGTGGCCGCATCGTGCGCGGCATAGAAACAGTGCGGGTGCGCGAGCGAGGTATGGGGCGAAACTTCCTGATAAAAGCCGAATTCGCGCCCGTACATGTTGAGCACGGTCGCAACAAAGCGGCTTTCTTCTCCTTCCGAAGCCAACTTCGCAATCACGCGTGTCGGAGCGCCACCGCTGCTCCACGTGAGGTCGCACGCAAAAAGTTGCCCGACCAATCCGACACCTACACCAATCGCGCACGTGTCTACCGCGGTGCATTGCGCTCCGTCGCCGATGGCTTGTGTAAACCATGACGGCGTGAGGTCTACTTGGGAAACCGGAATTTCTGTCATATCAAAACTCCTTTGTCACGGCTCGAGTCGGACCGAAGCTGTGCATCGCAAGTGCGTGCAGGTTGCCCAGTCCGCCGTTCACCAGGACCAACAGGTGCGCAGGCGATTCAACCAGATGCACGATGCCATTGGCGTCCACCCGCCCGTTGCGCGCCAATTCCTCTTGGTGAGCCAGGGGCCACCACGACAATGGCAACGCGGCATGGTCATACAGACGGTGTTGTAGATCTTCGATGTTCGGATACACGGTAGCGATCAGATCGGCCCATGGTGGCGCAATCGCCACCACAATCTCCGCGCCGTGATGCCCGCCGCCGATGAACGCATTTGTGCCCGGAAACGCGAGCGACTTACCGATGATTTCTAGCAACGTCGCACCATCTTGCGCGACGATGTCGGCAATGTCGATTGTGCCGGTCACGCCGTGAACCGTGAGTGCATTCCTCCCGACGGCAGCGCCTCGCCGTTCGCTCAACGGCGCCCAAGGCGAGCGTTCTTCCCATTCGCCAACCACGATGCCGCTCACCCGGCCCGGCTGGCCAAACACACTCTTTGAGTTAACGCCGGACCGTTGGCCCCCGAGATTACGCATCATCAGACGAGTCGCGCGACCGATGCTGACCGCCGCGGTCACATCACCCCCGAAGCATCCCGCTCCCATCGCGAGCCCAAGTTCGTTTCGGATCGGACCGTTGACAAACACGCCGGGCACGACACAACAAGTCGTCGTGTTCAACGCGAACAAATTGAACTGCTCGTCGAGCATCGCCTCAAGCGACGCGATTAACAAACCCATCGATTCCGGCGGCGCGCCAGCCATAACCGCGTTGATTGCAATCTTCTCCACGGTCGCTCGACCGTTGATCGGCGGAACGACCCCAATCACCTCATCAGGAAACCGGCCGCTCATCACTACGTACTCGCGCACGCGTGCTTCGGTAGGCGGAATCAGCGGCAAGCCATCGCCAAATCCTGCCGCTGCAGCAAGCGCTTGAAACTGTGCGGGATCTGCGTCGACTTCGATGCGATTCGAGGCCAACCAATCAATGGTGCAGCCTTCAGGGCCACAATCGACTCGGGCCGCAATGTCACTCATGGGCAACGGTCTAGTGCGCGTCTAACACTTGCAACAAGTGCTCGAACGCTTGCCCGGCAATCGCCATGACTTCGGCGCGACTTCGGCTTTCGAGCGGGTACGGCAAGCTCAAAATTCGCAACCCGGAGCGACCATTATTGGCGGCCATGGTGTGCGCGAGTGACGTGAATTCTTCAGTGACTACGACGACCGCCGCAGACCCGGCATTCACGACCGCGACCGCATCATGAACACTCCAGGAGGTGCACGAACCTCAGTTACCCAGGCCCACGATTCCGATATCTACATCGGCAGCAAAACGTTTGAGTTCGCTGCTCGTGCGCTCGCCCCCGTCGCTGACACGATTCCCGGCGACCCACCGAACAACCTTGGCCCCCTTCGCAACGAGTTTGGGCTCCCAAATCTCCAGCACCCACTCGTACGACTTCCACGCAGTATCCAACCGCAGGCCGATGACTTTGCCCGCGAGCTTGCCTGCGACCGGTCCAGGATCGGGATCGACGTCGGGCGGCGGGGCCACGGGGTCGAGGATCGTGATCTTCGCCATAGATCGGCGAGCGTATCGCCGAGCGCGCACTGCCGAGGTGGTCCCACATTCTGGCGGCAGACGCGCACATCAAGGGACCGCGGCACAACGGACCAGCGACCAGCGGGCTGGATCGACACATTCGACCCATTCAGGTACTGACGAAATCCGGGGCGCGATACGGCTCGACGCGAGCTCGTCCGTGACGCGTCGCGTTGTCCCAGAGTTCGAGCAGCCCTGTCGCCGAAGCGGCCGTTGTTGCCAACGACTCGTCGCGTTGCACGACAGCTTCCAGTGCCGCGATCATCGCACACCAACGAGCTTCGAGCCGCGACGAATACAGATCGACCAGTCGCCGATAGTCAGCAGGATCCAACGCAGTTGTATCGAGTAATTCCAGCGCTACCGCACGCCCACGTGTCGTCGAGTCGGCGATGACTTGGTCGACTCGACGCCGCACGCCCACAAGGCCGCGGTCCGTCAGCAAACGCTGTGCGAAACGTGTATTGAGTTGCGATGTTGCATTCAACCGCTCGGTCGTGAACTCGCACGACGCTCCGCCAACGCATACCACGTCGAATTCCTCCAACGGCTCTGCTCCGTCAGGCCGCCGATCACGCAACGTACGAAATTCACCGTAGGACCCGCCGAATTTCTCGACCAGGCCGAAGAACGCGCTCGGCGATGTCGACAGAGCCGGAGAACGCCACAGTGATGCATCCACGGCTTGGAGCAGTGGTTCCCCGCCTGCATTCTGTGACGATTCGGTGCGCAGCGCGGATTCGACCAGACGCAAAAACCGGAACCTATTGACCGGCTCATCTGCCGTTCCGCTTCGTGACGGCGGTGTGGTCGCGTTCACCAAGGATTGAAGATATGCCCCGTGCCAATAGCCGCTCGCCCACGCTCCGCCGAGCACGGAAGGCGGGTCGATTGCTTCGCCGAGCAGTGTCGAATCGATATCGACATTCGGGATCCAGCCCATCAAAAAGAGTTCCGCATCGCGTTCGTCGGCCGTTACGAGAAAGACGCTCGCTCGCGCATCGACGACCGCCTGAGGTTCCCCAATAGTCGGCTGTTTCCAATACGGCGTGGCGTCGAGCGGCAACCCGGATTCTTGGACGTGCGGCGCCGCGGTCGTTACCGTCGTGATCGGCTTTCGCGGACCTCCCGACGGAGCTGCAGTACTCGGCAGCGGCGGCGGCGCTTTGCGTCCGCTCTCACCACTGCACGCGCCGAGGGCAATCGCCGCGGCTGAAATCGCGCCCAGCCTCAGGAGCGATCGGCGAGACAACGGCGGGGCTGAGATCAGCGCGTTTGACACTCGACCAGTATGGCCTACTACTCCCATCGGAAATCGGCAATGTGCCGCGCGAGGTCGAGTGCCCACGCGCGCGGATCGTGCAACGTCCAGCCCATTGCTGGCAGGTTGAAATATTCAATCGAGAGTCGGCCGCGGTAATCGAGCCGTTCCAAGAGTTCGAATACCGCACGGAAATCCACCGTTCCGGCCCCATCGTGTACATGCAGCTGGGTGTTGCCCACACAACCCTGGCGGAGCTGCACATGGCTCGCGAGCTGCAAAAAATCTTCAATGTTTCCGCCAACATCTGCCACGTGACCGGTGTCGACACACAATCGCAAGTCGGGCAGCTCCCTACGGAGCGCATGTACATCATCGATCGTGGCGACCGATCCGCCCGCCCAGGGCTCGAGCAGCGCCTGCGGTGCCGCACGCCACCATCGCAGCGTACGGTGCCATGCTGCGCCAGGGTCGTCGCCGCGCGGCGGCGCTGGCGTCGCACACCAAGTCGCCTGAGGTTTCGGAAACGAAGTCGGGCAACCGATTGGCAGTGCGAGATCTGACGCCATCTCGATTCGCGCGTCAATGTGGGCAAAGCCGTCGGCCTGCGCCATCTTCGCTCGATCGGCAACATCCGAGATGGTGTCGTACACGATATCGACGACACCCACATCCCATCGTTGTACCCGCATTGCGCGCGGCTTACTTCGACATGCTCTTCGGCATCACCATGCCGACGGTCTGTAAATGCTGGCCAAGACACTTGTCGAAACTGTCCGCGATCTGATCGGGCGTCCAACCACCTTCTCGCCACATCCATCCAATTTGTTTTGGATGTTGAAACAGCGTGTACGCGTATTCGGTGCGACCAAGAATTTGACCGTTCACGTGGGCGGCACGTTCTGAAGCGAGGTATGCAATCAGCGGTGCGTTTAACGCAGCTTCTTCTTCGGGCGGCACTTCCTTGCCGGACTTTTCGTAGAGCGCTGCGGTCATTCGCGTTGCACCTGCAGGAGCGACTGCGTTCACCGTGATGCCATAGCGGCCGAGTTCCATCGACCACACAAAGGTCATACCCATGATCGCGGCTTTCGCCGCGCCATAGTTAGTTTGCCCAAAATTGCCGCGCAACCCAGCCGAGGATGTGATGTTGATAATGCGGCCGTACTCTTGGGCCTTCATGTATTCCGCGGCGTGACGCGTGGTGTTGAAGGTACCCTTTTGATGCACCGCAATCACAGAGTCATAGTCGCTCTCGTCCATTTTCAGCAGCGTCTTGTCGCGCACAATGCCTGCGTTGTTCACCAAAATGTCGATACGCCCAAATCGTTCGATTGCGGTTTCGACAATTCGCCGAGCGCCTTCAAAGTCGGCGACAGAATCTCCATTCGCGACCGCCTCACCACCCGCCGCAACAATTTCGGCAACAACCGAGGCCGCAGGAGTTTCTCCCGTAGCCACACCATCGAGTGTTGCGCCGACGTCGTTGATCACCACCTTGGCGCCTTCGCTCGCCAAACACAGCGCAAATTCACGACCAATTCCCCGACCGGATCCGGTGACGACTGCGACTCTTCCTGCCAGCGATCCCATCGCGCTACGCCACCGCGCAAGTCGCCGCGCCGCGAACTGCCTCCGCGCCTTTGTCACTTGTCACGACGACGTCAAGGTCTGCGAATGTGCAACCTGCTTCTTCACGCACTGCGACCACCGTGGCTGTCGCGGTGAGTACATCGCCTGGCCACACTTGCTTTGCGAACCGGACCTGGAACCGCCGGGTGGCTTCCGCTCCGAACCAATCGGTGAGTACGCGACCCGCTAAGCCCATCGTGAGCATTCCGTGTCCGAATACCGAGGGGTTCCCGACTTGGGTCGCGATCGTGTCATCGTGATGCATCGGATTGAAATCACCCGATGCTCCCGCATACTTCACGAACATTGTGCGCGTGAGGGCAGGAAACTCCAGCGATCGCGACTCTCCGACTGAAACTGACATTGGTGACCTCTAGTTGATAGTTCGCCGCGGTTGCTCGACGAGACGGTTTCACATACCGCAGTATTGCGCAAACATGACGTGGAAGTCAGTTTCACGTACGGTAGGGCCCGTGGCATCTGAATATCCCTCATTGTCCCGGGGTGAACAAACCCGGGCACGACTCCTTGAGGCAGCAGTCGAGGTGCTTGAACGCAAGGGCTACCACGCCGTAAGGGTCGACGACATTGTTAAGGCTGCTCGCACATCGCACGGCACCTTCTATCTGTATTTTGCCAACAAAGAAGCACTTATTCGCGACCTTATCGAAGAAGTCGCGGCCGAATTCGCTCAGATCGCGGCCGCACTCCCCCACCTTGACCAATCCCAGGCGTCCGTTGTGCAACTCAGGAGATGGATCCATGAGTTCTCGGCCGTGCACTCCCGACGTTCTGCCGTAGTGCGGGCTTGGACAGAGATCGCGGCCCCCGGCGACCCGGCGGCCGCTTTGGGCCGATCGGTGTTGTCGATGTTCGTCGTGGCATTAGGAGATCGGATTACGGCACTCCACCCCGAATGCACCGCTGCGACTGCCACGCTCACGGCCGCGACCATCGTGGCAATGTTGGAGCGCACGAACTACTACGTTCTCACTGGTCACCTCCGCAGCGACCAGGACGCAGTAGTCGAATCGCTGGCGCGTGCGACATACGCAATCGTTGCTGCGCAAACCGACGACCGCCCACCCAGATAGCGCGTGCGGGGCATTCGGTCTGATCCGGTGGCGGCCCGCTCAGCGAGGTACACCCGCATCTTGGGACGCGAAATCAGCGACCGGCCCGTCGAACTGCACTCGGCCACGGTCGAGCATCACCACAGTTTCCGCGATTGCCAATGCGTGACCGACATGCTGTTCGACAATCAACAACGACGTACCCGTATTCTGAATGACTCTGAGCGTCTCGTACACCTCATCGACGATGATCGGAGCCAAGCCGAGCGACAACTCATCGGCAATCAAGACCCGAGGCTCATCAACCATTACGCGAGCAAGCGCCAGCATGCGTTGCTCACCACCTGACAGCGTCCCCGCAAGCTGCAAACGTCGTTCACCGAGGCGAGGGAAGAGGTCGTACGCCTTGTCGATGCACACACTCAGCGTCGCCTTATGGCGAAATCGCAACGCCAGCTGAAGATTCTCCGACACCGTGAGCGAACCGAACACCGACCGACCTTCGGGTGCATGCACAAAACCTTCCCGAGCAAACTCCCACGGCCGTTTACCGCCAAATTCGGCGCCGTCAATCAACACTGATCCTTGTGTTGGACACACGAGCCCGCTCGCGACTCGAGCGATCGTCGTTTTGCCTGCGCCGTTGGATCCAAGCAAGGCAAGCACTCGACCGGATTCAAGCGCCAGCGAAACTCCGAACAGTGCTCGAAACGGACCGTAGCCGGCGTGCACTTCTCGAAATTCAAGAACTGGCGTCACGACACGCCGCCAAGGTACGCGCGTTGCACATTGGCGTCACCAAACACCTCTGCAGTCGTGCCGCTCGCGATCCGAGTTCCGAAATCCAACACGAATACACGCGTAGCCAGCGAACGCACCATCTCGACATCATGTTCGACGAGGAGAATCGCAACCCCACGCTCACGATTCACCTCATGCAGACGTTCGATCACGACTTCAGTCTCGGAAATATCGAGGCCTGAAGACGGTTCATCAAGCAGCAACAACTTCGGTTGCGTCATCAACGCTCTCGCAAGTTCAACAATCCGTCCTCGACCTAACGACAACGCGGCAACGTCACGATCCGCATCTGCGCCGAGGTCAAGAAAGTCGAGGAGTTCATCGACTCGTTGAAGTTCGTCGCGTCGCGCCTTACTGCCCGTGAGAATGTCTTTCCACATTGCCCCACTGCGGCTGTGCGCCCTATCTGTGACCAATAGATGCTGCCGAACAGTCATGCCGGTGAACAGCTCCATACGCTGAAACGTACGTGCGATTCCCAACCGGGCTCGCTGGTGCACGGCGACGCCGCTGAGATCGACGCCATCGAACGAAATACTTCCCGAATCGAAGCGCGTCAGCCCCGAAAGGCAGTTGAACAACGTCGTTTTTCCTGCGCCGTTCGGACCAATCAGACCAACAAACTCTCCGGGAGCAACGTCAAGCGACACCTCATTCAATGCTGTGATACCCGCGAACCGTTTCGTGACTTGCACAGCCTGAAGCAACGTGTTCACGACGTGGTGCCCATTGTTGGCGTGTCGACGGATGGCATTTCCGAGGATGACGATCGGCCTGATCGGCGATCAATTCGCCGTTGGATCGAGTTCATCGAGCGTCGCTTCTGAAACTCCAGAATGCCTTCGGGGTGACGAGCAAACGTGATCGCACCGATACCAAAGAATATGTACTGGTACGCACCGCCGAGATCTAACGGTTTCAGGATGTACTCGGGGAACAGCACAAACCCGGCAGCGGCTTGCATCGCCCCTTCAACGGTACGCGTCGAAAGATTCACTACCAACACAAGCCAAAACAATCCGATGAACGGCCCGAAGTCGCTGCTGTAGCTAATTGTCGACGAATACATTCCGAGGAGCCCTCCGCCGAGACCCGCGATTCCTGCCGAAAGCGCGAACGCCGTCACCCGCAGCCGAGCTCGGCTTACACCAATCGAAGCGATTGCGGTTTCGGATCCTCGCATCGCCGTTAGGAATAAACCTGTCGTGCCATTACGCACCCTGACCACTACAAACGCAACAAGGAGCAGCGCCACGACACACAACACGAAAAATGTTCGTTCGTTTTCGAAATCGATCGTTCCGAGGAGTGGCCGTGGAACCTTGGGCAGCGGCACCAGGCCCCCGACCCAATCGAAATTCACGATGACGGATTCGAAGAGCAACGCGAAGGCGAGGGTGGCTAAGGCCAACCAAATACCGCCGAGTCGCATGAGAGGCAATGCCAACGCCGCGCCGACAAGCGCCGCGATCATGGCTCCGATGAACGCACCGCCAATCACTGAGACGCCGAACCGGTCGGCGAATTGCATGGTCGCAAACGCGCCGATCGCCGCGAAGCTGCTCTGGCACAGTGAAATCTCTCCAGCGATACCGGTAAAGACTGTCACGGACATGAAGATGATTGCGTAGATCACCGCTTGGGTGTACAGCGTGGTTCGAAATTCGTTGCCCCACACCAACGCATGCATTGCCATCAGACCCAACACCACGCTCCAAAAACCGCGGGTGCCCCAGGTCAACAATGCGCCGCGATCATCGCTTGCCGAGCTGGGTGGAGGCGGATCGACAGTGGCCAACGGATCCGACACAGTTGCGCGGTCCTTCCAAAACAGCACGACGCAGAACAACACGATGAACGGCAGCGCCGGCTGAATTTGGTTGGCAATGATGCTGTCTTGAGGAAGGTACGTACGTAACAAGATCGCGGTCACGCCAAGGGCAAACCCTCCACCCAGCGACCTCGGAAGACTGGTCAGGCCGCCAATCGCCGCAGCTGCGATGCCAGCAACGACGAGCACAAAGAAATAGGTCTCGTTCACGGTTGTGTAGCGAGGAGCGATGAGCACTCCAGCCAGACCTGCGAAGGTGCTCGACAGTGCCCACGAAAACGCCGTGATGCGATCCGATCGAATACCCGCGAGCTCGGTCATACGTGCGCTTTCCACGACCGCTCGCATTTGTAGGCCCAATGCCGTGAATCGGAACAGCGCGGCAAGTAACAACGCCGCAAGTACGGCGAACACAACCTGTGAAATTTCGTCGCGGCTCACCGGATAGCGCCCGAAGAGCTGATACGGGTGCAGGCCGTCGGGCAAGATTCCGACCGGATGTTTAACCACCGTTGCGATGTCGAGGATTTCCTTCATCACAGCTGGAATCAACACCAGCATTCCGATCGACACGACGAGGCGTGCAAGATCGGAGGCGTTGCGAAGATGGCGAAAAATCACTCGTTCAAGTATCAGCCCAACGAGTGGCGCGAGAACGAAGACCGATAGGACCAGCGAAATCCATTGCGGCCACTCTTCAATGACATGCAGTTTGAAATACAGCGCCGCCGATGCGAAGGCTTGGCCACCAAAGGCAAGATTGAACACACCCGAGGTCTTGTAGGTGAGCACAAACCCAACCGCGACCAGCGCGAACACCCCGCCAATAGGAACACCTTGGATAATTGCGCGTATGAATCCGTCCATCGGTCGCTACCCGAAGCGCTAACCCGCTGGCGTCTCTGCGAATGCCATCTGTGTTGGCTCTGACCAGTCCGAAGTTTCATTGCTCCAGCATGTCCACGGCTTGTTGTCTTGTGTGAAGGCAGGAACAAACTTGCCGCCCGTCACTTTGATCGGCGAGAAGCATTCGAACTCACCGCGCTGAGATGGATCGGCTTTCGGATCACTGTGCTGTTTCGTCCAGTCAATCTTCGCCACCAGCCCACCGGCGTTGTAGTTCGTCACCTGGTTGAGGGCATCAACGGCGGCTTGACGCGAAAACTTTGGGCCTGCCTTCAGCAGCCCGGTGTACGCCATATCAGCATTGATCCAGCCCACCATGGTCAGTTCCTCGGGCGTAACTCCAGCTTTAGTCGTGAACTCGAAAAACTTGTTCTGCAACTCAGAGTCGAGCTTGTTTTCATACGGAACGAATTGCGGAGCGATGTAGTCGCCTTCAAAAATACCGCCGGCTTCATCCACAAACTTCTGGTTGTACGTATTCGGGTGATACATAACCACGTCGTCCATACCTTGTTTCTTCAGTTCATCTCCGAGGGTCTTCATGCCGTTCAAGTCCATGCAAGTCGTCACGAAATCGACCTTGGCTTCTTTCATTCGGGTGACCTGAGCCGCCAAACCGTCAACCAGACCGAAACCTTGGCTCACATCAAACAGCCCAACTTTGATGCCCAGCTCCGGCTCAAACTTGTTGAAACTGTCGCGCAGACCTTCCGCACACACTTTTGAGTTGGCCACGGCATAGCCAAGTATTCCAACCACTTTCGCCCCGACCGTCTTGGCCACATAGGGGGAGGTCCGGCCGATGCAACCCAAACACAGTGCACCTAGATGTCCATACATCGACAGATTGTCCGAGAATTCTTGGTGAATCCCCCACCCATAGGTCGGAATGGCCGCATCGGCGAGATCTTGTGCACCGGTGAATTGCAATGTCGCGACGAACGCGCCGAAGCTGTCGTCTTCAGCAATCATGGCCTGAGATTCAACTTTGTTAAACGCGAGTTTGTCGTCGCGAGTTTTTGCCAAAACCAGCTTGCGGCCGTAAATCCCGCCACTGGCATTTCTGTAGTCAAAATACGCCCGAATGCCGTCGTTGTAGGCACCCATGATGTTGGTGCCCAAAATATTGTTCTCGCCTGTTGCGATCGACGTGAACTTGATTTCGGTGGCGCTCACACCCTTTTCGTCGACCGGGACGTTTTGCGCCGTGTCGGCGGTGGTCGTCGTCACGCCAGGCGCCAGCGTCGTCACGACCTGCTTCTTGTCGGCCTTGGCGTTGCCGCACGCCGCTGCGCCAAGTGTGATGATCGCGAGCATTGCCATCATTCGGTTGTGTCTCATCACGATCATCCCCTAGCAGTGGGTTTGTGACATGGGCGTCAGGTTCTGTCGCGAACCATAGCGCCGCCCCATACGAACTGTCATGCCATCTATGCCAGAATCCAGTGATGGCAACCATCGTGGTACTTCACGCCCATCCCGACGACGAAGCAATCGCAACCTCGGGCACGATGGCAAAAGCCAAGGCCGACGGACATCGCGTGGTGCTGGTGGTCGCGACGCGAGGCGAGCTCGGCCAGTCTCCCGACGACCTTGCCGAGGGTGAATCCCTTGCTGATCGCCGCACAACCGAGACGCTGAAATCGGCGGCAATCATCGGCGCGGACCGCGTCGCGTTTCTCGGGTACCGCGACTCCGGTATGGAAGACGATCCCCGTATCAACGACCTCGAGACGTTCCATAGCGCGGATCTCGAATCCGCCTCGCAACGCATGGCCGACATCTTGCGCGAAGAAGGCGCCGATATTCTCATCGGATACGACGAACGCGGCAATTACTTGCACCCCGATCACATCAAGGTGCACCTCGTGGGCGCGCGCGCAGCAGAAATCGCGGGAACCCCCAAGGTGTTCGAAGCGACCATGAACCGCGACTTCCTTTGGAAATTGATGCAACAACGCACCCAGGGATTGCCACCAGAGATGCAGGCGGAGGTGATGGGCAACGCGACATCGGTCGACGATTTCAACCTCGGCATGCGGGAGTGGACGATTACCCACCGTGTCGATGTCGCAGCGTACGTGCCCATCAAAAAGGCAGCGATGATCGCCCATGCGAGCCAGATCAACGACCAAAGTTTCTTCTTGCAAATGCCCGAGGAAATGTTCGCGGAGTCATTTGGCCAAGAGTGGTTCATTCACCGCGGCGTTTCGCGCGGCACCGACGAACCATTCGCAGATTCACTGTTGTAGCTCCCCAGTCGAATTTGGAGTTGCCGCGCGGCGGGTGAAATAGACAGAATGCGCCATGTTCCGAATCCGCGCGGTGATGCTCACCGCCATCATCGTCGCCGCGACCACTGCGGCGTGCAGCAGTGATGCAAAACCAGTCGACAAAGTCTTAGAGACCACGACCACGTTGAGTCCCGCCGCGGCCGCGCGGTTGTATCAGGAACGCGGTCCGTTCGCAGTTGGAGTTTTGACCGAAACGCTGCCAGACGACAACAAGGTCGAGATCTGGTATCCCGCGGTCGAAGGCTCACGGGGTTCAGAGACCTACGACGTCAAAGACTTCACGTCGCCTGCGATTAAAGCGCTGCTTACCGCCGATGTCGACGCGACACTTACCTACGAAGCGACCCGCGATGCTGCGCCAACAATCGGCAAATTTCCGGTTGTGCTATTTAGCCATGGATTTTCTGGGTTTCGGTTGCAGTCGACATTCCTCACCGCGCATCTTGCGTCGTGGGGCATGATCGTGGCAGCTCCCGATCACCCAAGCCGCGACCTCTTTCACCTGCTCGGTGACGCTCCGGCCCAAGATTCAGTGGACGACCTCCAGGCCACGCTCGACATGGTGCGAACCCTCAGTGCCGAACCCGATTCTCCACTCAACGCATTGGCGGATTTCGATCACGTCGCAGCAATCGGGCATTCCGCGGGAGGCGGCACCGTCGTGGGCGCGACCAACCGCATCGCTGGCATCGACGGATATATATCGCTGGCATCGGGTCTATTCCGTGGCACCAATACTGCAACGACAGGTGGCGCCTCGACCACAACTACGCCAGTGCCGGGCAAGCCAAGTTTGTTTGTGGCCGGTGCAAACGATGGCATCGCTGACCCGCAAAAGGTCACCCGTGCGGGCTATCAGGCCGCGGCGACACCTACCCGCTTATGGATTATCGAAAAGGCCGGACACAACGCATTCGACGACCTTTGCACGCTTGGAGGCGGCGCAGGGATCATCGGAATCGCCGAAGCATCTGGGCTCGGACCGGCGCTCGCAACGGGCCCCTTAAGCGGTGCCAAACGCCTTGGGGAAGACGGATGCAAGCCACCGAACGTTCCCGTGACCGAGGTGTACCCAATCATCAATCACGTCGTGGTCGCATGGCTGCGCAACCTCTTCGTCTCCGACATTTCGGCACAAGGGCTCGGGCCCGAAGTGGCCAAACAGTTCAGCGTCGGGGTGACGATCGAGGAGCGACTCGGCTGAGCCCGCCGGTCGCCCGACGCTCGCGGAGATCGATCTCGGTCGCCGGGGACTGCGTCGTTTCGCTCGCAACGCCGGTGCGCGTTGTGCGACGCGTTGTAGCTGGAGCCGATGGTGTTGGCGCGCCAATTGTTGCGGCGAGACCCGCAATCTCGTCAAAGGCGGAAGCGACAAGCACTGCGAGCGAATCGAGGTCGGGCATGAGCTCTCGACATGCCAAGAAGCCGAAGTCGATCGAATCAAGGTAGCTGATCACTGTGAGATTCAGTGCCGCGCCGTCAAAGATTGGACCGAACGGATGCATGGCAACGAGTCGGCCACCTGCGATGTACAAAGGAAATGGCGGGCCGGGCACATTCGAAATCACCGCGTTGTGCACTGCCGAACCGAATCGATCTGTCAACTTGAGTGATGTCACCATTCGCATCACTCCAGACAACATCGCAGGGCTCGCCAATTCAGCAAGGTCCTGCAATGTGTTGGCGCCGATCTCGTCGTGCATATCTTTGGCTTGCGACATCGCTTCATGAATATGTTGCAACCGCTCGAGTGGCTCTTCGATGTGCACCGGCAGCGACGCAAACAAGGACGAAACCCGATTCCCCATAGTATTTTTTTGATCTTCAGTTCGCACCGACGTGGGAACCGAACAGATCAATGGTTTATCAGGAAGTTCGTCGCGGCTGATCAGGTATTCCCGCAACGCGCTCGTGGCAATCGCCAAAACAACATCGTTGAGCTTCACGCCCAACACGTCTTTCACTCGCTTCACTTCGCTCAGCGAAACGCTGGCCAGCGCGATCTTGCGATGCGGTGTGATCATTCCGTTCATCGTGAGCTTTGGCGCCGTCATCGGCAATCCAGCTTTGTTGTTGCCACCCCGCACCCGCTGCACAATTTTCGTCGCGCTGCCCGCCATTTTCGCGGCAGTGCGAGCGATGCGCACTGGCTGACGCATGATCGAAACCATCGCGTGGCCTAGCAGTTCCGCATCGTTGGGAACATGATCAGGCTCCCAATCCGGCGCCAATACGACATCCATGCGCGGCGCGGGGTTGGGTTCGAGATCAAACAGATGCGCCATGATGTCGACGCCCGACAATCCATCGATGGCCGAGTGATGGACTTTTGAGATCAGGCCAACGCAGCCACCTTCGAGACCTTCGACGTAATACATTTCCCAGAGCGGTCGGTCGCGATCAAGCGCCCGACCTGCCACACCGGCCGCGAACTCTGCAAGCTGATGCTTGGTTCCAGGAAAAGGAATCGCCGCCCGCTGCACGTGATAGTCGATATCGAAAAACGGATCCTCAACCCACACCGGATAATGCAAACCGAAAGGAACATTCACTAGCCGGCGACGAAACGGCGGGATGAGGGGAAGTCGTTCCAATAGGTGCTCACGCAGCCGGCCAAAGTCGAAATCTGTGGCATCTGAGGGGTCCACAATCGCGACTGACAACACGTGCATGTGTGCAGCCGGACTCTCCAACGAAAGAAACGCTGCATCCAAACCTGATAGTCGTTCCATTGTGCTCCCTGTTGTTAGCCCCCGGCGATGTCTATTGTGGCCCACTTGAACGGCCGCGCGTCGGGTCGTGCGTGTAACAATTGTGTGAAGAGCAGTGAGACCCCTGCCACGCGACCGGACTGCCGCCGGACCTCACCGGTGGCGCTTGGAACTCCCCCACACCGGCGAGCGGTCGCTCGACCATTGGGCGACAGGAGCCACAACCAGCTCAGCAATCGCCAAAAGCACGGTGTCGTAGTTGGCCCGCCAGCCCACGTAATCCCGCCACGAGGCATCACGATCTGATTTGATCGCGACGCCAGCGGCAGCAAGGCGATCGAGCACTGCATCAAACTCGCCACGAGTGACGCTCACGTCGGTGTCCTGGGAGACGTCGAGGTCGTACGCGATACCGAACGATTTCGCGATCGCGCGTAGCGCAATGAAACCAGAACGAACACACAACGCAGCAGCAGGCGCCGGCGGCCCTTCGATCGCACTGAGCCGCAGGGAGGCCGCATCAAGGACGGTACCCGCGGCGGTAATCCACGAACGATGTGGATCGGGCGAGCGAAAGAAATTGAGAATCAACAGCGACGTGTGCGTCTCTTCAAGTTCGACGAACCACAACTCCCATTCTTCCCACACCTCGTCGAGCCGCCCGAAAAATAGTGCGCGATGCGCACGTTCCAACATTTCCCCCGCGCTCGGCGGAGTGCCAGCGCGCACCGAAAGTCGCGAGACGGAAATCTCTCGACGACTAAACGCGCCATACATCGAAGGTAAGTACGAAATCAACAACGCCAGGAGCGTCAGCCCAATCGCAGCTTCGATATATACCAATACCGTCGGCGCCACGCTGTCGGGGGTCGCAAACCCCAAGGTGAACAAGGCGGAGCCGGAATACTGGAGTACCTCACCCGCGGTGTCGCCCGTAAATGCGTGGAAGAGTCCCGAGAATCCCAACAAGACCGTCGTCAGCCAGACCGCAGGGAACAACAACAGCGTGACCGGTGCGTACATTGCCATGATGCTGTCGCGCCTGGCATAGGAATCCGAAAATCGGATCAGCGTCCGAAACCATCTGAGGTTCGAGCGTGCGATGATCTTGGTGAACCGAACGCTCACCCCGCGAGGCAATACGAAGGTTCGTACCGCCGCATCAAGCGCGGCGACCGTGATCGCGGTACCGATAAACCCTATGAGTATGCGCGAAAACAGCTCCATCGCGCTGCACAATAGGAGTATGACATTGAGAAGTTGGGCATTGCCCTCTCGATACTCCGCACTCCTGCTCGCGGGAGTCTTGAGCAGTTTCGGATTGTCGGCGTGCAGCAGCGATAACCCGAAAGCTGCCCCGAGCGGTCAGGGTCCGAACTCAAGTGCACAAGACCCCGGCCCAAACTCAACCGCACAAGATCCCGGCCCAAATCCGACCGACCCCAACCTACAAACAGTGAGCGGAACGCTCACGATCGTCGATGGCAACTGCGTGCGCCTGGTGCTCGATGACAACCGCGCCACGCTCATGTTGCGGTTCCGTGACGAGTATGCAGTGGATGAACGAGGTCTGAGTCGCGACGGCAATGTGATCGCGGTGCCGAAGGGACGCCTCTTCGTGACCGGAAGCCGCACCTCAACTGTCGGTCAATGCGGGACTATTTTCAACGTGGAATCGCTCAATAGCGCCCAAAATCCAGTGCCTAGCGAGTAAGTGGCTTGTACTTGATGCGATGCGGCTGATCCGCGTCGGCGCCAAGACGTTTCTTACGGTCGACCTCGTAGTCGGAGAAGTTGCCCTCGAACCAACGGACTTCACTATCACCCGCCAACGCGAGCACATGCGTAGCGACGCGGTCGAGGACCCAACGATCGTGAGAGATCACCACCGCACAACCTGGGAAATCGAGCAGTGCTTCTTCGAGTGCCCGCAAGGTGTCGACATCGAGATCATTCGTCGGCTCATCAAGCAATAACACGTTTCCGCCTTGCAACAGCGCCTTGGCGAGGTGCAATCGATTGCGCTCCCCGCCCGACAAATCCGACACCTTCTTTTGCTGGTCAGAGCCTTTGAAATTGAAGCTCGCGCAATACGCGCGACCATGAATTTCGCGAGTGCCGACTTTCAGATGGTCGACCCCTCCGGTGATTTCGGCGTACACCGTCGCGTCGCCATCCAGCGTCTCGCGCGATTGATCAACATACGCGAATTTTACGGTTGCGCCCACGGTCAATTGACCGCCAGCAGGTTCCTCTTGCCCAACCAGCATACGGAACAGGGTCGTCTTACCAGCACCGTTCGCACCTACCACTCCGACGATTCCACCGCGTGGCAACGAAAAATCGAGGCCGTCGATCAGAAGGCGATCGCCAAAGCCCTTTACCAAACCGGCTCCGTTTGCAACAACGTCACCAAGGCGCGGGCCTGGCGGAATCGAAATCTGAAGCTTGTCTTGGCGACCTTCAGCAGCATCAGCTTCGGCTTGCAACGATTCGAAAGCTGTAATGCGAGCCTTGCCCTTGGCCTGGCGCGCCTTGGGCGACATCCGAATCCACTCCAACTCGTGTTGCAAGGTGCGGCGGCGGGCCTCGTCGACTTTGTCTTCGAGCGCGATCCGAGCTTCTTTTTGCTCGAGCCAGCTCGAATAGTTGCCCTCCCAAGGAATTCCGTGACCCTTGTCGAGCTCCAAGATCCAGCCCGCGACGTTGTCCAGGAAAT
>SXGS01514306.1_pt1 | contig 39069 bp, 33 predicted proteins | sample 3174681 | NCBI WGS metagenome assembly SXGS01 (sample SAMN11356861, study PRJNA531348) | freshwater metagenome | isolation source: freshwater sample F1-80 | place: China: Fuxian Lake, Yuxi | collected 2017-12-25 | reverse complement strand
CTATCTCAACAACCGAAACTCCCCACTGGAAAACACGACCTGACAGAAGCCCGTCCAGCGTTCTTCCCGGCGTTTTCCGTCTTCATCATCGGCGAGGTATCGCAGCGAGCGAGTCAATTCTTCCGGGGTCGGTGATCGGGCGAAGGCTCGTTGATAAATCCGAGTGACACGGCCGGCGTCGTCGAGCGAGGTCTCTTCCAACAAGCGCGTTGCCGCGTGGCGGGATTGTTCGACGATCCACGGGCTGTTCATCAAGAACAACGACTGAGCCAGCACGGTGCTTTCATCGCGCTGCGCGACCGAGCGTTCGGGGGAGGCGAAGTCGAACAGCGGGAACATCTCGGGCAACACGCCGCGCACGACCGGCAGATAAACGCTGCGATGTGACTGCTCAAGATTCGTCGGAATGAACAGCGGTTGGAAGGTGCGGTATTCGTCTTCGCGATACGGGTTGAATTTGGCGAGGAATTGTTGATCTGACGTCGGCGGTTGCAGATCGAGTGTCCCGGCGACCGACTTGATCGCATCGCGAAAGGCTTCGACTTCGAGGCGTCGTGACTGCATGCGTGCGAGGAAGATGTTGTCGGGATCAGTGGCAAGTGAGCCGCTAGGCGCTAGCCGCGGGTCGGTATCCGTTGCAGACCGGCGGCTAGCGCCTTGCCGCTCACGAAGATCGGTGCCGCTCGCCTCCCGATACGTCCGGCTCAGCACGATCGCTCGCACCAGACGCTTGATCGACCAGCCGTCGTCCATGAAGCGCACGGCGAGATGATCGAGCAGTTCCGGATGCGACGGGCGAGAGCCGTGGACTCCGAAATCATCCGGCGTGGTAACGAGTCCTCGGCCAAAGAGATGCAGCCAGACGCGATTGACGAAGACTCGCGCGGTCAGCGGGTTGTCGTGCCGCGTCAGCCACGCGGCCAGTTCGAGTCGGCCGCTGTGTTTCGTGCCAAACGGTTTCGCATCGGCGAACGCGATGACTTGCAGCGTGCCGCGCGGGACGGTGTCGCCGAGGTTGTTTGTCTCGCCGCGAATGTGGATGCGGCAGTCTTCGGGAATCTCACGTTCGCGCAGGCCCATTGCCCAGCCGGGTTGTGGTGGGGTGGAGTCCATTGCGGTCTGCAAGGCTTGCTCGTGGGCCTTGACTGTCACATCCCAGTCTTTGATTTCGGCAGTCATGCGGGCGATGTCCGCTTCGAGCGTCGCCTTATCGGCATCGGGCTTCGCAAGTTTCAGTTCCGCATCTGCCAGCCGCCGCATGACGCGATAACGATCCGATCGAGCGGTGTTCTGGGCGAGCGTCAGCTCTTGCAGTTTGACGAGATAGGCCAGCCCGTCCGGGCCGAGCCGTTCGGCATCAGGGCCGACGGGCAGCAGTTCGCTGTGCGAGTGAGCGGTTGCCTTGATCCCCTTCGGCCCGTAACCGGCGAGCGTCTGCGTGCTGCGGAAGATGCCGGCCAGTGCGTAGTAGTCGGCGGTCAGAATCGGATCGAACTTGTGGTCGTGGCAGCGAGCACATCCGACCGACAACCCCAGTACCGCGCGGCTGACCAATTCGATCTGCTCATCGATCACGTCCATGCGAAAAACTTCTGGCTTCTGTTCCTCGAATGACTTGGCTCCCATCGCGAGGAAGCCGGTCGCGATCCGTTGCTCGTCACGTTGCTCAGGCGATGTGAACGGCAGAAGGTCGCCGGCGATCTGTTCGCGCAGGAATTGGTCGAACGGCTTGTCGCGATGCAACGACTCGATGACGTAATCGCGGTATCGCCAGGCGTGATAGAAGTAGACGTTGCGATCGCGGCCGTTGCTGTCGGCGTATCGCGCCACATCCAGCCAATGCCGCCCCCACCGCTCGCCGAATTGCCGGCGGGTCAGCAACCGATCGACTGTCTGTGATAACCAGGATTGCTGCTGCTCTGGCTGAGTCTTCGCGGCGTTCCAGCCATTCACGAACTCAGCCACTTCCTCCGGCGACGGCGGCAGGCCGAGCAAATCGAACGACAATCGTCGCAGCAACAAATGCGGCTCGGTATCGCCGAACGGTTCGATCTTCTGCTCTTCCAGCTTGGCCAACACGAACCGGTCGAGGTCATCCCGCGCCCAATCGGCGCGATTCACGCTTGGCGGTGCGACACGTTGCGGAGGCACGAACGACCAGAACTTACGCCCCTCTTCGATCGACAAGCCACGCTTCGCAACCGCGGCCGGCCCTTCGCGCGGATCGGCGGCTCCCGTTGCGATCCACGTTTCAAAGTCGGTGATTACCCCGGCCGGCAGCTTTTCTTTGGGAGGCATTGCCGAAACGCTCGCATCGTGTCGCAGAGCTTTCAGCAACAAGCTCTCACCTGGCTTCCCCGGCACAATCGCCGGCCCGGTGTCGCCTCCTTTGAGCAACCCCGCACGTGTGTCGACGGTCAGCGTGCCCTTCAGCTTCCCGCGCGTCACCGCCTCCGCCGAGTGACACTCGTAACACTGAGCGACCAGCACCGGTCGAATTTTCTTCTCGAAGAAGTCCAAATCCTTCGCGGCGGGCTTTTCATCGGCGCGTGTCATCGATGCTTCGCCGAGCATCACGAGGAGGCAGGCTGCGGTGGAGAGGAGGAGTCCAACGAATGAAGGGAGACGACGAATGGGACAGGCAGCAAACAGCACGGACTTCATTCGTCGTCTCCTTTCATTCGTCGGGCTCTTCTGCACGACAACATTGCACTCGCTGTCCCAGGATCATGGTCATGACCAATCAGCGACTGGCCGCCGCCTCGCGTAACAATCCGAGAGCCGTCTCAACGAGCATCTCGCCCGCGCCCGGTTGCAGCGCGGAGTTCGTGACTTCATAGCTGCCGCCAGCATAAGCGGCGCGGTTCGGGATGTAGATAGTCTCGACGCTGTTTGAGAGTTCGATCACCAGCGTCGTGCGGAACGGCGAGCCTTGTTTGATCGCGAGGCCGAGTTCCACGAAGACCTCCCCCGGCAGGCAGACGATCGCGACGTCGCGTCCGAGCGTCATCACCGTCACATCGACCGGCAGCGTGTCACCGATTCCGGCCAGCGAGCGGCTCAGCCCCCAGGTGATGTGCTCAGCGGTGTTCGCGTGCGGTTCGCGGTGCCGCAGTTGGTCGAGCATCAGTTTCTTGTACGCGGTGACGTGATCGAAGAACTCGACTTTCTCTTTGCGATTGGCGGCGTCGAGGATCTGAATTGAGTGGGCGACTTCTTCCTTCGTTGCGTCTTGCAGCGGCAGCTTGACGACTCGCGATTTCACGACGAGGTCCGTGCGTTCGAGCGGCACCAGTTGGCCAAGCTGCGTGTGAATCGACTCGCCGATCGAGCCGCCGATGAAGTCCGCTTTGTTCCGATCTTTGCTCCGCGGGTTGGCGTGATTGATGTCTCCGCAGCAACCGGTGCCGAAGATCGAGATCACCTCGGAGCCGGTTGCCTTGCGCAGTGCCTGCTCGATGAAGCACGGATAGTCGGCGCTCCACTTCAGTCCGCCGACTGTGTCGAGATGCAGCGCGAAGTTGCTGAGAATGCCCGTAGGTTGGGACTCCGTCCCGGCCCCTTTTTCCAATTTGGTCGGGACGGAGTCCCAACCTACGGCGAGCACACCGATCTCCGGATCAATCGGCCCGGCGGGGCGGACGACTTCGGGGTTCTGAAAGTTCTGCCAAGTCTTGACGCTGCCGTCTCGCATGACGAAGCGGCGATTGAACGCGACCGGCGTGGTCTGCGTCGCCGACCCGCATCGCAGCGTGGCGGGCTTCGCGGCGGCGGAGGCTTTCGCGATCACGTCCACCAGTCCGTTGATGAGCTTGTCGATGTACTCCGCACGCAACGGTTCCTGCTTCTCATTGCCGAGCCGCAGCCAGATCTCCCTCATGTAGTCGGGCGCGGTGTGGGAGTGTGTCGCCGAGATCACGATGTTCGCTGCCGGGATGCCAGTCTTCTCGGCGGCTCGCTTCCGCACCTCGCGTGACAAGTCGGTCGCGATGCCGATCAAGTCGCAGACGACAAGCGCGGCGGAACTGTTCGCGTCTCGAAACACGATCGCCTTCGCTTTAAGCGGATCGGTCGTCCCATCGGCCAGGCGTTCGTGGTAGTAGCCAGCGATCGGAAAACCGACCGGCGGCGTAATGTCAGATTCCGCCATGCCGACGTTCAGCCGATCCGCACCTTGAGCAACGGCCGATAGCGACAAACACACGAGCACGAACATTCGACAGGTGTTTTTCATGGGAAGCATTTCTCCTCCGTCTTGATGATGTTGTCTCTCCGACCGCAGGTGTTCCATCCGTAGACCGGCCTTGCCATCCGTGGGCAATCCCCGAATTCCCTCCACAAATCGTGACCAACTCCCGCAGAATCTGCGAGTTCCACGAGCACCCTGAGTGAAGCTGTACGTTGTGGCGCTCAACCATCTTCGCGAGACTGAACGTGCGACACATGGCGAATCGAGGTCCCAACGGGAGAACAACTATGACGACTCAGAATCACAGCAGAGATCTACGGTATGACCGGAGAGGATTCCTTGCGCGAGTCGCGATCGGCGGCGCAGTGGCTGGTTGGCAAGCATCCGCGAACGGGCTCGCGGCGGAGCGGGGCGTGCCCGACTTCGCATTTGTCGTGATTGGCGACACGCACTATCTGGCCAATCGCGATCAGCCGGCAAAGCTCGACTCGAAGTCGAGTGACACGTGCGGGCAATTGGTGGAGACGATCAATCGTCTGGCCGGCAGCGAGATCTCCGATGCGGCGGGCGGAGGCAAGGTGCGGACTCCGGCGGGAGTCATTCATGCCGGCGACGTTATCGACACGGGGGACAAGAACGGAGCCGCTCAAATTGAGATGCAGAAGACGGAACTGGCTCGATTCCGCGATGACTTCGGTTTGACCGGCAAGGACGGGCGGCTGACCTGTCCGGTCTTCGAGATTGCCGGCAATCACGATTCGCCGCACGGAGGTGGATTGTTCATCGAGCAGATCAAGGAACGAAACAAATCGCGGCCCGGAGTCGTCCATGTCTCAGACAACGGCGTGCATTACTCGTGGGATTGGAACGGCACGCATTTCATCAATCTCGGCTTGATCGTCGGGACGGATGCGGCGGTGGCTCGGAAACGACGTTACGCGGCACTCGACAGCTTGGCGTTTCTTGTCAGCGATCTGAAGAAGCATGTCGGCGACAGCGGCAAGCCGGTCGTGCTGACGCATCATGTGGATGTCGCTCGCTACAACGGCCCGTGCGATCCGCAGGCGGCGGCCGACAGCAAAGAGTGGGACTCGTGCGACGTCCATGCATTTCACGAGGCGATCAAAGGCTGCAACGTGGCCGGCATCTTTTACGGCCACACGCATGCGAGAGCGGTCTTTCAATGGGATGGCGAATCGACAAAGGCGAAGTCCGGCATCCGCGTCTTCAACACCGACAACGCCGCTCATTTCAATAGCGAGGCCCAGGCGTTCTTCTACGTCGAGTCACATGCCGGCAAGCTGTTGGTTCGCGAGTATCAGACCAAAGACCGCTGGCAAACGGGGTTCTGGACTCCGCAAGTTTGGGAAAACGGCTAGAAGCGGTTTTTAAACTTAGCACGACGCGCGAGCGAGTGGTCAAATCGTCGTAAGAACATCCACTCGCTCGCGCGTCGTGCTGGTGAAGAGGAAATGGTTTCGCAATGTCTCGAATCGTGAGTGTCGTTCTCGGCGTGCTATTTTCATTCGCCGCCGCAGGCAGACTGACTGCGGCTGAGATCAAGCCGTTTTCGAAGGCGCATGTGCAAAACGTGTGGGTGCAGTCGATCTGGGCGGACGGGATGCACAATGGCTTTCCGGGGATCGCGCGGGTGGGTGACTTCTATTACGTCACGTTTCGCAGCGCGGAATCGCATCAGGCCGAGTCGGCGAAGATCGTGGTGATTCGTGCCGCGACGGCCGATCTCAAGCGTTGGGAGAAAGTGGCGGAGTTCACTCGCGACCACGATTGCCGCGACCCGCTCGTCTTTGACAACCGAGGTCAGGTGCAGGTCGTGTTTCATTCCAAAGAAGATTTCTTCTCGCAATCGGCGGATGGCCGAACGTGGTCCGAACCGCGCGAACTGCAAACCGAGTTCGTGATGCCGAAGCCAGAGAATCTGCTGACGTTCAAATCGCAACGGCGGTGGCTGTTTCGGATTCGTCGCGGGCCGGACGACGCGTTCTACAGCTTGGGTCGCTGCGGGATCAAAGAGAGCGGCGGAAGGTTCGGGCTGATTCTATTTCGCTCGGAAGACGGAGTGACTTTCAAGGCTCTGCACAGCTACGGCGAAGGCCCGACCAGCGCGATCAATCAAGCCGGCGGCAGCGGCTGGGGTCACGAGGCCGATGTCGCTTGGACGCCGGATGGCACGCTGGTCTCCGCGATTCGCAACTCGAACGCGGGAGTGGTCGTCTTCGGCCAAGCACCGCTCGGCCCCTGGTCAGCGTTCGGGACCGACGCCTGGAACTTCGGCGGCCCCGCGTTGCATATGACCAAGCCAGGGGGCCTCTTGCTCGCCGCGCGAGCGCTGCCGGAGAAACAAACGATCGGCTTTCCGGCCGTTTGCAAAGTCTGGACAGTCACGGCCAGCGGAGTCGAACGCCCGTGGGTCATCCCCAGCAGCGGCGACTGTGCTTATCAAAGTTTCGCCGCCGGACTCGGTGGAGAAGAAGTGTTGCTCGCGTATTACTCGTCTCACGAGTATCCGCAGCCGAAAGGAGTCGGTCACAATCCGGCGAACATCTACCTCGCGCATCTGAAGATTCGGCACGAAGCAGTCAAGGAGTGACGCGAACTGCCGATCATTCGGCGAGCGAACTGCGACGATTACTGGCTCTCCGCCATTCGTGTTGTTTTCGGTGTCTTGTGAGCCGCAAGGCGCTCGCCGCGGGTTCTCTTTTCGACCCGCGGCGAGCGCCTTGCGGCTCAAGAATTCGTTTTCAACACGAATGGCGGAGTGCCCGATTACCTCACTTCGCCACTTCCGCCGGGAGTTCCTTCAGCGGGGTCAGTTCAAGGATGTCGGTCTGATACCACTGCTTGTCATTCACGGTTCGTGCGGCTCGGTCGGCGAAGCGGAAGCCGGTGACAAGCGAGGGGCAAGAGTGACCTTCCTCGGTCTTTTTCCATTCGCTGAAGAGATGCTGCGTGTCGGTGTAGTCGATCGCCAGCAGACGTTGATCCTGCTTGTCGAAGTAGAGGTCGATCGGCTCCTTAACAGCTTCGGTGACTCGCAAGCCGAATGCCGTACGATCACCGATCTTGATCTCGTCGAGATTGGCGACCTTCGATTTTGGATCGAGCAGAATCCTGAGGCTCCAGGCCCAGCAGAGAACGCGGACCTTGTCCTTGTCGCGCGGTGCGGCCCCGATCCACCAGCGATTGCCGACCTCAACGGTCGAGGTCCGATTGCTCTTGTCCTCTGGCTTCAGCGGAGTCACGGTCGCGGTGATGAGCACTCGCTCGCTGAACCGGAAGAGTTTCAGAAGCTTCTCTTCGCCGCCGGCCGCTTTGACGACCTCTTGCACCCGTTTCGCAGCGTCCGGCTCTTCGGCCATTGCGACATGGGTGTGCGTCACGACCGCCGCCAGCAAGAGCACGATCAATCCATTCGCGCTGGCCGCAGCCTTCAAGGTGTGTCGCTTCGTTTTCATCGGGATGGTCCTTTCCAATTTATTGAGAATTCAGTTTGTGATTGAGCTTCCTCTGCGCTCTTCGCTCCTCTGCGGTGAAACAAAAGCCGCTATTACCGCAGCGGAGCGAAGAGCGCAGAGGGGAGGTTGCAGGAAGACTAGGGCTTTGATTCCAGTTCCAGTGCCTCGCGGAACTTCGCAAGCGATTCTTTCTCATGGCCTTGAGCCGCGTAGACGTGGCCGGAGGCGCGCAGCATCCGGATACGCCAGCTCGGAGGCAAGCCTTCCAGGTCGCTGTATTGCTTGAGCACAGCGAGAGCCTCGTCGGTCTTCACCTGATCGGTCAGCAGCCGAGCCATTGCGATCGTCGCGGTGAGCGGCTGCCAGCCGTTTCCTTTGCCGGTGATCGCGAACGCCTTCCGATACGTGGCCAGAGCCTGTTCATCATCCTTGAGGTTGTTGGTGTAGTTGTCCGCCAGCGTCAGCCAGATGGCGGAGTCTTTCGGAGTCAGCATGATGGCCGCTTTCAGATCGGCTTCGGACTTCCAGCCGTCCTTGAGAAACGAATGAATGGTTCCGCGCAGATGAAACGCCTCGCTGGCTTTGTTCGAGATGTCGGCGGGCCACATCGAAAAGTCATCGGCCCCGAATTGCTCGACCAACTCTTTCCATTTGCGGTCCTGATAGAGCGCTCTCATGCGGCTGAGAGTCGAATCGGGATCGGACGTGTAATCGCGATACTGCTCGGCAACCTTCGCGGTCAGCGGATCGCCGTGATGGAAATAGAGCCGATGCCGCAAGGTGATGCTCTTGCCGGCGGGGATTGTGAAGTCGCCGGAGTGTGATGCGCACGCCGGGCAGGAGTTGCCGGTCGGACGGCACACGACCGTCTTGTGATCGTTGTAGTTCCCTTTGAAGTGATCGGTGCCGAAGCGGTTTGCGGTGATCAGTCCGTAAGTCCTCGCGTGCCAGTGCGTTGGGAAGCGAACGTTCGAGGGGTGATCGAACATCGCGATGCCGACCGTCTTGCCGCTGGCGTCGGGACCGAAATAGTCGGCCCACTCGGCCCGCTTGCCCCAGGCGTCGGCGTTTCGATCGCCGCGACTGTTGAGGATCGTGCCCGCGAACTTGTTCCCCTTCTCGTCCTCAACCTTCATGGAACCGGCCACTCGGACGAGCAGTCCGCCATCTCGCTTGTCCCCCATCAGCACTGGCGTGGCGGCGGCTTGCAGTTCGATGTCGTAGTCCATCAGCAACTGCCGGTTCTCACGCGGGATAAACGCCAGCCGCACTCGTTCGCGCAGCACCAGCTTGCCGTCGCCGAGCCACTGATTCCAGAAGACGACTTCTCCCGTCTTGCCCGATGTGACATTCTCGATCTTTTCCAATTTGATCTCGGCGGTATGCCCCGCCCTCTCTTTGCCGGGAGCCCACCAGAAGTTGAAGCCGTTCACATCGCTGTGCGAAAAGCGGATCGAGCGATGATGTGGATGATCAGGATCCTCGCCGGGGACATCCGGCTTCATCGGGTAATGCCGAGTGACGTTCTCGCCATTCGGCCCGATGACCGGATACAGAAACGGAGCGACCCATTCTTTGTGCCGCCACTCGGTGAAGACCTGATCGTCGATCTTCACACGGATGCGGTCATTGAGTTCTGTGATTTCGACGTCGGCAAAGACGGGGCTTGCGAGCGAGACCAGAACCAGGCAAGCAAAGATCGAGGCAGATTGCATGGTATGGTTGAGTTTGTCGTGACCCCATTCATGGGGTCGAGGGGAGCGTTGGATTCGAGAGCGACCCGATGAATCGGGGCACTACGAGCGATCATTTGGCTGGTCGGCGATGTTCTTTGAAGAACTTCACGATCAGCGGCGGAGCTTCCTCCGGGTACTTGTGCGTGCCCAGATGAATCATTGTCACGACAGGATTGCCGTCCTTTGAGGGATACAAGGTGCAGTTCTTGTCCCATTCGGTTCCCTCGCCGCAGCCATTGAGCGTTCGCAGGCGCGTGATCCTCGCTTGTTGCCAGGAGAACTTCACGAGCTCGTCGTTCTCGGCCGCGACATGCAGGACCGGTTTCGGTTTGAGGTCTCCCAGCAATCGACCTCCGACCGCCGCCGACGGTGCGACCGCCGCGAAGACCTCTCCGCGAGCAGCCCACAACAAATAAGTGAAGCCGCCGCCGTTCGAGTGTCCCGTCGAGTACACGCGGCGCTCGTCGATCTTGTGCTTCTCTTTCATGGATGCCAGAACGGAGTCGAAGAATTTCAGATCGCGATCGCTCTGGTCTCCGACGCTGCTTTGCCAACCCGGCTTCTTCCCTTCGGGGTCCGTCAGCCGCCCAGGAGTATTCAGTCCCTGCATGTAGACGACGACTGCTTCCGGCCACAGCTCATGCAGCCGAAAGCTGCGAGCCGCATTCCGCATGTTTCCGCCATGCCCATGAAAGCCAAACACGAGCGGCGGCGGATCGCTCGACGGTTTGCTTGGCGTAAAGACGTCGACCTCCCGTTTTACCCCTTCAATCGTCCAATTCATTCGGGTCGGTTCGGCAGCCACCAACCAGCCGGCACTCGGCGCGACAAATAGCGAGACAATCATCACGATGACAGGTCGCATAAGATTCTCCTCAGGCTAGTTCCCGGCGAAATGAAATCCCGTCGGGATCAAACACTTGATCGGCGGGCAGGTTTCGCAGGACTGGTCTCCCCCCAACGATAAGTGGTCAGCTCCTGGAGATCACGCACGCCGCCGCTTGCGAATTAGTCCGACCCGTTTTTCGAGTCACATGTAACGGGCTGGCGTATGTAGGTGTGGCTGGCCAAAGTGGTGCGACTGATTTTGATTGCGGGTCAAGAAGACCGGCCTTTGGTTCGACGTCACGTGAGTTCTTCCTTCGAGCAACGGATGCGATATGACTCGCAGTAACTCTTTTCCGGATCTGGGCGCGCGGCTTCGAGCCGGAGAGGAAGCGGTCCTAGAGGTCATCTTGCGGACGCATGGGCCACCGATTCTGACGCTGCTCAAGCAACGCTTTGTGGGACCGTTGACCACACGGATTTCGAAGATGTTCTGGCCGCAGCGTTGTTTCGGATGTGGCAGCATCGTGCGCGGTTTGATCCGAAGTTGGCATCGCTCCGCGTGTGGTTCTTTCGGATTGCCGAGAACCTCGCTCGAGATGTCCTGAAGCACGGCTGGCACAAAGCTCGGCAGTTAGAAATGAGCACCGAACCGCGGTTGCTCGCCGAGGTCATTGATCGGCGTCCAAACGGCGACTCGGACCATGCGGCGGTTGACGGTGAGTTGCCGGCACTGCGAGTTCCACCGGAACTGCTACGCGAGCTGCTCGCGCTGCTGCCGGAGAATCAACGACGCATCGTGCTGGCCGATGCGGACTCGCGCGACGGCCTCGTCGCGAGCCACGACCTGGCCAGCGAACTGGGCATCCCGGCTTCGACCGTGCGGGTCTATCGCCGTCGGGCGCTGGAGCGCCTGCGGCGCGAGATCGAAGAACGAGAACTCGCCGCGAATGGTTCTTCGTAGGATGGCCGCCCTCGGCCGTCCGCGTTGGAGAACGATGCAAAGCAAAACGGCCGAGGGCGGCCATCCTACTCTCCCAATCTGCGATTGAGGAATTACGCCATGAGCGATCCATTGAACCACGACTTGTTGCCGGACGATTTGTTTCGCAACCGCATTGCCGCGGCGCTACAGGAACTGGATCAGCCGGAATCCGATGCGGACATCGCCGCTGCGCTCGATGCGATGGACGCTGAACCGCTCGACGATTCGGCGGTGGGACGCATCATGCGGCAAGTGCGGCGCTCGATCTCGGAGGCAGATTCAAATTCTCTGAGCGGGATCAGCCGGAACGCGCTAGCGTCCGGTTCTGATTTGCGTCGTGCTTCCAAACCGGGGGCTAGCGCCCCGCGGGTGATTGAGTTACCAGCAAGACTGACTCGACTAGCCATCGTTGTCGCGTGCGCGGCGTTGGTGGCAGTTGGCCTGGTGTTTAAGCGGTCCGATGATGTCGAGCGACCCTCTCTGCGGCTTGGCGAGCTGCTGTCGTCGAGCGATCGCCGGCCCGGTCACCGACGAATTCAGTCAGCGCAATCCGCCAGCAACGCCGCGATCCAGCGCGTGCGGTTCGGCGAGACGCTCAGCACCGGTCCGCGTGAGAAGCGGTGTGTGACGTTGTTGGATGGTTCGGTGCTGTCGATCAACGAACTGTCGCGAGTTGCCATCAGCGGCAAGCGGCGCGTCAAGCGGCTCGCGGGTGAAGTGTTTGTGGAAGTCATGCCGACGAAGGACTCCGAACGATTCGTCGTCGAGACGCCGCATCGCACGGTGACCGCGCTGGGGACGAAGTTCGTCGTGAAGACGCAAGAAGAGGCGACCCGCGTCGTGGTCACTCAGGGGAAGGTGCAGGTCAGCGGCGTCGAAGAAGTCATCCCCGCCGGGCAGGAGTTGATCGCCGATCTGAACGAGTCGAAGTCCGCGGAACTGCGGCCGGCAAAACGGTCCGCGTATGTCGTCGAGTGGGTCAAAGACTTAATGGCGGCGGTAGGCTCGATCGTCGTACCAACCAGCGGACATGCCGGCGGGACCGTCACGGTCGTCGATCCGAATGGGCAGGAGATGAAACTGTCGCTGCGAAAGTTTCATGTCGATGCCCACATCGAAGAGGGATTCGCTCGGACGACGATCGATCAGACGTATTTCAATCACACCTGGCAGCAGCTTGAGGGAACGTTTCGTTTCCCGCTGCCGGCTGATGCGTCGCTGTCGCGGTTGGCGATGTACGTGAACGGCAAGTTGATGGAAGGGGGCATGGTCGAGCGAGACTACGGCCGCAACGTCTTCGAGCAGATTCGACATACGCGCCGCGCCCCGGCGCTCTTGGAGTGGGTCGACGGCAGCACGTTTCAGATGCGGGTCTTCCCGCTGGAAGCTCGGCAAGAGAAGCGCATCCTGCTGAGCTACACGCAGCGGTTGCCGAGCGATTACGGCAAGAGCGTCTACCGCTTTCCGTCCGGGCACAATCTTGAAGGAGTGCGGGAATGGTCCATGAATCTGCGCGTGAAGGATGCGGCCGGGACGAATTGGTATTCGCCGTCGCACTTGCTGAATGGCCGCAATGACAACGGAGATCTCGTGATCGACGGCCGCCAAGAATACGCGGCACTGGATCGGGACTTGGTCGTCGAGTTCGGCGAGGAAATCAAAGAGAAGCCACCGGTTCAATTGGAAGAGGTGATCCGTCGGCCGATGGAAAAGATCCGAGGCCGAGCTCCGTTCGGTTCGCAACATCCGATGTGGTCCGTTTGCGAGCAAGACGGTTTTCAATACGTGATGTTGCGGTATCGGCCGGAGTTGGCGGCCGCTCGTCAACGATCGCCGCGACAGTGGATATTCCTCGTCGAGAACTCAGCGGATCGCAACGAGATCCTGGCCGAGACGCAGCAGCAGATCGCGAACATTCTGCTCGAAAATGCCGAGCACTCCGATACTTTCTCGATCATCCGTGCGGGGACTCAAGCGGAATCGTTCCGACGCAAGCCAGTGGAATGTACGTTGGAAAACGTGTCGGCGGCTCAGCAGTTCTTGAAGGAAGTCGCGCCAATCGGTGCGCTCGATCTGGAGCAAGCTCTGCGTGCCGTGCAGAAGCAGGTGCGTGGGAAGCACGACGCGTGGATCGTGCATCTGGGGACCGGCATTCCCGTGTTGGGTGAGCGTGATGAAACGACGTTGCTGCGATTGCTGCCGGCGAAAGCTCGGTACGTCGGCGTGGCGGTCGGCAAGCGTTGGTCGAAGTCGTTCATGGAGTCCGCCGCCATTCACAGCGGCGGCCATGCCACCCAGATCAACCCGGACGAAGCGGTCGCGTGGCGAGCCTTCGATCTGCTCAGCACGCTTAACGCGCCACGGCTGACAGAGATCACCGTGCGCTCGGCCGACGCCGTGTCAGCGAGGGAGGGCGAGGCTCCCGCCGAGCCGCGTGCTGGCAAAAAGCCTGGCTCGGCGGGAGCCTTGCCCTCCCAGTTCTTGTTGCTCACGAGCTCGCTCGCCCACGGACAAGAGCTTGCCGCCCTGGCCCGCTTTCCCAAAGGCCAGCCGTTGCCGAAGTCGGTCTTGGTCACCGGCAAGCTCGACGGGCAGACGAACCAGTCGATCCTGGAAGTGCCGAATCCGTCGCACTGCGGACATCTGCCGCGCACCTGGGCAAGGTTGGAGATTGACCGACTCGTTGCACTGGGTGCTGCCGAGAACAAGCCGCAGATCATTGAGCTGAGCAAGTCGATGTATGTGATGTCGCCGTTCACGTCTCTGCTGGTGCTAGAGACCGAGGCGATGTACGAGCAATTCAAAGTCGATCGGGGCCGCAAGGATCATTGGGCGATGTATCCCGCGCCGGCCGAGATCCCGGTCGTCGCCGATCAGGGAGCATCACAGCTCAGTCCGCTCGACGCGGCGAAGGAGCGTTTGAAACTCTCACAAGCACGAGCCAAGTCGGCGCAATCGAATTACGAGCGGAGCGTCACCGAGAAGCGTCCCGCCAACGACCTGCAACGACTCGACCGTATGAATCGCGCCGAGCAAGCCGAAGTGAAGCTGATCGAACACGAGATCCAACGCATCGAACGCGCGAATGCCGCAGCGGCCAATTCCATTCGCATCGCGTGGGAGTCGGTCGTACAGCGACGCTCGGCGTGGCAGCAGAGTTATCTGCAACAAGCCTCTCGATATCATTGGAACTATTGGGGGAGCCGGGCCCATCGCTGGAATGACACGGATTGGTTAAGGACCAATCTGACCTCGGAGGGTTTCGACTCTTCGGCCTTGGGGGATGACTTCAACGTCAATGGAGTGCTCGATCCCGAACTCTATGTCGACGGCGTGCTCCGTGGACGATCGATGCCACGCACGTGGGACGTCAACGACGACCGATTTGGGTTCCTGCCGCAGCTCAATCGAGTGCTGACGAGAGACCCGGAGAGCCGCTCATTCAAGACGAGATCGCTCCAGGGGTTGAACAACGACGACGGCTCAGTGACGCCATACTTCTCGACGTTCATTGATGGCGAGGACTTCGACGAAGCACGCTATCGCCTACTGCCCATCCTCGATTCGACCAATGACTATCTGCTCGGATCGGGCGTGCGGTACGTCAGGCCGAACAGGAGATACTCACTTCGTAGAGAGAGTGAACTCGGACAGCAGGTGTTTGGAGATTTCCGTCCGAACAGCTTCTCGCGACCGGGTCGCATCAACCTCAACAGCATCAGCAATCCTGAGGTGTTGGAGGCGTTCATCGCAGCCAGACACGACTTTGATATCGATGGTCGAGTCCGACAGAAATGGATGCGGAGTCAATTCAACAACGGGAACGACTTCTTCACTGACGAATATGTGAGACCGAGTGTGCGGCTAAGGTCTCGTGACGGCTCGGTGTTTTTCGGTCGGTTCGGGGAATTCGATGTGGACTCGGACGGCTTTGTCGATGCCGCTTGGCCCCTTGAGGTCTCGGAGGTCGTTGCGACACAAGAACGCCGCCCGATTCGCCTGATGCAACGAGGAGGTGAAGGGCTCGGCTACATCTCCAACGGCGGATTTATTTGGCCGGAAGTCGGAGGCGGCTCAGTGGCCTTCGACACATGGCATCAGGATTTCGGTGGCTACCCGACTGTTGCTCTGCATCCTCTGGCCGGCGTGATTCAGGATTTGCCAAGCTACGCACCCGGCCTGCAAACGTGGCCCGCCGATCGACTGGCCATCGTCGAGCAAGCGGCTGCGGCGAAACCGAAGCGCGGCGAGGTCGATGCCGAAGCGCGACGGTTGATCGAGAAAGCACGATCGCTCGGCTGGGAGCGTTGTAGTATGGCCGCCCCCGGCCGTCCTGCGGTTCTCAAATCTCAAACGGGGACGGCCGGGGGCGGCCATACTACGGTCATCGCCGATGGTTCCGGCCGGTTCGTCCTTGAACGTGAAGTTAGTGAAGGGCTGAAGGAAACGGTCATCCACGACGGCTCGACGCTGTGGCATCTCTATCCAGAGATCGGACTGGGTGCGAAACGAACGCTGAGCCGATTCCATCAGTCGGCCATTCAATCGCTCATCCCGTGGTATGTGCCATCGGCCGATGACCTGAGTGTCGAGGCCGATGTGAAGACGGTCGGCGAACGAACGATTCGCATCGCGCCGCTGAAACGCGATGAGCTCGTAGTCGAACTGGTCTTCGCTGAAGACGGTCGGGTCAGCGAGATGCGGGTCATCGAAATCCCTGGAGTGCGGCGGCTCGACGCCGCCCTCCATTCCGATGGAAAAGCGGCACCCGAAATCCACAGTCCGAAGCTACCAAAGTCGGACGAACGATCAACTTCGTATCTCGGCAACCATCCCGTTGATTCCAAACCGATGGCGGGCGGTGTCGAGCCACCGCACTCCAGCGTGATTGCCAAACAAACTTTCGCTGCGGACGGGACGATCCGGCTGTTTGATACCGAGGACAAACTCGTGGCGAAAATGAAGTACGAGCGGCAGCCGATCGAGGCTCCGAATCTCGTGCCAGCGACAAAAGAACTCGTCGTGCTGCCGTTGCCGTATCGCTCGGCGGCGGGTGTGCCGGTCAGCGTGCCGGTCAACTTGCAGACGAATGCGCCCGACTTTGCGAAGCTCTCAGACGACGACGCGCTGTTGTTGCTCGCCTCGTACTTCGCCGAAGCGCGGCCGTCGGAACTCACCACGTTCATCGAGCAACGCTACACATCCAAGGGAGATCATCGCATCGGGCTCGCCGTGTTGCTGTCGGCAGTCGTCCCTCAAAACCCCCTCGTGGCGAACGCGACGAAGCAGCATCCCTATGGGCCGCTCGGGTACTTCCTCGAGCAGTTTTCCGCCGTGGCCGTGCAAGGGAATCACCGCGCTTGGCTTGAACACGCTCGCACCAGTCCGTTTTTGAATCGGCTGGTCTCGGCCTACAACCATCACTCCCGCTGGTCGGCGGATCAAGCCGCTCCTCGCGACCGAGCGGAGGCGGACATTCAAAAGGAGTTGGCGACGACGCTGCTCTTCATCCGCGAGTGCCGTTCGCTGGACCTCGCCACGAAGCTACTGTCGACCGTCCAGCTCAGTCTCAAACGCACCGAGCGGATGAACGCCACGTTCGCTCGCCAGTTGAACGAAGCCACGGCGGCGATTGCCGAAGAGCGTGGCCTCCCGGCCTTCGCTCGCACGGCTCGAATCGAATGGTTGCTGACCGTCGGCGATGAGGCTTCCGTCGCTCAGGCGAAAGAGCTGTTCCGGACGCAGCTCGCGTGGCGGATGCTGCCAGCATCCGAACCGACGCTAGCAGCGTCGGCCACGGCGGAATTCCCAATCCTCAACGGTGACACGCGCGCTGCGTTCGTCAAACACTTCAAGACGCCCAATGGTCAGCCCTGCGGCCCGTGGGGCGAGTTGGTCAAAGAGGCGGCTCACAAACTTGGCGAGCCGGAGGGCGTTAGCCCCCGGACTCCTGCAATCGTCCGGGGGCTAACGCCCACCGGCTCGCCTGAGATCGGTCGGTTGTTTGTTGCCGATCGCCTCATCGCATTGACGCGAGCGTGCGTCTCATTGAGCGAACCGGCTCTCGCCGCTGAGATTTTCCAACTAGCGATCAAGGATCAAGATCTCGTTGCCCAGCCACGACTCAATCTGGCGGCGCTGACCTACGCCCAAGAGGCCAACAACTGGGAACTCGCCGAAGCCTGCGTGCAACGTGCTCTGGCCGATGAGAAATTGCAAAAGGTCTCACAGCTCTGGCGCGATGCGGCGCACATCGCCGAGCAACGTCGCAAGTTCGACGATTGGATCGAATTCCTCGACCGGGCCTACGAGTTGGAGTTTGCCGCGCTCCCCAAGACTCTGGATCTGAATGCGTTCCGCGTCGAGTACGGCAATCTCTTCAATCAGTTCGATCAACGAACGGCGCAACTCGCCACTGCGAAACAATCCGAGAAAGTGGCGTTCGCTCACATCGTGCAACGAGCCACCGCGCGATGGCGCGACATCGACGTCGATGACACAGTCGCCTGTCATCGCACGGCATTTATCCTCGCGAAGCTGGGTCTGCCCACGGCCGCCTGGAACTATTGGACAACTCCGCTGGCAGAGACTCCTGATCGCTCGGCCGTATGGCAATCGTTCGCGATCGCGATGCACGCGCAACAACGCATCGCCGTTGCCGACCAAGCCTGGACGACCGCCTTTGCCTGCGAACCCACCAATCCAGAGCTCTTGCTCCAGCACGCTCAGTTCCTGCGGTCCTCGCGGCATGAACACAAAGCCCGCGAGCTGTTGACGAAGATCATCAACAACACCTGGCAACCGCGCTTCGACAGCACAAAGCAACAAGCTCAACAACTGCTGGCCACAGGTGGCTCTGCCAAGTAAGCCTTGATGTCGTCGTAGCCACGTTCGCCAGAACGTGGGGGCACCGTTGGACGATCTCCACGCTCTGGAGAGCGTGGCTACTCCAGACCTGTCTCGGCGCTAGTGCTTTGTCACGACTAAGAATTGGGGCTCGCTAAATCAGCAGGAGGGCGCTAGCCCCGGTTAATCTCGCTGGAACCGGGGCTAGCGCCCTGCGGCTGATTTGCTCAACCCAAATTGCTTGCTCTGACAACGCACGAGCACCAGTCTTCTCGCGTGTGAAATCTCAATTGGTCTCAACTGGCGTGGTGCTGCTCTCTAAGTTGTATTTCTCCAGCAGCCGATACAGCGATCGGCGCGAGATGCCGAGGACTTGAGCCGCTCGGCTTTTGTTCCCCTTTTGCTTCTGCATGACCTCGACGACGCGAGACTTCTCAATCGCGGCCAACGTGCCGTCATCGGCCAAAGGGATCGCCCGCGCGCTGGAGGTCATCCCTGCGGCAGTGTTCGATGTCGTGGGACTCAGCACCGTGGCCGGCAGTTCGTCGGTCGTGATGAAATGGTCCTCCGCGAGGATCTTTCCACGTTCGATGATGTTGATGAACTGCCGGATGTTGCCCGGCCAGCCGTACGTTTCGAGCGCTCTTAGCGCGTCGGGAGCAATCTGCCAGTCTGGACTAAGGAAGTGATTTACCAGCAGCGTGATGTCGCCGGCTCTCGCCCGCAGCGGCGGCAGGTCAAGCGACATGACGTTGATGCGGTAATACAAATCTTCGCGGAAGCGATGCGCGGCGACTTCTACCGCAAGGTCGCGGTTCGTCGCGGTGATAACCCGCACGTTGACGCGACGCTCTTGCAGCGAGCCGACGCGGCGCATCGAACCGTCTTGCAGCACCCGCAGCAGTTTCGCCTGCATCACACCGGGCATCTCGCCGATCTCGTCGATGAAGAGCGTGCCACCATCGGCCAATTCGAATAGCCCAGGCTTGGCGGCGACGGCTCCGGTGAATGCTCCCTTTTCGTGGCCGAAGAGTTCGCTTTCGAGCAGCGTCTCGGTCAGCGCGGTGCAGTTGATGGAGATCAGCGGCCGGCCCGCTCGCGAACTGTGATCGTGCAGCGCGCGTGCGACTAATTCCTTGCCAGTGCCGCTCTCTCCCTGAATCAAGATGGCCTTGTCGCTGGGACCGGCTTTGGCGATCAGCTTGAAGATCTCCTGCATCGCAGGGGATTCGCCGATCATCTGGAGTTTCGGCTGGCTGCGTTCGAGCACGGCTTTGAGTTGCACGTTCTCCTGGCTGAGCCGTCGCCGCTCGTAGGCTTTTTGGATGAGCGTTTCGAGTTCCGCCAGCGAGAATGGCTTCGAGAGGAAGTCGTATGCACCCAGCTTCATCGCTTGCACGGCGGTTTCGACAGTTGGTTCGCCGGTCAGCAGTACGACTTCGCACTCCGGCGACAGCTCCTTAATCCGCTGGAGCAGATCAAGCCCCGTCAGGCCGGGCATCGCCATGTCGGTCACGACGACATCGAACTGGCGATCCTGCAACAGCCGGAGTGCATCGTTGACTCCGGGAGCCTCATGCACATGAAACCCGCGCCGAGCAAACCGCTTCGCAGCCGTGTTGCGAAACTCGTTGTCGTCGAACAGGAGTTCGACTTGGCTGGCGTCGAATTGAGTGTTCAAAGAGCCGTCGCTCATGGCAGGTCTTTCTCATGAAACATGTCTAGGTGAGCCGGAGGACGTTAGCCCGCGGACGGCATTGCTGAAGTCCGGGAACTAACGCCCTCCGGCTCGCCACCAAATCAACGTTTGCACTTCGAACTAATCCACTCGCCGCAGAACCAGAACTTCGCAGGGTGCGTGCCGCAACACCGCCTCAGTGATTGAGCCTAGCAGAAACCGTTTGACACCGTGGTAGCCGTGCGACGGCATGACAATCAAGTCTGCATGAACCTCGCCGGCAAACTCGGCGATGCGTGCGCCCGCATCCCCTTCTATGACTTTCGAGCACACCCCCGCGAACTGCGGACGTGATTTCAGATAGTCGGCGAGGTGCGTTTTGGCGAGTTGCAGCCAACGCTCCGGATCGACGGTACTCACGACCTCCCCCGCATAGGGGACGAAGTTCGGAAGCAGAGCGACATGCACCACATGAACCTCTCCCGGTTGCTGAGTGATTTCCAAGGCGGTCTGAATGGCCGCGTCGGATGCGGATGAGAAGTCGATAGGCACTAGCACACATTTTTTGGGGAACCAGGACATGATGGCTGCTCCTTGGATCGTGGCACGCGATGACGTTGAACGCTCGCAGATTGAGGCAAAGGGCGTGCCGACCGCTTTACCGCTATGCCAACAACCAATGTGGCTCGACGCTCCGCGTCGCGCCACGAATGTGCGGCCAAGCGGACGGGTGTGCGGAAGTGCCACGAACAATGCGTGCGAATCCGCTCAATGTGGCCGTTCTACGTAGCCGTCATCGCTCCGCGTGACGAGCTGGTTGTTTCACCGATGTTGATGGACCGGCGAGATCCAAGCGTTGGGAAGCGTTCGGCTCGTCACGCAGGAGCGTGACGGCTACGTACCCGCATCACGCCTTTGGCATCGCGCTTGCAAGCTCATTAGCCAGACCTCTCATTCTGCTCTCGAAAGGATGGCTATCGTGCTCACGCTCAAAAAGATTTTGTGCCCGGTCGATTTCAGCGATCTCAGCCTCAATGCTCTGCGAACCGCCATTGATCTGGCATCCAAGTTTTAGGCGGAGTTGCACCTTTTGCACGTCTTTGAAGGCTATGACGCCATTTCCTTGAACCCGGAGGTGGCTCTGACTCCGATGCCGGAGTGGCTCGTCAAGCTGCGTGAGGTCTGTCATGAAAAGTTGGCCGCGTTGCCCAGCCCTGACCTCGCCGCGCTTTGCCCAGCGATAGTGCGAACGCATCGAGAATGCCCAGCCATCCACGAAATCCTTGACTACGCCGCGAATCAGAAGATCGACTTGATCGTGCTGTCGACGCACGGCCGGACCGGGCTGAAGCACCTCTTGATGGGCAGCGTAGCGGAGAACATCGTCCGCAGTGCTCCGTGTCCCGTCCTCACGATCCGTGGAACACTGCCGAAGTAGCCGCGTTCGCCAGAGCTTCTTGAATTCCTCGCCACCTGAGCTTGTCCCAGTGGTTCCCGCGCTCCTGCGCTACTCAAGAACGGCGGAGGATTTCGGTAGTGCAGAAGTACGGGAACCACCCTGACAAGCAGAGTGGCGGACTTTTTCAACAATCTCTGGCGAGCGTGCCTACGACTGCATCGAAAAGTTGACCAAGAGCGGCAGATGGTCGGACGCCTGCCGCGTCTGCCGAGTCCTCACGAGATGTGCGGATTCGATCTGGATGCCGTCACAGTGAAAGACTTTGTCGAGCGACATCACCGGCATTGCGGCGGGGAACGAGCGGAACTTTCCGGGCGGAGTCGTCGCTTGAGCCAGTCCGTGCGAGTGCAGCAGTGTTCGGCCCAACGTGTTTCGCCAGTCATTGAAATCGCCACACATCAACGTCGGATGCTTGGCGGTCGAGTGGAAAATTGGGTGACTCAGCAACCGTCGCACCTGCCAATCCCGTTCGCGTTCGCTCAGCCCCAAGTGCCAGTTGGTCACGCGAAGCAATCCGGAGGGTGACTCCACCACAACCAACTGTGCACCGCGCGGTTTCTTCTGTCCGAACTGCAATGAGATGCGATGGTGTTCGGACAACGGCCAGCGAGAGAGCAACAGGTTGCCGTAGCCACCGACTTTCCAATGCACGTTCTGCTGAAACGTGGCGAACATCGGCTGAAACCGCTCGGCCAGAATATCGGCTTGATCGTGGCGACTGGTGCGTGGCAGGTCGATGGTCACTTCTTGCAGGCAGAGAAAATCCGCCTCCAGCGTGGCCAGCACGTCGATGATGCGATCGAGGTTGTAACGCCGATCGTTGCCGCCGATCCCTTTGTGAATGTTGTAAGTGACCAATCGCATCATGAGGCGAACTACTCCACTGGTTTGGAAACTCTCAACGGTGGTTGCCCGGATTTCTTGCGAATCCAGTTGATCGACGCCAGCACTTTGGGGCGACCGATCAAGGATCGCTCCCACCGGCGTTTGCCGGGCAGATCTAACAGCCAGAGTCCGGCTATGATCGTCAGAATTCCCTGTCCGGGAGTAATCAACATCACGAAACCCGCCGCCATCAGCACGGCTCCCAGCAAATTCTTGAGCAATCGCCAGACCCAATACAACACACGCTGACGAGGCCACGGCGAATGAACGGTCGCTGAAGTCTCAGCGAAATAATCTTCGGGAAGTCGCGTCAGCAGCCACGGCAGAGCGACCGCACTGACCACGAACGTCGCCAGTGAAGCCACGGCAAACCAGCCAATCGCCTCTGAGGAAATGCCCAACACGATGCTCTTTCACAAGGCCGGAGTGAACAGCCGGCTGAGGTTTTCGCCGACGATGTGTAACCACGGACGACGCTCCCAATCCTCAGGGTTGATGAGGGTCGAGTCCTGCAAATCGCGTTCGAACTGCTGCTCTAATTGTTGCGCGATGCGTTCGTCGTACAACACCATCCCGGACTCGAAGTTCAAGAACAAGCTGCGGCAGTCGACGTTGGCCGATCCGACCAGCGACCAATGTCCGTCGATCATCAGCGTCTTCGAGTGCAATAGGCCCCGCTGATATTCCGCGATCTCAACGCCGGCTTTCAGCAGGGAATCGTAGATCGCGCGGCCAGCCAGCAAGGTCAGGAGATGATTCCTGCGGCCCGACAACAGCAGTCGCACACGAACGCCACGCAGCGCGGCGTTCTCCAGCGCGACGACAATGGCCGTGGGAGGAGCGAAATACGACGTCACGATCAGCACGCTCTCCTGTGCCTCGTTGATGGCCGCCAGCATCAAGGCTTGGAACACCGACAGCTCGCTCTCCGGGCCGCCGTTGACAGTCTGAGCGGTCACTGTGCCGGTGGCCAGCGGCGGCGGAAACGATTCTGTGTCAGGCAGCACCTCGCCAGTCGCAAAATACCAGTCCTCGGCGAACAGCAATTGGTGCCGCCACACCTCCGGCCCGACGACTCGCGAATGTGCGTCTCGCCAAAACATGAACTCGGAACTGCGACCAATGTACTCGTCACCGATATTCATGCCGCCGGTGAATGCTACCCGGCCATCAACCACGACGATCTTGCGATGACACCGCAGGTTCAGCGACCACCGCTCACGAAACGACTGACCGGGCAAAAAGGTCGCGATCTGAATTCCCGCCTCGCGCATTGGTCGCAAAAAACGTTTCGTGAGCCAGAACGAACCGAATCCGTCGTACAAGAAGCGCACGCGCACCCCTTCGCGAGCTTTGCGAATCAGCAAATCGCGAATCCGCGTCCCCGTGCGATCGGGCTGCCAGATGTAGTATTCGAGGTGAATCGACTCGCGCGCGTTGAGCAACGCCTGCTCGATCAGCCCCAATGCGCGGTTCGTGTCCGTCAACAATTCGATGTCGTTGCCAGAAGTGGGCCATGTTTCGGTCAGACGCTGAGTCAACCGCATCAACCGCCGCGTCTCCAACCGGTCCGTGTCACGCGGCTGCCGTTCATGTTCCAACCGTTGCGGACGCTGCTCCGCCAGTTGTTCGTTCGACCGCTGTTTCGAGGCTTTTCGCCGCTCGATCCGGTTGATTCCAAACACCAGAAACAGCACGGCACCGGCGATTGGTATAAACACGATCGCCAGCATCCACGCCACGCTCGACACCGGCTGCCGCTTCTTGAGCAACAAAACGACCGGCAAAAGCAACAGCGTCAGCCCATATCCCAGCAGCGACAGCAGCCAATCAAAAAGCGTCATATTTGTGCCCGCGAACGACAGGCAACTCGCCTGTCGTTCGAGAGCAGAGCAACCTCGTTCCGACGTGCCAAGTCTAAATTCGCCGCACGCTCATTTGCGGGCCGGTTGATCCACGATCAAATGTGCTCGCGCCCATTTGTGGCACTCGATGCACTGCAAGGTCATTTCGAGCCACGTCAGCGCGGCCGCATCGAGCTTGCCGTCTTTGCCATTTTTGACCAACCGCTGAGCCACTCGTTGAAAATCAACGCTGTGCTCGCGGAAGAATGGGTCGTTGGTGACACGCCACTTCTCGGCAGCGCTCATCTCTTCGAGCTTCCCGGCCCCTTCCTGGATCAGTTCAAAATCTTCCAGAGCCAGTCCGGCCAGCACCTGTTGCGAGGCATCCAATTTCATCCGCATGAATTTCGACACCCCTTGGCGAGCGGGTGTCGTCTTCTCGTCCTTCTTCGTCGCCGATTTCGGCTCCTCCTTTTGGGCAGGTTCGGCTTTCTTCGGTGCCTGAGTCTCCTGCGTGGCGGCGAACTGGGTCATCGTTAGACCTCCCACACCAATCAACGCGACGGCCAATGCACTCCAACCCCATCGAGCTGTTTTCATCACATGTCTCCTGACTGAATTTGGTAAATCACCGAACACAATCAGAGAGCTTGGCAAACGGTGTTCCACGTCCAACCGGCTCGCAATATGAGCCATGATCGCTGTGCGACTTTGTACGCAACGGACCGCGACCGAGCGGCATCGCACTGTTTGCGAAGTTTTCGCACAGTGAGCCGTTTGGTGCAGTTGGCTTGCCCCATCGACCTTGGGCATTGGTATCTACGCCACTCGAAATGGTCGGCAGTTAGACCACCTCTGCGCTCTTCGCTTCTCTGCGGTAAAAGTGACGGACGCTTTCTTTTTACCGCAGAGAAGCGAAGAGCGCGGAGGTAAGACGGGCACGTTTGCATAGAGTTCGCAGAATTGTGTAGATGCCAATGAGCTTGGGGACTATCGCCAACGCGAAGTGCGTCAAGACATCAGGCAACCTTGATGCGAGAGCGGATTGTTGTCATCCTGCAATTGTTCTCCCCGCCCGCCGACTCCTCCTGCCTCCCGGAGTTTGGTATGCCGCATGATGCGAGCAAGTCCCGAAACGGTTCAAAAGGACTGACCGGCCACGCCCTGCGCAATGCCAACTTGCGGCTGCGGTCGTTGGCTCGATCCAAGCAGGCTCCGCCACTGGCGCAGATGGCCGTCAAGATTCGCGCGAAAACACTAGGGATAACGCGACTGGAATTTGCGAGGCAATCGGGGGTCAGTCGTGCCGCGCTCCGCGACATGGAGTTGGGGGTCCATACGCCGACCTGCCTCACGATGCGTCGGTTTGTCGAGTTCTGTCAGCGGAAAGAGGTTGCTCCTGAGCAGGTCGAAGAGTTGTGCCGGCTTTATTCCGGGGCTCCCGATTCGATTTCCGAATTGATCGCTCGGTGCGAAATGCGAGCCGGTTCGCTGACGGATTTGGCGCGCCTCGTGAAGCTGAGTGCCTGCACGTTGTGGGAATATCGGCGCGGACATTTCCCGATCCCGTTGTCGCTGTTGCTTCGCTTCTGCCGGTTGGCGGGCGAGGACGAGGCGCGAGCCCAAGCGGTCTGGGAAAAAACCGAACGTCAGCGGTTCATCGACCGAGGCTATCCACCGGCCTGGGCGGAGTTGTGCATGATGTGTGCGCGGCAGGGACGTTCGGAGAGCTATCTACGAACGCTCGGCCTCTCGTCAAACACCATGAAGCGGCTCTGTTATTTTGAGTTGCCTCCGTGGGACGAGATCGCCAAGCCGGCCGAAAGTTTGTGTCGCACTCCCGCTGAGCTGCGGACGCTCAAGCAATTGTGGCAGAAGGACGTTCGTGACCAGCAGAAGCAACAATCGCAACAAACCTTCGGGGAACGATTGCAGGAACTGCGCGAGCAACGCGGTATGTCGCGCCGCGCACTGGCCGACCTGTTTCGCATTGGAGGCAAGAAGCCGGCTCGCATCATCAAGCACATCGAAGAAGACGGCATGTATTCGATGCAGGCATTCCCGGCGGGCCTCGCTGCGTTGCTGACGCCAGATCCAGCCGAGCAATCACGTCTGCTGAACTTGTGGTGCGAACACCGCCGGCTCTTTCACTGCCGACGCCGTCCGGAGACTCGCGTTGATATCCGCCTGGCCCGCGAGCTGTATGGTTTTGAGATTCCTCAGACGGCCAAGTTCCTGGGCTACACGAACCTTGAATACCAGAAGGTCGAGCGGGGCATCGAACACGTACTCGATTCGGCCAAGGTGCGGATCATTGATGCCATTCATCAATTCGGAAAGCTGCGGCTGCAAGAACTGTTTCAGTACCAACGTGACCTGGAGACGGCACGTCAGGCGTGGCGAAATCCCACCACGGTTTGCGAACTGGTCAAACGGCTGGCCCAGCGTGAGGGAGGCGTGGTGCCGTTAGCTCGCCGGCTGAGGCAAGCGGGCTTGGACAAAACTTGGACGCGCCGATTGCACGCCATTTCTCACGGTTTGGAAGTGCCGACTTGGCCGGAGTTGAAACAGATCGCTCGTGTGGGAGAAGTCACGGAACTCAGCCAGGTGAAGCGCGACTGGATGAATCGTTATCGCGCCTGCCTCGAGTCGCAGGGACACCCGCCGCTGGCGACCGAACTGCGACTGCTCGTCGCCGAAGTCGTCCCGACGCTGCGCGAGTTTTGTTCGCGGGTGCCGTTTGGTTATGCCGTGCTGATCCGCGACTTCAATCGCATCGAACAACAACGATCGCTTCGCTGGTTCCACGTCGAACGGATTCTGAAAGCCGCCGAGCTGCCCCCCGAAAGCGACCGTTGGCAAAAGATCGAGACGCTCTGGGTACCGCTCGATCCACGCGGGCAAAGCCGTCGACGATGAGAAGGCTCTACCGGCTCAGGTTGTGATCTGCCTTGTGCGGATTGGCAAATTGGGAACAATGCCCGGCATGTTGAAAGCGTCCCTGCCAAGCTCATCTGGTTCTCACTTTCTGACGATCACCTCCGCCATGACGTTCAAATCGCGCCTTCATTCCTGGCTGTGCGTGTGGCTGAGCTGCCTGCTGTCAGCTTCGCCGGTCATGCTGACGCTCTTGCCCGATGACGTGCGCTGCGAAGAAACCGACCCGGCTGATGCGAGCGAGGAAATCGAACTCGCGGAAGTGACGTTGTCCAAGTCCAACACGATTCAGCGTCACACGCGACGCGAGCAGTCTGGCGTCCGGCAATCGTTGCTGCCGACGCTCAGCGTTGGCGCGATTCCTCCAAGCCGGTGTATCCGGTGCCCATCGACGGGACAAGTCTCGCTTTCGGGACGTTGCGGCCCGCTGCACTGTTGAGCGGCCTCTCGATGTGTGATCCGCCTCTGCTGAGTGTGGGGCGTATTCAATCGTCGGACATGTCCGTCTGACGATCTCGGCCAAGTTTGCTGACTTGGGTTCCGATTCCGCGCTCAATATTGCGCGAAGCGCGCGACTCAAGTCGCGCGCAATCTGCGATTCTTCGATGAGGTTTCTTCATGCCCACAACCGAAATGTTTTCGCGGTCCACTCTGCCGCGAGACCTGAACTCCGGCTTGGTGGTGTTCTTGGTGGCGTTGCCACTCTGTTTGGGGGTCGCTCTGGCGTCCAACGCGCCGCTGTTTTCGGGACTGCTGGCGGGCATTGTCGGCGGCATTGTTGTCGGCATAATCAGCCAGTCGCACACCAGCGTCAGCGGCCCCGCCGCTGGTCTGACGGCAATCGTCGCGGCCCAAATCACGGCTCTGGGATCGTTAGAAACGTTTCTCCTCGCCGTGGTGATTGGTGGGCTGATCCAAGTTGGATTGGGATTGGCGAATGCGGGCTCCCTGTCCGCGTTCTTTCCCAGCAGCGTCATTAAGGGATTGTTGGCGGCGATCGGTGTCATCCTGATCCTGAAACAGATCCCGCACGTGCTGGGACACGACACCGACCCCGAAGGAGAGATGTCGTTCTCGCAACCGGATCACGAAAACACGTTGTCCGAGATCTACGCGATGCTGGGAGACCTGCATCCGGGCGCGGCGGCGATTGGTTTGTTGTCGATCGCGGTGTTGCTGCTGTGGAACAAGATTCCGGCCCTGAAGAAATCCAGCGTGCCGGCTCCGCTGGCCGTGGTGTTAATGGGGGTCGGCCTGAGTCGCCTCTTCCAGCATTCCGTCTGGGGCAGGGAGATTGAAAAGAGTCACTTGGTCCAAGTCCCCATCGCGAAAAGTTTGGGGGCGTTCTTCGAGTTCCTGCCTCGCCCAGATTTTTCTCAATGGTCCAATCCGGCTGTCTACACCGCCGGACTCACGATCGCGATCGTGGCTTCGCTGGAGACGCTGCTGAATTTGGAAGCGGTCGACAAGCTCGACCCGAAGCAACGCACTTCGCCATCCAGTCGTGAGCTGGTGGCTCAAGGCATCGGCAACGTGCTCGTCGGTTTGATCGGCGGAATTCCGGTAACGTCGGTGATCGTGCGAAGCTCCGTGAATATCAACGCGGGAGGCCAGACGAAGCTGGCGACGATCGTGCATGGCTTGCTGCTGCTGGTCTCCGTGATGTTTTTGCCCGTCTGGTTAAACATGATCCCGCTGTCCTGTCTGGCGGCGATCCTGCTGGTCACGGGCTTGAAGCTGGCCAGTCCCGCGCTGGTGCGGCAGATGTGGAACGAAGGTCGCGATCAATTTCTGCCGTTCATGCTGACGGTGGTGTCGATCGTCTTGACCGATCTGCTGATCGGAATTGGAATCGGTCTGGCGATCAGCCTGGCGTTTATCTTGCGCAGCAATGTGCGGCGTCCGCTGCGGAGCATCGTGGAACGGCATCTGGGAGGCGATGTCTTGCATGTGGAGCTGGCCAATCAAGTCAGCTTTCTGAACCGCGCGGCGCTGGATCAAGTCTTCAATTCGATTCGTCGCGGCGGTCACATCTTGTTGGATGCGTCGAACACGGCTTACATCGACTCGGACATTCTCAGCGTGATTCACGACTTTAAAGAGAAGACGGCTCCGATTCGCGGCGTGCAAGTCAGCCTGCGCGGCTTTCGAGACAAGTACAAACTTCGCGACGAGATCCAGTATGTGGATTACTCGACTCGCGATCTGCAGGAGTTACTGACGGCGTCCCAAGTGCTACAAATTCTCCAAGAGGGGAACGAACGCTTCCGCACGGGGAAGCGGCTGACGCGGGATTTGGAACGGCAACTCCAAGCGACGGCAATGGGACAACACCCGCTTGCCGTGATCCTGAGTTGCATCGACTCGCGCACGCCGGCCGAACTGATCTTCGATCTGGGACTGGGTGACATCTTCAGCGTCCGCATTGCGGGCAACATCATCAGCCAAAACGTACTCGGCAGTATGGAATACGGCTGTGCCGTCGCCGGGGCGAAGCTGATTGTCGTCGTCGGTCACACGCAATGCGGTGCGGTGACTGCCGCAGTCAACTTCGCTGGCTCGCTGAACAGCGCCGAGCAGGCGACCGGCTGCCAGAATCTGGAGCCGATCATTCGCGAGATTCAATGTGCGATCGACATGCCGTCATGCCAACATGTAGAGCATTGGTCTGCCGATCAACGAGCAAATCTGGTCGACGCGGTCTCCCGCCGGAATGTCATGCACACGGTCGAACGCATTCAGCGGGACAGCCGCACCATCAACCGACTGACACAGGAAGGCCGGATCGCAGTGGTCGGCGCGATGTACGATGTCGTCACTGGGAAAATCGACTTCTTCACGCAAGAGTCGGTCGCCGCTCAATCCGCCGCCGCAAGCTGAGCACTCATGGCGCGGCAACACGCGGGCTCAGGATTCGGTCGCTTTGATAACGACCATCGTGATGTCGTCCTCTTGCGGAGCATCCTGTCGGAATCGAGAAGCAGCGGCGTTGAGTTCGTCAATGATGACGTGAGCTGGCAAGTGCCGGTTCGTCCGCACGAGATCCTGCGCGTGCTCCATTCCGAACATGGAGCCGTCATCGGTATGGGTTTCCTGAAGCCCATCCGTTGCGAGGAAGATCAATTCGCCCGGTGCCAACGTGATTTGCTCGCCGGGGGGAATGCCGGCGTCGTCGAGCAGACCGAGGACCATTCCCGAATTCTCCAGCCGTGTGACTTGGCCGGACGAACGCAGGTGATATCCCGGCTGCCCCGCCGAGGAATAGGTGAGCGAGCGTGTGACCGGATCGAGGATTGCCAGCAACAAGGTGACGAACCTGCCGGTTTCCAGATCGTGAACCAAGAGCTGATTGATGCGTTGCAGGATCACTTGGACGTCGTCGAGTCCTTGCAACAAAGTTCGCAGACAGGCTCGAGTTTCGACCATGATCAGCGCGGGGCCCAGGCCATGACCGCTGACATCTCCCAGCACAATTCCAATCCGGCCACCGGGCATGGGGATGAAGTCGTAGTAATCGCCGCACGTCTCTTCCGCCGGGAGCACCGACCCCGCCAAATCAAAGCCAGCAATCACTGGGGCCGTGCGTGGGAACAATCGGTTCTGCACCTGACGGGCCAGTTCCAATTCGAGCCTGGCGTGACGCACACGCTCGTCCGCGGAGTCGCGCACGTTTTGCAGTTCGCGAGCACGGCGCGTTTCGTCAAATTTCACTCGTGCCGAGACATCCTCGTGGATGGAGACCTAACCAATCCGTTGGCCCGATGCCGCCAGCACGGGAGAGATCGTCTGCTCCGAGTTGTACGTCGTGCCGTCCTTGCGACGGTTCACAAACGAGCCGCGCCAGACGTCGCCACGACCGAGCGTTTGCCACAAACGCTGATAGAACGAAGCGGGGTGCTTGCCGCTTTTCAAGATGCGCGGGTTCTGCCCGATGACCTCGTCCCGACGATACCCGCTGATCTTCTCAAAGACCGGATTCGCGTATTGGATGTTGCCCGCAAGATCAGTGATCACAATCCCTTCGCCAGCCGATTCAAACGCGGCGAAGCTCATCTTTTCGATGGCTGTGACACCGAATGCCGCGCCCCCATTTGTCGAGGAGTTCGTTAAGGGTAACATGTTTCGCACCGACGGTTCCATCAAGGGTTCTCGGAAAGGAGTTGCGATGACGTAGCCGCGTTCGCCAGAACGCGTGATGCCCAAGCCTGCGTTCTGGCGAGCGCGTCTACGAGAATGCGTAGTCGTGTCAGGACTTGTTCTCAGCCGGAGGCGCGGCCTTTGGAATGGCGGTCTCTGTGGGGAGGACGTGCTCGCGGACCTTCACGGAAAGCTGCTGGCGTTGTCCGTTTCGCGAAATCGCCACCTCGACGCTCTTGCCCGGCGGAGTTCGTTCGACGTGCCGTTGTAGGTTGCGAGCCGTCAGAACGCGGTGTCCATCGTATTCTACGAGGATGTCTCCTTCGTGAATACCCGCTTCGTCCACCGGCGAATTGGCGTGGACGCCGGTGATCAACACGCCGCTCCACGGAGCGACTTTGTGTTGCCGAGAGTATTTGAAGTCGAGCTCTTGAATGTTGACTCCGAGAAATGACCGATGGACCTTGCCGTGATCGAGCAATTCCGAAGTAACCCATTTCGCGGTGTTGGACGGAACGGCGAAATGGATACCGTCGTAGACTCGGCTGGGATTCTGGAACAGTGTGTTGATCCCTACGACCTCTCCATCCAGGTTCAACAGCGGTCCGCCGCTGTTGCCGAGATTGATCACCGCCGTCGTTTCCAGAAAGTCGGCGTGCTCCAGAACCGCAGGGCCTTTCCCTTTGGTGCTGATGATGCCCGGAGTCAGGATGACTCCCGTGTTGTACGGATTGCCAACCGCAACAACCCACTCGCCGAGTTCCAGCTTCTCGCTGTTGCCGAAGTGCAGCGGCTTGAGGTCGTCAGCCGGCGGGATGCGCAAGATCGCGACGTCGCTCTGCGGATCGGTCAAGATCGCCTTCGCGAGGAACTCATGTCCTTCGTGCGTGCGGACACGAACTTCTTCCGCATGTTCGACGACATGAAACGCGGTCAGGATCGTCCCTCGGTTGTCGATCAAGAAGCCGGACCCGACGTGAGTCGGCTGCGAAGCATCGATCTGCGGAATGGGACGTCGTATCCAATCGGCACCGCGGTTGGCATTGGAAAGCGGGTCATTGACGGCTGACCCACCTTGCCACCACGTCCAGCCCAACCCCGGCTTCACGCGCACCTCCAAGCTGACGATGCTGGGCGACGCAGCTTCTGCAACGTGCTGAAACGCTTTGGACAAGCCCTTCGCGGCAGCCGCGGCGGACGGAGCGGATCCCTCGGCTCCAGCGGCCATCGCTCCGCAGATCAAACACCACAACGCACCCGCGACACAAAAATTGGATCTCTGAAACATCATCGACTCCTTCCTTGCAAATCGGTTCGTAACGGTCGTCACCCAACTTCGCGTTCATGCCGCGACCACAACAGCCAAGCCGATGCAAACACGCTGATGGCCAACCCAAACAGCAGGCCCCGATCACCGTCTTCCGCGAGCAAATAGCCGCAGACCGGACCCAGCGTGAACAAACCGAGGACGAACAGCCAATGCCGTTTCCAAGGTTGCCAGAAGTTCGAGCGTGTGTGAGCCATGATCGCGAAGTCTCCGGGGACAGTGACTCGAACATTGCACGCCGCGTGCCTGACTATCAACGAGCGAGATGATCTGGCTTGGGGGCCGGTCCAATGAGCGTCCACGCACGCATTCACCGAGCGACCGAGCGTCGTAGCACAGTTCCCTGGATGCAGAATCGCATTTGTCCGCCTACGACGCTTCGGCATCGCATCTGCAAGCGACACCGGCTTCCGATCTGCTTCTGTGTCTTTAGATGGGCAGCCACTTGGAACGGCATTCTGATTTGAAGGGAGACCGTCATGACATCGTCTCAGACATCCGAGGTTTCAATTGACCGTGCTCGCCAAACTCTGTGTCGGCACATCGAGCAATGGTGCGAGCAAGGGGTGAGCAACGTGCGCATCCGAGTCAACACCACGCTGGGCGAACCGGAATCCGTCTGGTTCTACGGCCACCTGGAGAACAAGTGACTCAAGGCGGACGAAACCATTGCCGGTGTGGAGTTCGCCGATTTGATCAAAGCGGAGATGGATCGACTCGCCAGTAATCCTAATTCGGAGGAGTGCCAAGTCCGCCACAAAGAATTTCGTGGTCGGGTCGATTTCGAGATCAAATTCCATCACGACAAGATCATCGCTCACCAAGGCAAAAACCTCGGTTCGTACCTGTACGGCATCTTGTTTCGCGAACGTCACGCCGCTCCAACTTCCAGCCGTCACGGGATCCACAGCGGTCCCCGGCGCTTGGCAGCAGTTCGGTCGTGAGGCGAACGGCAGGACTCTCCTTTTCGTAGCCGCGTTCGCCAGGACGTGGGTGCCCCTCACACGAGCGAGTGCGGTTACTTCGAATTCATTAGAAATTTGGAATGATGACTCGCTCGATCCGGTACACATCGCAGATGCAACTGTTCGGCTACCCGCTTGTTGCAGTGGCCTATGGATCGGATTTCTCTCGCAATGAATCGCGCGGCCACGCTCGAGGGATTATTGCGGTGGGCGATGTCGCGACCGGGGTGATCGCCATCGGCGGCTTGGCTCGCGGCTTGATCGCGGTGGGTGGTGTCGCCGTCGGCGTTGTGACCGTCGCAGGTGTGGGCTTCGGAGCGCTCGTGATCGCGGGAGTGGCAATCGCCCAAATGGCTTTCGGGGGAGTCGCCGTCGGGCATTACGCCAAAGGGGGCGCGGTGATCGGCGGCCATGTAGTCAGCCCAGCGAGAGTCGATCACTCAGCCGCAGTCTGGTTTAACCGGTTCGGGCTTCACGATGGCGAGACTCCTCAGCCAACGGTGAAGAGTCCCGCAGAGTGAGTAGTTTGCGAGACAGGAAAACACTCGATCCCTCCACAGTGGAAATGAAATCATGAGCAATATCGCCGATATCGCAAAAGCGCTGGTTTCCCCCGGCAAAGGGATTTTGGCCGCAGACGAAAGTGCCCCGACCATCGAGAAGCGTTTTAAGAGCATCCAGGTCTCATCCACGGAGGAGAGTCGCCGCAACTATCGCGAACTCCTCTTCCGAGCGGCGGGTCTCGGCCAATTCATCAGCGGAGTGATCTTGTTTGATGAAACGATCCGCCAGCGAGCGACCGATGGCACGCCGCTGACGGAGTTGCTCCAGCGACAGGGCATCATCCCGGGTATCAAAGTCGATGCCGGCACATCGCCGCTCGCGCTTTTTCCCGGAGACAAGATCACCGAGGGACTCGACAAGCTGCGTAATCGATTTGCCGAATACAGCGGACTCGGAGCGCAGTTCAGCAAGTGGCGCGCGGTCATCACCATAGGAGACGGGATCCCATCACCGTACTGCCTCGAAGCGAATGCCCACGCGCTGGCTCGCTTCGCGGCCTTGAGCCAGGAAATGGGCCTCGTGCCGATCGTTGAGCCCGAAGTGCTGATGGACGGCCCGCACACGATCGAACGCTGCGAGGAAGTCACCGCCACCGCGCTCGCCGCCGTGTTTCAGGCATTAACCGCACACCGCGTACGGTTCGAGTCCATGCTGCTCAAGCCAAACATGGTGGTCTCTGGCAAAGAGTGCCCGCGGCAGGCCGGTCCCGGTGAAGTAGCGGAGGCAACGTTGCGCTGTCTGAAGCGGTTTGTTCCCGCAGCGGTCCCCGGCATGGTGTTTTTGTCCGGCGGCATGAGCGACGTGGACGCGACGAAGAACCTGAATGCGATGAATCAACTCGGCGGCGCTCCGTGGGAGTTGAGCTTCTCATTCGGTCGCGCATTGCAAGCTCCGGCCCTCAGAGCCTGGGCGGGCAAAGCGGGGAACGCCGCCGCGGCGCAGCAAGCCCTGTTGCACCGCGCCCGCTGCAACCAAGCAGCCCGCTTCGGCCGCTACGACCATACGATCGAGCAGAACGGCTAGACTTGCCAGCGTTCGATTTCCGAGAGCCAGTGCTTATGGACACGACCAAGTCCCGCCGGTTCCAATTGAGCCATGATGATCTCCTTTCTGAATGTCGATCGACCAATCGTCGGAAATCACTGGGCACGCGCCGATGACGTCTCGAATTGTTTCCCGCCGAATCGCGTGCTTCCATTCGGCACGTTGTTCACTCTCGAATCTCGCCCATCAACGTCAGTGCGGTGATGACTGCCGCTCCCACCCACATGGTTGCGACCAACACGATTGCGGCCCTTATAGAACCGCTCCGACTGCGGAATTGTTCTGGCAATACCGCGACGAAAACCGACATAACGCTGGCACAGCCGACCATGACTGCGATACCGCCGTATCGGAGCAAAACGAAAGACAGGGAGAGAAAACAGATCAGCGAAAAATAGGGGTGCGTGATGACCTGCTTCGCAGTGTGAGTTCCGCTCATGTCGACTTCTCCAATAGAGTGAGTGATCGTGCTACGGCCACAACTCGCGAATTCCGGCCGGGAAAACGTGCTTCACTTTTTCGATCTCGCCAGCACTGATTTGCTGAGTGAGCACGCGAAACACAGCCTGTGCGATTTGCTTTGAGTGAGCATTCACGTCAAACAAAAACGCTTCCGTGACGTGAACCAGGAATTGATCAGCGGTGTGCTCTCGAACCGGCGTCCTAGCGGGAGTCCAACTCTCGTAGAAGAAGCCGCGCACCAGCATCGGAAGCTGCGACGCGAAATGGGCAACGTTCTCGACCGGCATCCGATCTCGCAAGGCGTGCAACACTGCCCGCAGCGCGTGATACGACTTTTGCCGATCACCCTCCCAATGGAGTTCTCGCATCAGATCGTCCAGCCAGATGTTGGTTGTTTGCAGCGTCGTGTCGAACGTTTTGATTCCGCTGGCGCTCATGATTGTTCTTTCGGTTTGAAGAGGTCCAAGAAGCGATCTTCGTACTCAGTAAACACGCCAAGCCGATCTAGTTCGCGTTTCAATTCATAAGCCTTCGAGCGATCCTGCTGAGCTTGCTCGAAGAGTTGTCCGATCAGCCGCTTGTCGGCCGGGCTGAGTTTCTCTTCCTCAAGCGGCTTGAAGGACTCTTCGACCGGCTCTTCGTTGCCGAGCCCCTGATGCTGCATGGCCTCTTCGACTTGGGCCAGCAGCTCTCCGAGCTTTTGTTCTACGATGTTGGCCTGCTCTCGCAGTTCGGTGAATTCCAACTCGATGCCCGCCAGCGTCGTGAATGCTTCGAGTACGTCGAGCGCCGCTTTCGGAAATGGGGCTCTCCGCCATTCGTGTTGAAGACGAATTCGTGAGCCGCAAGGCGCTAGCCGCGGGTCGAGGAAAAGAACCCGCGGCTAGCGCCTTGCGGCTCACAAGACACCGAAATCAACACGAATGGCGGAGAGCCGGAAATGGAAACTGCGCGAAGATGTGTGGAATCTCTCCGAGCAAACAGGCTCCGCTCATATCGCAGTCAGCCGCGACACCCAGTAACACGCCGTTGAGTCCGCCGATCTGGCCGCCGTTGAGCAGTTCCAATTCCAACTGCTTGAGATCCTTCAGACTGTCGGCATCGGTTGCGGCGGCAAAGACTCGCGAGTCATGTTCGGGGTGCATCTGCGTGGCCATCGACGCGAATGTGAATACTCGCTCGACGCCCATTTCCTTCGCATGCGCGAGCAACCGCTGGCAGAAGAGATATTTGCCCTGCGGAGGCTGCGCTTCGCCGATGAACAGCACGATGTCGTGCTTCCAGTTCGGATCACGTCCCACGAAGAACCGGCTCCGCGGGAAGCGGCCCTGTCGGATCAATCCGTTGGAAACCTCGACGTGTTCCAAATCAAACAACTCGCGCGGCGCGAACTCGGCGACCAGGTACATGCCCAGCTTTGCCATCAAGTAGCACCCCGCGTTGACGGCGACATGTCCCATCCCCGGCCACACGGCCACCAACCACGGTTTGTTGAGTTTTTGATGGAGTTCGTCAGCCATGATTCTGCTCGTTCTTCAGTTCGCGTCGGCGAACTCCTCGCTCGACTTGATCAAGCCAGTTTCAAAACCAACACGACGCGCAAGCGAGTAGTTATTTTTTTTGGTGAATTGAACACTCACTCGCGCTTCGTGCTAAGTTCGGCAACCACTTCTAAGCATTCAACGTGCCATGCACACTCTGAGCGTCACGGCGGTGCGCGCCCCAACGATTCTTCAGGGCGAAGAGCCGTGATGCGAGAAGATGTCACCGCCACTGTTTTGCACAACGCACGCTGTCACCGTGCGACCCGGAAGCAGACTGTGCGAATTGGAACAGTCGTGTCGCGGCCGTAGCAATCAAGCTTTGTCTTCACATCGCGAGCCAACACAGCGGCAGCCGCGGACGTAATAGATGCGGAGGAAAACGAGAGGCATGGAAGCCTGGAGTCCCCGCCGCGAAGCTCCGCCGGCTGAGGCGAGGAGGTCACGGCCTGAAGAAATGGAGGTCTGACAGTGAGCGAGAACAGAGTTCGGAAGGCGGCCTCGTCACCGAGGGCGAACTTCGCAAATCCGGCGCTCGTGCCACGAGCATGAGCATCCTGCTAGCGGGGAATGACGATTCGCACGCTGACGAGGCTGGACGGAAAGGTGAGCCGCAATCGCGGCTCATTTCGTTGGGAGAGTCTTCAAGACCGTCATCTCTCCGCGTAACGAGTCGCCATAGTCGTAGGGTGGGTCGAGTCATCGAGACCCACCAGAGCGATGCGAATCTTCTTCATCCTCAGCGGTTTTCCAGCACCCATTGGGTCGCGTGACGGACCAGTTCCAGGCTGTTTTTCAGATCGAGCTTGTCCTTGATGCGTTGCCGGTGGGTTTCGATCGTCTTGATCCCCAGGTGCAACCGTTGGGCGATTTCGCTGGAGCCGAGGCCCTGGCCGAGCAGTTCAAAGACTTCCAGTTCGCGGTCGGAGAGTGCAGTGATCGGAGAATGTTGCAAGGGCTGGTTGCCCATCATCACTTGCTGGAGCAGACGTTCGTTGATCGCCTCGCTGACGAAGATCTTGCCGTCGAGGACTTGGTGGATCGCGTCGATCAGTTTTCCGCGGGCCTCTTGTTTGTGGAGGAAGCCCATCGCTCCGGCGCGCAGGGCGCGTTCGGCGTAGAGCGACTCGTCGCTCATCGACAGCACCAGCATCTTGGTCGAGACGTTACGGGCCTTGATGCGTTTGATGAGATCGAGGCCGCTGCCATCCGGGAGTGAAAGGTCAATGATTGCCAAGTCGGGTTGCTTGCTGTCGATGAGTTTGATGGCATCGGCGACGGTTGCGGCCTCACCACAGACTTGCAAGTTGGGATGCCGCGACAGCGCAGCGATCAGACCGTCGCGAACGATTGGGTGGTCGTCCACGATCAGGATGCGGGCCGTCTTGGAACGTGAAAATTTCGTCGCGGTACGAGTCATTGCATGTGATCCATTGCGAACAACGCGACTGTGGTTGTGAGCGGCACGGCGCTAGCCGCCGGTGTTTCCGAACAATCGGTGGCTAGCGCCGTGCCGCTCACCTTCGCGTCCACGTCAAGATCAATCATATGTGTTCCTTTCCGATCGTGCAGGTGACCAGAGTGCCGCCGTCGTCGGCTGTTTCAACATTGAACCTCGCGCCGATCAGGCTGGCTCGATAGTGCATGATTTTCAAGCCCATGCCGTTGCTCTCCCTCGCTTGATCGGTCAGTCCGATCCCGTCGTCGCGGATGCTCAAGGTGACGCCGCGGTCGTGGGCCTCCAACGAGACGGTGATGTGGTTCGCGCGGCTGTGTTTGAGCGCGTTCGTGATCGCTTCCTGAGCGATGCGGTACAAGTGCGTCGCCGTTTGGCTGTCGTGGATCGGCACCGGCCCGTAGAAGTGGCATTCCACTTTGGATTGCGAGGTGATGTTCTCAGCCAAATCGCCGAGCGCCACTGTCAGGCCCTCGGCGGAGATATCTACGGGGATCAGTCCTTTGGAAACTTGGCGAACTTGTTTCAACGCACGGTCTAGGCCATCGACGATCTTCCACGCCGTCGCGGCCAAGTCACCCGAAGAGGCTGTGATTTTTTAGAAGCCGAACTTCAAGAAAGTTTTTTGGGCGCTATAAGTTCTGACATGAATGAATCCAACTCACAAAATGAAGTGTCGGCCGCTCAAGCTCGGATCAAGCGGCCTCATCGGG
>SXGS01250790.1_pt1 | contig 39144 bp, 29 predicted proteins | sample 3174681 | NCBI WGS metagenome assembly SXGS01 (sample SAMN11356861, study PRJNA531348) | freshwater metagenome | isolation source: freshwater sample F1-80 | place: China: Fuxian Lake, Yuxi | collected 2017-12-25 | reverse complement strand
GCGAATGATTGGTGCGCGAGATCCAATCCACCGGCGTAGTGCTCCTCGAGTGGAGATGACCTTGGGAGGTGCTGAGCGACTGGGAGAAGGGCTGTCGTTTGATGTGCGCGAGATCCGTTTCGACATCATGCACGACCGCGGCATCAACCGCGAAAGCGACGTGTTCAATCTCGCCATCGAGGATAAGCTCATCGACAAGAGCGGCTCCTGGGTCAACTACGGCGACCTGCGCCTGGGCCAAGGCGCGGAGAATGCCAAGAAGTATCTGCGCGAAAACCCGGCTGTGCTGGAAGAATTGACCAAGAAAGTGCTCGCCAAGCGCGGCATGTTGAACGTCGCCGCCGCGCCGCCTGCCGCCGTTGAGGAAGAGGAGAAAGAGCAGACTCCCGCGCCGGCAACGAACCACCGCCCCAAGCGCGTCGCCGCCGCCACCGAGTAGGCTGTTTAGCGTTCGGCGCCAAGCGCGGAGCGGCTTGGCGCTGGTCTAGGAAATCGAAAGCTTCGCCAGCACGTGATCCGCGACGACTTCAAGCCCTTTCGCGTAGTTCACGTGATTGGCGACGATGATGTGCGCATCGTCCCGATATGGCAAGATAAACTGCCGATACGCTGGCAAGACGTGCTGTTCCCATTGATATTCGACATGATCGGCCGGGTAGCCGCGTTCGTGCATATCGCGCTGCAGCCGCCGTTGTTTGCACACGTCCTTGTGTGCCTCGACGAACACGCGGAGATCACACAGGGTGCGAATTTCGTCGTAATGAAAAAGAAACAGACCTTCGAGAATGACCAGCGGCGCCGGCTCGATCGTGATGAGCCGCCCTTGTCGATCGCGGCGGTTGTAGGTGTATTCGGTTTTGCTGATCGCCTCGCCTCGCAACAGCTTGCCAAGATCGTCATGGAAGCGAACGTGGTCAATGCTCGTGGGCAGATCGAAATTGGGCTGCCCGTTGGCGTCGCGTTCTTGTTCGTGAATCGGCCGATAGTAGTTGTCTTGAGAAACGACGGCGCACGCCCCCACCGGCAGCTTCGCAAGAAGGTCGCGGAGTAACGACGTTTTCCCGGAGGCGCTGCCGCCCATGATGCCGACGAGGTAGGGTTTGCGGGACATTTCTCTTCGATCCACGAAAGGAGCCGTTGAGGAGCATCAACGAATCTGGGCAGGCGGCGGCCCTTTATCGAAATTGGCTCGCCCATGACATCGGCCGCATTGCACTACACCCAGCTCCCCCCGCGAACCCATTGCGGGCTGGGAGGAACGAACCAGAGACCGATCGCCAGCAATGACGGCAACAAAAAAACGATGACCATCAAGCATACGATGAGTTCGTTCCATCCCCTTTCTTCGACGTTGACCATTTGCCAAAGGAAACGAACGCCGAGCCAAATAACCGCCATCGGTATCGCGAGACAGAGGTAGTCAAAAGTTGGGTCGCGAAAAAAGCGATTCCAACGGTTGGGGTCCCCGCCGATTGCGTGCTCAACCTGCCAGCACGCCCAAACCGCTGTTGCGAGGAAAACACCGGCAATGAGCATGACCGCCATTGCCTGCAACCAAATAGGTAGGCTCTTCACGCTCATTATTTTGCCGTCCTAGATGCTACCGCGCCGTCGCAATCCGCCCTTCCATCGGGCTCGACGCCGTCGCGTACAGCTTCTTCGGGATACGGCCCGCGAGGAACGCGAGCCGACCCGCTTCGCAAGCATATTTCATCGCGTAGGCCATGCGCAAGGGATCCTGGGCGCTGGCGATGCCGGTGTTGAGCAAGACGCCGTCGCAGCCGAGCTCCATGGCGACGGCGACATCGCTGGCGGTGCCGACGCCGGCGTCGATGATGACGGGGTAGTCGGGATCGCCGTCCTTGAGATATTCGAGGATGATGCGGATGTTGTTCGGATTGAGCACGCCTTGCCCACTGCCGATGGGACTCCCCGCTGGCATCACACTCGTGGCGCCGGCATTCTTCAATCGCTTCGCCATCACTGGGTCGTCGCTCGTGTAGACCAGCACCTGAAAACCTTCCTTGACGAGTTGCTCCGTCGCCTGCAACGTCGCGACTGGATCGGGCAGCAGCGTTTTTGCATCGGCCAGGCATTCGAGCTTGACCCAGTCGGCGCCGGCATTGCCAAGATTCGAGAGCAGCTCGCGCGCGATACGCGCGTGGCGAATCGCGTCCTCGGCGTTGAAGCAGCCCGCGGTGTTGGGCAGGATGGTTAGCTTCTTCAGATCGAGGAAGTCGAGGATGCTCTTGCCTTCTTTATCGATAAGGCGTTCGCGCCGTACGGCCACGGTCGTCACTTCGCACGCGCTGGCATTCATGCAATCACGCATCAGCTCGTAGGTGGCGTACTTGCCGGTGCCCGTGATGAGTCGGGAATGAAACGTGAACTTGCCGACCTTGAGCGGCTTATCCGTGGGAGGCGCCGCGCCGCCGCCGACGAGCGTGACGATCTCGACTGCGTCCCCCGCCCGCAAATGCCGCTGGGAATGCTGCAGCTTCGGCACAACCTCGCGATTGACCTCGACCGCGATCTTGCGCGGGTCGAAGCCGATGTGTTCGACAAGCTCCTGAATCGAGAGTTCGCGAGGGAGCGTATTGGTTTCGCCGTTCAGCGTGATTTCAATCATGGTCCGTGGTCCGTGGTCCGTAGTCAGTGGTCAACATTCAGTGTACACTAACGATTGCAGGAAGCGAATACCCTTGCTGTTCTGCCACGAACCACGGACGACTGACCACGGACCATTGCCATGTCCTCACACTATATTCCTCATACTAAAATTCCTACCCTCGTTTTCCCCACGAGCAATCAGGCCGCACGGCACGTCGCCTTGATGATCGAGAGCCTGATTCGCCAGAACAATTCGGCGGGGCGGCCGACGGTGCTCGGTCTCGCGACAGGCTCGACGCCTGTCGGGCTTTATCGCGAGCTAATTCGGCTACATCGCGAGGCGGGGCTCGATTTTTCGCGCGTCGTTACATTCAACCTCGATGAATATCATCCGATGTCGCCGGAGGACGCTCATAGCTACAACCTGTGGATGCAAGAGACGCTCTTCAAGCACCTCAACATCAAGCCGGCGAACATCCACATCCCTGACGGCATGACGCCGACGCAAGAGATCGATGAATATTGCGCCCGCTACGAGCAGATAATCCGCCGAGCCGGGGGCATCGACTTGCAAATCCTTGGCATCGGCCGCAGCGGGCACATCGGCTTCAACGAACCCGGCTCGACGCGCTATAGCCGGACACGCGCGGTGACGCTCGACCCGGTGACGCGCCGCGACGCCGCCAGCGATTTCTTCGGCGAGGAAAACGTGCCGCACCAGGCGATCACGATGGGCGTCGGCACGATCATGGAGGCACGCAAAGTGGTCATCATGGCCTTCGGCGAGCACAAGGCGCCGATCGTGCGCAAAGCTGTTGAAGAGGACATGAGCGACGCCGTGACGGCGAGCTTTCTGCAAAAGCACGGCGACACGACGTTCATTCTCGATCAGGCTGCCGCCGGCCATCTGACGCCGATCCGCATGCCGTGGGTCATCGGCTCGGTCAACTGGACGCCGAACCTGATCCGCCGGGCGGTGATCTGGCTGAGTCTTCGTGTCAAGAAGGGCCTACTGAAGCTTTCGGAAGATGACTTCCGTGAGCACGAGCTCTACGAACTGCTGCGCGAATTCGGCCCCGCCCACAAGCTCGGCCGGCGCGTCTTCGATGAAATGATGGCGACGATTTGCACCCATCCCGCCGGCGACAATGGCCAAAAGGTCGCGCTCGTCTTCAGCCCGCACCCGGACGACGACGTTATCAGCATGGGCGGCACCATCATCCGCCTCGTTGAACAAGGGCACAAGGTCCACATCGCCTACATGACGAGCGGCAACATCGCCGTCTTCGATCACGACGCCTGGCGTTTCACCGATTTCGTTAGTTCCTTCAACGATCTCTTCGGCATTAACCAGGAAAAATCCGACAAGCTCAAAGCAAATGTCCGCGAGTTCCTGCGACTCAAGAAACCGGGTGAATGCGATTGCCCGGAGCTGCTCGAAATCAAGAAGCTGATCCGCGAGACAGAAGCCCGCGCCGGCGCCCTGGCCGCGGGCGTGCCGCCGGAACAGCTAGTCTTCATGAATTTGCGTTTCTATCGCACGGGCACGATTGCCAAGGCGCCGATTTATCCGGAAGACATCGAAGACATCATGCGTTTGTTCAAGCAGCTTCAGCCGGACCAGATCTACGTGGCCGGCGAGCTGTCGGACCCACACGGCACGCATCGCACCTGCGCGATGGCGATTTACGAGGCGGTGCGGCGCGTGCGCCATCCCGCCCCGTTAGCCGGAAGCCCAAGCGACGGGCGCTCCAATCCGTCGCTTGCGCTTCCGGCTAACGCGGGAGCAAAAAGTCAGCAGTTCGAGGTTTGGCTCTATCGCGGCGCCTGGGAAGAATGGGAGCCGCACGAGATCGAACGCGTCGTGCCCTTGAGCCCGAGCGATCTGGAACGCAAGAAGAACGCGATCTTTCGGCATCAATCACAAAAAGACCGCGCGATGTTCCCCGGCGGATCGGACAAACGCGAGTTCTGGCAGCGCGCCGAGGATCGCAATCACAATACGGCCAAGACTTACGATCAGCTCGGCCTGCCCGAATTCTACGCGCTCGAAGGGTTCGTGCAGTGGCAGGAATAGGCCGCTTGCGATGTAGCAACCCGCGTCTGACATGCCGCAAGCGGGTTCATCACGCAAACAGCGCCTGCACCGCTTGGCCGCGCCCATCTTCGGTCGCATAGAACGGCCGGCGTTCGATGTCGAACGAAGTGCGCGGCGAGATGCCCATCGCCGTGAGGATGGTGGCGTGCAGGTCGCGGATCGGCACAGGGTTGCGCGTGACGACGAGCGGGCGTTCAGGGGCCGTTTCGCCGTAGAGGAAGCCGCGTTTCATGCCGCCGCCGAACATCACGACTGAGACCGAGCCGGTAAAATGGCGGTGCAGGCCGTAATGGATCATTTGTTGCATCGTGTCCGAACGGGCGCGCGATTGATCGCGCGCATTCGAGCCAGGGATGCCTTCGACGATCATGTCTCGACTGAACTCCGTCGCGATCACAACCAATGTGCGATCGAGCAAGCCGCGGTACTCAAGATCGAGAATGAGCTGCGCGATCGGCCGATCGATCTCGCGTTTCATGCGTGCCAGCGTCGTGTGGCCGTTCTCGTGCGTATCGAAATGCACGAACGGCACGTACTCCGTCGTCACCTCGATGAAGCGCGCCCCGGCTTCCGTCAAACGCCGCGCCAGCAAACAGCCGAGCCCGAAACGGCCCGTGTTGTAGCGATCGTAGATGGGGCGTGGCTCCTGTGTCAGATCGAAGGCTCGACGTTCTGGCGAACTCAAGAGACGATGGGCGTTGTCCAAGGCGCGGAGCATCGATTCGTGATGGTAGTCGCTTGCCAGTTCGCCGGTGGGGCTTTGGCGCAGGAGTTCGCGATAGCGCTCGCGGCGCGTCTCGAAGCGCTCGCGCGTCATGCCGCGCGGCGGGCGGACGGCTTCGATGGCGTCCTGCGGGTAGGGTAAGTTGAACGGGCCGAACTCGCTGCCGAAGAAGCCGCCGGTGGTGAACGCCTTCAACTCCTCGGATTCGCCGACGCCTTCGAGCCGCTGGCCGATGTTGATGAACGGCGGAATCGCTGAGTTGTTCGCCCCGCGCACGCGCGCGATCCACGCGCCGAGGTGCGGACAGGCTACGGTTTGCGGCGGGATGTAGCCGGTGTGCCAGTGATATTGATGGCGCGAGTGAAGGATGTTGCCGAGGTCCGCGACGTGGTGCGAGCGAATGAGCGTGGCTCGATCCATGACCCCGGCGACGTTTTCGAGCCCCTGCGAGATGCGGATGTTATCGACCGCGGTCGGGATTGACGGGAAGGTGCACAGGATGCGGCCTTCGGGAACGCCGACCTCGAACGGGGTGTAGCGCTTCGGGTCAAACGTCTCCGGCGCCGCCATGCCGCCCGCCATCCACAGGAGGATGCACGTGTCGGCGGTCGGCCGCGGATGCGCCACGGGTTCGCCGGCGCGCGGCTCGGAGGCGGCGAGCGTGGCGAGGCTCGCGGCGCTCATGCCGGCGAGGAAGTCGCGGCGGGTGAGATGGTTCATCGCTCTCTCCTGTCTTTGTTTAGCGCTCGCGGTGTCGCACGCGATTACCGGCTTTCTTGCGAGCACTAAACGAATTCAATGCTATCGGATCAATTGAAACTCCGGCAACATCACCACAATCCACAGCAAATCGGCAACGCCATCGGCCGTCATCGGCGCGCCGATGATTCCGCGCGCCGTTGCCAATTCCTGAGCATTGGGAGGGCGGCAATACGCACGTTGGTAGATGCCCTCGATCAAACGATCGGGATCACGCTGCGACTTCATCAGCGTGTTCGCGCCGCGCGCCACCAGGTCCGTCAGCACCTGCCCATTGGACAGATCGAGGGCTTGCAACGTCGTCAATTGATCGGGCCGTGTCGTTACGACCTGTTCGCGGTTCGGCCTGCCGAGGGACCGCAACAACGCATCGGACTTCACGAGCGACGCGCGGACCAGACGACGTTCCGGCGGGACCATGTCGCCGAACGGGGCGGCGCCGAGGCCCGCGTCCGCATTGCCAGGGCCGGTCTTCGTCAGCATCCACACCGCATCCAGGAATTGCTCGGCCGACAGGCGGCGCAGCTCTGGTCCGTGGAAGACGTACTCCGCGCCGAGCGGCTCCTTCGTGAGAACCGCGGGGCGGGCCTGATATGTCTTCGAGGTCGCGATGTGCATCATCAGCTTCTTGAGGTCGTATTTCTGATCGACGAGATACGTCGCGAGATAGTCGAGCAAATCCTCCGACCACGGCTTGTTCGCCATCATATCGATGGGATGGACGATGCCGCGGCCCATCATGCGTTGCCAGATGCGATTGGCAATAGTGCGCGTGAATCGGCCATTCTCCGGATGCGTTACTAGGGCCGCGAATTGTTCGAGCCGTTTCGCTTTCGGGGCCTTGGCGTCGATCGCGCCGAGTTCCGGCCAGAGGAAGCGCGGCGACGCGACCTTGCCCGTCGCCTTGTCGCAGCGATGTAGTTCAAGCGGCTTGTCGGCGATGACCGCCGCCAGCGCGTAGGCGTCGTCCAGTTTCCAGCTATCGATGAAGCTATCATGGCACGAGGCGCATTTGAGATTGGCGCCGAAGAAAACCTGGGAGACGTTCTGCGCAAATTGCAGCTCGACCACTTGAGACGCGTTAACGTTGCCGCGCCACTTGATGCCCTTGATGAAGCCCTCCGATTCGGCCGTCGGACTGATAAGTTCGCGCGTGAATTGATCGTAAGGCTTGTTGCTCAAGAGTGATTTGTAGAGCCAGCTGGTGATCTGCTTGCGGCCGCCGTCGATGTAGCCGGTGCCGGCGTAATCGTTGCGCAGCATGTCGTTCCAGAAGGAGAGCCAATGATCCGCGTACGGGCGATTTTCGTCCTGCAGCAGCCGGCGAATGACGCGTTCACGTTTGTCGGGCGTGGCGTCCTTCATGAACGCATCGGTTTCAGACGTTGCCGGCAACAGGCCGATCAGATCGAGATACGCGCGGCGCAAGAATCCTGCGTCATCGATCGGGCCCGGCGGCGCGATCTTGTGCTGGCCATAATATGCATCGAGAATCCGGTCGATCGCATGGGCATCCCCCGGCGGCAACGTCGGCCGACGCGGCCTGAGCGGCGCGACGTATGCGCTGTTCTTGAACGTGAAGCCCGGCTCCCACGCCGCGCCTTCATCGATCCATCGCTTCAGGATCGCGATCTCCTTCGCATCGAGCGGCTTCCCCTTGGGCGGCATGCGCATCTCGGCGTCGGCGTGCGTCACGCGTTTAATTAGCTCGCTAACGCCGCTTTTTCCAGGCGAGATCGCCTTGGATTTCAACAGCTCCTCGCGCGTGTCGAAGGAAACGCCGGCTTTGTACTTGCCATTGGTGTGGCATTCGGCGCAGCGAGCCTTGATGAGCGGAGCAACGTCATGCGCGAAATCGATTTTCTTTGGCTCGCCGGCGCGCGCGGATGTGGCAATGCAAAAGCAAGCAACAACGATAGACTTCGTATACATGATGCATTCCCAGGCCTCAAGATGATCGCACCGTCTATTTGAAGTCGAGAGGCCGCGAAAAGCAAGCGCCAAAGCAAACGGGACGCGAGCCATCAACCGATCGCGGCAGGCTGTTTGGTTTCGATGCCGAGATGGCGCTCGTAGACGCGCAGGGTCGCGCGTGCCATCGCGGCGTCGTTGAAGCGCTGATGCACGGCGACGTGGCCCAAGCGTCCGAGCCGTTGCCGTTCTGCTGGTTGCTCTAGCAAGCGGCGCAGTGCGGACGCCAGGGCCGCGGGATCATCGGGGGGTACGAGTACACCGCCGCCGGTCGCGTCGATAAGCTCCGGGAACGTGCCATGCGCCGGCTGCACGACGGGGACGCCGTTCGCCCACGCCTCCAGTACGTACAACCCCTTGGGCTCGCGATAGGTCGTCGGCACCGACAAGATGTCAATCGATTGCAGGAAGCGCACCTTGCCCGCGTGGTCGGGCGACTCGGTATACGTGAAATAACCTAGCAAATTCGCCCGCTCCAACTTTGCGCGTTGCTCCATGAAGTACGCTCGATTATGCTCGCCCATCCAGCCCGACACGTGCAGCCGACAGGGGGGCGCGTCAGGCATTTGTCTGAGCAGGCAGAACGCGTCCACGAGATGGTGCAGTCCCTTTTCCGGGCAGATACGCGCGAAGTAGCCGATCACCGGCTCCAGGCCCCGGGACGGCTGTCCCTGGGCTTTGGGAATGTCGTGCCCCTTAAGCTTGATGCCGGGATAGACGACGTCGATTCGTTCACGCGGGATACGGAGATATTCGGACATGAAATTCGCGTAGTACCGGCTCGTGGCGATGAAGCCTTGCATGTGGCTGGCATGCCCGCCGATTAGCTCGATCGCTTGCTTGCGATACGATTCCGGCAGCAATTCCAGGAAGATGTCGTCCCCTTGCAGCGAGGCGAGCACGGGAACCTTGAGCCGATCACGCAGCCGATGCGCCATGCCGGCAATGAGCACATTGGAGAGGTTGACGATGTCCGGCTTGACGTCGCTGGCGAGCCAATCGACGAGCTTATCGATCTCCTTGGCTTGATGGCCGAGATCGCCTTGCAGCATCGAAATGGTCAGGTCGGCGAGTTGCTGGGCCTGCGTGTTGACAGCGAAGCGTGACACCCAGTTCAGGAGCCAGTTGAAATCGAGGAACCGATCGAGCCAGCGCGGCGTGTAACGGAAGAGCGAGAACTTTTGCTGCAAGTAGACGTTGATGCCGCCGAAGAAGACGCGTGATTGGCTGACGTCGTCTTCGTCGGTGCGGATGGGCGTGTAGGTGGGAATGAGGAGGGCGTCGTGGCCTTCGGCAATCAGAGCGGCGGCAAGGGTGTTGTCGCGCATGCAACTGCCGCAATACATGCCCGCGGCGCCGGAGGTGATGTAAGCGATGCGCATAGTCGCTCATTCGCGTCGCTTGCGGCTTAGCGCTCGCTCGGTGCTCAGCGAGCGCAGAGCCACAATCGGCAGATCGTCAATCCACCATGTCCGCCTTGGGCTCCGGCAAGAAAAAACAGGTGATCGAGCCGACGAGGTACACGAAGCCCGCGACAATGGCCGACGCGACGGCAAACTTGGCAGCGGCAGAATCGCCGGGGAGGAACAGCACCAGTTGTCCAGTAACCCAGGCGAACGACGTGCCGAGCAGGCGGCCGCCGATGTTGGCAGCGAAACTCTCCCCGGACCCGCGCAGGTGCACCGGATACGCCGTGGGCAAGTAGTTCCCCCAGAAGCTGAATTGGGCCACGGTGACCAGTCCGGCGACGAGAATACCGAGCGAGCAAACCGTGATCGGCAGCGAGCCGATGCCGAGGAAGTCGAGCGGGATCTCGAAGAACTTCGTGTTCTCCACTTCGAGAAAGAACCAGAAGATGAGGGGCATCAAGATCAAACCCGGCGCCTGAAACACGCGGAGGAGGTTGCGCCGACTGACGAAATAGATCGCGATCATGGCGAAAAGAAAGCGCCCCACCAGGCCGCCGATCTCCTGGACCTTGGTGTAGTCGCTCGCCAGCTTTTGCGAAGCCTGGCTGTTCAGCGCCTTTCTTTTTACCGCCGGCAAGTCTTCAATCGCTTTGACCCGTTTGCCTTCGGGGAGATTGGCTTGTTGCGCCTTGAAGATTTTCTCCTCGTAGTTGGCTACGTCCTTTGTCAAGCCTGGAGCGATTTGCGGCATCTGCTGGATCGCGCCGAAGGCGGCGCCGTAGCTGCATGCGAACATGATCATGGTGACGATGGTCGTTCGGCGCAATTCCGGAGCGAACAAGGCGAGGAGACTCGGGCGTTTCAGCGTTCCATCGGCTACCTTGCGCGCCCAGATCGGGCTCTCAGGCAAGAATGGTCGAATGATAAGCAATGGAATGGCCGGGATCAGGCCCGACATTAGAGTGTAGCGCCAGGCGAGCGTTGCGCCGGGGCCGGATTCCACCTGACCGAGAATATCGGCGAGGAACGAAGGAATCTGCACCGAGAAGAGCTGATTGCTTGCTTCGAGGCCGAGCGCCAGCGAATTGGCGCTGGCGACCAGGAGCCCGCCGACTGATGAAAACGCCTGCGTGTAGCCAAGCGTCTTCTCGCGCTGATGGGGATTCGGGAACAACTCCGCCAGCCAGGCGACGGCGGCGACGAATTCAACGCACACGCCGATGAAAGTCGTCGTGCGAAACACCAGGAGCATCCACGGCCCCGTCGAAAAGCCGGCGGCGAACGCTGACACCGCATAGAGCAAAATGCTCCAGGTCAGTACCCGCCGCCGCCCCAGAAAGTCCGTGAGGTAGCCGCCGATCAAGCCGAAGAGCCCGCCGAAGAAAGCCGGCAAGTAAAACAGCATTCCGAACCAGGTCGCGAATTCGGGAGTGCCGGGCATGATGCCGAACTCCGTCAACGCCGGGCGCAGGATCAAGGGCAGCATCAAGAGTTCATAGATGTCGAACGCGAAGCCGATCGAAGCGATAATCAGGATGAGCCATTCGGTCAGGGCCAGCTTTTTCGGTTCGGGAACGGCGGGAGCAGGAGCGGAAGTGGCCATCATCGACTTTCGAATTTGGTGCTCAAGGCGGGATGTTTCCCCCTTATCCTACGAGATTGGCCACATCGTTGCCACCCCGCATCCATTGGCCATCGCGTGGATAGTCGCTGGTTATTGCACGCGTTCTGGCGCTACGACTTCCAGCAGCTCGATCGCGGGCCGGCCATCGCAATGTATCAACGCTAACCGGCCGTAAGTGGTCTCCGGCGCCGTCAGAGCGAACCATCCCATCATCTCCGGCCCTGGCGTGATGCGCAGATACTCCGTTGGCTCGATACGGCGCAGGACGTTGTACTCGATCAGGATGCGCCCCAGCGGCGTTTTCTCGGCGAGGATCTCGGCACGCACTTCCGGGCTGCAAAAATTCAGCCAGATGCGAACCAGGCCAAACTGCACGATCCGGCCATCCGATTCGAGCGCGAGCAGGATCTTGCGGGCGTAACTGTCCTCCTCGTGGTTGCGTTCCAGTACTTGCACGCGAACGTGGCTGCCGTGATGCGCTTCCACCGTCACGGTCATGTGATGTTCATGTACGAGCAGTTTGTGGTAGGGTTCGGGAACCCATGCCGCGGGCACGACGTCGAATTCGCGCAGGTAGGACGCCGGGGGGAAGAGTTGAAACAACGTGTAGAGATCGGGGCCAACCGCCATGATTTCCTTGCGTCGAATGTTATGGCAAGTTCGTCGATCGATTCCGAACCTGAAGCATTAACGAAGGACACGGCGAAAACTTCGCTTACGCTTCAGGCTCTCTGACCAAATTGATTACGCATGCACCAGCGGCAGATGCAGCGACACTAACTGCGGCGCCATCTCCAGCGGCGTCGGCTCGGGACGATCCAGCACGGTGTCCACAAGGTAGTATAGCAACTCGCGAAATTCGGTCGGCTCGACCTCGTCGGAAATCGCTTCCGCCTTGGCGCGATACTTCTCGACGAGCTTCTCCGCCTTCTCGAAGACATCCGCCTTGGTGAACAATTGCCGAACGCGCGGTAACAGATCCTCGTGGCGGCGCGGATGTTCGCCGTGAACGATCGCCAACAGTTCCTCGCGATCGCCACCGGTGAGTCCTTCGAGCGCGAGTGCCAAGAGCAGGGTCGGCCGACCCGCGAGCACGTCCTGCCCGGCGACCATCTTGTTGTCGCTATCGCCGTTCCAGTCCTTGAGGTCATTGAGAATCTGGAAGGCGACGCCCAGGTACTTGCTGAAATCGACGATCATCTTGTCATACTTCTCAGCCGAACCGGCGAGACGTACGCCGGAATAAAGCGCGGCCTCGAACGCAGGCGACGTTTTCAGAGCGTAGATCTTCATGGCGTCGAGCGCGTTGATCGTCTTGTCCTTGGCGTCGCGCCAGAGCAATTCGGCCCCTTGCCCTTCCGAGAGCTTTAAATGGGCGTCGGCGAGCTTGTCGAGAATGTCCGCCGAGGTCTCGGCGCCGATCGCGTTGCGCTCGCGGCTCACCAGACGGTAGCCCAGGCCGATCAGATAATCACCAACATTGATCGCGGCGCCGATGCCGTACTGGCGATGCAGCGTCTCGCGGCCGTAGCGGAAGGAGTCGTCGTCCTCAATGTCGTCGTGTACCAGAGACGCCTTGTGGAACGATTCGATGGACAGTGCGGCGCGTTTGACGGAATCGGAGAGCTCCAAACCTTCCGCGGAAAGTGTGCCCTTGCCGCCAGTCAGCGCATCGTAGGCAGCGAGCGTGATGAATGGGCGCGATCGCTTGCCGCCTTGCATCAGCCAATCGTAGGCAATGTTTTCGTGCTGCGTCAACGGATCGGTCTCGGCGCCTTTGGCTCGGCTGCGCGGCGCGAGCTTGCTCAGGTCCGCAGCCTCGAACATCTGGTTCGACGCGCGCATCAGGTGCACATACGTCTTTGGCTTGTGTTGCGGCGGGGCAGTCTTCAGGCCGATCAACTCGAACACCCAGTCGTTGTCCACGGACGTGCTGCGGCAATTGCTCGACAAGAGCGGCGCGGCAACGCACGGAATGCCCGCGAGCAGGATCTTGTCGATGGCTTTTTCGAGCACGTTCAGACAGGCGACGCCGACGATCGCATCGACGTGCCCGCTGACGATGATCTTCAGAACGATCGGCGTCCCTTCCGAGACGAGCACCTTGTAGCCGAGGTCTTCCGCTTTCGTCTTGAAGTCGGCGACTTCGCACGCGCCGCACTTGCGGCAATCGAGACCGAATTCGTCGTAATCGGCGGGGCAGCCTTCCGCATTCTTCAAGCAGTGCGGCAACAGCAGGAGCCGGCGATTGAAGGCGATGGAGCTGACCTGATCGCGCCAGAATTCGTTGGAGATGGAAACCATCGCGAAGCCAAGGTATTGCTCTTCGAGCCCGGCTTGCTTGAGCAGATCCTCGCCCAGTTTCTGTAAGGCCGCCTTGTTCATCGTCTTGGAACGATCGATGTTTTTCGCGTATTGAAATGCCTCCGCGCGAATGCGGTCGCGCATCTCGCGTTCTTGCGGCACCGTCTTGAGATGTGCGGTCGGGTTAGGCTTCTTGGATTTTTCAACGGGAGCTTCGCGGATCATCGTCACAGTGGTAACCTCAGCGGCGGTGTGTATGCGTGGCGGGAGGATGCTGCCTGCGGGGCAATCAACAACTGGTTAGTTCCTTGAGCTTCTTGCGGACACGTCCAAGGGCGGATACGGTGAAGATTATCGGGTATAAACGTTCATAATACCACAACTTTGCAAAATAAAAGCCAATTGGTGCTGATTTCGCTAGCGCCTTTAGCTCAACCTGTTCGACGAGCCAGGCAATGCCTCTATTCACCGCGTCCGTGGACTGCGGGGCTGAATCCGCGAGAATTTCAACGGCGAGGGCGGTTTCTTCCACGGAAGAGGGCGAACCGAGGCCACCGCCCCAACCGCCGTCAAGATTCTGGTTTTGGGCAAGCCAGGCAAGTCCTTTTTGTGCGGGTTCCGTATCCATCATACCGAGATCGCGATAAGCGGCTAGCACCCGCGTGGTGCCGTAGGTCGGATTTTCATCATTGGGCATGTGCTGATTGCCGAACCACAAGGGGAGCCAGCTGCCGTCGGGACGCTGGGTACGGGCGAGGTAGGCGAAGGCGCGCGGTATGGAAGTCACGCCCTTCCAATAAATCGTTGGCAGGTGTTTAGCATCCTTCGGCCAACGGATCAGCAGAAATTCACCACGAGCGAGTTGGTTCGCCAATTTGCGTCCAATGACAACACTTAGAGATCGCAAGAAGTGCGCTGTCAAATCCGTTCCGCTCCGGTCAAACGGAAGGTGTCCCCAACCACGGCAAAAAGTCGGTGTGCCGCCATCGCGATTTTGAAGAGCAAAAATCCATTGAATCCCCATTGCAATCACGTCGGCGTCAGAGCCTGAAGCGTTAGCGAAGGAGTTTGTCGAATCCTTCGCTAACGCTTCAGGCTCTGACAAATGCGCCAACGCCAAAATCGCCCCCGGCGTATCATCGCCATCCGGCACGCCGCCAGGCAAATCGGTCCACGCCCAGCCGCCGGGGTCGGCGCCGGTGTAAGGATGACGCTCCTTGGATTGCTGATTCAAAAGCCAATCGCGCAGGTAATCCTTGCGGTCGAGATGGTCCAACTCGCCCGCAGCTGCAAGCGCGTTGATCGACAGCGTCGTCACCCAGGTCGCGAGGTTCGAGTCGATCGCCCAGCTGCCGTCGGGACGCGCCGAGTTGACGAGGAACTTCACCGCGAGCTGCGCGACCGGATGATTCGCGTGGCCGATCGATGCCAGGCTCAGCGTTACGAAGCTCGTGAGCGGCGTCGCCTCCAGGAAGCCGCCGCTGCTCGGTTGGATGGCTTCGAGCACCCGAAGCGATCTTGCGAGTGCTAAACGGCGAACGATGCGCGTGAGCGGATTCCATGGCTTGCGATGATGGTAGATGCACTGCCCAATCGCGATCAACGCCGGCAACGCATAGCTGACGACATGGAGCCGCACGAAGCGAAACCACGCTTGCGGCAACACCGCCAGCTCGAACGGCAACGGCGGCACCTCGTCCCACGACACCAGGCCGGCCAAGGCGCACGTCGTCAGGATCGGCGTCGCGAACGTGCGATCGACGCCGTAGCGCTGGCGGATCGCTTCGGGCCATTTTTCCGGCGGGCCGTATTGGGACGCAAGCCAGGCTTCTGCGCGGGATACGGCGAGCGCTAAACGGGTGTTTGATTGCGTGAGATAAATGGCCGAGCGGCACAGCATTGTCGTCGAGATGTTGCTGAAGCTAACGGTGGTATCGCCCCAGCCGCCGTCGTCGTTCTGATGCGCCGCCAGCCACGCCAGACCGCCGTCGATTAGGCTTTGATGCGACGCACCGCCATTGGTTTGCACGAGATGAATCGCCATCACTGCGGTCGCCGTCGAGAGGGCGGACGTCGAGAGTTCGCCGACCCAGTGCCCTTCCGGCGTGCGTTCCTTCAGCAACATCGCAAGTGCGGTTTGATAGGCGGTTTCGACGCGGTCGGCAGAGATCATGTGACGGGGCTAGGTAAAACTAACCCTGGGCGCAAGCGAGGGGATAGCAGGAACCCTTGCAGAAAATGAGGATAACTGCAAGCGACGCTGTTATCCCCTCGCTTGCGCTCAGGGTTAGTGGTCCAGAGGTTCAAACGCCAACTGTCGCTACCGTTTTCTTCGCCAGCACCGCCGGCGCCGACTCTTTCGTGTGGTCCATGCCGTGATACGCGCCGAAATCGTTGAACCAATAGCGCTTCGCCAGCCGGTACAGCCAGTTCTTCTCCGGGATCTCCGCGACCGGATTGTACTGCGAGGTGCGCACCTCCATCGCGTTCAGCTCGGCGGCAGCGGTCTGGCGCACGGTCGAGTCCTTCGCGCCATGCTTCTCGACGAGCGTCTTGAGCATGTCGGGCCGTTCCAGCACGATGCAGCCGCGCGTCGTCGTGCGCGCCAGATCGCGGAAGTCTTGCAAGAAAGCCGATTGCAGGAATTTGTCGCGCAGATGCCGGCTGTCGTGATCGGGCTTGATCGATTCCTTGGCGAACTGCACGATCGGGCACGGTTCGATGTCGCCCCACGGGTTGATGTGATGCGTCACGCCGGTAGCGGCCGGGCACAAGGCGCGGCCTTCGCCGTCGAAGTAGGCGTCGATGATGACGATCGGCTTCTTGGCGCGCATTTCAACCACAAACTGGCGCAGCTCCAACTGTTGCTGCGGCGTCAAGCACAATTCGTGCGACGCGTCCGGCCCCATCGGGCGATATACGTGAAACCACGTATACATGACGCCCATGTCGATGAGCTTGTCGATCCACTTCTCGTTGACGAGGTCCAGATTCGTCTGGCACACGCTTGTGCAGACGCCCGTGAACACTTTGTTCTTCAGGCAATTCTGGATCCCCTGCATCGTCTTGGACAACACGCCGTCACGGCCGCGGCGCTGATCGCTGATGATCTCCGATCCCTCGACGCTAATGAGCGGCGTGATGTTGCCGAGCTTGCGCAGGTGTTTGGCGCGCTCGTCAGTAATGAAATGCCCGTTGGTGAAGATCTGGAAATAACAATCCGGATGAGGCGACAGCAGATCAAACAGCTTCGGGTGCATGAATGGCTCGCCGCCGACGATGCCGAAGAAGACGTTGCCCATGTCCTGGGCCTCTTTGACCATGCGATGAAACGTCTCCGGGGCCATCGCTTCCATCTTCTCGGCGACATCGACCCAGCAACCCTGGCAGCGCAGATTGCAGCTATTGATGACGGAGACGTACAGAAACGGCGGAAAGACTTCGCCGCGTTTGACCCGGCGTTTGTGCTTCTCGACGGAGAGCATCCCCTTGACGCCCATGTTCCACGCGAGCTTGAGGAGGAGGCGTTTGTCGGTTTCGACGAGCATGCGTTTGAGCATTTGCAAGTACATTTCGACTCTCGTATTCAAGGAGTGCAGGTATGCCGAGCATTAGCGATTATAAGGGAAGGAACGAGTTTTAGCTATCAGCATCCAGCGTGCAGACGGCAAGATGGGCGATGAGTTAACACGGTCTCTGGTTTAATGTCGATCCTCGTTGTTGAACATGGGTGGAGCTCCCTTGGTGAAATAGCTTTTGTTGACAGGACGTGCCGTGACGATCGTCTTTGGCGGGTCTCGAAACAAATAATCGACATCGGGAACCCGTATCCATTTCGCCGTTACCAATTTCATCGACCCGCCGTCATTGCCGTACTGCACAATGCCATCGAAATAAATCTGCGCACCCAGAACGTTCAGGACGTGCCGATTGCAAGCCGAGACCTCGATGTCGTGCGCATCCAATACCAGATTCCCTTCCGCGGATTGCACGGTGACGCGGTAGGTTCCTTCGGTCAGGCTGCGTTTTTTCGATTCCCCGGACTTGATGGTAAGCCACTCCTGATCGTTCAAGAGCAGCCGCACGTTGTGGCCGCTCGCGTTGTCGATGTATATCGAGCCTTCAGGAAAGATCACCAGGATCGCGAAGCCGAACGTGCTCGCGAAGATAACCGAGGATGCGAGCTGGACCTTCGCGCGAAAGCGTCGGAGCGAGGGGGAGTCGTTCTTGCGACGAATCCAGGCGTAATAAAGCAAGATTCCCGCCGTTGCTGCCAGCGCCACCATCCCCCACCGGGACCACCAAACGCCACGCAGGAGCCAACACAGCCCAAGGCACAGGGCGATGCCACCGAGCAGGAACCACCACGGAAAGAAGTGTACGAGAACGATATCCGGCACATCCTCGTTCGCAGCCATAGGCAGCCGCGCTGGCGTCGCCGCGACGGGCGCTTCGGACGTGATTTCCGTGGCCGAACTCAGGGTTGTAATCCGTTCATCTTTGGGCCCCGGCGTCGCGGTGGGGAAATCCGAAGTCGGAGCGGCTGCGCCCAATTGCGGCGTGTTGGCCGTGTCTCCGAAGATAGGCACCGTTTTCATGGCGTCCGGTCCCACCAATTCCTCCAGGCTGTACAGAACCGTTCGGACCAGGTCTTCATTTGCACATGTCAAAGCATGAAACATCTTCCTGCGATGGTCCGGTTGGATTTGGGCCACCAACCCGAGTGCGGCCTGGGCGGCCCCTTGCACTGGCGCATCGGGGTCGTTGAGGGCAGCCACAAGGGCAGCGCGGATGAGCGGCGCGTGCGGATCCATTTCCGCCAGCGCCAACGCGGCCGCACAGCGCTCGTTCAGATAATTCGATTGCAGCAACGCGATCCATTCCTCGGCGGTCATGCCTTCATAGGACGTATTCATCGCAAGGCCTCACTGTTCACGCAATTCTCCGGAACGCAACAAGGGTCATCATCTCGAGCCAACGCTAACCGCCACAACCCGCGAAACAAAAGCCAAGGGACAAAAGCAATGCGATGCCACCCAACACGAACGGCCACGGAAGGGAGTGCACGTGGGCAATGTCGGGTGCATATTCACGCTCACCTGAATCCGTTAGGTCTTGGGTCGATGAAGGTGGGAGATTTGCAATCCGTATGGCGGAAGCAACGGGTTCTTTTTCCGGTGCCGATGCCGTGCCAAGGAGGCTGCTGAATGCAAGTTCATGCAGGCTGTCTAGGATTCGCTGCTGCATCTCCTCATCATCATTTTGCAAATGTTCAAACATCTTGCGTCGATTTTCCGGAGCGATGTAGACAACATCGATCGCGATCTGGACCGCCGCTTGCACGCAAGGCTCTGGATCCTTGAGTGCAGCCAGCAAGGCGCTCTTGGCGGGTTCCGCATGTGGGCCGAGTTCCGCAAGGGCCAACGCTGCGGCGCACTGTTCCCGAGGCGATCGAACTCGCAGCAGCTTGATCCATTGATTGATCGACATTCCTTCGAAGACGTCGTTCATCGAAACTCCTGAAATGGCGCGCCGGCTTCAGAACGGAGCACTGAGGGGCCATCATTTGCGCAACTCCATTTCGCGCCGATGCTGGTCTAGCCAAACAGCCTCGTCTACGGACAAATCCACGTCACGCGGCCGACGATAATCCTCCACGAGATCGAGGCCGCCTGCATTATTAAGGCTACTCAGCGCATCTGTGTCGTCGTCATGACGCCCGGTGTGATGCGGTGGTAGCCGGTCAGACGCCAGGTTTGTAGGCTCGGCCCCATGAGGAGCAGGATCCACGTCGTCAAGACGACTGCACTCGGGACGGCAATGAGCGGATCAAGCCCGGTTGCCCAGGGCACCAGCGGCACTGCGGCGCCGACCGCAAGCGCCAACAACGGCGCGATGAACACCTGATCGTAGCCCGGAATGATTGGCCGGCCGTGCCCCAAGCGGCCTAACAGGCTGAGCGGCGGCAGGTAGCCGTTGCAGTAGATCGCGACGCGGAAGGCGATCCCGAGAACGAGAAAAATAGAGTAACAGACGTGGGCGCCGTACCAGTCGCTATCGGCCGAGCGCGCCAGGCTATAGAACACATAAAACCACCAACCGAGCAAAAGCCCCGCGAGCAAGCGGTCGCGCCGGTCGAAGCCGGTGAGATCGAGATGGGGCGGCCCCAAGTGGTCGAAGGGCCAACCAAGGGTTCCTTGATTCGGTCCGGGGTTCTGCCCGGCGGATTCCTTGGATTTGAGTTCCTGCTGCATTCGGCGCTGAAATCGCGAAAACAGCGGCGTGCCCTCCCATGGGAAGCTGGCCAGCGAGGCGCGCAAACCCAGAAACGCGGCCACGTAGGTGACGCTCGCGGCGCCGAAACAAAGCCAGGGATTGCGCGCGACCAGCGCCATTACGCCGACACCGAAGGCGACCGCATAGGCCCACGATTTCTGGCCGGTGACAAAATGAGGCAAACCCAGGAGGCTCAAATACGTAAACAGGAATACCTGGAACACGTTCAAGGATTGCAGCCCCGCTCTCGGCCAGGATAGACCCGCCCATAGCGCGAGCAGAATCACGTCCTGCCACACCAGGTGCAGGGGACCGAGCGGCAGCGGCTTCACGCTCGACCAGGGCGTGCCGCACAGCCATTGAAAGTAACCAGGCCGCAGCGCGGGATGAAATGCCCAGACGCGGTAGACGGCATAGCCAAAGGCAAATTGCCCCATCACGAGCGCGGGGACTTCCTTCTCCGTGTCCATCAGGCCGAACAATGGCAGATCGAAATACCATTCCAGGCCGAGCAACGCCGACTGGAACAACGTGTAAAGGAAACCAGCCAGTATCACGGCCCACCACGGCGGCAGGACCACACGCAGCCAGCGGATCATGTCGGCAGTTCCTTGAAGTACTCTTGCAGTTTCTTGGTCGTTTCGGGAAACATCAGCCGTTCGAGAATCTCCGCCAGCGAGCCGGGGCATTCCGTCAGGCGGCGCAATCCCTCCAGCGTGTCGAACGCCGCGATGGTGCCGTTGCGCAGGATGACGATGCGATCGGCGATCTCCTCAACCAACTCGGGCACCGGGCTGGTGAGCACCACGGTCGCCCCCTGTTCGGCGACGCGCCGCTTCAAGACGCGCTTCAGGGCCAATAGCCCCGACGGGTCCAGACCGCCGGAGAACGGCTCGTCCAGGAGCAGCACCGGCGCCTCCGTCAAGAGGGCCGACGCCAGGGCGAGTTTCTTCTTCTGCCCGCTCGAATAACTGCTGATGACCCAATCGCCTTGCTCACTCAGCTCAAAGAGGCTCAGCAGTCGATTGACGTGTTCCATGAGCCGATCCATGTCGATGTCGTAGAGTTGGCCGACGCCCAGCAGGAACTCGCGGGCGGTGCGTTGCGTCGGCAGCCAGGCTTGATCGGGTAGGTAGACCGCCTTTTTGCGAATGGCCAGCTCCGCCGCCACCGATTGGCGCCGCTGATGCCCGTCGATGGTGACGACGCCGTGCTGCGGCTGCAACACGCCGGCCATGACGCCGAGCAACGTGGTTTTTCCCATGCCGTTGGGCCCGACGATTACGACGAGCTCGCCCGGCTTGACGCGCAGATTGATGCCTCGAAGAACGGGTCGAACGCCGTAGTGTTGCGTGATATTGACGAGTTCGATCATCCCAAGGGGCCTCCGCGAGAAGTTGGGAAGCACGGCAACATAGCGCCCGAATACGTCCGCGAGCCCGCGACCCGGATGCTTCCCGGTTTGAACATTGCCGGCTACGCCACGGAAGGATAAGAAAGGAGCAGCGTTTGGGTGTGCCAGAATGTTACCCTGGTGAATTCTTCAAGGTGTGCGCTGGCGTCTTTCCATAGGAAGCGTTCAAGACATATTGGTGAACTATGAAACTGCGCAAGGTCCATGTCCGCAAGAAACAACGCAAGCAGAGCGAGCAAGCCAAGCGGAAAGCCAGGGTCGCCGTTGTCCTGGCCAAGAGAAAATAGGGGCCATGTGGGATGGAAGCCCTTGGATCGCGCGGGGGCTTGCGGAATGTCCCCTCGCCTTAATTGGTTCTCACCGGATCGCTATCGACCGTTTGTGGTCCGGTCATTCCATGACCGGAAGGGTTGCCGGTCACGGAGTGACCGAAGCACCAGATCACGGCAAATTGCGCCGCTACCCGCTACTGCATCTCGTGAGTTCGGCACTTGCAATTGAGAATGTGTCCCGGTTCGCGCGAGCATTTGCTTTTGCACCGTTGCGGCTCTTTGCCGCTGCCGACGTATGTGCAAATCTTGTCGCAACGAATAATTTTTTTCTTGGGTGCGGCGATCGGTTCTTTCTGCTCTTCAGCCATTTTCAAGATCCCCTGGATTCAGATCGAGTCAACGACGAAATTGATGGCGAAAATGCCGGCAACGCCAGACCTCGATGGTGATAGAAGTATCATAGCCATCCCTGGGATGTTTCGCCAGCCGAGTGACCTGCGAACGACGACGCATCGGCTACTTCTTCCCCGCGATGCGCCGCAGGCTCTCGATCAGCCGGGCGGGATCGTCGCTGGCGAGCGAATCGGGCTCATGGCGCAGCAGTTCGCGCGTCTCATCCTCGGCGCCGAGCGTGCCGTTGAGGTGCAAGAGCAGCTTGTGAGCGCGAATGCGCGGGATCAGCGTCTTATCATTGAGCCACTTGGGCCACAAGCGGATCATGTCCACCTTGGCGGCCGCGAAGGCGTCGATCGAGTCAGGCGTCGGGATCAAGCCGATTTGCATCGCTTCGGGCAGCAGCTTGCGAAATAGCTTGGCCTGTTCGACGCTGCGAATGCCAAGCACAATGCGTTTGGGCTCACCGAATTTGTTAACCTCGGCGACGATGCGGGCGACGTACTCCTCGGTGTAGTTCTCGCCGCTGGTTTGCAGATCGAGTATGACGTCGATCTTGCCCTTGGCGAGTGCGAGGATCTCGCGCATGGCGGGAATACGTTCATCCTTGAACTTGGGATCGAACCAGGAGCCGGCATCGAGCTTGCGGAGTTCCTTGAAGGTCATCTCGCGCGCCAGGCCTTTGCCGTTGGTGGTCCGTTTGACATCGGCGTCGTGCAAGCTGATGAGGACGCCATCCTTGGTGGAGCGCACGTCCATCTCCATGATCGTCGCGCCGGCGTCAATGGCGCGGCGATACGATGCGAGCGTGTTCTCTGGGCGATCGGCGCACGAGCCGCGATGGCCGATGATGTGCTTTACGAACTTGGCAGCCTTGCTCAGGTTCCCCCCTTCGTGTTCCTTCGTGCCCTTTGTGGAGCGCACGCTTTTCATCACCTCCATACTCAAATGCGACGGATGACGCCACGAGCGATACACGCGCTGCTCGACGCTCTGAAAATCCTCGTCCTTCGCCTCGAAGATATTCGGCACATATTTCTGCGGATTGCGGTCGATCAGCGGGAACCACGTGCTCTGCACCTGCACCAAGATCTTGTGTCCCTTGCGGAAGCAATGGTGATTCCAGTGTAGATCGATTGTGTATTCGTTCACCTCGCCCGCCGCGACGGGCTCAGGCTTTTCGAAACTCTTGCGGAACCGAGCGCGCACCGGTTCACCGATGATGAGCAGTTGAAAGCCGGCCATGGTTGGATCTTGCGGATACGTCTGCGGATAGACGTCGACGAGCCGCACGATGAAGTCGCTGTCGGTGCCGCTCGTCGATGCGAACAGCTTGGCAACGATCGAGCCGGCGAGGGTTACATCCTCGGTGAGGGGCTCGGTCTCGTAAGAGAGAACGTCGGGGCGTTGGTGGGCGAAACGCTGATCTTCAACCATCCATTCGCGCCACTCGCGGCCCGGATAGGTCGGGGTCACCGGACGCGGACGATACGGCACCGGGTTGGCAGGATCGGAGGTGTAGCGATCGTGCGCCTTCGCGTACTCTTCGGGATTGAGATAGGGGATAGGCGGAACCAGCGACAGCCTTCCCTCGGGCCAGAGATAGAACTTCTGTGCGACGGCATCCTTGGGCGGCCAGGTTGCATGAGAGACCCACTTGTTCGTCCCCGTCTGAAACATCAGCGCCTCGGGCTGATCGAGCTTGCCCTTGTCCTTGAGATAGTGATTGAAGAACCCGGCCTGCACCTTGGCGCGGAAGTATTGACCGGTGTCGCCCTCGAAGTTGATGCGGCCCAGCTTGTTCCCCGGCCCCGCCCCCCAGCCGCCGTGGTTCCAGGGGCCCATGACGAGGAAGTTCTGATTTTTCTTGTCGTGCTTTTCGAGCAGTTTGTAGATGTGCATCGGCCCGCGATAATCTTCTTGATCGAACCAGCCGCCGACGTTCAGCGTCGGCACCGTGACGCGCGTCAGATACGGATCGAACGCTTGCTTCCGCCAGAACTCGTCATAATTCGGATGCTTGACGAAATCGTTCCATGTCGGCATTTTTCCCTTGAAGATCTTCGCATTGACATTGGACAACGCGCCGAGCTTGAGATACCACTCGAAGGTGTCGTGACGATCGAACTTGAACAACGTGTTGACGTTGTTCGTCTCCATCATGGCGACATACTCGAAACCGTAGCTGAGCCGAAACGCGCCGTTGTGGTGGAAATCGTCGCCGAGAAACATGTCTGCCGGCGACGCTTGCGGCGAGATTGCTTTGAGCGCGGGATGCGGGTCGATCGCGCCCATCACCGTAAGCCAGCCGGGATAGCTGATGCCGAGCATGCCGACGCGGCCATTATTGTCAGGGATGTTCTTGAGCATCCAATCGATGGTGTCGTAGGTGTCAGTTCCTTCGTCGATGGCCTTGGCGTCCTTCGGATCACGCGGCGGCCGCGACATCACGAACTTGCCTTCGGACTTGAATCGACCGCGGATGTCTTGGAAGACGAAGATGTAGCCTTCGTCGCCGAGATCCTTCAGATAGCTTGCCATCGAGGACGGGCCGCGCGCATCGATTCCGTAGGGTGTGCGCAGCAAAATGAATGGGAGCGGACCTTTCACGTTCCTGGGAACGTAGACGGTCGTGTAGAGCTTGACGCCGTCGCGCATGACGATCATCTTTTCGGTGTGCATGAAGCGCTTGGTGAGCAGATCGACCGGTTGGGCGTGCGCGAAAGTCGGGAGGATGAACAGAGCGGCCATGAGGAAATTGCGCATGCGACTTATCCTTTGCGAGTGCTTGGAATGCGTGTGAAGAATAGCATGATGACAGACCGGGCGTGGGTCAATCAAAATCATGCAGAACCGCTGCGTCACGGAGTCTCATGTGGAACCGATTCAACAAACGATGCCCGGCCTGTACGCTCAGATCCTCGGCCCACGCTGGCACGAGCTTGCGGAACCGGTGCGCCGGCTACACACGCAGGGCGCGGTCGTCGAGGCCGCCGGCACCTTTCGTGTCACGCGCGGCTCGAATATTGCCGCCCGGTTGCTGGCGTGGCTGGCGCGTTTGCCGGCCGAGTGCGATGCGGTCGATCTCAAGCTGACCGTTACGCCGACCGGATCCCGTGAAGAATGGAAACGCGCGTTCGGCCCGCAACTTCTCGTCAGCATGCAGTGGACGCAAGCCGACGGCCTGTTGACGGAGCACATGGGTCCAAACGAGCTGCGCTTCCAGCTCGACGTCGCGGATGGGACGCTATTCTATCTGACGAAAGCCGTCGCCTTGCGTCTGGGGCCGTGTCGACTGTGGCTGCCGAGTTTCCTGGCGCCGCAGGTGACGGCATCGGAAAAGCCGCAGGGGAACGGCGTCCAGGTATCGGTCGAGGTGCGTTTGCCGCTGCTGGGCCGACTTATAACCTACGAGGGTACGTTGACGCGCGTCGAGGCGCGTGCCGATTGAAAATGTTGACGCTATCGGCGCGAGTTGTTTCTTGTGTCGCCTCTTGAATGCGCGGTATGATGATTGCTCGCGCGGTCGATTTGAGGGAGATCCGCAACGATGAAAGGCCTGCCGATGCGACGCATCTTGATTTTGACAATCATCGCACTGGGCGTTTGGAACGCGAGTCTCGCCGCCGACGACCTGGTGCCGGTCAATCAGCGATTCGCCGAGGTGGACGGCAAAGAGACGCCGAGCTTTCAACGGCACGTCATCCCGCTCCTGGGTCGGCTCGGCTGCAACGGCCGCGCCTGCCACGGCTCTTTCCAAGGACAAGGCGGTTTTCGATTGTCGCTGTTCGGCTACGACTTCAAAGCCGACCATGACGCCCTCTCCGCCGGCAAATCGCCGCGCGTCGATGTGAAGGACGCGAGCAAGAGCCTCGCTCTTTTGAAGCCGACCCGCACCGTCGCGCACAAAGGCGGCAAGCGCATGGACGTCGGCGGCTGGGAGCATCATTTGCTGTCGCGCTGGATCAAGGCCGGCGCCCCGAGCGTGAAAACGGCAGACGCGGAGTTTGCGTCACTGGATGTCGAGCCACGCGAACACCTCTTCGATAAGATCGGCGCAAAACGTCAACTCAAGGTCGTCGCTCATTGGACTGACGGCGGCAGCGAAGATGTTACGCCCTTGTGTCGATTTCGCTCCAATGACGAATCGATCGCGATCGTCGATGAATCCGGCCTCATCACTGCCGTTGGCAAAGGCGGCACCGACATCGTCGGCTTCTACGACAACGGCGTTGTCCCCGTGCAAGTGATACTTCCCGTCAGCGAAAAGTTCGGCAAGAACTTTCCCGATGTGCCGACGCCGACCAAGATCGACGAACTCGTTAATACCCGACTTCGCAAGCTCGGCATCGTGCCGTCGGACTTGTGCTCGGATGTCGAATTCCTGCGCCGCGTCAGCCTCGACATGACCGGCACGCCGCCGCGCCCCGACGAGGTCGAAGCATTCATGGCGGACAAGTCGGTCGGCAAGCGCACGAAGAAGATCGACGAACTTCTGACACGCCCGACCTACGCCGCCTGGTGGGCGGTGCGTTTCTCCGACTGGACTGGCAACGCCGAGGCGACCGGCACGCTCGGCGGCGAACGCGGGCTCAATGGCGAGAAATCCAAGCTCTGGTACAAATGGCTCAACGCCCGCATCGCCGACAACATGCCGTACGACAAGCTCGTCGAAGGCATCGTGCTCGCACGCAGTCGTCCGCCCGAGCAGACGTTCGACCAATACTGCGCCGAGATGAGCTCCTATTTCCGCACCAACAATCCGGCCGACTTCACGAAACGGCCCGACATGCCCTTCTTCTGGATGCGCAAGACGCTCGGCCGGCCCGAAGGCAAGGCGCTCGCATTCGCCCATTCGTTCCTCGGCGTGAGTCTGCAATGCGCGGAGTGCCACAAGCATCCGTACGATCAATGGACCAAGCAAGACTTCGAGCAGTTCGCCGCCTTCTTCAACGGCATCGGCTATCGCGTCGGCAGCAAGGACAGCGTCAAAACGATGAAGTCCAAGGCCGGCCTGGTGGGCGACGAAGATGCCGGCGGCTACGCGCGGCAGTTCATCAAGCTCGCGGAAGCTGGCACGCTGCTGCCGTTCAAAGAGCTGGTCATCCCGCCGCCGACCGCGAAGCCTCGTCCCGTCAAGACTGCGGGCAAACTCGGCGGCCGCGTCATCACGCCCAGGCTGCTGGGCGGCGAGGAAGTCATTGCCAGCTCCTACAAGGACCCGCGCCAGCCGCTGATGGACTGGATGCGGCATCCCGATAACCCATACTTCGCGCGGGCCTTCGTCAATCGCGTCTGGGCCGGATACTTCCACGTCGGTCTGATCGATCCCCCCGACGATCTCAACCTGGCCAATCCGCCGAACAATCCCGCCTTGCTCGACTACCTGGCGCGCGGCTTCATCAAGTCCGGCTACGACATGAAGTGGTTGCACCGCGAGATCGCCACGAGCCACGCCTATCAACGCAGCTGGCGTCCGAACGACATCAACAAGCACGACGAACGCAATCATAGCCACCAGATCGTTCGCCGCCTGCCCGCCGAAGTGCTGCACGATGCGCTTCTACACGCGACCGCTTCGGACGGCGCTCTGACGGCGTTACACAAGGATCCGACACGCACGCGCGCCATCGGCCACAATTGCGGGCTGTCCGCCAAGAAGGGGGACGCCAGCTACGCCTTGAACCTGTTCGGCAAACCGCCGCGCACCGTTCAATGCGATTGCGAACGCTCGAATGAGCCGAGCCTATTGCAAATGGTGTATCTGCGCAACGATCAAGATCTCGCCAAGATGCTCGACCGCGCCGATGGCTGGCTGAAATTCGCAGCCAAAGCGAAGGTGACGCCGGACGAATTGGCGCGTCAGGCGTATCTGCGCGTCCTGAGCCGGCTGCCGGACGAGCGCGAGACCGGCGTTGCGTTGCGTTACCTGAAGGATGCGCCGACCACGAACGCGGGCTTGCGCGATTTGATGTGGGCGCTGATGAATACGAAAGAGTTTGTCGTCAATCGCTGATTGTGTTAGCCGGACGCGCAAGCGACGGATGCGTCCTCCGTCGCTTGCGCGTCCGGCTAACATGATTGCCAGAGTTTGTGGAGAACGTCGCATGCCTTCCGCGTTGACCGCCCCGGCCATCGATCCGACGCCGATCTTCGAGTTCTTCCGCGGCAGCTACGCCACGGAACTCTTGACGGCTGCGGTAGCCCATTTCAACGTGTTCGGTGAACTTTCTCAACACGCGCTGACGCCGTCCGAGTTGGGCCGCACTCTTGGATTGGTCGAGCGTCCCACCGTCGTGCTGGTGACGGCCCTACGTGCCTTCGGATTGCTGTCGACGGACGCCCAGGGACGCTTGCGCCTGACCGACCTGGCCCGTGAACATCTCTTGCCTGGCGGCGCGTTCGATGTCGGCGATTACATCGGTTTGGCGGCGAACAGCCCCGGCGTGCTCGAAATGGTCGAACGATTGCGCACGAATCGCCCCGCGGAGCACGGCGCCGGCGTCGCCTTCATCTATCGCGACGGCGTGCGTTCCGCCATGGAAAACGAGGCTGCCGCGCGCCACTTCACGCTCGCGCTTGCCGGCCGAGCCAGGAATGTCGCCCCGATCCTGGCCGAGAACATTCCCCTATCCGACGCACGCGTCCTCGTCGATGTCGCCGGCGGTTCGGGCATCTACAGCATCGCCCTCTTGCAAAAAAATCCGCATCTTCGCGCCATCGTGCTCGATCGTCCCGAGGTGCTAAAGGTTGCCCAGGAAATGGCCTCAAGCCAAGGCGTCGTGGATCGTCTGAGCGTGGTGGCGGGCGACATGTTTCGCGATCCGATTCCACGTGCTGACGTCATTCTGCTCTCAAACGTCCTGCACGACTGGGACGTACCCGAGTGCAAAACCCTGATCGCGCGCTCGGCGGCGGCGTTGAATCGGAGTGGGCGGTTGTTGATCCATGATGTGTTCCTCAACGACGCGCTCGATGGCCCACTGCCGATGGCGTTATACTCCGCCGCCCTGTTCACGTTGACGGAAGGCCGTCTCTACAGTGCGGCTGAGTATCGCACGTGGTTGGCGGAGGCGGGCCTGGAAGCGGGAACGCCGACGCGGACGCTGATCCATTGCGGCGTATTGGCGGCGCGGCATGTTTAGCCGCGCCGAACCGTATCGTTCATTGTTTAATGAGTGCATTCAACTTTCTTCGAGGTACCAACATGAATCGATTCATCGCTACGCTCTGCATCGCCTCGTTCGTGTCCGTCTCATCCGCGCAGGAAAATCCCTGGGTGGTCTACACCGGCACGGACGGCCCGGGCAAGGGCAAACACATCGTCCTCGTCTCCGGCGATGAGGAATATCGCTCCGAGGAAGCGCTGCCGCAGCTCGGCAAAATCCTCGCCAAGCATCACGGCTTCAAGTGTACCGTTCTCTTTGCGATCGACCCGAAGACTGGCGAGATCCACCCGAATTTCAGCAACATCCCCGGCCTCGACGCGCTCAAGACTGCCGACCTCATGATCATCGCCACGCGTTTTCGCAATTTGCCCGAAGACCAGATGTCGCATATCGCCGACTATATCGAAGCCGGCAAACCGATCATCGGCATGCGCACGGCCACGCACGCCTTCAATGGCATGAAGGGCAAGTTCGCCAAGTACAACAACGGCGGCGCCAAGGATTACGAGGGGGGCTTCGGCCGGCAGATCCTCGGCGAAAAATGGATCAGCCATCACGGCAGCCACGGCAAAGAGAGCACGCGCGGCATCCTCAATAAGGAGCAGGCCGAGCATCCGATCCTGCGCGGCCTCAAGGACGGCGACATCTGGGGTCCGACCGACGTCTACGGCGCCAACCCGCTCAAACCCGCGAATGCGCTTGTTTACGGCCAGGTGCTCGTCGGCATGAAAGCGACCGACGAGCCGGTCAAGGGCAAGAAGAACGAGCCGATGATGCCGGTGGCCTGGACGCGCGAGTACAAGGGGGGCCGCATCTTCACGACGACGATGGGCGCCTCGCAAGACCTGGAGGCCGCCGGCACGCGCCGCCTGCTCGTCAACGCCGCGTACTGGTGCGTCGGCCTCGACAAGGCGATCACACCGATGTTGAACGTGGACGTCGTCGGCGAATTTCGCCCGACGCGCTTCGGCTTCAACACGTTCACCAAGGGCGTGCGGCCGAGCCAGTTGCAAATGAAGTAGCCCGATTCGTTTGACGTGGGCACGGCGCTCTCCGTCGGAGCCTGAAGCGTAAGCGAAGTTTGCGCGTGAACTTCGCTTACGCTTCAGGCTCTGATCGGCCCTACTCACCCAGCGAATGGCACTGATCGATCTTGCGATCGCAATGGCTGATCAAGCGATGCAGTTCGCGCCGTACGTCATCGCTGGTGATGTGAGCCAGGCATTTTTGCGCGACACGGCGTAGGAACAGGTACTTGTCCTCCATGTCGCGCATGATGTCGCGCACGGTCGGCCAGTTGATCTGGTAGCTCGGCAACCGGCGCATCTGATCGACGACCTTGTTGACCTGGCCCGCGTACTGGTCGGCGATGCGTTCGAGGTTCGGCACGATGTTGTGCACGAGAGCCGCGCCGCGTTCCTCGACGCGCGAATCGTTCGGGAAACGCTGGGCAATGCGGCGCAGATCGCTCATCAGGGTGTCGATGTCGTCGAGCTTGCGGGTCTCGCGCACCTCCAGCTCGAACAGCTCGGCCTGCGGATCGTTCGGACGCACTTCGCGCAGTCGGCGCAGGATCTTGCGGGCCTCCTCCGTTTTCTTGAGCTGCGTGTACATGTGAAAGAGCCGTTCCAGCGTCTCGTAATCGGTCGGACGAATGCGGTGCGCCCGCTGTAAGAAATTGGCGGCCGAGCTCCATTTTTCCTTGCGCGAGAACAGGTCCGCCAGCCGGCTCGCTCCCTCGAAACCCAGGATCGGCAGGTAATCCGGCGGCAGCGAACGCGGCACGTAGTGTTCCAGATAATCGAGGTATCGGCTCCAGTGCGTCTCGGCGACATCCAGGCGATTGAGCCATTCGTTACCCAGGGCGAGATTCTGCTCGATCCAGGCGCCGAGATAAACGCCTTGTGAGTTGAGATAGCGGTCGGTCTTGCTCGCCGGCCCCGGCGCGGAGAAATCACGCTGAAACGCCTCGGCGGCGGCGCGGAAGTGCGTCAGGCCGCGCTCGAAGTCCTGCGCCATCGTGGCGGCGACGCCGAGCATATTGAGGATGGCGATGAGATAAAACGGATCGAGCTTGACCTGGCTGTTCTCCAGGCGGCGTTTCAAGGGAGTAAGCAGCAGTTCCGCGTCGCTCCACTGGCAGCGATCGACCAGGTTCTTGGCCTGCACCATGGCCGCGCCGATGTAGCCGCGGAAGGCGGCCTCGCTCTGCGGCCGTGCCGACACGAGCTTGGCGAGCAGGCGATAGACGACCTCGAACTGGTTCAGGCCGACGATCATGTCCAGGAGCCGTTGCTCTTCCTGCGCCGTGATGGAGCCGAGCAAGAAGGCTTGCTCAGCGCTGGCTTCGGCGCCGGCTCGGCCCAGCAGGCTGCGCATGAGCGTCAGAAAGCGATTCTCGGCGGGAGACGGGGCAAGCGGCACGAGCTTGTCGAGGATCTCAAGAGCGCCTTCGAGCTGACCTTGGCAGAGACGCGTCAGCATCAGGTTGTAGGCTGCGGGATACGAGGCGGGATCTTTCTGCCAGGCTTTCTCGAATTCATCGGCAGCGGCGGGCCATTCCTTGTCATTGAACGCCAGGACGCCGCGCTGCAGGAGGACGTTCGCATCGGGATCGCCGATCTTGGCAAGCATCGCCCGGGCCTCGCCGCCGCGGCCTTGGTGCTTGTACGCCATCGCCAAGAGGTAAAGTGCATTGGCGTCCTGATTGCCGGCCTTGACCGCCTGTTCGAGAAAACGAATCGCCTCGGCCCAGTCGGGTTCCACTATCGGAGTAACCGAAATGACGTCGAGAGCTTCAGTCATAGGATGCCCGTGGGTAACGTCAGAGCCTGATGCGTAAGCGAAGGAATCTTGTCCATCCTTCGCTTACGCTTCAGGCTCTGGCGATCATGCCATCATGGCGTCAGTCACGTTTAGATTCGAATACACGTTCTGCACGTCGTCGTGTTCGTCGAGGGCTTCGAGCAACTTGAGGACTTTTTGGCCCGTCTCAGTGTCGCAATCGATGGGGACTTTGCCGACCTGCGTGATCGACGCGCTGCCGAGCGTTAGCTTTTTGTCTTCGAGGGCGGACTTGACCTGGGCGTAGACACCCGCATCACAAGTGATCTCGTAGGCATCGTCGAGGTTCTTGACGTCATCGACGCCCACATCGAGAGCAATCGTCATCAACGCGTCCTCGTCGATGTCCTTGACGGCGATGGTGATGACTCCCTTGCGATCGAACATGTGCTTGACGCAGCCGGGGGCCCCCATGTTGCCGCCGCCGCGCTCGAAGATCTTGCGAACTTCGGCGTTGGTGCGACTGCGATTGTCGGTGAGGATATCGACCATGATGGCAACGCCGCCGGGGCCGAAGCCTTCGTAGGAGATTTCGTCGAAGGTGACGCCTTCGAGCTCGCCGGCGCCTTTCTTGACGGCGCGTTCGATATTTTCTTTCGGCATCGAAATGCTGCGTGCCTTGTCCATGGCGAAGCGCAAGCGGATATTCATGACCGGATCGCTGCCGCCGCTGCGTGCCGCGACCATGATTAGGCGGGACAGCTTGCTCCACGCTCGCCCCTTGCTGGCATCGGCGATGCCTTTCTTGTGTTGAATATTCTTCCAGTGGGAATGACCTGCCATACTTCCTCTCCGGCCCTCATAATGAACGCGAAGGATTGGAGTATTGTAGATCGGATTGGATGGGATGCAAGCTTCGACTGCCGCTTGCGGTTTGGCGCTCGCGTGATTGCCTACGAGTGTCAAGCCGCAAGCTGTCATCGTCACTGTTTGACCTGTTCGAGCTTGCGCTGAATGTCGCGCACGCGCTCGTCGTCCTTCTTGCGGATGCCGTTGTTGTACAACGCAAGAGCGCGTTGCCAGGCGCGGCTCGCTTCCGGGCGCATTTGGAGGCGTTGATAGACGTCGCCGAGGTGATCGTAGATGACTGGATCCTCGCCGTCGTCGAGGGCGGCAGCGCGTTCCAGTTCTTTCCGCGCCTCGGCGATTTGTCCGCGGCGGTAGAGCACCCAGCCGAGGCTGTCCACGTAGGCGGCGTTGTCCTTGTCGTCCGCGCTCGAGAAGTTGGGATTGCGGCGCCGTTGCAGCCGGTCCAGCTCGATGGCGCGGCGGATCATCTCCTCCGCGCTCTGGAGATTCTTGCCCTGATCGGCCCACGAGTAGCCGAGGTCGTTGTTGACGGTCGCGTTGTGCGGATCCATCTTGAGGATCATTTGCAGTTGCTCCTCCGACTTGGCGCTGTGCTTGGCGGACGAGTAGATGTTCGACAAAAGATAGCGCAGCTCGATGACCTCGCTGGGTTTTTCGTTCCCTTTGATAAGCGCCTTGCACTCGGTCTCGGCGTTGTCGAAACGCTCGGCCATCGCCAGGATGCGAATGCGCAAGAGCTTGAAGACGAGCTTGTTGTCGTCGCCGGCCTGGGCGTCCCCCCTATCGGCGTGCTTCAATGCTTCGTCGTAGCGATGCAGCCCGGCCAGCGCGCGCGCGATATCGTTGTAGAAGAGCAACGAGTTAGTCGCTTGTGCCGTCTTGAGTCCCTGCGTGCAAATCTCAACGATGGTCTCGTGCTTACGCGCTTTGCCCAGCACGCGCAGGAGGCCGGTGTAAATCAAGGCTTCGTTGCCGGGCGTCGCCGACTTCAGGCACTGGCGATAGAAGCGTTCGGCTTCCTCGGTTTTTCGCTGGCGATCCGCGAGAATGGCAAGGAAGTAAACGGTATCGAACTTCAGCTCCTTCTGATCGGCTTTCTGTTTGAATGCGATCTCGACCAGCTTCGTCGCCAGCTCGGCGTCGTCGCGCAGGGCCGAGATCATCGCCTTGGCGTGGACGACCGTGCCGAGCGGGACGGGACCGTCATTGTTGGCGGCCTTGTCCATAACTTTGTCGAGCATGCCGAGAATGCGCGTCATGCCGGCCGCGCCTTCGCCCTTGTAGAGATGGAAGAGCCCGCGATAGGCGTCCGCGCTGGGTGAGTCCTCGGCAAGCCTCTTATAGATCGCCTCCGCCTTCTTCTCCTGCTTGGCGACGGCGTACTCGCGCGCGAGCAAGAGTTGCAGCGCGTTATTGTGCCCTTCGCGCGCCGCGGCCGTTTCGATCCAAGGGACGATGTCGGCGTTTTGTTTCAAGCGGCGCAGGATGTCGATCTTCGTCTCGTAGGGATCGACGCTCAGGGGCCGAGTGTGAAGATACGCATCGACGTGCGTGAGCGCGCGTTTGAGGCTCCCCTGTTCGACGCAAATCTGCGCGATCACGTAATCGAGCGGCGCCGTGCGCTCCGGGGAGTGTTTTTGCGCCTTGACGAACGCGGCGATGGCGTCGTCGTGACGCTTGGCCTTGTTATAGAGCTGGCCAATCTTTTCATAGGTGTCCGCGGCGCGGGCCAGAATCATCGCTCGCGGGAAATTTCCCTTGGCCATGATGAGGTCGGGATGTTCGAGGATCTCGGCGGCCTTGTTGAAGGCGTCCGCGGCGGGGCCGAACTTCTCCGTGTTTTCGAACAGGCTGCCCAGCTCGAAATAGAGAGCCTGGGCGGCTTCGGGATGGTCCTTGATCGCCGCAGCATTCAGGCCGCTCTCAAGGGCGGCGATGGCGTCGGCGTAGCGGATCGACGACTTGTGCAGCTTGGCGAGGAGAAACCACGTCTTGAAGTCGCCCGGATCGAGGGCGACGACCTTCGTGCAGGCGTTCTGTGCGTCGCCGAGCCGGTCCATGCCGATCAAGATCGGGATTTGCACCCTGACGAGCGCCGGTGCATTCGGATCGAGTCGAGCGGCCTCCTCGTACGCGCGCAGGGCGTCCTTGAATTGCTCGGCGCGTTCGAGTCGGAGGCCTTCGACGTATTTGTGGAGCGAATCACGCCGTTCGAGTTCTTGTCGCGTGGGGGGGCTTTTCGGCACGAGAACCTTCAACGGTTCGTCGACGCGCAGGTCTTGCGCCGAGATCGAACCGGCAACGGCGAGAGTCGCGATGGCTGTGAGAAACGAGACGCGCATGGGATAAACCTCTTGCTCCGTTATTGGATGGAACGGGCATCAAAGAGGCAACTCACGGATGTGGGAGGGATTGTACCGCGGGCGAGCGAAATCTGCCAAGACCGAATTGGATTCCGTCTCGCGGCGTCAAGGAATGAAAAGTCGGCCCGTTCCGCGCAACGACTCGATTTGAAGCAATGCCTCCAATAAGGCCTCGATGACACGGTCCGCATATGCGCGACTCGTGCGCATGCGCGGGACGTTGGCGACGGTGAACACTGGCAAACTCGCGGGAGTGTTGCGCGTCTGAATGGCGGCTTCCAGAGAATCCGAGTCCTCATTGTTCCGGTTGTCCGTGATCAGGATCAACCCGTCTCTCTGGCAGGTCTCCCAGATTACGGAATCGAGCGCATCGGGCGCCAGACCAACATCGGAGAAGTGCAAGTAGGGTAATTGGAGATGGTCCCAAAATGATTTCCACGGCTCGGCCTGCATGAGAACAACAAGCAGATCCACGTGTCCCTGGATGTTGACGTCGGCGAGGATGCCTTTCACTTGGCCTCTCCGTTCGCTTGCTCCTTGCGCAATTGTTCCATAATCGCCAAGCGTTCTTTGCGGGCGCCCTTCAGTATCGCTTCCACCCATTCCGGGTTTTTCCGTGTCGCGCTCCGCTCCCTGATTCTGCGATCTTGCTCATCCAGCTCTTCACGATGTTCGCGGTAGTACTTGTCGACAACCGCGATTTCCTCATGCGTAAGCGTGGGAATCCAGCGAATGATCTCGTCGTAGGTGCAGGCGTCCTGAAAATAAGGAACTAAGTCCTGCACCGTCACTCGGCTCGTTGACAACTGGAGGCCGCGCCCGCGATTGACAATCTCGATTGTGTTCATGATCGCTCCTCAAATCGATGCCATTCACCCAATGATTATACACGAATCAAGCGCGGTGAGTCCAATTGCTCAAGGCCTTCCCATATCATGACCCTGTCCTCTCTCAAGGAAATTATCCACATGGACCCTTACGGCATCGCCCTGATCGGCTGCGGCACCGTCGGCAGCGGCGTCGCGAAGCTACTCCTCGAACAGCCCGACCGGCTCGCGGCCCGCGCCGGTCGCAAGCTGGAACTAAGACACGTCGTCGTTCGCGCCGCCCAAAAGTCGCGCGAGGCGATGATACCCCAACATCTGCTCACGACCGATCTGCGCCGTGTCATCGACGATCCGGGCGTCCAGGTCGCCATCGAAGTCGTGGGGGGCATCGACTGGGCGAAACGAGCTGTTCTCGATCTGCTCGCGGCGGGCAAGCACGTCGTCACCGCGAATAAGGCACTCCTGGCGACCCATGGCGCCGAGATTTTCGACGCAGGCCGACGCCATCAACGCGCCATCGCCTTCGAGGCCTCGGTGGGGGGCGGCATCCCGATCATCGGGGCGCTTTGCCAGGGGCTCGCCGCCAATCAGATCCTCTCGCTACAAGGCATCCTTAACGGCACTTGCAACTACATCCTCACGGGCATGGTCGAGAACGGCCGAGCGTATGCGGACGTTCTCGCCGAGGCTCAGGAGCAGGGCTACGCCGAGGCCGACCCGACGCTCGACGTGGACGGGACCGATGCCGCCCACAAGCTGGCGATTCTGGCACAGATCGCCTTCGGCATCGCGGTGCCCTTGGGCACGATCAAACGGCGCGGCATCGCCGACATCGACTTGCTCGACATCCGCTTCGCCAAGGAGTTGGGCTACACGATCAAGCTGTTGGCCGAGGCCTGGCTGGAACCGGCCGCATTTCTCCCCTCTCCCCTTGGGAGAGGGGGGGGCAAGACGGGCGACCAGCTCGCGATGCACGTCTCGCCCGTGATGCTGCGTCAGACGACGCCGTTGGCCTTGGTGCGCGACGCTTTCAACGCGCTGTTCGTGGTCGGCGACGCGGTCGGCAGCACGCTCTACTACGGCCGGGGGGCCGGGCAGATGCCGACCGCGAGCGCCGTGGTCGCCGACGTCATCGACATGGCGGTGGGGCGCGCGCAGCAGACGTTTAATAGCCTCCGTTTATGGTCTGGTAATCATCGCAACATCGTTCTGCGCGAGCCGAGTACGATGCGCAGCCGTTTCTATCTGCGCATGCGCGTCGAGGATCGCCCCGGCGTCATGGCAGACATCACGCGCATCCTGGCAAACCACCGCATTAGTATCGCGTCCGTGATTCAGCACGAGGCTCTCGATCATGCGGAAGCGGAACTCGAACTCGTGCCGCTCATCATCATGACGCACACCGTCGCGACCGGAGACTTTCTGGCCGCGCTCGCCGAGATCGATCGCCTGCCAAGCGTGCGGCCGCCGAGCGTGTATTATCCGGTCGGAGATTGAATTTCCCATTCCGTCTTGTTCGAGGAAATCAGTTTCTTCTTGAGGAAGCACCCATGACCCGCTGGACCCTGGCAGCCGTCAGTTTCTTAGCAATCACAGTTGTTGCGCACGCTGACGTCATGATCCTCCCCCCTGGAATCGATCGCATCGTGCTGTCCGATGCGATTGTGGTTGGCCGAGTTATTGCCATCGAGCCTCAAGACGTGGAGATCCCGCTCACGCCCGACGGCAATCTCAAGTTTCGCTTTCGCATCGCAGTGGTTAACGTCAGCGAACCGATCGTCGGCAAGAAGGACGTCAAAACGCTCCGCGTCGGCTTCGTCCCCGCTGATGAAAAGCGGAACCCCATCGGCTTTGGCAAATATCCCGAACTGAACTTCCGACTCGAATTGGGCAAACAGGGCCTGATGTTCTTGCGCAAACACGCCGGGACCGGCATCCTGCACGGCCGGCTGTATCACGATTTTGTCGCCCACGATTCGGAGCCCAAGGAGAAGCCGCAAGGGGGAATGCCGCTGAGCTCCTTCTCGGAGGAGCTGAAGAAATCTCGGCAGATAGCCAGGCTGATGGAGAAACCCGTCGTGGGTTTGCAAGCGAAGGATGGGCTCGACCGGTATCTGAGCGCCGTCGCGCTCACCGTGCGTTATCGTACGCCGACCGTGGCGAAGGCCAAGACGGAGCTGATTTCCTCGGACGAGAGCAAGCTGATCTTCGCGGCCCTCCTGGAACGGGATTGGACCATCGTCGCGCCAACGCCGACTCCCTGGCAGTGCTTTCAGATGTTAGGCATCACCGAACGAGAAGGGTGGAAATCGCCGACGAAGATCGCCAACGCGAACGACCTGCGCGCCGCCGTCCGCACCTGGCATGAAAAGCACGGCGAATATCGCATTTCACGCTTTTTGCCCGAGTCGGCGCCGTGACGTTTCGCCTTGACGACAAGACGCGCCCGCTCTAAGTTGATTGAGTTCACAACGCAGGGCGCATAGCTCAGTTGGCTAGAGCACCAGCTCGACACGCTGGGGGTCACAGGTTCAAGTCCTGTTGCGCCCATTTTGAGACACCTGTTGACGGGAAACGTCAGCGGGTTTTTTCGTTTGTCAGCATCGGCACTTACGGCAATTGCACGCTCGGCTTGTCTCTCTGCCGATTCAGTGTTCAATCTGTCACCAAATGACAGCGGCATTACACGATTGTCGAGAGTCGGTGCAAGCGGCCGAATCAGTGGAACGTCTGCGGTCCCGGTCCGCAACACCACGTTGGCCTGTGCCAAGGGATCGGCGTCGAGGGGCAGCGTCGGCAAGGTGTCAATAGCTCCGCGCACGTCGAGCAAGCGCGGATCGGTGTAGACGCCCATCGTCAAGCCGATGTCGGCGTGTCGCATGGCGGCTTGCGCCGTCCGCGGAGCAACGCCCCCCGCGCTCAACAGCGTGCCGAACGTCGTCCGCAGCGCATGCACGTCGAGAACGCGGCCCCGGTCATCGACTTTCGCGATGCCCGCTCGCTTCAAATCGCGATTGAAGATTTTCGGGCTCTTCCGTTGTAAGGTGCAAATCCCTGGCGCCGGAGGTATTTCCGTAGTCTGGCCTGTCCATACATTAGTCGCAGCTGCGAGGTCGGCAGGGAGTCGGCCACGCCTTCATCCTTGCCAGGGACGGCCATGGCCAACCTCACCATCGACATCGATCTGCCCGAAAACGTCACCATCACCGGCTATCATCGCCTCCCCGAGGCTCACGGCATCGAAGTCTCTTGGCCCTTGCCGGAAACGTGCTGCTGT
>SXGS01108093.1_pt1 | contig 39198 bp, 34 predicted proteins | sample 3174681 | NCBI WGS metagenome assembly SXGS01 (sample SAMN11356861, study PRJNA531348) | freshwater metagenome | isolation source: freshwater sample F1-80 | place: China: Fuxian Lake, Yuxi | collected 2017-12-25 | reverse complement strand
TTAGAGGACGGCGGTCGAGGAACCGGAATCAGGAGGAGGCGAGAAAAGATAGAGTCAATCCAATCGTAAAGGTCACGCGAGGATCACGCAGCGCCGACGAAGAGCCGACGCCGAAGGCTTTTTCGTGCATAATTCAGGTTGTAGTTGGCCGTCATGTTTCGCGCCGGTGTCTGGTTGTTCTGCCGCAGGAAAGAAAAACCGGACGATGTGGCAAAGTCGTTCAGGCGGAACTCGGGAGTGTAACGCCACATGACCCGGTGTTTGTCGGAGAAGTTGTGGTCGATGCGGAAGTTCTTCTCGTTGGTGTCGTCCACTCGTCCGGCGAGGGTGGTCCAGTTGCGGCCAGCGGCGTCGAGGAAGTTCGGGTCGGGATACATCTTGGCGTAGCCAAGCGCGTTGCGGTCGATGCGGGCGGCCGGGATAACATTTCCGGCGAAGGGCATTCCGTTGTCTGGATCGAAGAGTGGACGGCCGAGCCCCGAAAAATTACCGGTCTTGTAGGCGGCTGTGGGCACGATCTGAAGAAAATTCTGCTCGCGGCGTTCCTTGATCCATCCAAGCAGCACAAAGAAGAACGTCTTATTGCGGCCATCGTAGACCTTTGGAATATAGACGGGGCCGCCAACGCTGAATCCGAAATCGTTGCCTTTGAACGGTTCGCGGCGCGGCGAAAAGAAGTTGCGCGCGTTCAGCTTGTCGTTGCGGTGAAACCAGTAGAGCGAACCGTGCAGCCCGTTGGTGCCACCTTTGGTGATCACGTTGAACTGGCTGCCGCCACCAATGCCGAACTCCGCCGAGTAGTTGCCGCGGATGGCGCGAAACTCGGCTACCGTTTCGATGTTTGGGGAAAGTGGAGTTCCCCAATTCCCGCCAGTATCGATGTTATAGCCCCCGTCGAGCAGCCAGGCGTTATGGGTGGGCCGGATACCGTTCACCATGGCACGGTTGTTCCGGCGGTCGTATGGCGTATCGCTCACCACGCCGGGCATCAGCAAGGCGAACGGGAGCACGTTGCGTCCGCGAGAGGGCAGTTTTATCATGTCGCGGCCGTCGAGCAACTGGCTGGTTGTTCCAGACGCCGTGTTAACCGTAACGGCGCTTCCCTCAACGGTAACCTGCTCCGCGAGTTGGCCCACTTCGAGTGTGATCAAAATACGGCGATTGTCGTTCACGCGCAGTGTGACATCGCTGAGCACCAGCTTCTTGAAGCCCTGCGCCTCGGCTGAAACCTCGTATGTGCCGATCGGAAGGAATACGAGGGAATAATTCCCCGACTCGTCAGTCGCAGTCTGGTGTGTGCGCCCGGTTGCAACGTTGCGGAGCTTTATCGCGGCGTTCGGAACGACAGCAGAGGTGGAATCCTGCACAACGCCGTAAATGCCCGCCGTTACCTCCTGCGCCGGAAGTAGAGCCGCGAACAGCAGTCCAGCCACGGCAAGTCGAAGAATCGCGTTTTTCATGTTTTGCCCCCTTGTGAGGTAGTATATCCGACCTGGGCCGGAGGCAGCAAGGTATTCTTGGCGTTCAGTGGCGCTCTCGTGACTTTGGTCATTGCTTTCCTTTCCGTCCTTACCTGGTCTGGAGTTGGAGGCAATCATCTTGAAACCGAACCTGAGCCAGACCGTTGGAGAAATCGCAATCGCACATCCCGCAGCCATTCGCGTTTTCGAATCTTTGGGAATTGACTATTGCTGCGGCGGCGCGCGCACCTTAAAGGACGCGTGCGATCACGCGGGCGTGCCGGCCGTCATCGCTCTTGAGTCGCTCGAGTCAGCGAACGACGGGCCGGTAGACACCGATGGCGGCAATTTGGCCGAAGCCAGTTGCCAGGAATTGATACGCCACATCGTGTCACGCCATCACCACTACGTTCGCGGCGAGACTCCGCGGTTGCTGGAAATGCTTGGGAAGGTGTTGGACGCCCACCGCGAGACGCACCCTGAACTGGTTTCACTCCGCGATCTGTTTACCGCCCTCGCACAGGATCTCGCAGCGCACATGATGAAGGAGGAGAACGTACTTTTTCCCTATCTCGAACGAATGGAGCTGGCAGTTTCCCAAGGGGCTGCGCCGCCTCCGGCGATGTTCGGCTCGGTCGAGATGCCAATCAGCCGGATGCTCGCCGACCACGAGGACGCGGGTGAAGTGCTGTCCAGAATGCGGGCGCTATCCTCGGGTTACCATGCGCCTGATTCAGCCTGTCCAACCTACCGCGGGCTGTACGTTGGTCTTGAAGAGTTTGAACGCGATCTCCATCGCCACATCCATTTGGAGAACAACATCCTGTTCCCGCGCGCGCTAAGAATGGAGCAGGAATCCTCGACGGCGGTCCAGGAGCGCCGCTAGCCAAGCCGTGGCGGGAAGAGCCCGGCGCGCCTCGGATGAGGTAAGGATGCATCGCTTACTGACAGCCTTCGTCCTTACCGGTCTCCTGTTCATGCTCCTTCCTGGAACGTTTCTGGGCGTCTGGAATCTGATTCCGATCAGCAGCCGTCAGGCGCTTCAGAGCCTTTCGCCCCCGTTCGTTCAGGCGCACGGGCACGCACAACTTTTTGGTTGGATCGGGACGTTCATCCTCGGCATCGGCCTTTTCTCGACGAAAATAGGACCGATTCCCCCCAAGGCGATCCCTCTCGGATGGACTTGTTTCGGACTATGGACATCCGGAGTCACCCTTCGCTGGGTTGAAGGTGTTTCGCCGTGGCATTGGAGAGTTCTGTTGCCTGTTTCCGCCTTTCTTGAACTAACGGCATTCCTGGTGTTCTTCCACACGGTCACGAGCCACAGCCCGGTGCCGCAGGCGGATTTGAGCGTGCCGGCGAACACCAAACGGGAGCCCTGGATGCTCATGGTGATGGCTCGATGATTGGGTTCCTGTTGACACTGACCATCAATGCCGTCGCGGCCATCTAGGTGTCTCTCGCCGGTGCCGGGCCGGCGCTCGAACACGTTCCCGCACAGCGCCTTGTGACGATTGCAACGTGGGGATTTCTGGTTCCGGCGACCTTGGGATTCAGCGCCCGCTGGCTGCCGGTGTTTCTGGGGCTGAAGCAGCCGCGTTCGCGGCTTCTTTTCCTCGCCTTTGGGCTCTCCTGGGCAGCTATTCTCGCCCAACTCTTCGGGCGTTTGAACTGGTTCGCCTCACTGCTCCTGTTAGCGGGTATTTGCGCTGCGTTCGCACTGCGCGTAGTCGAACCGCCCTTGCGGTTCGCCAAAAACGAAGGCGTGCATCCGGGATTTCCATTCCTTGTACGTCTGGCGTACGTCTGGCTCCTCATTTCGGCGACTCTATCGGTTTACACGGCCTGGAGCGATACGTGGGGCGGCATCTGGGGTGCCTCCCGTCACGCGCTCACTGTAGGATTCGTTTCGACCATGGTATTCGCGATCGGCCAGCGGATTCTTCCGGCCTTCTGCGGCAGCCGCGTCCTTTACAGCCCCAGCCTGATGCTGGCTTCGCTTGCCGCGCTCTCAATCGGCTGCGCGCTCCGCGTGGCTTCGGAGATCCCAGCCTATGAAGCGAACATACAGGCCGCCTGGCGAATGCTTCCGGTGTCGGCGATGGTCGAGATGGCGGCTGTCACGTTATTCGCGCTGAATCTGGCAGTGACCCTGCTCGGTTCGGCGGATCAACCGGCGTAATCTGCCGCGTGCTCGGCAGGCAGACTACAGAAGGGCAATCGTCTGCCCCACGGCCTGCCCGGCACTGCTCCATCAGATGCCCTACGGGCAGCTTCAGCGTGCTTTTACCGTCGCACTTGCCGGCCAAGCCGCCAACACCGCTCCCCGGCATTGCGCGCAAAAGTCCGCCGTCTTCAAGTCAAGGCGATCGACGGCGTGGCTCGACGCCATGACACAGCGCCAGTCATCACAGTGTGCAAGGCCGAATGTGTGTCCAAGCTCGTGAACGGATTCTTTCGCCAGGCGCTCCTCCGCGAGCGCTTTGTTTTCGCGCAACCCGTAGAATTCTTCGCTCAGCCGGCAGCGGGACACGACGGCACAACGGCCCCTCAGTTGAGCCTCGCCGAACACGAAGGTCAGGACCGGAACGAACAGGTCGGACTCGGTTACACCCAGCACCCGGTTGTCCGGGTCAGCCCCGGCCTCTGCCAGCTTGGCTAGAATGGCGGTCGAGTAATATTGCTTGCGTAACGGATCGTAGGCAAATCCCGCATCGACACTCCGCGACCTGACGCGGACCGATGCAGCGAAGGTTCGCGCCAGCACGGTCGAGAGCCGGTCCAAAGCCCCCACGTCCACGTCGCCTACTGGTTGCAGATCGATCCTCATCCTCTCAGCCCGTAACGCTTCAGTTTGTTGTAGAGCGTAGTCCGGTCGATTCCAAGGATGCGCGCGCTACGTGAGTGATTGCCGCCGCACTCACGCAAGACTTTCTCGATGTGCGCCCGCTCAACCTCATCCAAACTGTGGCCGTTTGAATGGGGCGCAAGTAGCTGGAACGGGAAATCGGAGGGGACAAGTTCCCGGCCGCGTCCGACGACTAGAGCCCGCTCCACGGCATTCTCCAACTCGCGTACATTGCCCGGCCACTCATAGCGCATCAGCAGATCCATCGCTTCGGTCGAGACCGCGGGTACCTCCTTCCTGTTTGTCGCCGTCGCGAGCCTTCTGAGGAAGTGGGCAACCAGCAGCGGAATATCATCCCTGTGCTCTCGCAGCGGCGGCAAGTGGATGGAGACAACGTGCAGCCGGTAGTAGAGGTCAGGCCGGAAGCTGCCCGCCTTCACCAACTCCTGGAGATCTCTGTTGCTGGCGGCGATTGACCGGAAGTCGACCTTGACGGTCTGGTTGCCGCCGACGCGCACGATTTCCTTCTCTTGCAGCACGCGTAGCAGATCCGTCTGCGTTCTGAGACTGATGTCGCTGATTTCGTCCAGAAAAACCGTGCCTCCTTCGGCCGCTTCAAATTTGCCCTTCTTGCGGTATTGGGCGCCCGTGAACGCGCCCCGCTCGTGGCCGAACAACTCGCTTTCGAGCAAGGTCTCCGTGAGCGCACCGCAGTGTATGGTCACCATCGGCATGAGGCGGCGCGGACTCGCGTTGTGGATAGCGCGTGCAACCACCTCTTTTCCGGTTCCACTTTCTCCGGTAATTAAGACTGTGGCGTCGGTTGGCGCCACCATTTCGACCAGTTCCATGACGTGCCGGATCGCTTCACTCGTACCTATCAAATCCGTTCTCGGAAGCGTCTCCCGCAGCCTCTCTTCGAGACGCCCGGCCTGCACTACGGCGCGCTTGTGCTCCAGCGCGCGAGAGATCAAGTGGGAGAGATCGTCCGGATCGATTGGCTTGGTGATGTAATCATAAGCACCGTGCTTGAAGGCCTGGATTGCGGTATCGACGGTGGCATAGCCCGTCATGATGACCGTGGTCATCTCAGGCTCATTCGCGTGGAGGCGGGCCTGCAACTCCATACCGTCCATGCCTGGCATCTTGATGTCGATCAGCGCCAGATCCCACTTGTGCCGCGCCGCCGATTCCAGGGCTTCGCGGGCGCTGACGGCCGTCCCCGTTTCGTAGCCCTCCGCGGCAAACCACTGGTTGAGCGATTCCCGCACCACTTCTTCGTCGTCGACAATCAGAATTCTGCCTTTGCTCATGGCCGTGTTGGGACCGGCACGGGCAGCCGCACCGTGAACTCGGCCCCTTCTCCTTCGCGAGATTGCACTTGAATCGAACCGCCGTGCTGTTCGACGATACTGCGAGCCACGGCAAGACCCATTCCGGTCCTATGCACGTCCTCTTTCGTAGTGAAGAACGGCTCAAAAATCCGGGCAATGATGGCCGCGGGAATTCCCGGCCCGCTGTCGTGAACCACGATCCGGGCCTCCCCGGCCGCGCCGTCGTACTCCGTCGCCACCCGGAGCGTGCCGCCCTTCGGCATGGCTTCCACTGCGTTCATCAACAGGACCAGGAGCACCTGCTGGATTTGCCCGCCATCGCACTCGATCAGCGGCAGATCGGGCGGAATCGACTTCTCGAGCGCGATCCCTTGCATCTCCAGTTGATGCCGCACGAGGGTGACCGCGCGATTCACCAGTTCGCCGAGCGCCTTGGGGCGAGCGATGACTCGGGGCCTGCCGCGCGAAGGTCAGCAGATTGCGCATGATATCGCCACAGCGCCGGCTCTCCCGCTCGATGATCCGCAGCGCCTCGGCCGCTCGGCCGTCGGATGCCTGCGCTCCCGCCTCAAGCGCCTTCTGGCCAAGGCGCGCGTATGTCAGAATTCCAAACAAGGGGTTGTTTACTTCGTGCGCCACCGTCGCCGCCAGTTTCCCGAGCGAGGCCATCTTCTCGCTCGCTTCAAGTGCTCCGGCCAGCCGCACGGTCATTGTGTTGAACGATCCGACCAGTTCCCCCAGTTCATCGTGGGACCGTGCCGGCAGCCGGTAGCGAAGATCGCCTGCGGCGATGCGGTGCGTGCCCGCGCGCAGCGCCCGTATGGGCCGGTGCACGAAGATCCAAATGAAGGCCGTACTGACAAGGCAGGTGAGGACAATTGCGGCCGCGCTCGACCGTATCAAAAGTCCACGCTGCAGCGCAGACTGGGCATCGACCGCGTCCAGCCGGAGTTGGGTGTCGATGACGCCGAGCACCCGCTGCGCCGGCGGATGAGCGTGGCAGGCGGCTTGCGAACATGAATCCTCGTTGTCGATCAGCCGGATGACGGCCAGAATGCGGCGGCCCTGGCCAACGCCGCCGCGTTCCTCCGGGAAGATGCGGGCGCGGTCCGGACGATCCAGCTTCGCCAACGGTTCTGTCTGGGAGTGGCAGACGTAGCAGGACTCGGCTTGCTTGTCCACGATGCGGCCGACTTCCTCCGCGTTGGTCGAAAAGCTGATCCGGCCCTCGCTGTTGAAGATCCGTACAAGAGCAATCCCGGGCTCGCCGCCGATGTCCCGGACCATCTGGTAGAGCGCCGCGCGGTCGTTGTGCAACATCTGGTAGCGCGTACTGCGGGCAATTACGTCGCAAATGCGATCCGCGGACTGGAGCACCAACTCCTCCGCGCCGCGACGGTGCACTCTCACGTTCAATGCCCCGAACACGCCAAAGATCAGGCCGGTACTGACCACCAGCCAGAGCGCCAGCTTACCCGCGATAGGTAACCGCGTCCACATGGAACCGCTCCCTTCATGTCTCAACCGGTTCGAAGATGGGAAGGTGTTTCACCGCGGGCCGGAAGACAGCAAACCCCGCTGCAATGATGGCAAGAGTTACGGCGATTTCGGTCCACTTCGGAATGTACTGCGTACCTGAGCCAGCCTCCATCCCGGTAACGGCGACATTGAGGCGGTTGGCGACGAAGCCGAGGATGGCCATGAAGGCACAGCCGTAAAGCGCCGCCGGACGCCGCCGGATCGCCGGCAGGAACAGAAACACCGCGGGCAAACCAAGGAGAGCGGTCTCGAGTCCGAACATGTACGCCTCGCCGCCCGGCTCGATCACGCGGCTCAACTCCCGGCGCTGCGCGAGATCCGTGAAGCGCAGCGCAAGGTAGGCCGAAAGCAGGACCGCGAGCAACCTTCCGAGCCCGTTGAGCAGTGGAACCTCAAGTTGCTTGCCGAATGCCCGGCTGCTGTGCCAGGATTCGAAAATGGTCATCGCCAGGCCAACGCAGCCAGCCGAAAGAAAAAACAGCAGTGGCAGCAGCGGCGTGTACCAAAGAGGATGGAGTTTATTCGGAACGATCAGATACAAGCTGCCGAGCGATGACTGGTGAAGCGTGGAGAGGATGACGCCCACGATCACTAGGGGAATCGTGATGGTGCGCAGCCAGCGCAGAGGCGTGGCGCCGCCGAATTTCTCGAGCACGGACGGCGCGAATTCAAGCGCCAAAACAGTCGTGTAGAGCATTACGCACCAAGCCACTTCGAACATGACCGAATGCGGATTCCACATGACGAGGGCATGCCAGATCCGCTCGGGCCGTCCGAGGTCGAGCAGCAGTGCGACAATCACCAGCACATAGCCGAGAAACGCCGTAAGGATCGCGGGCCTAAGGATCGGCTTGTACCGTTTCAGGTTGAAGATGTGGACTGTGGCGACCAGCATGAAGCCTCCGGCCGCAAGACCAACGCCGCACATCACGTCGAAGCCGATCCACAGGCCCCAGGGAAAGGCATCGGTCAGATGAGTCGCGCTGCCAAGCCCCGGAGTGTAGCGGAGAGTGGCGCCGTAGATTCCGGCGGCAACGAGAATCCAAAACACCGCCGTCCAAAACGAGGAGCGCCAGTGAGCCAGAGTGCTCATGATAACCGCTCCTTTCCTCCTCCCTCGTGCTTCCGGACCTCTTCCCGTCGGTGAGTGATCCAATAGACTCCGCCCAGCAGGACCGCGCCGGCGGATGCTATATTCGGAACCTGCGAGAGAGCGCGCCAGGTAAGGCCGGGGAGCGGCTCATCGGGCAGTTGCGTATTGAGGTCCAGTTGTTCGAATGGAACGGCGGAGAGGAAGAAGACCGACGTCCCACCGGCCTCCTTAAGCCCGTAGATCCGCGGATAGTACGCGGCTGGCTTTTCCGCCATCCGCCGCTTCGCTTCCGCAAGCAGGGCGGTGCGTTCGCCGGAGATCGTCGCTTGGGTGGGGCAAGCCTCGCTGCAAGCCGTAGGCCTCCCTGCTTCTTGGCGCTCCTCGCAGAAATCGCACTTCCGGACTCGTGGCTGCCTACTGCTCCACTCGTACGAAGGGACGCTGAACGGGCACGCCAACAGACAGTAACGGCAACCTATGCATTTCTCCGCATCGTATACCACTGGCCCGTCGGCAGTCTTTCGAAACGCGCCCACTGGACAGACAGATACACAGGTTGGCTCGGCGCAATGCATGCAGAGACGCCGGCTGAAGCGCTCTCCATGGGTCTTGATGGCGGTAAGTTTGTGGGCGGAGATCCGCTCCTCCGCCCCGATCCGGTCGTTGTAGGGGAGACCCCACTTCTCCGCGCAAGCGGATTCGCACGCCCGGCACCCGATGCAAAGCGTACTGTCGAATAACATCGCTTTGGACACCTTTGGCCTCCTTCTCTCGGGTCACACATCAACTGGCAATCTGTGGACCATTTCCACAGCTACGTCAAAAAGAATTCACCAGTGACGCGTCTCCACTCGCCCGGGGAGAGGTTCGCAAGCGGCTCGGCCGCCGGGCGGCCGCCGTCTGGCGCGGTTGCGCCGGCGAGTTGCGGCTGAAGCGCCCACAACCTGGAAGTTGCGTCCTTGATCCAGTTCTTCACCAACCCGGCTGGGACGAGGTTGCGGGATGTACTCTCCTCATCCGGAACGTACACGCTCATCAGCCACCCCTTGCCATATGGGTCCTTGCGGAGGAGAGACGGGTCCGCCGCCACTTGAGCGTTGACTTCGACAACCTCGCCTTCGATCGGCGAAACCATGCCTGTCTTCTCGCCGCCCTTGATAAAGCTCCAAGCCATCTGCCCTTGGCGAATCCAGCGGCCAGGCGTGGGTAGTTCGATCGCTTCGGCGTTGCCAATTAACGCCGCGGCGAACTCGTCGGCCCCGGCCCTTACGAGATGGGGCCGCTCGGACTGTACCCATCCGTGACCGGGGTGATAACGGAGTGTTCGTGGAACCAGGAACCCTTCCACGTACTCCGGCTGGACGGCCAATGCCGCGGATTCGAGCGCGGTTTCCCGGTTCAACACCCAATCGATCGCGGCGAAAATTACGAACGTCGCAAGTACAAGGAGTACTGTCATGACCCACCCTCCTTTCCGGAATGAACCGCTTTCCAATTATTTTAAAAAGCAGCCACAATTCCAACTCACAAGTAGTTGTTAATACGAGCCTTAGAAACTAGGCGTGGTCTTTTGCCGTTGCAATTCTCGACAGGATCGGAGTTCTGCGAATGCGTGCCACAACAGATTTAATGACATAGCCCATGCCGCGAAATTCGACAGGTGGCGTGGTGATTTCCAGCAGTCTGGCGCGACATCGGACAGAGTGCAATCGCGCAACTGGGTGAAGTGTCGCAGCCCGCACAGCTTCGCCAGAAACCGCCCGGTGGTGGATCTGCCGGAGAGCGCCGCGCGCATGGATCTGACTGAAGTACCATGAATTTCTACGTCGTGGAGTTCCGCCTTGTTGAAACTGTTCCTCATCGCCGTACTTCTCCTGTTCCTCGGCTCAAGACTCTTGCCTCGTCTCGGTTCCTTGCTCGGCGGCCATGCACGGAAGCCGTTCAGCCTGGCAAAGTGGATATGGAGTTGGTTCGCCGGGTCCGAAGATGAATCGATCGAGCGGGAGCGCGACTACGGCCGGGAATGCGCGCAGGAGTTTGAGATGCAATTCTCCGGCTGCGCGCCGCCCGAACAGCAGGAATTGGTAATGCTCGCCGGATCCAGGCTTGCAGACGCCTGCCAGGACCGCCGCTTCAAATTCCGGTTCACAGCGGTTCCCGGCGCAGCGGTTAACGCTTACGCACTCCCCGGTGGATTCGTGTACATCACGGAACCGCTGCTCAAACTCCTTGGCACGGACAACGACGAGATTGCGTTCATCCTGGGGCACGAAATGGGACATGTCTTACTCGGCCACCCAAGGGAACAATTGATGGCGAGCGCGCTGCTGAGCGCGGTAGCAAAACGGATGCCGGGTGCTGGCGGGATGATCCGCGACGCGATCAGTAAAGGATATTCACGGGAACTGGAACTGGATGCCGACCGGGAAGGAGTCCGGCTGGCGGCGGCGGCCGGATTCGACGCACGGGCCGCTGTGCGCGCACTGCGCCGTTTTGAAAAAGCTTCGGCAAGCGCCACTGGACTGGTTGAATATTTCTCATCTCATCCACCGTTTGCCGAGCGGATCGAGAGGCTGGAGCGAGAAATCGGCGTTTGATGGTATGTTCCAGCACCTGAGTGTCCCCTTGACTCAGCCGGATGTCTACAGCAGCGTCGCGTGGAGCGCGCACCCGCGACAGCGCCGAGGCCGTGCTTCCTCCCGCCCGGGCGCCACGAGTGCTTCCCGCGTGGCGCAGGGGGGCCGCTCACAAACCGGAATCACCGCGGAAAGTCTCCAGCTCTGCCGTAACTTTAACCGGAGTCCAATCGCTTGGGCCTGGACCGGTCGAGACGTTCGCTAAGCTAATGCTCCACGACAGGGACGCTCTTAGCGCTACCCGGAAGGGCGGCGCGGCGATAAAGCATTAACCTTGCGACGGACGCATTGGCGCGGTGTGCCGAATCGCCGGGCTCTTGCGGGTCTCCCGTTCACAGGCCGGGGCGCCGCCAGCATTCCGCGGCTATTTCGGCGGCGCCGGCTCGAACAAGTGCGAGATGAAAGGATATCCGTTCATGGCAAGGCGGCACGACGCGGTTGCCCCATACCAGCGGGGTGCGTGGAAGGTGAACTTCGGCACGTAAACCACATCTCCTTCGTTCGCGATGATTACGCCCTTTGTCTCTACCGGATACCGGATCTGTCCCTTCATGATGAGCCAGTATTCGGCTCCTTCCGGGTGATAGTGACCCTTGTCCTTGGGGTTGATGGGCGGCAAATTCTTTTCGTACCCGTAAATGAAGTTTGCCGCGCCGCGGGCGTCGTCGACGATGCGGATTGTGCCCTTCAGCCTGCCTTCGTCGATCGCCCTTGCAACGTCGTCGAAGGTCTGGTGCGGCTTGTTGCTTTTGTCGTACTCGCCTTTCGTGCGCGTGAAACGCACAGGCATGAAGTTGAGGCCAGGGATCTTCGGAGTATCCACCTGGCTCGAATACAGAGTCTTCGCTCCTGCGATGTTTGTTTCGAAGTAGAGCGCCGGCTCGCTGCCTACGGTCTCAAAGGAGAAGAGCGTGGCCATGGGGACCTGCACCATCGAACCCTTCGATGCCGTGAACGGCTGCTGGCCTTCGATATCGAAACGAAGCTGACCCTCCATCACGACCCACCACGCGCGTGTATCGGGATGCAGGGCACGGGGCGTCTTCGTTCCTGGAGACGACCAGACGTAATCGCTGCGCAGGTGTTCGTCGTCGACGATGGTTTGCCGCCACGATTTCTGCCCGGCGTGGCTCGCCTTCAGGTCGCCGATTTTCGTGATCGGCTGATGGGGCGCTTTGTATTGCGCCGGCGTCCCTTTTGGCGCCCACAACTCCTGCGCGAAGCTGGGACAGACGCAAGCTGACAGCGCCGCCATGTAGGCAATCGGAAATATTTTCATTGTTTCTAGCTCCCTCAGGTGAAGACAGGGATTGTATCACATGCTTTCGCACCAACCGTTCGGACCCGTCATGAACTCATGAACCGTCATGAAAAAACGGCTGCAATTGGCAGCCGGTGGGGCAGGCTAATCCAATCGCTTTTGCCACGTGCCGTCATCCCTGGAAATGACAGGCCACAAACAGCGATGTACGACGCCGCCATACAGGTCCGCGTGCGGACTTTGGAGCAGTCATTTCCTGCCAGTTGCTTATCTGCCTTCGAGCAGCTTGTGAAAGCGCTTGCATAAGTGCGCGGCCGTCTTCTCGTCCGGCGCTATGACCAGGATTGTATCGTCGCCCGCGATCGTACCCACCACTTCCTTCCACTCTTCGTTGTCGAGGGCCACGGCAACCGAGTTCGCGTGACCGGGCGCTGTCTTCAAGACGACCAGGTTACTCGCTGCGCGGATGTCGTGCAGGAATTCAGCTGCCAGTAGCCGGAATGCGGGGCCAGTCTCCTCGTGGGTAATCTCGCGATAGCCCTCCGGGGTCTTCACCAGTCCCAGTTCGCGGACGTCTCTCGAGAGCGTGACTTGCGTCGTGGCCAGTCCGATTGTCTTGAGGCACCGCGCCAGTTCGTCCTGCGTGTGGACGGATTTCGATCGGATGATCCGCAGGATCTGGCCGTGACGGTAGCTCTTGCTCATTGAAGCATCGATTGCAGCCTGCGCCGCGATGCCGCAAGCGCGTTCGCGACCGGCTCAGGTCCGGTAGCTCCAGGTACGCTCCGCGATTTCATTCCCTCCAACGGGTTGAGCAGCAAAGCGTGCTCCGACTTGAATTCCGGAGCAAAGGCCTGTAACGCTTCGGGAGTCCAGTCCGACGGCTTCTTGCCGGCCCGGACACTTTCGAGGACAAGCCTCCCGGCGATCTGATGCGCCTGGTGGAAAGGTGTTCCGCTCCTCGCCAGCGCCTCCGCGAGATCGGTCGCGATCACCCAGCTCTCCTCCACGGCCGCGAGAGGCCTCGACGGGTGGAGAGTGATCGAATCCACAACCGTGCGCGCCATCTCAAGCGACGCGCACAACTGATCCGCGGCGTCGAAAAGAGGCTCCTTGTCCTCCTGCATATCGCGGTTGTAAGTCAGCGGCAGTCCCTTCATCGTGACGAGGAGGGAATGGAGCGAACCGAGGACGCGTCCCGATTTTCCGCGGATCAATTCGAGGGAGTCGGGATTTTTCTTCTGCGGCATAAGGCTCGAGCCGCTTGTCACGCCGTCGCCCAGTTCCATCCATCCGAACTCCTCGCTCGAATAGAGAATCCAGTCCTCCGCAAGGCGGCTCAAGTGAATCATCGAGACTGACGCCGCATAGAGGAAATCGAGCGCGAAGTCGCGGTCGGCCGAAACATCCATGCTGTTGGCGGTGATCGCCTCGAATCCCAGATCGCGCGCGATCGCTTCGCGATCGAATGGGAAACCGCTCCCCGCAAGCGCGCCTGAACCGAGCGGCAGTACGTTCGCCCGCCGGCGCGCCTCACCTAAACGCTCCCAATCCCGCGCGAACATTTCGAAGTAGGCGAGCAGATAATGCGGCCACATCACCGCCTGCGCGCGCCGCAGATGCGTATAGCCAGGAATCACGGCGCTGGGATAACGATCCGCCAGATCGAGAAGGGCGCCCATCAAACCCGCGGTCAGGCCGCGCGCCCGGTCGCACTCCTCGCGCAGCCAAAGCCGCACGTCGAGCGAAACCTGTTCGTTGCGGCTCCGGCCTGTATGGATCTTATCTGCCACCGGACCGGCGCGTTCCTTCAGTTTGCGGATCACGAGCGTATGCACGTCCTCGTCTGACGCACCCGCGAAAAACGCCGGCTCCCTGGACGCTTCGTTTCGAATCTGCTCGAACGCTTCGACGATTTGAGCCCGCTCAGCGGCTGTAAGAATCCCCACGGATTCCAGAGCGTGCGCGAACGCCTGCGACCCGCGGATATCGGCGTCGATCAACCTCCGGTCGAAATGGAGCGAGCCGGAGAAGCGTTCAAAGACTGCCGATGGTCCCGTTTCGAATCGGCCGCCCCAGAGTTTCATGGCTTCTTCGAGGCCTGGAGGGCAGCCCGGACTTTGATCGGCAGCCCGATAAGATTGATGAATCCGAACGCATCCTTCTGATCGTAGCTTGCGCCCATGGTGAAGCTTGCTATGTCGAGCGAGTAGAGCGAGTTTGGCGACTTGCGGCTGACAGGGTCGATGTTGCCTCTATATAGTTCGAGCGTCACCTCGCCCGTGACCGGTTCGCTCGTGGCTTCGAAAAATGCGTCCAGCGCTTCGCGCAGCGGCGTGAACCAAAGACCGTTGTAGACCATCTCGGCATAATCGAGAGCAAGCCGCTGTTTGTAATGGAGCGTGCTCTTGTCGAGCGTAAGCGTTTCGAGTTCCCTGTGCGCCGCCATTATCAGGGTCCCGCCGGGCGTTTCGTAGCAGCCGCGCGACTTCATTCCGACGAAGCGGTTCTCGACCAGATCAATGCGTCCGATACCGTGCTCCGCGCCAATCCTGTTCAGCGATTCAAGCAGCGGAACGCCGGCAAGTTTCTCCCCGTTCACCGAGGCGGGGTTGCCTTGCTCGAAGCCGATAGTAACCCTGCCCGGCGTATCCGGCGCCTCCTTCGGGCTGCGGGTTAACATCCAGATCCCGTCCGGCGCGGCGTTGGCAGGATCTTCGAGCTCGCCGCCTTCGTGCGAGATGTGCCAGATGTTGCGGTCGCGGCTGTAGATCTTGGTGGTGGACGCCGAAATCGGAACGTTCCTCGCCGCGGCGTAATCGATAGCGTCTTCCCGAGAAACGATGTTCCACTCGCGCCAGGGCGCGATCACCGGGAGCTGGGGGGCAAGGGCTTTGTAGGTCAACTCGAAGCGGACCTGGTCGTTACCCTTTCCGGTGCAGCCGTGCGACAGCGCGTCGCAACCAGTGGCCAGAGCTACTTCGACCTGGCGCTTCGCGAGCAACGGTCTCGCGATGGAGGTGCCAAGCAGATACTTGTGTTCGTAAACGCCCCCCGCGCGAACCAAGCGCCAGAGGTAATCCGATACGAATTCCTCCCGCATATCCGCGACGTGACACTCCGAAGCGCCCGTCCTGAGAGCCTTGTCTTCGAGGCCCGCCAGTTCGTCGCTACCCTGTCCGATGTCCCCGCACACAGCTACGACTTCGCACTGATAGTTCTCCTTCAACCAGGGAATGATGATGGAGGTGTCGAGGCCGCCGGAGTAGGCGAGAGCTACTTTCTTATATTTGCTCATAATGTTGTCGGCGAAGCGTCAAAGCATCATCAGAAGCAGCGCCTTCTGCGCATGCAAGCGGTTCTCCGCTTGATCGAACACCACCGAGGACGAGGATTCGATCACGGCATCGGTGACTTCGAGGCCACGCTTGGCGGGAAGGCAATGCATGAATAACGCACCGGGTTTCGCTACGGAAACCGCGCGCGCATCAATCTGATAAGGTGCGAAAACCTTCTGGCGGGCATCCGCTTCTTCTTCCTGTCCCATGCTGGCCCAAACGTCTGTATAAACGGCGTCGGCTCCCGCAAGGGCTTCTTCCAAATTCGTGGTGATCGACAGGCGGGCTCCGGAAGCGTCGGCGAGACTCCCGGCTTGCTCGACTACAGCAGGGTCGGGTCCGAAGCCCGCGGGCGTCGCGAGCGCAAAGTTCATTCCAAGCCGCGCGGAAGAGAGCATCAGAGAATGCGCCATGTTGTTTCCGTCGCCGGCAAACGCGAGAGTCCGTCCGCGCAAATCGCCCAGCTTCTCTTGAAGAGTCATCATGTCGGCGAGCGCCTGACACGGGTGAAAACTATCGCTGAGAGCGTTAATAACCGGGACGGAAGACCACAAGGCCAGTTCTTCGATCACGGCCTGTCCAAACGTCCGCACGACGATTGCGTTGACCCATCGCTCCAGATTGCGCGCGACATCCCGCAACGGTTCCCGCGCGTCGATCCTGGCTTCGGCGCCGACCGAAAAACCCCCAAGCTGCCTGATAGCCAATTCGAAAGTGAGGCGCGTGCGCAGCGATGGCTTCTCAAATAACAGCGCGATGGAGCGGCCGGCGAGGGCTTGCGAATAGCGTGAAGAGTTTCGCTTCACCATCGCGGCAAGCTCGAGGAGCTCGCGGAGTTCGCCGGTCGTGAGATCCAGATCCCGGGTAAAATCCGGAGCTGCCGCTTTCGAGATTCGGTCGGCAGGCACAGTCGCCGTCATATCCTTTCCATAAGTGAATGTTTATTCAACAGAATGAATAATTACACACTGGCTCGCGCAGTGTCAATGCCAAACGCGAGCGTGTCGCGAGCGAGGTTGTAGCCTGACAGCCCGTGCTTAAACCATCCTGAGCTGCGGGGCAAATCGTATCCCGGCGGGAGAAGTCGCAGCGGTCCGGCTGCGATTGCAAGATTGGCTCCGGCAAGGTTCTCCAGACTCACCAACGACCGTTTTAGCGATCACAGAGAGCATCTGATCGGCACGAATGAGGCCCTCAACGCCTCGCGGAGTACCCACTCCCGGTTGGCGCCTCCTGATCAGGCTCGGTTTGAACGCTCCGGCATAGACAGCCAGGAAGGCTTCGCCCCGGGATAACTGACGCCTCTCACGATTTCTGGTGGCTGGCATCGCTCCCTCCGGCGGATGTGCGAAGCTCCTGCCCGCGCCGCGCCCTGCCTATATTTGCAATGAAGCTCCCTCGATGATATAGTCGCCTTGACTTCAACTTCGAGGAGTCCCGGATGCAGAGTAGGAATCGGGTTCGCTTGGTAGTTCTGGCGGTCTGTTTGGCGTTTTCGTCATCAGGTCTCGGTCAAACCGGTCAAGGAACAATCGTTGGCCTCGTGAGCGACTCCTCCGCGGCAGTCGTGCGCGGAGCGAGCGTCACCCTTATCCACGAAGAATCGGGTTTCGTCTACAATGTCGTCACGAACGAGGAGGCGTTTTATCGCGTCCCGTATCTCAACCCCGGCGTTTACCGGGTGACGTTCGAGGCTGCTGGATTCAAGAAGCTGGTGCGGGGCGGAATCATCGTGCGTTCGACCGAAACTGCACGCGTGGACGCCACGCTTGAGGTCGGGACCGTCGTCGAAACCGTGGAGGTCAAATCTCAGGCGGCGCTGCTTGAAACCGAGACATCGACGGTTGGGCATCTGGTTGCCGGCGAAACGCTGAATTCCTTGCCCTCGCCTCAAATGAAGATTCAGACAATACTCTTCTACATGCCCGGCGTCACGTCGCAGGGTGGCGACGGACATGTCGCCGGCCAACGCTCGCGCGCGTTCAACGCCACGATGGACGGCGTATCCGGCATGGAGCCGGTGCGGGGCGCTGTCGCGGTCGACCGCTTCCTTGCGACCGTGGAGCAGAACATGTCAGAGGTAAAGGTTCTTACCACCGCGCTGCCGGCGGAGTATGGCCACTCCGGCGGCGGCATCATGAACGTAAGCTACAAGAGCGGGACAAACCGTCTTCACGGATTGGCCGAAGAGCGGTACCGGGCGATAAGAGCCGTCCACCGGAGCTGGGAAGAACCGAACGTTCTTCCGCGCAAGGGTTTCCACTTGATGTCCGCCAGCTTTAGCGGCCCCGTCGTGCTCCCGAAGATATACGACGGCCGCAACCGCACCTTCTTCCTGCTCGGATTCCAGCGTCACCACGAAAATGGCGGTGAGAACAACAACGCCAACGTCCCCAGTCCCGCGATGCTCGCCGGCGATTTCCGGTTCGGCGGAGTTGGCGATCCAGTTTACGACCCGGCAACGCTGACACGCCTTCCGAACGGCACCTACTCCCGCACAGTGTTCCCCGGCAACCAGGTCCCTCGAAACCGTTTCGATCCCGCGGTGCAGAAATTCCTCAGCCTGAACCCGTATCGCGGCGAGGACAACCGGAATGCCCAGGCATTCATTGACCGCCAAGGGCCCCAGAACAACCTCAGCGCGGACACCAAGTACAAGTCATACCGGACCGGCACCGACTTTAAGGTCGATCAATCCTTCGGCAACAGCCACAAGATGTTCGCCCGCCTTTCGAATTACCGCCATCGCGCATCGAACGGGCGCGATCAAATCCAGTGGAACAACAAGTTGTTCGATTACAACTGGACGCCAACACCTATCGATCAGAAGCAACTCGCCGTTTCGTACACCTTTACGGTTAGTCCTACCACTATTAGCGAGGTCCGCTTCGGGGCCAACCGCCGGAAATCCACGCGCATTCCGGAAACGAGCGACCAGGATTGGGCTCGGCAGTTGGGGATTCCGAATGCCAACCCGGCGACTTTTCCCAGTTTTCTCGACCCAAACGGAACCGCGCTGTTTCGAGCCCGTTTCCCGGAAGGCAGGCAGAATGACGTGACCGAGAACATGAGCCTGCAGAAGAATCTAACGATGGTGCGAGGCCGTCACACGTGGAAAACCGGGTATGAGTTGCTGCGCACGCGGGCGAATTCGAGCGTCAACGCCGAACCTACGGGGCGCTACCGCTTTGGAGGAACGGAACTGCCGTTTACGCCGAATACGGGAAACACGTTCGCATCCTTCCTGCTCGGAGCCGTGGTACGAGCCGATTTCACGCAGGACCAGGCGACCTGGCTGCCGCGCTGGTGGACACACTCTCTCTATTTGCAAGACGACTGGAAAGCCACGTCAAATCTCACCTTCAACCTCGGCGTGCGCTGGCAGTACGAAACCCCCTACAACACCAAGTATGGGCAGCAGAGCCAGTTTAACCCCGATGCGACTGACCCCTTGACCGGCCGCAAGGGCGCGCTGCTTCACCCAACCGGTCAGCTTTCTTCGCGGGATCTAAATAATTTTCAGCCGCGCGTTGGGATGGCCTACAACTTCAAAAAAGACTGGGTGTTCAGGGCAGGGTTTGCGGTCAATACACTCGATCTCTGGACCAGCGGCTTGCAGGAGAACTTCGACGAATACCTGGCGACGGCCGTGGTGCAACGTCCGGTGGGCGATCCCGACGTTGCGTTCTACCTCTCGCAGGGGCCCCCGTCAGTTCGTTTCAATCTGCTGCCTAACGGAACTGTTCCGTTTGTCGGGACCAACTACAGCGGGCGGAACGCGTCTTATTATGACCCGAAGATGCGCTCGCCCTATATCCTTAACTGGAACGCCGGTTTCCAGCGACAGTTCGGTTCTACGATAGTGATCGAAGTGACCTATCAAGGTTCGTCCGGTGTGGGTCTATTGAACCGGTGGGACATCAACCAGATCCCTCTCGATATTTCGCGGGACTTCAACCAGCTCGACCGCATCCGCAGGTCAGCTCAGGACTTCAAGCCATGGACGCAGTTTGGATCGATCTTCCACTATTCCAACTATGGCCACAACAGTTTTCATTCCGGAACCGTCAAGATTGAGAAGCGCTTTTCGCATGGCTTGGCCCTGACCTCGTTCTACACACGCGGCAAGTCCATCGACGAACGCAGCGACGACGCCACGGCTTCGGGAGCGACGTTCTACAACCGCCGCCTGGAGAAGGCGCGGTCGGATTATGACGTCAGCGACCGTTGGGTGACCTACACCACATACGAACTGCCGGTCGGGCGCGGACGCCGATTCCTCGCCCACGGAAATCGAGTGTTGAACGGGGCGTTCGGAGACTGGCGCATTGGCGTCATCCAGACAATCGAGGCCGGCGCGCCGTTCGGATTCACGCAGACTCCCAGTACGAACGTTTACCTGCCTGGCGTGCTCCGGCCGGACTTGGCCCCCGGAAAGACGTATGACAGCATCAAGGTGCCGTTCGACCGTCATGGCCCCTGTCGGCATACGGTGGCGTGCCTCGCCCCTTGGGTGGACATCAACGCCTTCGCCTACCCGCCATCGTTCACACCGGGGCAGGCGGGACGCAATATCATCAGCGGGCCGGGGGTCCTGTGGCACCAGGTGTCGGCGGCAAAGTCGTTTCCATTCCGCGAGCGGCTCAAAGGCTCGCTACGCGTCGACGTGAACAACCCGTTCAAAGTCCCTTTCTTCGGGTTCCCGAATTCAGCGGTGGACTTTCGGAACCCGCAACGCTTCGGCAAGATCACCTCGACGCGCGGCGTCACAAGCGGACTGGGGGCATCGAAGCTGTTCATCGAAACGCATTTCAAGCTGGAGTTCTGAACTTGGCCGAAGCAAAGCGGAATATTCGCTGGGCGTTGAGTATTGGGATCTGGAACGATCTGCCGCTCGCGCCGTTTACCGAAAAGCTCGATGCGATCAGGGACGCGGGCTTCAACGGCTTCCGCATGACCAGCTACCCCGCATTCCTGAAGCAGCACAATCTCACGCCGTCTCTCATGGAGAGGGAGCTCTCGAAACGCGATCTCAACTTGGCGACGCTTTCCTTCGGCGGTCCGGCGGACGATCCCGCGCAGCACTCTGCGATCCTCGCCCGCGCGAAGGAAGCCTGCCAATTCCTGAAGATCTTCGGGGCAACGGAACTGGTAGTGTTCTCTCCCTCTCGCGTGAACAAAGTGCTCGTGAGAGAACATTTGCGGCGCGCCTGTGAGTTTTACAATCGTTTGGGCGACGTGTGTGCCGAGTACGGTATCCGGGCGGGATTGCACAATCACTCGCAGGGACAGTTGATCGAAACGCAGGACGAAGTGGAATCGATGCTGCGCCAGACCGATCCGAAACGCTTCCACTGGTCGCCCGATACTGTTCACCTTTACATCGGCGGCGCCAATATCCTGCAGCTATTTGAAAAATACGCGGACCGGCTGATCTTCATGGACTACATCGACGGACGCTACACCGCGGCAACGGAGGACCTGAAACTCCTGAGCGGCGAGGTCGTGAAGAAAGAAGATCACGGCGCGACGTTCCGCCTCACAAACCAGGACCTGGGTGATGGAGAGATCGACTTCCGCGATTTGCACCGAATCCTGAAGCGCCGCAACTACCGCGGCTGGATTTGCGTGGATAATCACCACATCAGAGTCAGCGCCCGCCACAATTTCGGACGCTGCATGAAATACATTCGCGAAACACTGGAGCCAATTTACTCATGAAGAGACGAGAAGCACTGGCGGCGATGGCCGCATATCTGGGCCCCCTGCGGCAGCACGCGGAGGCTTTGTACGGGGCCGGCCGCCCCAATATCAAATGGTGCATGAGCAGTTTCCTGTGGACTTCCACGATGTGGCAGGACACTGGCACTCTGCCCTACACGGAGATGCTCGACGTGATCCGGGATACCGGGTTCGACGGGTTCCGGTTCACGGGGTGGCCGGGAATTCTGGGTCGCATCGGGATGGATCTGGCGCAGCTTGAGAAGGAGCTGTCGAAGCGGAACCTGCGTATCGCCACGCTGTCGTTCAACGGCGCTGCCGACGATCCGTCGAAACACGCCGAGGTGGAAAAGTCCGCGCGCGCGGCCTGCGAGTTCCTCAAACGCTTCGGGGCCACCGAGATGGTGACGTTCTCTCCGCGGCGCGTGAACAAAGTGCTGGTGCGCGAGCACATCCGCGTTGCCTGCGAATTCTACAATCGCCTTGGCGACGTATGTGCCGAATACGGGATTCGCACCGGAATGCACAATCACTCGCAGGGGCAGCTCATCGAGACGCAGGACGAGATCGAGCTTCTCCTGAAGCTCACCGATCCGAAGAAATTTCACTGGTGTCCCGACACGGTGCACCTGTACATGGCGAACTGCGACATCATCGGGCTGTTCAAGAAATACGCGCACCGCCTGGTCTTTTTCGACCTTGTGGACGCGAAGTACGAGTTTCAGAAGGATGAGATGCGGCTTCCGAACGGCAAAGTCGAAAAGCCCGGATCTCAGAACGGGACCTTCATGCTCGGCAATCGCGACTACGGGGATGGCGAAGTGGACTTGCAGGGCATCATGCGGATTCTCAAGCAGGTGAAGTACAAAGGCTGGATCAACATCGACCACCACTACTCGCGCGTCAGCCCGCGCAACAGCTTCGAGCGCTGCATGAAATACATTCGGGAGAAGATGGACCCGATCTACAGCTGATTTCGGGAGGCGTTTCCATCAGCCTTCATGGGTCAGATCGACTCGTGCGGGACGCAGGCGGCGATCAAATTGAAAAGCCCCTTTATACGTGTTTTACGATGCCGAGCACAGAACGTTGAGCGAAAACACCTAAACGCTTCGTCCGGGCCTGCTTCGAGTCAGCAGATAGACCGGGTAACTGCACGCGAGGAGCCCAAGCGCGGGCAAGCTATTGCCCGGATCCGTCACTAGGTCGGCGATGAGGAAACCCACACCCGTCGACAATACCGCGAGCGGAACGTACGGATACCATGGGACGCGCCAGGGGCGCGGCAACTCTGGCTCCCGCTTGCGCAGCATCAGAAGCGAAAGAACCGCCGAACTGTAGTTGACCACGAAGAGAAAGCTCGCAATCGCCACCAGCTTCTCGAACGTACCGGTTGCCACGAGCGCCACGGAGGCCGAACAGCTCAGGAAGAGTGCGACAGTCGGCGTCCCGGCCGCATTCACGGTCTCCGCCCGGCGCCAGAATAGGCCGTCGCGGCTTAGCCCGTAGAGCGTACGGGTCAACGTCAGGACGACCGCATTGACTACGGCCGTCGTACACACAAGCGCCACAAGAGTGACCAATTTCCCGCCCCGCTCGCCGAAGACCAGACGCGCCACGTCGGATGCGGCCAGCTTCAAACCGGCGATCTTTCCAGCAGGAAGGACGTGCAGAAAGGCCGCGTTGAGCAGGAGGTAGAAGGCGATAATCCCCACGACTCCCTGGATCATGGCGCGCGGCAAATTCGCAGGCTCGCGTTCCTCCTCGGCGAAATAGATGGCGGTATACCAGCCATCGTAATCGACGACGATAAATCGGAAGGCCACGATCATTGCGGCAATCCATGCAAAGGGGCTTCGCGGGGTCTGTGGCACTGAGCCCGCGGCATCTCCCGACGCGGCGCCCCCGCCTAGAGCAAAGCACGCCACGATCAGAGCCAGAAGGGCCACCGCTTGCAGCACGCTTATACATTCCTGAACACGGCTGCTCACAACGATACCGAGCCGCTGAACCAGCCCCACCAGCAGGATCAGCAGAACCCCAATGAGTGTCTGCCTTCCGGCGAACGCCGGCGAAAATTCCGCTGCGAAATCGCCGACCGTGATCCCGATGAAGGCAACGGTGGCGCACGTCGCAATCCAGTCGCTCCATCCGATCGCGAAGCCGGCCGCGCCGCCAAACGCCCGCCGCGGGTACACGTAGAGGCCGCCGGCCAGCGGCAGCGTGGCGGCCATCTCGGCGACCGACATGGTTCCGAACAGTGCGTAGACACCACCAAGCGCCCACATCAGAAGGATGAGCCAGTAGTTGCCGAGTTGTTCCGCTATCAGCCCGGGCGAACGAAGAATGCCGGGACCAACGGTGCCGCCAAACGTAACGGCAATGGCGAATGCCGCGCCGAGAACGCGCAGCAGCCTGTTGGTCACTTGTTCGCGAGCGCCTTGAGGGGGATCTTCAGGGCCATCGAACCCGCGACGGTCACGACCTCGTACTTGCCCTGAAACGCAATCAGCAGGTGCGCAGCCCAAGGTTCCAACTTGTATTCCGAGACGAGCCACTTCACCATGTCCGTGGTTGCCATCTGCAAGCCGCGGTCGAGTGCGCTGACGAACTCGGCCTGAGCACCGACGCTGATGATATGTTCGGCAGTTTGGACCCGCGGTCCGGTCAGACCTCCGTTCTTCCGCACTTCAACGGAAAATTCCACGTCCATGGAAGTCTCGACTCCGTTGCCCGTCGGTTCGCCATCGCCCATCAGCGCATGTCCGTCGCCGATGAACAGCCGTCCGCCGGGGTGGTAGACGGGTAACAGGACCGTTGAACCTTCGACGATCTCGTTGTAGTCGATATTTCCGCCGTATGAACCGGCCGGGCCTGAAGTCGGTGCAAAATCGCCGGGCGCGGCGACGCCGACGCAGCCGAGCATTGGCTTCGCCGGGAACTCCATCTTGATGCGGGCGCTTGCCGGGTCGGACAAACGCACCAGGTTCCGCTTCAGATCGAGATCCCAACGAACGTAGTGCGAAAAGCCCTTCCGCACCAGATCCATCTTGAAGCTGTTTGGATAAAGGCCTTCAATGGATTCCGGCGTCAAAGCATAGAGGCCGAGCCTGTACCCCGAATACCCCCAATCACGATTGAGGCGGATCCGCCGGAATTTTATGACCAAGGCATCGCCCGGTTCCGCGCCATCCACGAAAAACGGTCCGGTCAACGGATTGCCAGGATCGGGATGACGGGTAACGCCTTTTTCGTCAACACCCCCGGAATCGACTGTCGTTGTCTGAACAACATCGCCGGGCTTAACGTGCTTCAGCGCCGGATGCGCTCGCGAAAACGTGCGGTAGTAAGTCTTCGGAACAACCTGATGCGTTTCGCCAACAAGCAGAACCGGCGTCACGATAAGCGTCGCAATCAGTCTTTTCATCATGCTCTCGCTCTTAAGTATTCCCGGGTGATGTATTCGCAGGTGCGCACGGTTATCGCCATCATCGTCAGGGTTGGATTCTGGCAACCGCTCGAAACCCAACTGGCGCCGTCCGTAACGAAAATATTCCTGGTGTCGTGCGCCTGGCAGAAGGCATTCAAGACGCTGGTCTTAGGATCGTTACCCATGCGAGCCGTTCCTACTTCGTGTATGCAGAAGCCGGGCACCGAGTACTGTCCAGTCATCTTGACGTTCCTCGCGCCCGCCGCCTCAAGCATTTGGGCCGCCTGCTCACGGCCGTCATTGAATAGCTTTTTCTCGTTGTCCCCGTACTCCGCGGAAATCCTTAGAATCGGAATGCCCCATGCGTCGACGCGGGCCTTATCGATCTCGACGTAATTTTCCTTCCGCGCGAGACACTCGGCCCAGAGGCCAAGGTTGACGTTCCACTGTCCTTTTCGCACGGCATCTTTGTAAGACGCGCCGAATCCTGGAGCCCCGAAATCGAATCCCGGCGTGCTGCCTCCCTGAAAGCCGAATCCGCGAATAAAGCCGTTAGTTGATTTTTCCGAAACGTTGCGGAATCGTGGAACGTAAATACCGTTCGGCCTGCGAGGCGGACCTGCCCAGGGTTTTGCTTCGATCTGAGGCATGACGCCGGAGGCACCGCCGCCGTAAATGTGATCCATGACGTATTTGCCGAGGACTCCGCTCGAATTACAGATGCCCGAATTCAACAGCAGGCGCGTGGATTCAAGCGTTGAAGCGCAGAGAACGATTACTCTGGCGCGAACTTCCTTCGGGGCGCGCGTCACGCGGTCGATGTAGGCGATACCCGCGGCGAGCCCGTCCTTCATGACAACGTGGCTGGCGACGGCGTCGGTGAACAAAGAAAGGCGCCCGGTCCTTTGGGCGTCGGCGATGGTCGTCCAGGGGCTGCTGAAATAGGAGTTCGTCGCGCATCCCTGTTCGCAAGGTCCGCAGTAGTGGCATGCCTGGCGTCCGTTGTGATTTTTGGTCAGCACGGCCGCGCGGCCGATGGTTACCGTGCGGCCGAACTTCTTTTTCGACGATTCCTTCAGTATCTGCTCGCCGCACGTCATCTCCATTCCGGGCAGGAACACGCTGTCAGGCAGTTGGGGCAGACCTTCCGCCGTTCCGCTGATTCCGACGTATCGCTCCACCTGTTCGTAGTACGGCAAAAGATCGGCATGCGAAATTGGCCAGTCATCGCCGTATCCATCGTGGCTGGCCGCTTTGAAATCGAGATCGCTCATGCGGTAGCTCTGGCGGCCCCAACTCAGGGAGCGTCCGCCGAGCACCCGCATGCGTATCCAATTGAATGGTTTGTCTTGCGTGTAAGGATTCTCCCGGTCGTTTACGAACCACTCCTGGTTGCTCTCGCGGCACGCGTAGCATTTTCCCTGAATGGGACGGTCGCGACGGATTTTTGGAGAATTGCCAAGATAGGGCAGTTGCCAGGACTGGGTGTGCTCGGTGAAGTCCTTGGGCGTAATCTTCTTGCCGGCTTCGAGAAGCGCCACGCGCAATCCGGATTCGGTGAGCTGTTTAGCGGCCCATCCGCCGGTCGCTCCGGACCCGACGACAATGGCATCAAACGGCTCTTTCGGGGAGACAATCTGCAACATGAAGGGGCAGTATATCACCATGCGCGCGGCGGGATTCCGTATTTCTGCTGGCGCCGGGCTGGCGCCGATTGCGCGTGGGATGAGGCGGTGCCAGACGAATGTTGTCTGGCGTGTGATTCGAGGACTCGGATTGGCGTTCGTCCGCGAATGTCCCTTCCGGGGACGCCTCACCTTACCACTGTGACGGATCTTGCCGGAAACATCATTTTCGGAGCGAGAGTAGCGAGATTTCGCAGACGTGGGGATTCAACCCGAAAACCGCCCCTGCCCGAAAGGCAACGCTCCCACTCGGGCCGGATTTCCGCGAAGAGGCGGCGGTCACCGTCGAAGCCGCCATCCGGAAAAAGTCGGCCGCCGCGGTCTACGGCAATAGCAACGTTACGAATCGCTTGTGACTCGCCGAGCCGGCGATGTCGGCGAGCGTGTATTCGTCGAGAGCCTCCAGGAACCGGCGCAGCGCCTCATGCAGCGGTGCCTTGAGGCCGCATACGGGAACAATTGGGCAGGTATTCGATTCGGCGTCGAAGCACTCCACCATGTTGAAATTCGGTTCACAGGCGCGCACCACGTCACCGACGCGAATCTGCCGCGGTGCGCGCGCGAGGGCCACGCCGCCGTTGCGGCCTGTCCTGGCTTTGACGAATCTGTGTTGCGCGAGCGTTTGAACCACGCGGACCAGATGATGCTTCGATATGCCGAACGCCCCGCTGATCTCACGGGTGCTTACTTGCCGCTCAGGGAAGTGCGCCAGGTAGAGCAGCACCCGTAGCGCATAGTCGGTGTGCGACGTCAGGTACATCCCGCTATTACTTTATCCTGGGGAAGCCGTGGGCACAAAGGCGTCGCTGTTTATCTCACGGCTCGCCATACCCGCAAGGAAGAGGCGCTTCTTTAGCACGTCAACGATCTGCGGGTCGCCGCAGACGAAGCCGCGCCATCCAGCTAGTTTCGGATGAGCGGCTTGTAGGACTTGGGGCAGCGGACCGTCGCGGCTCAACAGGGCCGGCCTGTAGCGGAAATGAGGGTGCCGGGCGGCCAACTCTTCCAATTCGTGCACCAGATAGAGTCCGCGTTCGTCGAGGGCGCCGTGGTAAAGCCAGATGGGTCCGGTATGGCCCTGACCGAGCGCGTCGCGCACGATGCCGTAGAGCGGTGCAAGTCCTGTCCCAGTTCCAACCAGCAGAAGCGGCTGCTCCGGCGCGCCAGGCATGTAGAAGCAGTTTCCAGCCGGTCCCTGCGCCGTTAGTTCGGTGCCCGGGTTAGCGGTACCCGCGAGCCAGTTACTCATCCTGCCGTTCGGAATCACGCGGACGTGTAGTTCGATGATCATGCCATCGGGCAAACTGGCAATGGAGTAACTGCGGCTCAACCCATCGATTCGGAACAGCGTCAGATATTGCCCGGCGCGGTGGTGAAGCGGCTCATCGCATTCAAGGGCCACCCGAAGCACCGTCTCGCTCAACCAGCTCTTAGCGACCAGCCTCGTAATTGTGCGAACTCCGGGGCCCGGCAGTTCGGCAGTGAGATCCTGGTCCGGACGGCATACGCAGGCAAGAAAGTAGCCTTGCCCGGCGAGCGTGGGCTTGAGTCCGGCTTGAGATCCCTGCGGCGCCGCACCCTGGGTGGCGTGGAGCAAGCAGCTTTGGCAGACGCCGGCGCGGCACGAGTGGGACAAAGGAACTCCGACGCGGAGCAGCGCGTCGAGAACCGTCTCGGTGGGCCGCATCTCGACGCGCTGCCCGTCCCAAGTGAGAAACGGCACCGCCTAACGTCCGAGAACGTCGGCCCGCGTGGATTCGGCGATGGCGGCCACCTGGGCGATCAGATCCGGGGCGACGCCGAGTTCGGTGAGGCTTGCGCCGAGCAGTTCCACGACTGCGTCAAAGTGGGAGTCGTTCAACCCGCGTTCCACCAGATGCGCATGTCCGCGGCGCATATCCTGGCCTGTATAGTTCGCGGGGCCGCCAAAGGCCATGGTGAGAAAAGCCTTTTGCTTAGCGATCTGGCGGTCCATATCGACACCGTCAAAGAAACGGCTGATGCGGTCATCTATGAGGACCTTTCGGTAAAAAACATCCACTGCGGCTTCGACGGCTGCCGATCCACCGAGCTGTTCGTAGAGAGTAGGCATATGATGCATATATAATGCATCATATGCGCGAGTCTGTCAACCTTGAGTCTTATCCAAATATTCGTCCCGGGTGCTGCCAGGCACGCTTGGCCAAACGATCTCGCGCGGCAACTTCACGTACCAAGGAATGCTGGATGGTTCCCCTCGCCCAGCTACAGTCCGCGCTCGCGCAGCAGGCAGAACAACACCGGCGTAATCAGCAGCGACAGCACTATCGACACCGAAACTCCGCCAACCACCGCGATTGCGAGCGGCTGAAGAATCTGCGCGCCTGAGCCAACGCCCAGAGCTAACGGCAGCATACCGAAAATGGTCGCGAGCGCCGTCATCAAAATGGGGCGCAAGCGGCGCCGGCCGGCCTGAAAGACGGCCTCGCGTAAGGGAAATCCTCTCCCGGTGAAATACTTCTCCGAGTCGAGCATCAGAATCCCGTTCTTGTGCACGATGCCGACGACCATGATCGCGCCCATGAACGACGAAATGTTCAGCGTCGATTTCGTCGCGAACAGCGCGAGAAGCGAGCCAAAGCCGCAGAGGAGCGTGGCTACCAGAATCGCGATTGGATGCGAGAACGAACGGAACTCGAACACGAGAATGATGAAGATCAGGAGAACCGACATCAGCAGTACCTGAGTGAGGCCGGCGAAGGCTTCCCGCTGAATGCGGTACAGCCCGCCAAATTGAATATCGGTTCCCGGCGCGATGCGCACTTCCTTGAAGAGGCGGCGTTCGATCTCATCCATCGCCGATCCCAAATCGCGGCCCGCGAGGCGGGCGGTCACCGCGGAGTTGTTCCGCAGATTATCGCGGCGGATTTCAGTCTGCCCCTCCTCCATTTCCACGTGCGAAACGCTTGAGAGCGGTACGGAATTTCCTGTGGGCGAGGTAAGAAGCAGAGCATTCAACTTGTCAACCGAACTGCGGTATTCGAGCGGATAGCGGACGCGGATCCCAATCGAGCGCTGGCCGCGGATCATATACGAGGCGACTGCGCCATCGAGGATCGCAGACTCCTGCTCCGCGATGTCTTTGACGCCAAAGCCGGCGCGGGCGGCCTTTTCGAGGTCCACGCGGATGTTGACTGCCGGTCCAATAACGATCGTCTGGTTGACGATATCGACCACGCCTTTCACCTTCGGAAGCCACTTCTCGACCTCTTCGGCGACGGCGTGGAACGTGGCTTCGTTATCGTGAAAGATCTTGATCTCAATAGGCTGTGGAGACCACGCAAGATCGCCGATCAGGTCCTCCAGAATGTGGGGGAACTCCAGTTCTTCAAGGGCTGGCTCAGCTTTCAGAATCTTCTCACGCAGCTCGCCGGTGACGTCCTCAAGCGACCGCGACCGTTCGCGCTTCAGTTTCACCAGGAAATCTCCTGTGTTCGGTTCGGCGATGGCGAGCGCGAGCCGCGCACCCGTGCGCCGGGAATAGCTCTCGACCTCCGGAGTCTCGCTTAAGAAGCGCTCGATGTGCTTTAGCACGCGGTCAGCTTCGATGAGGGAGGTTCCGGCGGGCAGTCGGTAGTCGAGGACGAAGGCGCCTTCATCCATTTCGGGCAGAAAGCCGCTGCCCAGCGAAAAGTAGAGGCCTGCCGACGATGCGAGAATGGCGAGGCTCGCAATCACGATGAGCTTTGAATGCCCCAATGACCAGCCGAGCGCGAGTTCATAGCGGTGAGCGAGCCACCGGAGGAAACGGCCTTCGCCCGCCTGCTCGGCCTGCTCCAGTTCGGTCGAAAGCGCGCCCGATGGCCGTTTGAGAAACACGGCGGCGAGGACGGGCGTAAAGAAAATCGCCAGGAAAAGCGACGCGGCGAGCGCCGTGGCCATGGTCATCGCGAGCGCTCGGAAGAACACGGCCGTGATGCCGCCGAGAAACACGAGCGGCACGAACACCATGATCGGAGTGAGCGTGGAGCCTATTAGGGCGGGCGTCAATTCTTCAATGGCGCTTCGCGCAGCTTCTTTCGGGCTCTGGCCGAGCGACAGGTGGACCATGATGTTCTCCACCATGACGATCGCGTCGTCGATCACCACGCCGATACAAGCGGCGATCCCGCCGAGCGTCATCAGATTGAAGCTCATGTTGAACAGCCGCATGAAGACGATTGCGATCAGCACCGCGATGGGGATCACGAGCGATGCAACAAGCGTGGTCCGCCAGTTCTTGAGGAAGCCGACAAGCACGGCGATGGAAAGTCCAAGACCGATCAGAATGCTTTCGGTGACGCCCGAGATCGAATCGCGAACCAGAATGGATTGGTCGTAGAACGCGGCGAGCTCGATATCTTCAGGAAGAGTCTTTCGGATCTCCACAAGTTCGCGGTTCACGGCGTCGGCCACTTCAATCGAGTTGCCGTCGGGTTGCTGCAGCACGTTCAGCAGGACGGCGGGCCGGCCGTTCGCCGTAACAATGTTGTATACAGGTTTTTCCCCGCTCACGACATTGGCAAGGTTTTTCACCAGCACCGGAGTGCCTTTTGCCACGTCAACGACAATATCCTCGATCTGCTTCTTCTCCCGCACCAAACCGGTGACAGTCGTGAGGTACAGATGGTAGTTTTCCTGAACCATGCCGGCCGATGTAATGGCGTTGGTGTTGCGGATGGCATCGGTGACTCTCGAGATCGGCAATCCGTAAGCGTTGAGCTTACCAGGCTCGACTAGAACGTGATACTCCGGCGGGCGGCCGCCGACGATGCGTGCTTCCGCCACGCCGGGAAGCCGGTAAAGGCGCGGCGCGAGGTTGTAATAGGCGAGGTCCCATAGGTCGGAAGTGGACTTCGTCTTCGAAGTGACGCTGAATCCGATCATGGGGAACACGGAGAAAGTCAGGCGATTCACGTAGAATCTCGCGCCTGGCGGCAGGCTGGGCATGATCTGCGACATGCGCCCCTGCACAAGATGCAGCGCATTCCGAATGTCCACGTCCCATCGGAAGAAGACGTTTACTTCGGAAGAGCCGCGCGCAGTCACCGAACGGATATCGGTCATGCCGGGCACCAGGCGGATGGCCTCCTCGATGGGCCGGGTCACCGAAAGCATTTGGACGTCGATGGGCGCGATGCCGTTGTCGACGAGAATCACGATCCGCGGGAAGTCCGTTTGCGGAAAAATCGAGACGGGCAGCTTGAACGTGAATAGAACTCCGGCGAGCGAGAAGCTGAGAAAGACCAGGATCAGGGCGCGTCCGTGCGCTTCAACGAAATCGGCGATCCGCGCCGTCACTTCTCCGGCTCCTTCGGGCTGTACTCCTTTTCTTCTTCTTTCCTCTCGTCCTTTTCTTTCTCTCCGGCTAACTTTACTTCAGCGCCGTCCGGAAGTCCGTAGCCGGCTTCTATGATCACGGTCTCGCCTTCCGACAGCCCCTTCAGCACCTGGGCTTTGCCGCCGGTAAGTTCCCCGATCTCGACTTCTCTCTTCGCGGCAATCCTCTTATCCGTCATCACCATTGCGAAGCCTTTCCGCCTGCCTTTGGAGAACTGTACCGCCGCTTCGGGAACCACCAGACTGCGCGGTACGGAGCGGACGACGACGCTGGCGGAGCCGAACGCGCCGCCGCGAAGAGCGTATTGTGGATTCAGGATTTCGCACCAGACTTCGACCGTGCGCCGGGCCGGATCGACGACCTGATTGACAACGGAAACGCGGCCGGCGTAAGTTTTTCCCGGCTGATCCGATGGCGCGAATTCGCAGGCCTGGCCCTTCCGGATCAGGGTCGATTCGGACTCGGGGGATTGCGCGCGCGCTACTGCTGTCGACAGGTCCATGATGGTAAAAATAGGCGCGTCAGGCCGCGCCATATCCCCGGGATAAAGGAACTGCTCTGTTACGGCGCCGGAAAGCGGGCTGTGGATCTTTGTGAATTCCAACTGAGCGCCGGCGTTCGCGACACGCGCTTTCGCCTGATCTACCCGGCTTTTCGCGATCGCGATGTCTTTGTCCCTCGATTGATTGAGCAGCAGGTCCTGCGACTTTATGGCCACGTCGTAGTTGGTTTTCGCCTGCGCGAGTTCCGTCTGGCTCACTTGGAGGTCTCGCTGCGGGATCGCGCCCTGTTCGTAGAGTTGAGCGCGGCGATCGTTGAATCTTCGCGCCTGGGCGAGTGCTGCCTCGGCGACGGCGACTTGTCCGCGGCCGCGCTCCACATCGGTCGGCAGCGTTCCAGCAGTGATTTTCTGAAGAGTTGCTTCGGCATCGGCCAGGGCCGCTTCAGCCTCCTGCTTCTGCGCCGCCACGTCGCGATCCTCGAGCCGCGCAATCAACTGGCCGGCTGAGACGCGATCGCCCTTGCGTACGGAGAGCGCTGTAATGGGTCCCGCGAGGCGCGGCGCGACGTTGGCCATTTCGCGCGCGAAAATCGTGGCGGGCGCGTGAACGGAAACTTTGACTTCGGCCATCTCGACGCGCACCACCCTCACATCCACCAGCGGTTTTGGTTTCGGCTCCTCATGTTCCTGCGGAGCGCACGCTGTAAGCGCAAGCGCCGCCGTGGCCGTTGTCGCGAGCAGGAAATAGTGAGTTATCATCGCCCCGACGCAACCTCCAGATCGACCCTCGCATTCAGATAATTGGCCATACTCGTGTAAAAATTAGAGCGTGCCTGCGCAAGTCCGTTCTGGGCCGCCACGACGTCGAGAGCCGAGCCCTCACCGCCTTCATAGCGGATGCGGCTCAGTTTCAGATCCTCCTGAGCAAGATCCGTCTGCGCTTTCGTCAGCGAAATTTGCGCGTGGAACTGCTTCACGCGGGCCAGCGCGGTTTCATATTCTTTAGAGAACGTTCGCTCCGTGATGGCGCGCGTGGTTTCAACCTGCTGGACGCGGAACTCGAACTCCCGCGTGGCGCTGCGAGCCTTGAACCAATCGAAGACGGGAATGTTCAGGTTGATAAAGGCGGCATACCCGCGGTCGCGTGCGCGGACGGCTGCCGAATCGATGCCATATTGAAATATAAGACGGGCCTGCGGATAGAGGGCCGCCTTTTCGCGGCGGGCTTCGGCGCTGAAGCCGCGCTTCCGGGCGTCGAGGAAGTTGAATTCCAGGCGGCGCAGGAAACCGGCGGCGGGTGGTGGGGCCGCGGCGATGTCGGTGTCCGGCGCGGCCTGATCAAGGTTGCCCGCCAAGTCGAGCCGCGCGGCCACGTCACGCGTCCAGAAGGACGCAAGTTCAATACTCGCGGTGCGGGCTTCGAGCTCAGCGGCGTTGTAGGATTGACGCAAGAACGCCGCCTGCGCGGACGCCTTTACAAAATCCGCTTTTGCCGCTTCTCCCCCTTCGAAGAGAAGCCGTGCGCGTTTCTCGAAGCTCTCGCTCCCGGCAAGCGTATCGTTCGCGACCGAGGCGAGGTGGCGGGTCAGGAGCGCGCGGTAGTAGGCAGTGGTGACGGCGCGTTTCAACTCGCGCTGTGCGATCGCGAGGCTTGCACCGGCGGCGTCCCGGCCGGCGCCTGCACGCGCTACCTCCGCGCGAAGCCGCCCGGAGGTGTCGAATTCCTGCGCCGCGCTGAACAGTCCGGCGTATTCGCGCACAGCGTTTAGCGGAATGAAGCTGAACCTCGAGCGGCTGTCCCGGTGAGGGCTGTTATAAATGAAGCCTGACGAAAGATGCGTTTGAGGGAGGAACCCCGCGCGCGCCTGCGTGACGCCCTGCCGGGCGATCTCATTCTCCTGCCGCGCAAGTGAGACCGATGAGGGCGCTTCAAGCGCGAGCTTCAGGCAGTCGTCGAGCGAAAGCGGCTGGGCATCCAGTGTTGTGCAGAGAACCAGAGCACTGGCTAACCCACCGAGGTTCATTGGCTCTTTGATTGTGCGATCAGCTTCGCAACCTGGGAATCTCCGGACACGGGCTCCAGAAAAATGATGTGCCGTGAATTGAGCACCATGCGGTCCGGCGCGTGCCACTCCTTACCACGTTTGACGAGGACGCTGTTCGTTTGCTTGGTTTCCGGATTTGTAACCGTCTGCACGTAATACACATCCGTCAGGACAGGAAAATCGTTGTTCAGCGACTTGAGATTGTTGACTTCCAGTTTTCCGAAGTACACGGCTCCGTTATCAAGGAGAATGGCATGGTATTGCGCGTTGCTCACTGATGTTCCGCCGCTCCTGAATACGAAGAAAGCCGCGGCGGCAGCGACCAGAATGAGAGGAATAGCAATGGCCAGTGCGGGCAGGCCGAACCCATGTTTCTTGTCCATGGCAACTAAGTATACAAGATCGTCCATACTATAATCCGCATTAGGGCTTCTCACGGTGAAAACGATCTGCGCCATCTTCTTCGTGGCCGCTTCTACGCTCTGCGCGCAGCAACTCCGGCCCATCTGGACGGAAGCCGGAGCGAACGTGCAAGGCGCGCCTTCGCTCGATGGGCGGTTTCTCTCCTGCATGGATCCGGCGACAGGCGACCTCGCGCTGCGCGATCTGCCAACAGGTAGGATGCGCCGCCTCACCGAGCGGAAGACCGCGGGCGAGTTTGCCTATTTTTCAGTTATCTCCAACGACAGCCGCAGCGTTGCGTACGCCTGGTTCAACGAAAAAGGCTTTTACGATCTGCGCGTCGCTGCCGCCGATGGCGGCACGCCACCGCGAATTCTTTACCGCAACGAGGAAGCTGGATTCGTTCAGCCCTCGGCATTTTCGCCCGACGGCAAGCAGATTCTGACGCTGCTGTTTCGCAAAGACAACACCAGTCAGATCGCGCTCGTGAGCGCCGCTGATGGCTCGCTCCGCGTGTTGAAATCTCTGAACTGGGTGTATCCAAAGAAGATGGACTTCTCACCGGACGGCAAGTACATCGTTTACGATACGTTTGCCGCAAATGCCGGCAATGCCCCGGAGCACCGCGATATATTCGTGCTGGCGGCCGACGGATCGAGCGAGCGGCCGCTGGTGGAGCATCCTTCGAACGACTTGTTTCCGCTGTGGGTGAGAGACGGCTCGCGCGTGGTCTTCGCGAGCGACCGCGGCGGGACGATGGACGTCTGGACCGTGCGCGTATCGAATGGTAAGCCAGCCGGAGGTCCGGAGCTTGTGAAACGAGACATCGGACGATTCCTGCCGATGGGCATCACGCGTGCCGGCGCAAGCTTCTTCGGATTGCGTGCCGGAGGGACGGATATTGTCGTGAGCGACGGAACGTCCTCTGCGCCGCTCGAAAGCCTCTACGCCGGGCGCACGAGTTCGCCTGCATGGTCCCGCGACGGCACGCACCTCGCGTACATGGCGCGCGCGGGCTCGGAGAACTTCGGCGAACAGGCCCGGATTCTCGTCATTCGCGACATGAAGACCAGCGCCGAGCGAGCGCTTACCCCCAGGCTTGCCCATTTCCAGAACCTCAGTTGGTCGCCCGACGGACGCCGAATCCTTGCGGGAGGCAGCGATAGCAAGGGCCACGCCGGTTTGTTCGCGATCGAAGTCCAGACAGGAGCCACTAAGCCTCTCGTGCTTGGCGAAGAGGGCGGCTATCGGGGTCTCGATGGCGCCTGGTCTCCGGATGGCAAGGCAGTGGTCTACGTGAGCGGCAATTCCGTGCGATTGCACGATCCGGAAACGCGGCTGGGAAGGGAGCTTTACCGCGGCCCCGAGGGCGTGCGGCTCGACCTGATCGCCTTGAGCGCGGACGGAGCGAATTGGACTGTCCGGCGGGCGAATCTGCTGGTGACGATTCCAGTCACGGGCGGGAAGCCGGCCGTTGCCGCGATTCCGCCCGCCTTGAAGGAAGGCGTGAGCCTGCACCCTGACGGCCGTCACACTGCATACACCGTGGGTGCGGCGAGGTCGGAGGTGTGGGTCATGGAAAACTTCCTTCCGAAGTCATGAAACTCGGCCTGACTCTTTTGCTCTTCTCCGCCGGGAGCGCCGCGGAGCGCATCGCCGTTCCCCTCGGTTTGGACACGTTTCTGCCTGTTCCGGATGGCAACCCCTACACTGAAGCAAAGGCCGCGCGGGGTCGCGAATTGTTCTTCGAAAAAGAACTATCGCGAGACCGGAGCGTCTCCTGCGCGACATGCCACGATCCGAAACTCTCCTTTACCGACACAAAGCCGCTCGCAGTTGGCGTATTTGGACGGGTTGGTGAGCGGCGCGTCCCGACGCTCATCAATCGGGCATACGGGAAATCGTTCTTCTGGGACGGTCGCGTGGCCACGTTGGAGGAGCAGGTGTTGAAACCGATCCTCGCGGAAAAGGAGATGGATCTGACTCTGGAGGAGGCCGTTCAGCGGCTCCGAGCGGTTGGAAAGTACGGGGCGATCACAGTCGAAGACATGTCGCAAGCGCTGGCGACCTATGTGCGAACCATACTGTCGGGAGATTCCGCGTACGACCGCTACGTCGCCGATGGACGTTCGGGTCTGACGAAACCGCAGATCGAAGGTTTGCGTATCTTTCGGGGCAAGGGCAACTGCATTTCGTGCCACGTGGGGCCGAACCTGACTGATGAGCGATTCCACAACACGGGAATCGCGTGGCGGGGGGGGAAGTTGTCGGACAAGGGACGTGGTGGAGGCGCGTTTAAGACGCCGACCCTTCGTGATATCGCGCGCCGGGCGCCGTACATGCATGACGGAAGCCTGGCTACGCTTGACGCGGTGGTCGAACACTACGACCACGGCGGCATCTTCAACGCATCGCTCGATCCGGAACTGCGGCCCCTTGGTTTGAGCCAGGAGGAGAAGCTCGCGCTCAAGGAATTTCTGAATTCGCTCAATGGAAGAAGCCAGCCGTGACTGTGAGTCCGAATGAGGGCTGCGCCGCACGAGGAACCCCGCACGGTGAGCAGAGATCCTGTCCGCTATTTCGCGTCCGTGATGTGGTTGGCGTTCGGGTATGTGCTGCTAGTCAGACGGCACGATGGGCCGTCTCCCCAAAACTCCGGCACGTGAAACGTCTTAGGTGGAGCGTACACTATGTCTCCTTCGCTCGCTAAGACAGGCTCCGGAAGTCCCTCAAGGGTCCATCGAAGTGTTCCACGCAGTACGATCCAGAACTCGGCGAAATCGGAGTGGAAGTGCCCGCGATTACCGGGCGCGGCTTTCGGGTTGTTCTGCTTATGTCCGTAGATGAAGTTGCCTCGGACCCGGTTCCGCCGCTGGGCCGGTTCCGTCCAGCTCATTTGACCCTTGTGCGCGGACTCGAGATCTTCGATGTTGACATGGAATCGCTCCGGGCGACCCTTTTCCGGTGGGACGTCGAGGAGATTTGTTCCGGTCTGGAGTTTCACAGGAATGAACTCGATTTCGCTCGCGCCCGTGCCCTGGGGTTTTGCTTCGAACACGGGAGTTGCGCTCCCTAGTGTCACCTCAAAGCGGATCGCAGTCTCGGTTCCGATCACTTCGAGCGCGTGAAGATGGCGCTCGGGCACGAAGACGTAGGATCCCTTTCTCGCGTCGAAAGTCTGGAACTTTCCCGGCGATGTCTCAATCTCGAAGCGTATACGCCCCTCCTGCACGACCCACCACGCCGGCGAATCGGGGAATAGGCGGCGCACGACCTTCGAACCGGGCGCGGCGGAAACCACATGCCCACGCGAGTTACCGTCATCGATCACCAGTTCGCTCCAGTTGGTTGCGCCCCAGTGTTTAGCCTTGAGATCCGCCAGGCGCGTAAGCGGTTTCATGGGCGCGGAATAGACGGCTGTCCTGACGGGCTTCGGGAAATAGAAAGTGCGTTCGGCCGTCTGTGCTTGCAAAGCCAAAGCGAAGGCAAAAAGTGAGATGGATATGCGCGTCATAAGCTGCTCAATGATATCCGCAAGTGGGGCAAGTGTTCAACCCGGGTCCCCGCGATAACGGGGGTTGTAACCGACGGCGGCGCCTTCCTGTTTGCCGAACACCGTGACCACGGTGCTGTCCAGATCGAAAATCAAGCGGGTCTGGCACTTCTACGACGGGCGAGCCGCGATGGAGGTACGAATTCGTGAACTGCGCGAAGACTTCGCCCTGCGCACGATTCCTACCGCCTCGTTCGCCGCCAACGCCTTGTACTTGGAAATCGTCCGGCTCGCCTACAATCTGGTGACCGCGTTTCAATGAACCTGTCCGGACGAGTCTTGGCAAAGCCTCACGCTGCAACGGCTCCGCTACAAGCTATTTCTGATTCCCGGCGATTGACTCGCCCACAAAATCGCCCCTTGCTCAGGCTGAGACCGTCGCCAATGTTAGAGTACCTGTCTGAGAAGATTCTTGCCAGGATTGCCGGATTAAAATCCCTTGAGCCCTGAAATCGGCGTTTTCACCCCGGATTCAAGTCTCAAGCGTATGATTGTCCATGCCGGAGCGTTCAATCCGGGAATGCTCATGAGGCGCCAACTGGGAGTGGGAACTCCGCGAGGCCTTCAGGATCGCGGGATCGTCATTTTTGCCGCTCAAATGCTCTCTGTGATCGCTCAAACGGTCGTTCGCGGGCCTGGAGAACCGTTCCAAAGCCGATCTTCCAAACGGCAGCCGAACCGGTGCGATTTTTCCCGGCCGGGATACGATAGCCGCGCGGCCTAAAAAGGGCTACTTAAACCACGGGCTGTTAATATTACTACGTTAAGTGCTATGGACAGCGAGAGCTCTTTGCTGTGGCTCCACAGTAAGCGCAAACGCCAGTCCAGGTGAACAAGATATATTGAATCTCACGTCGCGTCCTCGGCAGGGTCCACCCAGAAGTTTTTTTTGCCTCGCAATGTTTCCAGGGTGAGGAAGGCGTGCGCGACCATGACCATGGTCACATGGTGATGCCAGCCTTGCCAATTGCGGCCTTCGTAGTGATCAAGGC